>JAESFO010000069.1_pt1 | contig 349780 bp, 379 predicted proteins | sample 9269421 | NCBI WGS metagenome assembly JAESFO01 (sample SAMN14502839, study PRJNA617101) | algae metagenome | isolation source: Nostoc desertorum CM1-VF14 and co-occurring heterotrophs from rocky... | place: USA: Clark Mountains, San Bernardino, California | collected 2000-06-05
GTCAAGCGTTGTCCTCGCTACGCTGCGGGAACGCTTGACCCGGACGTCTGAAGAGCTTCACCGGAGCCGTGGTGAGGCGCCTCCAATGCATGATTCTGAGACAGGATCACAGAGTCAGGATAAGGCGACCAGTTCCTCGCGGGCATATGCTTTCGAACCGAACGATCCGCTCAGGTCGCGGCCAAGACGCGCCGCATGTCCGCTCCAATGACCGAGCTCATGGAAACAGGTGCGGTAGAAATTGATCTGCTCGAAGAAGGCGTGCTGCGGTGGCAGCTGGATGAAATCGGCCCCGGGCATATAGAAAGCGCGGTCGCCGCCAATGCTAATGTCCGCGCCTGATGCCTGGACCAGAGCTTCCGCATGCGGGACCGTCTCCCGTTCTGGCGGCATCTCGCCGCCTGCATGGACGTGCTCGGGCAGGCCGTCGCATTGCGCGGCGTTGAAGACGATGAAACGCTTCAGGAAGGGAATTGCCTGCGGCTCGGTATTTTCTGCCTTGGCGCGCTCCTTTTCGTCCTTGGGAATGAAGCGATCCGCATGCACGATGGTGGTGCCATGCTCGCCCTTCCTGACCGAACCGCCAAGCGAAAACGCCTGCCGGTAGGTCAGCCAGTTCTGGCTTGGATAGGCGCGTTCGATCACCGCGCCCCACAGGATCAGGATGTTGATGCCGGAGTAACCACGCCCGGTGGCGGCATTTCTCGGCAGGCCGACAGCCGCTTTCGCCGCGCCCCATGGCTTGACCCAAGGCACACAGCCGCGTTCGAGATCGGCGATGATGCGGTCCGTGATTTCGGAATAGAGGTTTACCCTCGACTGCAGGGGCTTGCCTGCGCCAGCCTCGCCATGGGCTGGACGTTTGCCGGTCTTGCGCATGATCTGGTCTCCGCTCCGCTTTCGCTGCGCCCTCCCCGGAAGCGGGGTGGGCGGCGAAAACGACCGGAAAGGCCCGCCGTCGAAGGCGGCCTGCATCCGAAGGACCGCAACGAAGTGAAGGACCCCGAGCGGCAAGCGAAGGGTTGCGGGCTGCCGCGGCGGGCCTAGAAGGGAGAGCCGCCCACACCGTGCCCCGGGAGGGCCTGATCACGAAATTTCGCTGGCCATCAGGGCAGCGGCCGCTTCAGCCCAGCGGGCTGCCTGCGCAGCGGTCGATCCTTTTGCCCTGGTATCAAAAGGCAATGACCCGCTCGCCAACGGAGCGGGCCCTGATTGCCTGAGGCGGAACTCAACACATGGCCGCACGCGCAATTTCGTGGATGGATATGAACGTTCCGTTAGCTTGAGGGCCGAAGTCGCGACCGCGATACAGGCGCACTTGGCATGCGGGAGCGATGCGCTTCACGCGCCTGAGCTCCCTGCTGCCGCGCAGGCACTTCAGTTTTCCGGAACGATCGCTGTACCGCTTCGTTGCCCTGGGAGGTCGCTGATCGAGCGATTTTCATAACCAGGAGGAAGAACCATGACGAAACTGCTCTGTGCGAGCGCGATGGCGCTTGCGATGATGACAGGCGCGGCCTTGGCCGCCGGACAAACCGGAACGTCGGCGCTGGATAACCCCGAAAAGATGGGCACTTTCTACACCGACAAGGACATGAAGACACTGAAGTCCGAGGCCGACTTCAAGACGGCGTGGGAGGCTTTGACCAAGGAAGACCGCGACAGCATGATGAAGGAATGCAGTGGCAAGACCATCGCCAGCGACCACGACAATTTCTGCAAGATGACCAAGCAGCTCGGCGGCGCGAACTAGGCAGCGACAAGCCGATCGGTCGGCTGGTCGGTGATAACGACCGACTGGCCGGCCACGCATACCGCCGAGCATACCTCGGCGTCATCACCTCCAAGGCGGGGCTTCTCGCACGTCAATCTCTATCGGGTGCGCATCCCTGGGTTTTGGAGTGGTTTGGCGCCGTCACCGCCGGATTTCGTTGACGGAAAATGTCCGCGCCGTTGGCGATTCTGGCCGGTCCGATGTTGTCCTCACTGCATCGGGCCGGTTCCTGTCATCAGCGACCCAGCGGTTGCCGCGACAGTTCGATCAACTCGGCCTCATCCCTGATCCCCAGTTGATAGTTGGCAATGATCCGGGACGCGCGTTGTTCTCTGTCACTGACGTTTTCCAACTTCCGGCTTGTCGCGTCGAACACTCTGATAAGCAACGCAACTTCCTCAGGCTGAAACACGCCGGCACGCTCCAACATTTGGCGCATTGGCATGATGTTTCTCCTTCGTCAGGCAGCATAGCCCTCTGACAACGAAACGCAAAAGGCTCCTCTCCGCCCTCCTGATCGCACGGGTCGTCATGGCCGCGGCCCATCACGTCGCGCAGCGTGGACGTGCCGCTTGTTAGCCAGGCAAACTTTGGCAGCGCGTTGCGTTTTGCGGCTGCCGCGACCTTATAGGCGCCACGGACTGATGATCCGCTCGACCTTGAACAATCTGGCTGCAACATTTTCGGAACGTCTGGGACACTTCATGCTTATCCAGACGTGGCAGCCACTTCCAAATTGCGCGCCAACGCCGGCCCATGCGCAAAGTCCCTTCGGCATGGGCCGGCGGTTTCCTCACACGAAGTGACGTGTCAACTGCGCCGCATCGAGCGGGGGTTCTACGCGGCGAGTGCGGGTTGGAAATTGGGCCCCGACGTCTTGCGGTCGAGGTAGAGCCGCAGCGTTTCGGCAATTTCATCTTCATCGAAGACGCCTTGCCCAAACAGGTCCATGGTTGCCCTCGCGAGATTCTCAGCGGCAGGACTGCCTTGGCTCAGCCCCCGTTCACTGCACAATTCATCGTAAACGCGCTTGAGAGCCTGCACATCGCCCGGATAGGCGATGCCGCCGGTGCTCGTGCGAAAAACGGCCATGCTAACCTCCTGGCAGATGCGTGCGTGTCCACAGCAACCTGACGGATCGCCTTTCCTTGCCATGCCTAGACGTATTGTTTGCGGGAACCCCGCAACCCGGCATGGGCCGCACGCCGCCCGCGAAACGGTATCAGCGATGCTGTTGGCTGCGGGTTGAAGTTTTCCGGATCCAGAGCTGAGAGCTCGCTGGCGACGCGATCGAGCATCGGTCGCGGCTCCACAATGCGTTTCTGCGCGCGCGCCGCGTCGACGAACGCCTCATAGGCGGACTTCGGTGTGCACCATCCCTCTTTGGCCTTTTCAGCCAAACGAACCGCTTCGGTGTACCGCTCGCAACACTTGTTCGGCCAACCCATCGCCAGCACTTTGAAAACATCATGCAGGCAAGTCACCGTGAATTTGTATCCACTCGTCGTTTTGAAGACGACAGGCTTGAACGTCGGCATGAAATTCTCCCCAAGATGCATGTCACTCTGACCGCCGAGCGCTGCGGTCCGGCACCAAATCCCTTCAGAGGGCGCAAGTTCCCAAAAAGAAACCACGCATGATCACGAAAAATAACAGCCTGCAAACATCCTGTTACTTCTCTCGCGGCGCGACGATTGGCACGTCGCATAACGTGGAAGAAACCCGCGCGAGGCATGCTGCAGAGCGCGATGGCGGCGCGCAAAACGGTCCGGACGTTCTTGTGTGCAATAGTGGACATTCAGGACTCTCCGCGTCGGCTATGCTGGGCGATCAACGAGGAGAATGATTTGCTTGTGATTCCAGACCTGATCCGACTGACGTATGTTTCGACCCTCCACCCGGAAATATCCCTGACCGACATGGACGCACTGGTCGCGAAGGCGGCAGTTTTCAATCAGGATCGCGACATTACCGGAGTGTTGGCCGTCGACGACAAACGGGTATGCCAGATCCTCGAAGGTCCGCGTCAGCACGTTGAGCAGTTGTTCCGTTCAATCCGCAAGGACAGGCGTCATCACACCGTGACCGAGATTGAAACGCGGGGGATCGACGCGAGCAGCTTTGAAAACTGGGGAATGGTCCGGCGCGACATGGTCGATATGGTCATCTACGCACTCGATTGAATGGCGCGTATCCAAGAACGCAGGCGGACGCCGCGCGTTCACGGATAATGCTGCCACGCCGGTCTGGGGCGTGCAGTGCGGACGGCGCCGCCGCGTTGCCTTCGTAAGCTCTGACTTTGCGCAGGAGCGCGATACGGACTTTGGGACCTGCCCGCCCGCGTGGGGAAGTGACGGACACACCAACGAATGGGCTAAACCCGAAGGCGGATGCAGTGACGGGGTTCCGACCACCCGTGGCTTATCAGCTTTTGTTCGCAACGCACCACAGCAAGTCGCGGTCGTGCGGTTAGCGAGAGAGGCGCCCTTCGTCGTCGATAAGCGTGAGCTGAGCCTGGTTCTTGCCGCCCCAGGCCCACAGCACGAGATTGAAGTCGGCAGCGACCGAACCGGCTGCGTAAGAACGGACCAGCAATCCATTGTGGCCCGCCTGCAGGAGTCTGCGCGCAAAGGCCTGCGTCCTGGCCTGCCCCCGCGTTTTCATCTGGTCGCGCCAGCTGGCATCCGCCAGACCGTCGCTGTCCATGTCAAAGGCGGCGAGCGCTTCGCCATCTCGACCATCAAAGATGCGGTCGATGTCGGCCTCATAGGCGACGAGTGTCGTCGGCTGCAGATTGCCGATCTGGTTTGCTTCGCGGATCGCCGTGAGGACGGAAAACGAACAGTAGAGCGCTGGCGTGCCTTTCGGATTGAAACGGCCGCCATAGAGCTCGGCGCCGCGGCCCGATAGCGGTTCCCTAGCGTAGACAGGGTTGAGCGCCCTGTAGAGCTTGCCCTGATAGCGCATCGCGGCACTCAGGCGTACACGCCGGCATCGACAGCGTCGATATAGTCAAGCACATCGTCGACACGCCCGCTGCCGACGAGTTGCATTGCCGTCTGGCCAGAAAATCCCGACAAGGGTTCGGAACGATACCAAGCGTAAGCGATGAGAGCCGAGCCGAAACGCGGTTCGACTTTGTTAATCACCTCGACCATTTCGCGCAACCGGCGCTGTGTCTTATCCGAACGCACCCGCTCCTGCCGCTGAATGGCATCTTTGCCAAGCCCGGCGGAGCGGGCTATATCCTCGCTTGTGGTACGCAAGACGTCCGCGATCTTGCGCGGTGCGAAAAGACCCCGTTCCGAATATTGAGCTATGCTCATCGGCTACCCCATGCCAAAAATTATGACGCTATATAGCGTCAAAAATTACGTCAAGCAAGTCTAAGCACGGGCATTCGTCCTGTATCGGCTCCGGGCGCCATGCACGAGTCCATCGTAGAAATCCCGGTCGCCCTGACGGAGCAATCCGGGCGCTGCGGGGACGGTCAGCTCGCCTGTCTCAATTCCGTAGCAGCGACAAAGGTGGACCGGATCGCTTCGAGCGCAACCTTAAGCGGATCGGAGAAGACCCTGCCTTTCTGCCAGAGGGCGACGGAGCGCTGTCGTCGAAGGGTTCAATCATGTGCTCATCCAGAAGCCGTCGGGGTGAGATTTGAGGTTCGATTTTATCCATTGCGTGTCCTTCGAGGAGAGTGGCGCCGGACATCGGGCGATGCGGTTTTTGCATCGCGGTCCCTCTAGGCGCTAACAGGTCCGGAAAGGCGGCGGCCTGGACCAGCATAGTCCAGCTCGGTCAATGGAAGTTTCGCGTTTTGACCTTGATGGTGTCGATGTGCAGGTCGCGGATGTAGATGTCACGCGTGCAACGACTCTATGGCGGAAGCGGGCCGCAAGTTCCTTGCGTGACAGGAGTCAGGACGGATTTGCGGCAAGGATCATGAGGCCGCGTCATCACCGATTGCCTGCGGTGCGGGTATGTGTCGTGGGCAAGCTGGACTTATGCGACCTCGATCTTGCACATTGGCTGTATCGCGAAACCGAAGAATTTTCGCCCTCTCAATCGAGCAGCAGCATGTTTGTCACCGTAAACGGAACCAAGCTTTTCTTCGATGTTGAGGGAGCCGGCTTGGTGCCCGATGGTCCGAGGATGAAAGCAAAACCGACCTTGCTCCTGCTGCACGGCGGACCGGGCTTTGACCACTCTCTTCTGAAACCTGCCTTTTCCTCGTTTGCCGATATCGCGCAGGTGATCTACCTGGATCAGCGTGGCAGCGGCCGAAGTGCACAGTCCCCCAGCGAGACCTGGAATCTTGCCCAATGGGGCGACGACGTAAGATCCTTTTGCGACGTTCTGGGAATCGCAAAGCCAATCGTGTTTGGCGTTTCCTTCGGTGGCTTTGTCGCCCAATCCTATGCAACGCGTCACCCTGGCCACCCGGGCAAGCTCATTCTTTGCAACACCGCCGCACAGATGGATTTTTCGGTGGTGTTCGACATATTCGCCCATTTTGGCGGGGCTGAGGCCGGTGCGATTGCGAGAGCCTACTGGCAGGATCCGACAGTCGCGAACTGGGAACGCTATGCGGCGATCTGCCTGCCGCTATATAATCGCCGTCCGGCCGGAGATGATGATTGGAAAAAGCGGGCGGTTGTAGCGAAGGAGGTCGGTGTCCACTTCAATGGGCCAGGCAACGAACATGGAGCGATGGATTTTCGCTCGGCCTTGAAGACAATCACCTGCCCCACACTCGTTCTTGCCGGCGACAAGGATCCGATAACACCGCTGTCATTCGGGACGACGATCGCCGACTGCCTTCGTCCAGAGATCGTTCGCTTTGAAAAATTTGTCGGATGCGGCCATCCTGTCTTCGTCGACGACCCGATCCGTGTCTTCGAGCTGATACGAAAATTCATATTGCAGATGGACGCGCGATAGGGCTAGGCCCATGATTTGCTCTAGAGGCAGGCCTTCCGCGTAGCGTTTCCCCTCTCCTGTGTCCACATACCCAGGAAGGAGCAGCGCTATATCTGCGAAACCAGCAATGGTGCTGGCTTCAGTTTGATTTTCAACGAGTCCCGGCAAACAGTTGCAGCACCATGTCCGTAAGTTCCTTCGAGCTGTACGGCTTGGTCAGACGCGGGCGATCCCGGTGCCGTTCTTCTAGTGCCCATTCACTATAGCCGCTGCAAAACAAGAAAGGGATCTGTCGTTCAGCCAGCACATCCGCAATGGGATACGAATTTCCGCCCAGAATGTTGACGTCCAGTATCGCGGCATCGAGAGACGACTCGCGAGCCAACTGCAAGGCTCTCTCCAGGCGCGAAACCGGTCCGACGACTGAGGCGCCAAGGCCAAGCAGCGCATCTTCGATCGACAGCGCGATAATCATCTCGTCTTCAACGACAAGTATCTGCCGGCCTTCCGCGACGGGCTGCTCGAGCATCAATTTCCCCCTCGCTCCGCCGAGCGAAGCTCCCCGATTTCGGAAGTGAAGGGCATGTCTATGTTGCAGACCACACCGCTTGCAGCAAAGCTTCGTTCTACCACAGCCTCGAATTCAAAGCCCAGGGAGCGCTCGATCAGGGTCGTCCCGAACCCCCGTTTCGAGGGCGGTCCCGGAATGGTGGGGCCACCCGATTCAATCCAGGCAAATCGCAGCCGTCGAACAGGATCTTGAGCGACCGCCCAGGAGATGGAAAGGCGGCCTCTGGGAGCGGACAGCGAACCGTACTTCGCGGCATTGCTGGCCAGTTCGTGGATCGCCATTGCAATCGAAAGACCCGCCTTTGGCGTCAGCTCGATGGCGGGACCCGCAATCTGAATATCCCGATCCTGATACGGATTCAGCTCGGTGTCGATCAGGTCACGCAGCGTGCCCACGCTAGCAGCGCCGCGTCTGGTGAGCAGGCTGTGTGCACGGGTAATGGCGGTGATGCGGCCTGCGATCGTTTCGGTGAACGCCTCGGGCGAAAGATTCGACTTGAGCGTCTGCGCAACGATTGAGGACACGATTGCGAGGATATTCTTTACCCGGTGATCGAGCTCACCCAAAAGCAGCGCCGCCCGTTCTTCTGCCCGTTTTCTCTCGTCGATTTCGAGCGTCACCGAGATGATGCTGCCAGCGTGCCCTTCCTTGTCGCTGAGTACTGAGACGCTGTCATGCACCCACACGGTCGTTCCGTCAGCGCGCCTGAGGCTATATTCGAGTTCGATCGGTTGGCTGTCACGAGCTGCTTGCTCATACCGGGCGTTGATATCATCTGCGTTATCCGTATCGATGAGGTCGAACCGGCGTACTTGCCGCAAGCCCTCCGCCGACCGACCGGAAATCTTCTGAAATGCGGCATTGGTCAGCAGAAAGCGGCCGGTACGATCCGTTTCCGCCACGCCCACGGCAGCCTGGTTGACGATAGCGGTGAAACGTCGCTCGATTTCATCTTTCGCCCGCTCGGCTTTTTTACGCTCGGTTACATCGACAAAGGTTATGACAACACCGTCGATCACCCGCTCCACGCTGCGGTATGGTCGCACGCGCATGGTATATGACGCGCCGCGATCGTAGAGATCGAGTTCCCTTTCTACCACGGTGAGATCTCGCAACACCTTGGCCACATCACGCTGCAGGTCTTCATAGGCAAGCATGCTGACGATGTCCGTCAGGGGGCGTCCGCGGTCGGAGTTGCGAAGGCTGAAGATTTCCGTCATTCCCGGCGTAAAGCTCTTGATGCGCAAATCTTCGTCGAGAAAGATCGTCGCGATCTGCGTGCTTTCCAGAAGATTTTGCAGATCGCTATTGAGGTTGGAAAGCAGCTCGTTTTTCGCCGTCATCTCGGCGTTGACCGTCTGCAGTTCCTCGTTGATCGACTGCATTTCTTCCTTCGAGGTCTGCAGCTCCTCATTGGTCGACTGCAATTCCTCATTGACCGACTGGTATTCCTCAGCCGCCGACTTCATCTCCTCGTTTGTGGTCTCAAGATCACTGATCATCGCATGCAATTGCGCGCGGACCGTACGCAACTCCTGCTCGGCGGCGAGCGTTGCCGGACTTTGCCGACTTTCGTCGCCAGCTTGCGAAGGTTGCGGCATCGCCGCGCGGATTTCCTGGAACGCCACAACGCAAAAGCCTTCGCTGCCGGCTTCCTGGACGGGTTCCACGATAACGCTGAGCAGGCGCTGCTGGCCCTCGATGAGAGCGGACACGTTGTCGATGACCTGCCCCTGTCCGGTTTTCACCACCGAATGCAGCGCCGTTCGAACCGTGAGACGCAGGCTCTTGCGCAAATTTGAAAGCAGGCTCAGGTTGGCCAAGCCAGCCGATGGTTCCAGGTATCGGGCGACTTCACCGCCCGAGTAGCGGACGATGTTGTTTTGCCGATCGACGACGAAGTAGACGGGCGAATGTTTGGCCAGGGCCAGCCGCACCGCCCGATCGATGCGATCGCCTGCGCCCCGGCCAGGCTCGCCGGTGATATTGGTCGACGCTCCGGGCGACGGTGCAGGCATGGTGAGTGCCGAAACCGTCACATCGCCGTCCTTGCGCCGGAAGATGTGAGCTGCCTTGTCCTGGGCCGCGAACAGACTGCCATGTCTGCTCACGCCTTCCGACAATCCGAGGAAAAGCAGACCACCCGGCTTCAGCGCATAATGAAACATCTGCAGGATGCGATCTTGCAGTTCGGCGTCCATGTAGATCAAGAGATTGCGACACGAGATCAGGTCCAGCTTGGAAAATGGCGGATCCTTCGTGACATTGTGCACCGAGAAGACGCACATTTCGCGGACCTGGCGGTTCGGACAATAGGCCCCCTCGTCCTGATAAAACCAGCGCTGAAGACGTGCCGGTGTCACGCCTGCGATGCGTTCATAGCGGCCTGCTCTGGCGAAATCGATCGATCTGTCGTCGATGTCGGTGCCGAAAATCTGGACCTGAACGCTGCTGCCGCGCTTGTCGAGCAATTCCCGAATGGCAATGGCGAGGCTGTAAACCTCCTCGCCCGTTGAACAGGCCGGTACCCAGACCCGCAGGGACTGCTTGTCTGCGTCACGTTCAAGGATCGCATCGATCGCCGCCGACAAACTTCCAAAGGCGTCCGGATCGCGAAAGAATTCCGTCACGCCGATGAGAAGCTCCCTGAACAGAAGCTCCGGCTCGACCGGGTCCTGGCGCAGACGATCAATGTATGCCGGCACCGTATCAGCCTGCAGGACCTGCATCCGTCTTTGGACGCGCCGGGTGACCGTCTTAGTTTTGTATCTGGAGAAATCATGCCCTGTCCTGGCGCGAAGCACGGACAGGACAGTTGCCAGATGCTCCACAGCATCCGAGCGGGTGCCATCACCATCTTTTCGGTTAGCGACCAGCGCCAGGTGATCACGGTATTCAATCAGCTTGGCCGGAATTTCCTCGATTTGCAGGACGTAATCGACGAGACCCGTCGATGCCGCGCTCTGCGGCATGCCTGGCATGGCGTGATGATCGGATTCCGCCTGGGCAATCGTCAGTCCGCCGCTTTCCTTGACAGCGCCCAGCCCGAGCGCACCATCGCTGCCAACACCTGACAGCACGATGGAAACGGCGTTTCTCCCCTGATCCTTTGCGAGGGAATCGAAGAATGTGTCGATCGGTCGCCGGTCGGATCGAGGCGGCGCCGGCTTGATGACGAGGAGCCGGCTGTCCTTGATCGTCAACGTGGCATCGGGCGGAATGACATAGACCTTGTCCGGCTCAACGAGCATGCCGTCCTGGGCATCCACCACCGGAATGAGCGCTGACCGGCTTAAAATCTCCGTCAGCATGCTGTCGTGATCGGGAGAAAGGTGCTGGACCAGCACGAAGGCCATGCCGCTGTCCGGCTTCAGGTTCTGAAAAAAGGTAGTGAATGCCGCCAGGCCACCAGCAGACGCCCCGATGCCGACGATCAGGCTTGGGCGCTCAGACGTTTCTCGTTTCCCCCACATCATCATGTAACGCGTTTTCCTGCGCTAGGTTCCTGAAACGATGCGGGATTGCCGCCTTGCATACAGGCTTCCTCCGAGATCGTGGTGCAGGATAACGTCACTTGGAGTGTCAGCATCCGATTCCAGTCGCGACATCTCTGCAGGACCGTTCCGTCTCGATAAACGAATTCTCCCAATAAATGATTCCTACGTGCACTAGTGATCAGACGCATGCCAAGAATGGGCGCATCATGAGATATCGGCGAGAACTGATCAGGGCATCGCCGGCTGTGAGCGACCATCGCGCTTCCGCCCCAAATACGGGAGGAAGCGATGTTCGTTTCCCACTCTCCCATCAACGCAATCGCCTACCCCGACGATCTCAAACTCCTCACCCGCGTCTACGAAGACATCCGCCGCCAGCGGGGGATCGAATGTGGCAGCACCGCAGCCGAGGATCTGTCCAGGGCGGTGATGGACCTCTTCGCTCAAGGGCTCTCAGAGGAAGCCGATATTCGCGAAAGCCTGGATGCGTATCTCAGCCGCAAATCGTCCTCCGCGGACTTGTTGCGGTTGCGGAGAAATGCACGATGATCCCGTTCAGACCTGTGACCTTTCGAACTGCGCGTGGCTACAAGTTTCACGTCAATTGCCTGCATCATGTCACCAAAGCTCTCGCAATGGCGTGGCCAGACAAAACCAGGGAAAGCTACTGCAGAGCCGCTCAACTGGCCGCACAAGCCACGCAGGGATGGTGCACGCATGCTGCGGCATATGACGCCTTCATCCAGGCCGCTGCCGATCAGAACCGCATCGTCGAACCGCGACCGATGCGGCGCCTGGTCGCCCAGGAACTGGCCGCAATCGATCCGGAAAACTTCAACTGCCTGCCAAGTGGGGCTTGAGTCTTCAAGAAGGGATATGCCGCCGGTTTGATCTGCGAAAAATTGCCGGCGGCTCGCGGGCCCTGCTTCCCAGACGGCCCCACAACAAATTCGGAACTGGAGAACAAGTCGGCGGTTAAGCCGAAAGATGCGCACCTGCACGAAACACAGGCGAAGCGCAGAGGAGATGGGGAGTACCGCCGATGACTGTGCAGGAACGCGATTACCAAGCGCCGCGGTTCGCATAGGATGACTGGCAGCCATCCTATGCGCCATTCTATAAATTTGTGCTTCTCGTCATGCTGTCGGGTGTCGTGGTGACAGCGGTGCTGGGCTGGTTGTTGCCCGCACTGATCTGAAAGGGCGCCACCGCAATCCGTGGGGGCCCTGCACCACCGCAAACCAGCGCGATCTCAGATGCGGAATTCAACTGCTGAAGAATCGGTTCGGCGGACGCTCCAACCCAAGATTTTCGCGCAATGTAGCGCCTTCGTACTCACGTCGAAACAGCCCTCGCCGTTGTAACTCCGGCACCACCTTGTCGGCGAAATCCTCCAATCCCCCCGGCAGAAACGGAAAGCTGACGTTGAAACCATCCGAACCGTCGGAAAAAAGCCAGGTCTCCATTTCGTCGGCGATTGTCTTCGATGTACCGATGAAGGCGAGGCCAGAATAACCGCCCAGCCGCTGCGCGAGCTGGCGAACTGTGAGGCCTTCGCTATGCGCCAGTTCAACGACGCGCTCACGGCTGCTCTTGCTGGCATTGGTCTCGGGAACGTCTGGCAGCGGCTTGTCGGGATCGAAGCTCGAGGCATCATGCCCCAAGGCAATGGACAATGACGCTATGGCGCTATCGTAGTGCACGAGTGCGTCGAGCCTTGCCCGCTTTGCGCGAGCCTCTTCGATCGTATCGCCAACGACGACAAACGCACCCGGCAAGATCTTGATGCTGTCGCGCGAGCGTCCAAGTTTTTCGACCCGCCCCTTCACGTCTGCAAAAAAGCTTTGGCCGGCGGCGAGATTTGGCGGTGCTGCAAATATGACCTCTGCGGTTTCCGCAGCGAGCTGCCTCCCTGCCTCGGAGGCGCCGGCCTGTACGATGACGGGCCAGCCTTGTGGGGGTCGCGCGATGTTGAGAGGCCCGCGAACCGAAAAATGCTCTCCCTTGTGAGCCAGGACGTGAAGTTTTTCGGGATCGAAATACAGCCCGCTTTCCGCATCCCGGATGAAAGCATCATCGGCGAAGCTGTCCCAAAGTCCCGTCACAACATCGAAGAATTCGCGTGCACGGCGGTAGCGCTCGTCATGTTCAACATGGGTCTCCAGGCCGAAGTTGAGCGCCGCATCCGGATTGGAGGTGGTGACAACGTTCCATCCCGACCGCCCTCCACTGATGTGATCGAGTGAAGCAAAGCGCCGGGCGATGTGGAAGGGTGCATCGAAAGTCGTGGACGCCGTGGCCACGAGACCGATGCGGCTGGTGATCGCGGCGAGTGCCGAAAGCAAGGTGAACGGTTCGAAGGACGTAACGGTATGGCTGCGTTTCAAAGCCTCCACCGGCATGTTGAGGACAGCCAGATGATCAGCCATGAAGAAAGCATCGAACTTTGCCGCCTCAAGCCTGAGTGCGAAGCGCTTGATGTCGGCGAAATTGAAATTGGCGTCTGGATGGGCACCGGGATAGCGCCACGCGCCTGTGTGAAGGCTGACGGGGCGCATGAATGCACCGAGGTGGAGTTTCTTGTCGCTCATATTGGATAAACTGCATCGCTGACCAGTACCGACGAAGGCAGCAGCCCCGTCATGTACAATGTGTCGGCGATGATCTGCTGCTCTGCGATCACGTCCGCATCCAGAGGTTTCATGCCATAAGTCATGCGCCTCAGGGCCGCTTCAAGCGCGACGGCGTCTATGTTCAACTCCTCCGCCAATCTCTTTGCGATGCTGGCGGAATGCTGCACCGCTTGCTGGCCGGCAATCTGCAACTCGCGCAGCAGTGTCTCGATCGTCTGCGGGTTGTCCCTGACGAAGGACCTTCGCCCGAGATAGAATTGCCGGTTTGCAACCAGTCCGTTTCCGTCCGCAATGACCCTCAGATTGGCGGTGTGCAGCGCAGCGCTCAACAGCGGATCCCATATGACCCAGGCGTCGATTTCGCCCCGTTCCAGCAGGCGCAGCGGTTCCATGCTTGGTGACAGATCCACCTGGCTGATATCGCGGTCGCTCAGCCCGGCCCTGTGCAGGGCACGAAGCAGCAGATAGTGCACGTTGGAACCCGGGTTGAGGCCGACCCGCTTGTCTTTCAGGTCCACCATGCTGTGGATCTTGCTGTCACCGTGGACGACGATCGCCTCTGCCTCGGGTGCCGGCGGGTCATAAGCCAGATAGACCAGTGGCACCCCAGCCGCCTGTGCGAACACAGGTGGTGCCTCCCCTGTCGTGCCGAAATCAATTGTTCCACGGTCCAGGGCCTCGAGCAGTTGCGGCCCTGCACTGAACTCCGTCCATGTAACGGCGATGCCGCCCTCAGCCAAGCGCCGCTCAAGCGTGCCCTTGCATTTGAGCACGCTTGAGGTGCCATATTTCTGGTAGCCGATGTTGAGCGGCGCCATCGGCGTTGAGGTCGTCTTGGCTTGCGCATCTTCGGAGCCGCGGCGACGCGGTTCTACGATCCCGAGCCGCGCCAGCTGAGTACGCAGGCTGTTGCGTGTCGTTCCAAGGGCAGAGGCCGTGCGGACCTGGTTGGAACCCGACACGTCAAAGGCCGACAGGACGACACTGGAGACGGCGCGCCGGAAAATCTCGCCTTCTCCGGCCGCAACCGCTTCCGCCACGGCCACCTCGATGCGCTTTTCCAGGGTCTTTTCCGTATCCAGAGCCGCAGCAGGGCCGCCGATGCCAAGATCTGCCGCCAGCACCACGTCGCCGCGTGCCATGTGGGTGGCATTCTGGATGACGTTTTCAAGCTCCCGGATGTTGCCCGGCCACGGATAGCGTTCAAGGGCTTCCGGCACGCCTGACCCAAAGTCCAGCGCCTCGCGCCCGAGCCGGACCTTGTAGAGGTCGAGAAAATGCCGTGCCAACGGCACGATGTCGGCGACCCGTTCGCGCAGCGGTGGTAACTGGATGCTGGCGACATTCAGGCGGAAAAACAGATCCTCGCGAAACAGCTTATCCTTGACGGCCGATTTGAGGTCGACATTCGTCGCCGCCACCACCCTCACGTCGATGGGAATCGAACGGCGCGAGCCGACCCTGGTCACCTCCTGCTCCTGCAGGACACGCAGCAGTTTGACCTGCAGGTTAAGCGGCAGGTCGCCCACCTCGTCGAGCAAAATGGTCCCGCCTTGGGCAGCCTCAAACCACCCTTGCTGATCGCGGACCGCGCCGGTGAAGGCGCCTTTTTCGTGACCGAAGAGTTCGGCTTCCGCCAGGCCGTTGGTCAGGGCGCCGCAATTGACGGCGACAAAGGGGCCACTGCGCCGGTGGCTGTTGGCGTGGAGATAGCGCGCGGCCAGTTCCTTGCCGGTGCCGGTCTCACCAAGCACCAGCACCGTGACATCGCCGGCGGCGAGCCGGTCAAGGTCGTGCTGCAGCGCCGTTGAAGCAGGCCCGCCGATCAGCATGGTGCGCGCGCGGGCGCTTTCCTTCCTGACTGCCGGCTTTTCATCGGCGTCATAGCCCCGCGCGAAAATGTGCCGGTAGCTCCGCTCGGCAACCAATCCTCCAGCCGAAACGTGCGATGTCGAATACATCGGTAGCACAATCCCTGTCCTCGGCAGTGATTGGCAAATGTACACTAAATCGATCAGGCCAATAGGATACGGGAATGCTGTATTTGCGGGCTTAAGGCAAAAAACCGTCCCGAAGCGGGCGGGAAGTTGGAAGCCTCTGTCCCTTCGGCCTTCGCAATGAAGCCCGTCGCATCATGCCTGCCAGCGCCGTCCGGGCAGCCACGTTCTCATCGGCGGGAACAGCCCGGTCGCAGCCGCATTGCAACAGGCCGGGCGCTGTTGGAATCGCAACAGCGCCATAGGGCTCTGTTGCAAATGCAGCAGCCACCCCCTCCGAACGCTTCTTCTAACCCATTGTAATTTAACAAATTTCATTTCTGGCACGGGACTTGCTGAGCTTTGGGCATGTTTCGGAAACCCAGGATGAAGGCATTGGCCAGGCGAAAAAAGATCGTAGTGATAAACGGAAGCCCGCGGGCGTATTCGCGAACCGGTCACCTGCTCGACAAGATAACGGCGGAGATCGCTTTGCGTATCGATGCGGAAGTCGATCGCATCGACCTGTCCCAATCAGGGCATTCGTTGCTTGCCGGACTTTCGCGCGAGGGGCTGTCGGCCGAGGCGGAAGATACCCTCCGGCTGATTGAAACCGCCGATCTGCTTGTCGCCGGCACGCCGGTTTACCGGGCAAGCTACAGCGGAGCTTTCAAACATGTCTTCGACCTCGTCGATCGCGATGCGCTGGCGGGCAAGGTCGTTCTGTTGGCCGCGACCGGCGGCACGCCGTTGCATGGCCTGATTGGCGAGCATCAGTTGCGACCGCTGTTCGGCTTCTTTCGGGCAATCACCGTGCCGACCGTCGTCTTCGCCACGGAAGACGACATCAAACAAGCCGAACCTTCCGATGCCTTGGCGCAGCGGATCACCCGCGCGGCACAGGAAGCCGCCCTTCTCCTGTCCGCGACCGTAAATGCCGAGGCTCCGTCCCTGGCGCTCGCAGCCAACGCCTGACCGTCCTGAGACAACTCGACCAATCAACGGAGTTCCGCAATGCCCCACACCGAAAAATCACGAACAGACGCCCCTCTCCAGTTTGCCTACTGGGTGCCAAACGTTTCCGGTGGACTTGTCATTTCCAACATCGAGCAGCGCACCAGCTGGGATATCGACTATAATCGCAAATTGGCGCAGATCGCCGAACAGAACGGCTTCGACTATGCGCTGAGCCAGATACGCTTCACCGCTGGTTATGGCGCCGACAACCAGCATGAATCGGTCTCCTTCAGCCATGCCTTGCTGGCGGCAACCGAGCGTCTGAAAGTGATCGCAGCCATTTTGCCGGGCCCGTGGAATCCAACGCTTGCGGCCAAGCAGATCGCCACCATCAACCACCTGACCAATGGCCGCGTTGCGGTCAACATCGTCAGCGGCTGGTTCCGCGGCGAGTTCAAGGCGATTGGCGAGCCGTGGCTCGACCACGACGAGCGGTATCGCCGCTCAGAGGAATTCATCCGCGCCCTGCGTGGCATCTGGAGCGAGGACAGCTTCACCTTCGCCGGCGACTTCTACCGCTTCCGCGACTACTCGCTGAAACCGAAGCCGATCGATCCTAAACCCGAGATCTTCCAGGGAGGCTCGTCGCGAGCGGCCCGCGACATGGCTGCCCGGGTCTCGGACTGGTACTTCACCAACGGCAATACGCCCGAAGAGATCAAAAAACAGGTCGACGACATCCAGACCAAGGCGAAAGCCAACAATCATTCGGTGCGCATCGGCGTCAACGCTTTCGCGATCGCGCGCGAAGACGAGGCCGAAGCACGTCGCGTGCTGGACGAAATCATCGCCAAGGCAAACCCGGACGCCGTGCATGGCTTCGCAGACCAGGTGAAAAACGCTGGCAAAGCCTCTCCTGAAGGAGAAGGAAACTGGGCGAAATCGACGTTCGAGGATCTCGTTCAATACAATGACGGCTTCCGCTCAAATCTGATCGGCACGCCAGAACAGATCGCCGAACGCATCCTGAAGCTCAAGGATGCCGGAGCCAGCCTGATCCTGCTCGGTTTCCTGCATTTTCAGGAAGAGGTCGAGTTCTTCGGCAAACGCGTCATTCCGCTGGTTCGCGAACTTGAGGCCGAACGCGAACGCGCGCTGGTGGCAGCCGAATAAGCTCCAAGGCGGCTTAGCGTCGCCTCGCCTTCCAACATCTGCAGGATTGTCATGACGAGTGTCACGCTTGAAGCGGCCACGAGGCAGGGGCCGGTGTTCCGGACCGGCTCGGCCGAAAACGCCACGCCACGCTGGAACGCGGCCGATGGAACGACATCGGCCGCGGGATCGAGCCATGCCCTCGCCTTATCGAACATCGGTCTGTCGTTTGGTGGGGTTGCAGCGTTGAGCAACGTCGACCTGTCGGTCCGGCGCGGCGAAATATGCTCGGTGATCGGCCCCAATGGCGCCGGCAAATCGTCCCTCATCAACATCATCAGCGGCCTTTATCGCGCTGATACCGGCACGATAGAACTGTTTGGCCGCAGCTTCGCGCGCGTCCCCGCTGACAGGCTGGCAATTCTTGGCGTAGCGCGGACCTTCCAAAATCTCGCGCTTTTCGGCGGCCTTTCCGTTCGCGACAACGTCGCCGCCGGCCTCGTCCATCGACGCAGATCGAATTTCCTCGCGCAACTCGCAGGGTTGCCAGCGGCCAGGCTGGAGGACCGCGACATCCGAGAACGCGCGGACCGCACAATGGAACTTCTGGCGCTTGGCGGACATGGCGGGCGTCTCGTGGCGGAGCTTCCCTATGGATTGCAGAAACGGGTCGAACTGGCGCGCGCATTGGTGGCCGAGCCGAGGCTGCTTCTGCTCGATGAGCCGATGGCAGGAATGACAGCGACCGAAAAGGCGGAGATGGCCACCTTCGTGCGCGCCGCCCGCGATCTTACCGGAACCACCATCGTGCTGATCGAACATGACATTGGCGTTGTCATGGGCTTGTCGGACCGCGTCGCGGTTCTCGACTACGGCCGCAAGATCGCCGACGGCACACCGGCCGAAGTGCGCGCCGACCCTGCCGTCATCCGCGCCTATATCGGCAGTGTCGATGACACGAACCAGGATCGTGCATGATGGATCACAACGATCTTCTCTTCCTGGTCGAAGTGCTCGTCGGCGGCCTGCTTTCGGGTGTCATGTATTCCCTGGTCGCGATCGGGTTCGTGCTCATCTACAAGACGTCGGGCGTGCTGAACTTCGCGCAAGGCGCGATGCTGCTATTTGCAGCCCTCACCTTTGTCAGCCTTGTTGAACGCGGCGTGCCCTTCGTGCTGGCACTGCTCCTCACCTTTGCCGTCATGGTAGCGCTCGGCTTCGCCATCGAGCGCACCGTACTGAGACCACTGGTCAACCGCTCGCCGATGACGTTGTTCATGGCAACGCTCGGTCTGTCCTACATCATCGAGGGTGCAGCCCAGCTGGTCTGGGGTACCCAGGTCCATGCTCTCGACATCGGTATTGATGACGTACCGTTCGAACTGGGCGGTATCCTGATCTCGACCTTCGACCTGGTTGCCGCCGCGATTGCCGCGACCATGGTGCTGGCACTCAGCGCCTTCTTCTATTGGACGCGGACCGGTATCGCCTTTCGCGCGGTCGCCGACGACCAGTTCGCCGCCCTGGCGATTGGCCTGCGCCTGCAGCGCATCTGGGCAACGGTCTGGACCGCTGCCGGGCTGGTGGCTCTGGTTGCCGGCTTGCTGTGGGGCGCGCGCCTCGGTGTCCAGTTCTCGCTGTCGCTGGTGGTGCTGAAGGCGCTGCCGGTGCTGGTGCTTGGCGGGTTCGATTCCATCCTCGGCGCCATTGTCGGAGGCCTCATCGTTGGTGCCGGCGAGAAATTGGCCGAGGTCTATATCGGCCCTTATTTCGGCGGCGGCATAGAGAGCTGGTTTGCCTATGTTCTGGCCCTGCTCTTTCTGCTGGTCCGTCCATCCGGCCTGTTTGGCAAACGGCTCGTTGAAAGGGTTTGAGCGATGAGCGTCGAAACCCTCTCCGTGCCCACCGCGCCGACCGGCTGGAAGCGAATAGTATGGCCGCTGGCGCTGCTCACGCTTGCCTATGTCGTGGTGCCGCTGACGGCGTCAAGTTACCTGCTGGAGGCGATTCTGCTGCCGTTCCTGGCACTCAGTCTCGCAGCCGTCGGGCTCAACCTGCTTACCGGCTACTGCGGTCAGCTGTCGCTGGGATCGGCAGCCTTCATGGCGGTCGGCGCCTTCGCGGCCTACAACATCAACCTTCGCATCGGGCTGCCGTTGCCGTTGACGCTTATCCTGTCCGGCCTGACGGCAGCCGCGCTCGGAACGGTCTTTGGCTTGCCCAGTCTCAGGCTGCGCGGTTTCTACCTCGCGGTCTCGACGCTTGCCGCGCAGTTTTTCGTGCAGTGGGCGCTGACCAAGTTCAGTTGGTTTTCCAATGACAATCCATCGGGCGTCATCGATGCGCCGGCGCTGAGAATCGTGGGAATAGACTTCGACGATGCTACGGGCCGCTACATGCTGTCCTTGACCGTCGTGGCGCTGCTAACCCTGCTCAGCTGGCGCCTGGTATGCAGCGCGACCGGTCGCAACTTCATCGCAGTGCGCGACAACGAGACCGCGGCGCGCGTCATCGGCGTGCCGGTGCTGCGCACGAAGCTGCTTGCTTTCGCGATCTCATCCTTCATCATCGGTGTGGCCGGCGTTTTGTGGGCCTTTACCTATCTGCGAACGGTTGAGCCTGCGGGTTTCAATCTCGACCGTTCGTTCCAGATCCTGTTCATCGTCATCATTGGCGGCTTGGCCACCATTCGTGGCGCTTTCGTCGGCGCGGCCTTCATCGTCATCTTTCCGCTGCTGTTGTCACGGCTGGGCACCTCTGTCTTCGGGGGCGTGTTCGATTCCGGCGTGCTCGACATGAGCCAGCGCATCGTGCTCGGCGCACTGATCATTGTTTTCCTGATTGTCGAGCCGAAGGGCATCGCCGCCCTGCTCGACCGTTCCGCCACCGCGTTGATCCGATGGCGGAGGTAATCCCCGGCCTCGAATCCTCTCAAGCCCTACCCCTCACCAGGAGATTTGCCATGACCTTCCTAAAGTCCATAACAGGGGCCGCGATTGCCGCTGCAATGCTGCTCACAGCCCCTGGCGCCAAAGCCGACGAGCAACACTTTCCGCTGCAGAGCTATCGTGTCGGTCCTTACGCCGCCGGCGGCACCGGCTTCTTCGGCGGTTTCATCGACTACCTCAATCTGATCAACACGCGCGACGGCGGCGTCAACGGCGTCAAGCTCACCTGGTCGGAGGGCGAGACCCAGTATGAAGTCGAAAAAGGGGTAGAGGTCTACGAACGCCTGAAGAGCAATCCCGGCATCGCCGCCTGGAACCCGCTTTCGGTCGGCATCGCCTATGCCATGATCGACCGCATCACCAAGGACAAGGTGCCACTGATCACCATCAATCACGGCCGCACCGATTCCACCGACGGGCGCGTCTTTCCCTATGTTTTCCCGCTGCTGCTCAATCCCTACAGCGAGACTTCGGGCATCGTGAATTACATCGCCTCCAAGGAAGGGGGCCTGGAAAAACTCAAGGGCAAGAAGATCGTGGTGCTCTACCATGGCTCGCCCTACGGCAAGGAGACGATCCCGATCTATCAACTGCTGGCCGAGAAATACGGCTTTGCAGTATCGCAGATCGAAGTTCCGCATCCTGGCAACGAACAACAGGCGCAATGGCTGCAGATCCGTCGTGAACGTCCAGACTTCGTCGTCCTGCGCGGTTGGGGCGTGATGAACCCGGCTGCGCTGAAAACGGCGCAGAAGGTCGGGTTCCCTGCCACCAAGATCATCGGCAATGTTTGGTCGAATTCGGAGGAAGACGTACTTCCCGCTGGTGAGGCGGCAATCGGCTATACCGCGATCACAACCCAAGCCTCCGGCGAGCAGTACCCGGTCGTCCAGGAAATCAAGAAGGTTGTTTACGACGCCGCCAAGGGCAATCTCGAGGACAAGAGCCGTATCGGCTCGGTCTATCACAATCTCGGTATCGTCAACGGCATCCTGAATGTCGAAGCCGTGCGTATCGCGCAGGAGAAATTCGGGCACCGCACATTGAGCGGAGACGAAGTGCGTTGGGGCTTTGAGCATCTTCAGCTCGATCCGACCAGGGTCGCGGCGCTGGGCGCGAAAGGCCTTTTCCATTCCATCAACGTGACCTGGAACAACCACGAGGGCGATGGCTACGTCACCTTCCAGCAGTGGGATGGCAAGAAATGGAATGTCGTTTCCGACTGGATCGCTCCTGACTGGGCGTTGCTGCGTCCCATCATCGAAAAGTCATCCGAAGCCTATGCGGCAGAAAAAGGCATCAAGATCCGCACGGCGGAGGAGGCTGGCTCCCTGGCCAGCAACTGAACGAGCGACATGGGAGAGCGGCCAACGGCTCTCCCAAGCCCTCCAGCACGCGAGAAAGCCGATGTCATCCGAACGCGCGCCGCTTCTGACGGTCGAGCATGTGGAAGTCCACTACAATGGCGCCATAGCAGCGCTGCACCGCGCCGACCTGATCGTCCGTGAGGGCGAGATCGTCGCCCTGCTCGGCTCGAACGGGGCCGGCAAGACAACCCTGCTGAAGGCTATTTCCAACCTTCTGCCAGCCGAGCGCGGAGCGGTGACCAAAGGCCTGATCCGATTTGACGGCACCGACGTGCTGACACGGCGGCCAGACGCGCTGGTTCGAAATGGGCTGGTGCAGGTGCTGGAAGGGCGGCACTGCTTCCGCTCGCTCAGCGTCGAGGACAATCTCCTGACAGGCGCGCTCGGCCGGTCCGCCTCCCGCGCCGAGACACAGGTCGATCTTGACCGCGTTTATGCCCTGTTTCCGAGACTTGCGGAAAAGCGCCGGACGGTGTCGGGCCTGACGTCAGGGGGCGAACAACAGATGACGGCGATTGGGCGCGGGTTGATGTCGCGGCCGCGGCTCTTCGTTCTCGACGAACCTTCGATGGGGCTCGCGCCGCTGGTGGTGGCCGAAATCTTCGAGACCCTGAAACGGCTCAACCGCGAGGACGGGCTTTCCATCCTGGTCGCGGAGCAGAACTCGGCGGTAGCGCTCAGATATGCCGATCGCGCGAGCGTTCTCGAAAATGGCGTCAGCGTTCTGGAAGACAGCGCCGCCGACCTGCGTGCACGCGCCGACATCCAGAAATTCTATCTCGGGGGCGGCGACCTTTCGGCGCCGCACCATCAACAGGAGACCGCAGCATGACCGTTCACCCCAAGCATCCCGTAGACAGAAGCAAGGCGGTGGCGCCGGTCGAACGACCGGCGGCCAGGGCCCATGTCATCAAGTCCGACGAAGAAGCGATCGAGATCGCGCGTCAACTGGCCGCGCAATTCAAAACCGAAGCCTCCCGCCGGGATCGCGAGCGCATCTGGCCGCAGCAGGAACTCGACGCGTTCTCGCAAAGCGGATTGTGGTCGATCAATGTGCCAAAGGCTTATGGCGGACCCGAGGTTTCTTATGTGACGCTGTCGCGGGTGATTGCCATCATTTCCGAAGCCGATCCGTCGCTGGGGCAAATCCCGCAGAACCATCTCGGCGTGGTCGCCGCGATCCGCACCGTTTCAGACGAACCGCAAAAGAGGCTGCTTTTCGGCGAGGTCCTTTCGGGAACCCGCTTTGGCAACGCCTTCTCGGAATTCGGTTCCAAGCGGGCGGCGGACTTCGAGACCAAGTTCGTCGATGCCGGCGACCATGTCGTGGTCGACGGCCAGAAATTCTACTCCAGTGGTGCACTGCTGTCGCATCTGGTTCCGATCGTCGCCCTGGATGACCAGGGCCGCGCCTGGTATGTCATAGCCGACCGTGGCGCACCCGGGCTGACGGTGATCGACGACTGGTCGAGCTTCGGCCAGAAGACAACGCTGTCAGGGACCGTGATCCTCGAAGGCGTCAAGGTGCCAAAGACGCATCTGGTTCCGGGTTACAAAGGCTACGATCGGGCGACAGCCGACGGCGCGATCTTCCAGATCATCCAGGCTGCGGTAGACCTCGGCATTGCCAGGGCAGCCATCGGCGACACGGTTGACTTCGTGCGCACGAAGTCACGCGCCTGGGTGGATAGCGGCGTCGAGCAAGCCACGCAGGACCCTTACACGATTCAGGCCGTTGGTGACCTGCAATTGCGCGCCAATGCCGCAGAGGCCCTGCTCGACAGGGCGGGACTTGCCGTTGACCACGCCGTGGCCGACGCCACCGAAAAGACGGTGGCTGCAGCTCAGGTGGCGGTCGCGGAAGCCAAGATACTGACCACCGAGATCGCGATCGCCGCCACCAACAAGCTGTTCGAACTGGCAGGCACGCGCGCGACGCTGGCGGAACACAATCTCGATCGGCACTGGCGCAATGCGCGCACCCACACCCTGCACGATCCGGTGCGCTGGAAATACGCGATCGTCGGCAATTATTACCTCAACGGAATCAACCCTCCCCTGCACGCGTGGAGCTGATCGGCGAAATTGATGCCGGGACGTCCGGCTTGGAGCAGCAGGAAAACAGGATCATGAGCACGGACATTCCAAGCAGACTGAAGGTTCTTTGGTTCATTCCCACACATGGCGACAGCCGCTATCTGGGCACGTCCGAAGGCGGCCGTGCCGTCGACCTTGCCTATCTCACGCAGATCGCGAAGGCGGCCGACTCGATCGGATATTATGGCGCGCTGCTGCCGACTGGCAGAAGCTGCGAGGACAGCTGGGTGATCGCCTCGGCGCTCGCTCCACTGACCGAGCGGTTGCGCTTCCTGGTTGCGGTGCGCCCCGGGCTGCAGTCGCCGACGCTGGCAGCGCGCATGACAGCAACGCTCGACCGTATTTCCGGTGGGCGTCTGCTGATCAATGTCGTGACGGGGGGCGACCCCCAGGAGAACAAGGGCGACGGCATCTTCCTCAGCCATGACGAGCGCTATGAGGTTACGCGCGAATTCCTCGATATCTACAAAGCGGTGCTGCGCGGCGAGACGGTGGAATTTTCAGGCAAGCATTTTCAGATCGAGGACGGACGCCTGTTGTTCGCGCCGCACCAGCGACCTCATCCGCCTCTCTATTTCGGCGGATCATCGCAGGCTGCCAACGCGGTCGCGGCCGAACAGATCGACAAATACCTGACCTGGGGCGAACCGCCCGCCGATGTTGCCGCCAAGCTCGCGCATATCCGCGAACTCGCAGCCAAGGCCGGCCGCAACGTGACTTTCGGCATCCGGCTTCACGTCATCGTGCGCGAGACGTCGCAGGAAGCCTGGGCCGATGCCGAGCGCCTCATCAGCCGCCTCGACGACCATACCATCGCTCAAGCGCAGCAGGTGTTTTCGCGGATGGATTCGGTCGGACAGGCGCGCATGAGCCGCCTGCATGGCGGCCGGCGCGACCGGCTGGAGATAAGCCCCAACCTTTGGGCCGGGGTCGGGCTGGTCAGAGGCGGCGCCGGAACCGCCCTGGTCGGAGACCCTGCGACCGTCGCAGAGCGGATCGATGAGTACCGCCGCATCGGCATCGATACCTTCATCTTCTCCGGCTACCCGCATCTGGAGGAGGCTTATCGTTTCGGCGAGCTTGTCCTGCCGCTGTTGCCGCTCGACCACGACATCGCGTCGCGCACGACAAGCGTGAACATGGGGCCGTTCGGCGAAACCGTGGCTGGAGATCATCGACCATCGGCCTTGCGCGCGAGCCAGTCATGACGCCGGATGCAACCGGAGCAACGGTCGCCATTGTCGGCGGCGGCTATTCCGGCGCGGCCGTGGCATTTCACCTGGCCCGAGCAGCGCCGCGAGGCTTGAGGGACATCATTGTCTTTGAACCGCGCGAGCGGCTCGGCGCCGGCTTGGCCTATTCGACCGATGATCCCTCGCTCCGCGTCAACGTGCCTGCCGACAAGCTGACTTTCCAGTCGGAACATTCAAACGATTTCGCCGACTGGCTGCGCCGCACCGGAGCCGCCGATGACGATGGCGAGGCCGATGCCGGAAACGGCGCTCTCTATCCGCAACGCGCGGTGTTCGGAGCCTATACAGCAGCTTGCATTGCACCTCTTCTTTCGACAGGGCAGGTCCGCCACAGGCGTGTTGCAGTGGCCAAGGCTGTGCGCGCGAACGGAAAATTCCTCCTCCTGCCCAAAGCTGGCCAGCCGATACAGGCTGACATCGTGGTGCTGGCAACGACGCACCCTGCCCCGCGAGTGCCGGCCCCAATGCGGGCACTTGAGGGCACCGAAAAATTCATCGCCGATGCCTATGCTGCTGACGCCCTGGAGGCGATAGCAAGACATGACCGCATCCTGATCGTCGGCACAGGGCTGACTTCGGCCGACGTGATCGCTTCGCTTCACCGGCGCGGACATGACGGACCAATCGTTGCGCTGTCACGTCACGGCCTGCGTTCGCAAGCCCATGCGCCCAACGGTACGTCCCCAGAGCAGGCACAGACCGCGAATGATCTGGCGCCCCACCGGGCAAGCGCACTTTTGCGAACCATCCGCCTTGCAGTAGCGGCTGCCGCAAAACGCGGTGAAACCTGGCATGCAGTGCTTGATGACGTTCGCAAGCAGGGAACCGAGATCTGGCAGGCTCTGCCTGAGGACGGTCGGGCGCGCATCGTGCGTCACTTGCGAACCTATTGGGACATCCATCGTTTTCGCGTCGCCCCGCAGCTCGATTCCATCATCCGGCGAGCACTTGCCGAGGATCGGCTGCGCTACAGGGCAGCAACGCTGATAAACGCCGAACGCTCGCCTACCGGGCTGCGGGTCCATTTTCGTCCTCGCGGCTCTGAGCAAGCCGTGGCGCAGGAATTTGACGCCGTGGTTGTGACAACGGGTCCGGCTCATTCGGACATCACGCGTACAAACGGTTTCCTGCGCGAGTTGCGGGACGTCGGGCTGATCGTCCCCGACAAGTTTGGTTTGGGCATTGCAGTCGACCAAACGTCACGCGCCCTGTCGCGCTCAGGCCTTGCCCAGGAGGACCTGTTGATCGCCGGACCGCTGGCGCGAGGCACCTTTGGTGAACTGATGGGTGTTCCCGAAGTAACGCTCCATGCCGAGCAGGTGGCTCAGCATATCGCACTTCGTATCCGAAGCGGTGCATTCAACAGGGAAAAAGTATCCTGAGAGAGACACACCCAATCCGGGTTTCAAGGCCCTTCAGGCTGATTGGCGAATGTGGGGCGTTCATGGTTGATGCAGGCCCAGCTTGGAGCCGATGCTGTCCAGATCGTGCTCTGAGGATCACCAATTTCCCGATTATCCAAAGCGCCTAGTCGTACAACAAGATACTCGGCCTCGGCAAAGCTCTCACTGAACAAGGGAGTACCGCAGGTCGGGCAAAAGCGGCGACGGATCGGAGTGCCCGCGCTAGACTGGCTGACGTATTCGGCAGTCGGTCCTATGATTTCCAGCGCACGCTTTCGGAAGAAAACGCTCAGTGAAGCATTTCCCGAGCACAGATACTGGCAGTCGCGACACCAACAAGCGCGCGTAGCGACAGGTGGTTCCGTCAGCGTGAAGGTGACCGCATTGCACAGACAGCGGCCCGAATGAATTGCATTGCGCGTCATCTCATTGCCCCAAACAATCATCACTGCGCCGGCACGAGGCGGATGCACGAAGCCGACAGCCGCTCCAGAATGACTGGAAACGGTGCTTCATCGAAAGACCTAGGGCGATAGAAAAAAGCATTCGGAACCACCTCGGTTGCACGCCGTTTCCTGCAAGCAACACGAGGATCCAGCTATGGCCGATACCCCCGATGACAACGCTTCCGAAGCGGAAAAGCAGCCCAGCCTTCAAGCCATCGAGCAGCAGGTCGCCTCACTCCGACGCGAGATCAACAAGCTCGGAAGGACAATTGCCGATGTCGCCGAGGAGGAGATTGAGACCCAAGTCGAGACCGTTGGTGGCGTTGTCAGAAACAACCCTGGAACATTCTGCGGCGCGCTGTTTCTCGGCACAGCGCTGGGCGTAGTGGTCGGGTTGGCACTTGGGAATCTCAATGAAGTCAGTGACCGCTGGCGCTAAGCCGCACAGACACCCGCCGTGCCGGCTGGCATCTCGCCTTGTCGTCGCTTCGGTTGAAACTGAAGGAGGCGTCGCCGTGAACTACATCGCCGTGGTAGGCGTCACCGAAGACGTGGCGAGACGCCAAGCCACTGAGAAGTCTGGCTATCCGTCCTCAACCATAGGCCGGCTCTCGCTAATTATCGATCAACGCAGCGACAGCCGCCAGGACGCCTATATCTTCGAAACATCCAATCATGTGGCAAATCACCCCCAGTATGCCAAAGCCAAACTATCCGAGGCCTTTGGCTTGCAGCGCAACTCGATCGATGATGGTCCGATATTGATATTTGGCCCTGAAGTGACAGTCGGAGGCTAGCCGCTCACCGGGCCCAGTAACCCCATTCTGCCTCCTTGAGCTACGCAATCATGCGGCACGGCTTGCCAGTAGCATGTGGAGCGCCTCCGGCTTCAAGTGAGTGTAGCGCTTCAGCATTTTCCAATCCTTATGGCCTGTTACCAGGGCCACTTGTTCGATCGTAAACCCTGCTTCGAACAGGCGACTTGTCGCTTCATGACGGAGGTCATGGAAATGCAGATCCTGTATGTTCAGGTCGACGCAACCACGACGGAAGGCAGATCCAACGGATTTCGAGTTGAATGGGAAGATCCGATCGTCGTCGTTAGATCTCTTGCTTTGCCGCTCTTCGACAATAGCCCATGCATCGTATCCGGTGGCATTGAAGAGAGGGATGCGCTGATTGTTGCCTTTCTTGTTCCGTGGGTCTTTCCGATCACGGATCAGCAGCATCCGGGTGCGTGCATCCACGTCTGACCAGCGTGCTTTGCAGATTTCCTCCTGCCGCATCGCGGTTGCCACCGCAAAACGTATGATCTGCCCGACTGGAGCTATCTGAAGCGGATTTGAATCGAAATGGGCGATCAACCTGTCGAGTTCGTCTTGCGCAGGACGCCTGTCGCGCTCCTGCCCTTTCCCAACCAGGCCGAGTCTCTTGAGAGCAATTCGTGCCAGATCAACGGGCTCAACCTTGACGGGGAGTCCGTGAACCGCGGCGGCATGAGACAGGATCAGTCTTATCATACCGATATCGATGCCAAGCGTTACCGGTCCTGCCCCTTCTGCGGCGCGATCACGACCAAAGCGAATGAGACGTTCTCGATCCAGCGCTGCCATGCTGCATTTTCCAAGCCGCCGTCTTAGAAGACTGAGATTTGCAGCCTTCGAACGTAATGGTGACTTGCCTACATCGCACATGTCGTCGATATGCAGGTCAATGAGGTCGCTGAACGTCTTGAGCTGCGCGGTGCGAGACTTGGTTGGCGCCTCACCACGGTCGACTTGGCGCTCCGCATCGATCGCCCAGCGCCGAGCATCGTCCCGTCGCAGGAATGTCTCGCTGATGTAGCGCCCCTTGCGACGGACTTGGACACGCCACGAACCGGACGAAAGTTTTGTATAAGTAGCCATCTTTTCGTGTGCATTCCGTGTGCAGTGAGGGATCGAAACATGGCGAAAAGGGTCGTATTCTTGCGTAAATTCGCGCGTAAGCGATTGACGCCAACAGATTGATACTAATGAAAAAATGCTGAAAAATCAAGCACATACAATCGCCGTTGCGCCTATGATGGACTGGACGGATCGTCACTGCCGTTTTTTCCATCGGCAGCTGACGCAGCGCGCGCTGCTCTACACGGAAATGGTGGTGGCGGAAGCGGTCATCCATGGCCAGCGCGAGCGGTTGCTGGGTTTCGATACGGCCGAACATCCGGTGGCACTGCAGCTTGGCGGATCGGATCCGCTGAAGCTCGCCGAGGCGGCACGTATCGGCGAAGGTTTCGGCTACGACGAGATCAACCTCAATGTCGGTTGCCCCTCCGACCGCGTTCAATCAGGAACATTCGGGGCCTGCCTGATGAAGACACCAATGCTTGTCGCCGACTGCGTCGCGGCGATAAAGGCAACGGTGAAGATACCCGTCACCGTCAAATGCCGCATCGGCGTCGACGATCAGGACCCTGAGCCTGCCCTCGATATCTTGGCCGATGCCGTCTTTGCCGCGGGTGCCGATGCCTTGTGGGTGCATGCCCGCAAGGCCTGGCTGCAAGGCTTGAGTCCGAAGGAGAACCGCGACATCCCGCCGCTCGACTATCAGCGGGTCTACCGGCTTAAGGCCCGGCTTCCTGAGCGCTTCATCGGCATCAATGGCGGCATTCCTTCGGTGGCGGATGCCGTCGGCCATCTCGACCAGGTCGACGGTGCCATGCTTGGCCGGGCCGCCTACCATACGCCGGGTATCCTTGCTGCCGTCGACGCTTCCCTGTCGGGCAAGCAGCCGGGACCATTCGATTTCGCCGCGCTGATCGACACCATGGCCGGCTATACGGCGCGTCATATCGAGCAGGGTGGCCGTCTCGGCCATGTCACCCGTCACATGGTCGGTCTGTTCCACGGCTTACCCGGTGCACGCCGCTGGCGCCAGATTCTCTCAACCGATGCCACACGCCCCGGCGCGGGGCCGGATGTGTTGAAGGCGGCATTCGCCGCGATCGATTTCAACGCTGAAGTCGCCGCCTGAGACGGAGCCCGCTCTGAAACAACAGCGGCTTGTATTCATCTCGCCTGGCTCCAGTAGCTGATAGGTGTGAACACAAAGCTTTTTTCATTTTTAGCTATGACATTAGTTGTAGGTTATATTCTAAAATTTATGCTCGCATTGGTACCGCTTTAAATTCCGGGAGCCGACATGAAGGGCATGGTGTTCACCGAACTGCTGGGCTTCGTGGAACAGACCTACGGAGAGGATGCGGTGGATGACCTTATCGAGGGTTCCGACCTGCCCAGTGGCGGCGCCTATACGGCCGTGGGGACATATGACCACAAGGAAATGCAATCCCTGGTCACCACGCTGGCTGCGCAAAGCAACACACCGCCGAACGAATTGCTCAGTCTGTTCGGTCAGCACCTGATCCGGCGTTTCAAGGCATCATTCCCTGATTTCTTCAGGACGGCGCCGACGCTGTTCGATTTTCTCGAAAGCATCGACAATCACATCCATGTCGAGGTGCGAAAACTCTATCCCGATGCGGAGCTGCCGGAATTCCGGGCCGAACGCCTCGGAAGTGGGACGATGCACCTCGACTACCACAGCAAACGCCCCTTCGAGGCCCTTGCCTCGGGTCTCATTCTCGGCGCAGCCCAGCTCTATGGCGAACCCGTGCGGGTAGAAAGCAGCGCGCTCGAAGGCGATGGCGAGAAGTTCGTCCGGTTCTCGATCCGGAAGACAGGCGCGACAGCCTAGATGTTGCCGCAAACCGAAACTTCCGGCGATCGTGTTGCGCGTCTCGAGCGTCGCCTGCAGCGGGAACGACGCGCCCGCGAAGAGGCAGAATGGCTGCTCGAGGCGAAATCGCTGGAGCTGTATAACGCCAACAGCCATCTGACGGCGCTGGCGAACGACCTTGAAATGCGTGTGCTCGATCGCACGCATGAATTGGAGGTCTCTCGTCAGCAGGCTCTGTTTCTCGCCGAGCGCGATCCTTTGACCACGCTTGCCAACCGGGTCAGTTTCGCGCGCGACCTCGATGCGGCTATCCGTACAGCTCAAGCCCATGGCGGGTCGGTACAGCTTCTGTTCGCGGATCTCGATCGGTTCAAGGAAATCAACGACACTTACGGTCACGCCGTCGGTGATGCAGTCCTGCTAGAGGTGGCGAGCCGACTGAGCACGATCTGCAGGGGAACGGAAATGGCCGGGCGGCTGGGGGGTGACGAGTTCGGCGTCATCTGCATAACACCTGTTGAGAGCGAGCGGGCTCGCCAGATCGCGACAGAGATCATGGAGGCGATGAGCAAACCGATCGATTGCGGCCGCCTGCAACTCATCGTCAGCTGTTCCGTGGGCTTTGCGAACTTCCCACGCGACGCTTCGGATTCTCCGACGCTGCAGCGTTTTGCCGATGTCGCCCTGTATCATTCCAAATCGTCCGGACGCTCGACATGGACGGAGTTCGACGACACCATGGCGGCCGAGCTTCATAGCCGCCAGGGCCTGGAAGTAGAGCTGCGCGCTGCGGTAGCAGCGGGAGAAATCGAGCCTTGGTACCAGCCGATCATCTCAGCCGAGAGCAACAGGATCGTTGGTGTCGAAGCGCTCGCACGCTGGCAACACGCCGAGCGCGGGCTCATTCTTCCCGGGCTTTTTATCCCGCTGGCTGAAGAAAGTTCACTGATCGTCGAACTCGGTCGCGCGATGATCGATCGCTGTTGCCAGGAGATACACCCGTTGATCCGAGACGGTCGTCTCGACTATGTCTCGATCAATCTGTCGCCACGCCACCTGCGTTCCCCTTCCGTGGTCGAGCAGGTCTTGAAGATCCTGGCCCGACACGACTTCCCGCCTTCCGCGCTGCAGCTGGAGATTACGGAAAGCCTTCTGCTCTTCGATTTCGAACAGGCTGAACAGCGTCTCTCGCAATTCCGCACGCGCGGCGTCCGAATTGCTCTCGACGATTTCGGAGCGGGCTATTCGAGCCTCTCATACATCAGGCGGTTGCCGCTCGACGTCATCAAGATCGATCGCTCATTTGCCCGCGATATCAGCGATGACCGGCAGTCCGAAGCTGTGGTCAAGGCAATCGTTCAACTCGCACAGGCGCTGGACCTCCAGATCGTGGCCGAAGGCATAGAGACCGAAAGCCAGGCGGAACGGATGACCAGCTGCGGCTGTTCCATCCAGCAAGGTTATTTGTTCGGACGGCCAATGCCGCTGAATGAACTCATGCGACATCTGAAGGCCAAAGGTTCATGACAAGCGACCGCCGCAACCAGGCGTGATCGAAGTGGCTGCGGCGGCAAACGGAGTTCTATTCCGCAGCTACGGCAAGGGGTGCACGGCTGCCGAGCACCGTCTCTGCCTCTCCGATCGCCTGTGCGACACGCCTTAACAACGCCTCGGAGACAGGCACACCATTGTCGAAGTCGCGGTCAGTCGCATAGACGGCGGTCGGCAGCGCAAACGCTTCGAAGAAACCGAATAACGGTCGCAGCTGATGCTCGACGATCAACGCATGGCGATCGCCGCCGCCGGTTGCAGTCAAAAGCACCGGCTTGCCACGCAGTGCCGATGGATCAAGCAGGTCGAAGAAATGCTTGAACAGGCCGGTGTAGCTGCCCTTGTAGGTCGGCGACCCGATGACGAGGACATCTGCTTCTGTGATCGCTTGCAGGATAGCCTGCGCTGGCTCATCCAAGGCCGTCGTCCTCCGGGCGCTGACGAGCGATGGGCCAAGGTCCTCGATGTCCCAGCTTCTTGCCGACAAACCGTTGCGGCGACCGATCTCCTGGACGATGTGGTCGACGAATGCCAGGGTCTTGGACGGCCGGGTGATGTTACCGGAAAAGCCGACAATGCGCGCTCGGGTCATGGATAGTCTCCTTTATTTCAAAGCACGTCAGGATGCCGAGGCGACAGCGCGTGGGCGCACGCCGCGACCGAATTCGACATCCCAGCCACGCAGCGCCGGTGCGGTCTCGCCGCGCAGATCGAGCTTCGGGAAGAGCAGTTCGGCCACGTTGTAGGCCTCTTCCAGATGCGGATAGGCCGAGGCAATGATGGTCTCGATGCCAATCGCCTGATACTCGCGGATACGGGCGGCTACGTTGTCGGGGCTGCCGACCAGTGCGGTGCCCGCCCCACCACGCACGAGGCCAAGCCCCGCCCAAAGATTGGGCCCAACGACCAGCTTGTCGCGACGGCCCTGGTGCAGCGCCGACATGCGTTTCTGGCCGACCGATTCCGAAACGTTGACGAAGTTGTTCTGCGCCTCGGCAATCACCTCGTCGGTGACATGGCTGATCAACCGATCTGCCGCCGCCCAGGCTTCTTCCTCGGTTTCGCGCACGATGAGATGGATGCGCAGGCCGAAGCGGATACTGCGCCCTTCCCGCGCCGCAGCTGCGCGCACGCGCTCCAGTTTCTCGGCCAGTTGGTCGACCGGCTCACCCCAGCTCAGGTAAACATCGACGTGTTTGGCGGCGATCTCGATGCCGGCATCCGACGAACCACCGAACCAGAGCGGCGGGTAAGGCTTCTGCACCGGAGGGAAGGAAAGGTCGGAGCCTTTCGCCGAGAGATACCGGCCCTCGAAATTCACCTCTTCGCCCGAGAGGATATCGCGCCAGATCGTCAGGAATTCGTCAGTCTGGGCGTAACGCTCGGCGTGACTGAGCTTGTTGCCGTCTCCAGCGAGATCGGCCGGATCGGCACCGGTGACGACATTGAGCAGGACACGGCCGTTCGAGATCCGGTCAAGCGTGGCGGCATGGCGCGCAAACAGCGCCGGCGTGCCGCTTCCCGGCCGCAGCGCCACCAGGAAACGCAGCTGCTCGGTCTGCGGGATCAATGCAGCCGCCGTGATCCAGGCGTCTTCGCAGCGCGTGCCGGTCGGCAGGAGAACACCCTTGAAGCCGAGTCGGTCTGCAGCCTGAGCGATCTCCCTCAGATAGCCGAAGGTTGCCGGCCGATGCCGCTCATCGGTACCGAGATACGGTCCGTCGCCATGGGTCGGCAGATACCAGTAGATGTCGAGGGGCGCGTTGGACATGGGATATTCCTTCTGCGGTCGCTGTGTCGGAGGTTCAGATCTTGCCCTTCCAGGGCACCAGCTTGCGTTCCAGCCAGCGCATGCCGGTGGCGAACAGGAAGGCCAGGGCTGCAATGAGGATGAGGCCTACGAAAACGACATCCGTCGACAAGAAATTGGCCGCCGACATGATCATGTAGCCAAGGCCGGAACGGGCGGCGATGAGCTCCGCCGCAACGAGGCAGGATAGCCCTGCAGCAACCGCGATGCGCAGGCCTGTCAGGATTTCCGGCAGAGCCGAGGGCAGGATGATGTTGGTGAAAAGCTGCAACCGCGTGGCACCAAGCGAAAGCGCTGCATTGACCCGCTCGGCTGGCACCGACCGCACACCAGCCTGCGCCGAAAAGCAGATCGGCGCAAAGGTGGAGAGCGAAAGCAGAACGATCTTGGAGGATTCCCCGATGCCCAGCCAGATGATCAGCAGCGGCAGGTAGGCGAGCGGAGGCAGCCCCCAATAAAGCCCTATCGGTACGGAGAGAGTGCCTCGAACCCAGCGGTTCAGGCCCATCAGCAAGCCGATCGGAACGCCCAATACCACGCCGACACCGAGCGCAACGAGGATGCGACCAAGGCTGGACAATGTGTGCTGCAGCAATGTGCCGTCCGCATAACCGTCGACGGCGACCGCCTGGAATTGCGTCAGCACCTCTGCCGGCGACGGCAGGAACAGCGGTGATGCCCAGCCGAGCTGGGTTGCGGCAAACCACAACGCCAGCAATGCCAGCAGGGTGATCGTGCTGATCAGGAGCGTGCCGGAAGGAACACTCCTGCTGGTCGGGTTCGCGGGCTGACGACGCGGCTTCGGCGCCGGTTGGACATGCGTGAAGACCGTGCGAGGATCTGCGGCAAGCGTCATTGCAAGGTTCCTTTGCCTGCTGGCCGATGGATGAGCGCGCGGATTTCCTCGCGCAGTTCGATGAAGCGCGGATCGGAGAGGATCGGGCCGATGTCGCCCGTCTCGGCGAATTCGCGCACGAAACTTGCCTCGAAGCGCGCGACGATGCGGCCTGGCCGTGGCGACATCACCACCACCGTGGTTCCCAGCGTCAGCGCTTCCTCGATGGAGTGGGTGATGAACAGGACCTGCTTGCCGGTGCGTGCCCAGACCGAAGCCAGCAATTGCTGCATCGTTTCGCGGGTCAAGCTGTCGAGCGCACCGAATGGCTCATCCATGAGCAGGATCTTCGGGTCCGTCGCCAGGGCACGCGCCAGGCCGACACGCTGGCGCATGCCGCCCGACAATTCGTAAGGTGGCTTGTCGGCGAAATCGGCCAGACCGACAAGATCGAGCAATTCACGTGCGCGTTCGCGCCGCGCCGTCTTCGAAACGCCGGCGAATTTCAGCCCCAGCGCAACGTTGTCGACAACGCTCGCCCACGGCAGCAGCGTGTCCTTCTGGAAGACGACACCACGATCGCCGCCAGGACGATCGATCTCCTCACCGTCGAGCGTGATCGAACCCGCGGTCAACGGCAGGAATCCGGCAATGGCATTGAGCAGAGTGGACTTGCCGCAGCCCGACGCGCCGACCGCAACGACAATGGAATCGGGCGCGATATCCAGCGACACGTGGTCGAGCGCATGGACTGCGCTGCCGTCGGAAGCTGGAAAGGTGACGCTGGCGTCGCGGATCTGAAGCATGATGAATCCTCGAGAGCAGGCGCGAACCGTGTCCGGCTTGCGCCTGCTCAATTCGTCAGTTGGAGACCTTGGCTGCAGCCGCATATTGCGGGTCGACGAAGGCGGCGTAGTTGTCCTTCACCGCGGTGATCTTGCGCTGCTCCTTCAGGAAGCCGGCAGTATCCTTGAGGATCCTGGCGACACCGCTGTTTTCACCACCGCCAAGCCATTTGTCGGAGAGCTGTTCGGCAAGCGGTGGTACCACCGTCGTCTTGATGCGCTCGGCATGGTCGGCCGGTGTGCCACCCTGCAGGCCGGCAATCAGCTTGATGTTTTCCGAATCCGGGCCCCATGCCGCCTTGTCGTTGGCGAAGGACGTGAAATAGCCGTCCACCTGCTGCACATACTGCGTCAGGAAATCGGGATGTTCCTTGGCGAATTCACCGGTTGCGACCAGCGCGCTGAAGGTCGGAGCACCACGGTCAGCGACCTCCCCCGCAGTCAACAGCACCTTGCCGTTTTTCTTCAGCTCGGACAGCGCCGGATCCCAGACGAAGGCGCCATCGATATCACCACGCTTCCAGGCCGCAACGATCTCGGGCTGCGGGATGGCAATGACCTGGGCGTCCTTTTCAGCAATACCCTCCTGCTTCAGCACGGCAAGCAACTGGTAGTGGTCGGTGGAAACCGGTGCCGCGGCCAGCTTCTTGCCCTTCAGGTCTTTCGGAGAGGCAATCTCGGGGCGAACCACCAGCGCCTCGCCGTCGCGTGAAACCGAGGAGATGTAGAAGCCCTTGACGTCCAGCCCCTTGGAAACCGCGGCAGCATAAGGGCTGGAGCCGACATCGCCGATCTGCACGGCGCCGGAGGCAATGGCGGCGAAGATGTCGGCGCCCGAATTGAAGCGGCGGAATTCGATATCCCAACCGGTCTTCTTGGCGATGTCGCCGTTGGCGATGCCGACGAAATAAGGGGTCGATCCGGTCTGATAGGCGATGACCACCTTCTTGTCTTCCGCGGAGAAAGCCAGCGAGACTGAAGCGCCGAGCGAAAGACCCGCGAGGGCGGCGGTGAAGAGTTTGCGCATGCGTTTACCCCTTTCCATGATCGAGGTTGCCCCTCGAAACATCAGCGCACGTCGCTGATCGGGTTAAACGCTACTGAATTTGTAGAATTAGTTTAGAAAGCTTTTTGCGAATGTCGCCGCACATGCGAACGATCTGTCTAACGACACGCTGAAATGCCGAACCCCGGGTTCGATCCGGCAGATTTTACCCCCGAGGCCGGCAAAAACGTTCCGAAGCGGCTCGCCTTAGTAAGTGGTGCGGCCGCCGGAGAGATCGAAGGTGGCGCCGGTGGTGAAGGAGTTCTCGTCGGAGAGCATGAAGGCGATCATGGCGGCAGCCTCCTCCACCTCGACGAAGCGGCCGCGCGGTACCTTGCCCAGCATATAGGCGACCTGGGCCTCGGAGAGCTGCTCCAGGATGCGCGTGCGCGCCGGTGACGGCGTCAATGCATTGACGGCGATGTCATGGCCAGCGAGTTCCTTGCCGAGCGATTTGGTCAACGCCAGAACGCCCGCCTTGGCCGCCGAATAGGCGGCAGCATTCGGATTGCCTTCCTTGCCTGCCACCGAGGCGACATTGACGATGCGGCCATAATTGCGCTCGATCATGCTGGGCACCAATCGCCGGCAACAGTAGAAGACGCCGTTGAGGTCGATGTCGACGATCTGCCGCCAGGCGTTCGGGTCGTAATCGACCAACGGTGCGGCCGGCCCGGCGATGCCGGCGTTGTTGACCAGCAGGTCCACTGCGCCAAAAGTCCGCTTCGTCTCGGCTGCAGCTTCATCGACGGCCTCGATCCTGGCCTGATCGCACCAGATTGCCTTCACCGCACCCAACGCGGACAGGTCTTCAATGGCGGTTTCCATCGCAGCCTTGTCCAAATCCCAGATGGCTACCTTTGCGCCCGAGGACAAAAGGCGGCGCGCCACGGCAAGGCCGATGCCTTGTGCGCCTCCGGTGACCACGGCAACACGACTTGAAAGATCGACGGCATTGATACGGCGGCTCATGGGATGGTCCTTTGCGAAAATGGAGAAGCTCAGGCGTCGGGCTTGATGCGGAAATCCTTGCCTTCCGGCAGGGTCTGGCCGCCATCGACAACCACCGTGGTGCCGGTGATGTAGGCGGCATCGTCGGAAGCGAGGAACAGCGCTGCATTGGCGATGTCGCGTGGCGTGCCCAACCGCCCGAGCGGGATCGCTTCCTGCATGGTGCGGATAAATGCCTCCGACCGATGTTGCTTCACCCCTTCGGTGAGGATGTTTCCCGGCTCAAGTCCATTGACGGTGATGCCATAGCCGGCGAACTCCAGGGCGGCCGACTTGATGAAGCCATTGATGCCGGCTTTGCTCGCCGAATAATGGCCATGGCCAGGGCTGGTGACGCGTGGCCCGGTGATCGACGAGGTGAAGATCATGCGGCCGTAGCCCTTCTCACGCATGACGGGAAGTGCCGCCCTGGCGGCCAGGAATGTGCCTTTGAGGTTGACGCCCAGCACAGCGTCCCACTCTTCCGGCGAGGTATTCTCGATCAGCGTCCATGGATAGATACCAGCGTTCTGCACCAGGATATCGAGCGTGCCATAGGCGGCGACCGCAATGCCGACCGCCTTGCGGGTATCCGTAAAGGAGGAAACATCGATCTGCGTGAACTGTCCGCCAAGCCGTTCGGCAGTCGCCTCGCCCGCCTCCACTTCGCGGTCGGCGATGACGACTTTCGCCCCCTCCTCCACGAACCGTGCGGCAATCGCCTCGCCGATGCCGCGCGCGGCGCCGATCACCAGTGCGACGCGGTTTTCCAGCCTCAATGTCATCGAAGCAATCCCCTCTTTTGAGTTGTGTCTGGTGGTGCGCCAGCGCGCTATTTGAAGCCTGACATCGAGATGCCTTCGATGAAGTGCTTTTGCGCGATCAGGAACGCGATGATGATGGGCGCCACGGAAATCAACACGGCCGCCATCATCAATGTCCATTTGCCGGCATATTGCTGCTGCATGAGCGCAAGCCCTACCGGCAAGGTGGTGGTCTGCATGTCGCTCGGCAGATAGATCAGCGCCGTGAACAGGTCGTTCCACGAAAACATGAAGGCGAAGATGGCAAAGGCGGCAAGCGCGGGCTTTGCCAGCGGCAGGTAGATGCGCCAGTAGATGGTGAGCAGACTTGCCCCGTCGATGCGCGCGGCTTCAGCCAGTTCGATCGGTATGGTCTTGAAATATTGCCTGAGCAGGAAAGTGCCGAAGGCGCCGCCGAGGAAACTCGGCAGGTACATCGGCACCTGGGTGCCATAGAGGCCAAGCCATTTGAACAGGATGAACTGCGGGATGGTGGTGATCTGCTGAGGCACCATCAGCGTGATCAAGAGCAGGAAGAACAGCGCGTCGCGGCCACGGAAACGGGTTACTGCGAAAATGAATGCGCCCATCGAACAAGTCAGCAACTGTCCGAACGTTGCGATCATGGCGATCTTGAAGGAGTTCCACAGCATGATGTGGAACGGCATGATCGTCCAGATGTCGCGGTAGTTGGCGAACGTGAAGATTGGTGGGATCAGCGAGCGCGAATACTGATCGGCCGGCAACTTCAGCGATGTCGAGACCATCCAGATGAATGGCGCGACCATGACGATGCCACCAGTGAGCAGCAGTGCCACGGCAATGACATTGCCACGGATTTCCTCGGCACGGCGGCTCATGCTTCGGCTCCGAACTTCTTCTGAATACGCATGTAGAACAGGGTGAACAGCGCGATGATGATCGTGAGAACAACGGCCTGGGCTGCGGCATCGCCCATCCGGAAGAAGCGGAATCCTGTGCGATATACAGAGAAGACCAGTGTCGGGAAGGTCGAATTGCCGTTGGACAGGCGCGTCAGCATGTAGATGTAGTCGAAAGCCTGGAAGGCATGGATGGTGGAGAGCACGCCCTGAAAAAACAGGCTGGGCACCATGGCCGGCAGTGTCACATAGATGAGGCGTTGCCAGGTGGTGGCTCCGTCGACGCGCGCCGCTTCATAAAGTTCGCGCGGAATTGCCTGCAATCCGGCCAGGAACACGATCATGCCTTCACCGATGGCACCCCACACGTTCACGATGACAACCGAATAGAGAATGACCTTGGGTCCCAGCCAGTTGACGGGGTTGCCTCCCAAGACTGTGATGAAAGAGTTCAGTACGCCCTGGTCCTGAGCGAAGATCCAGCTCCACAGCAAGCCGACCGCCGTCGGCGACGATACGACTGGCAGGAAGAACAACGCGCGCAAAAGCGAGATGCCGCGGATGTGGCGGTTCATGAGGCAGGCAACGGCAAAGCCGATGGCGAGCGTCAGCGGCACATAGATCAGCGAGAACAGTGTCGTATTGATCAGCGCCGTGCCGAACATGCGGTCATTGGGAAGGCTGCTGTAGTTGCTCGTGCCCGCCCACTTGATCGGGGTCAACATGTCCCAGTCAAAAAAGCTCAATGCCAACGTGGCGAGCACGGAGCCAAACACGCCGATGGTGAGGCCGAGCAATGTCGGCGCGAGCAGCAGGAGCAAACTTGCGCGCTCGCCCCGTAGTGGCTTTAGAGTGCTGGACAAGGCAATCCCCGGAAAGGCCGATCGATCTAGCGATTGTTGGCGAGGACTTCGTCGCCCGCAGCAACCGCTTCATGGATGGCGTCGGCAATGGGGACTTCACCACTCCAGGCGCGGTGCAAGGCATCACCCACGGCAGAGGCCCATTCTTCATATCCCTTGAACACCGGCTTGAGATGCGCATAGGCCAGCGCATCGACAAACAGCTTGTGGTCGATCGGAGCGTTCTTCTGAACCAGGTAGGCCGGACTTGCCGTGATCGCTTCCTGGATGGGGATTGCAAAGCCCAGTTGCGCCAATTCCTCCTGGGCATGCGGGCCGATGGCAAATTTCAGCAGCTCCCAGGCCTCCTTGGGATGCTGCGTAGTCGAGGAAATGGTGAAACCGGCGCTGTTGATGCTGGTGGCGCGTCCGGCCGGCCCCTTAGGCATCGGCGCCACGCCCCATTTGAAGGTAGCCGGCACATAATCGGGCACTGACCAATGACCGCTCACGCCCATGGCGGTAACACCCGCCTGGAAACCGTCGAGACCGAATTGCCTGAGCTGCTCGCTTGTCGGGATCGACTTGTCGTCCAGGACCATGCCGGCGATGAAATTCCACGCCTTCATGGCTTCCGGGCTGCCGATCAGCGTCTTGCCGTTCTTCACGTCAACGATCTCGGCGCCATAGGACCACAGCACGCTGCTCCAGAAGACCTCCATGTCGATCAGTTCGGCGAACAGGCCCCATTGATCGATGGTACCGTCACCATTCTTGTCCCTGGTGAGTTTTTTGGCGGCGGCGCGCAGGTCGTCCCAGGTCCAGCTGTCGGTGGGATAAGCAACACCGGCGTCGTCAAACATGTCCTTGTTGTAGAAAAGCGCGATGGTCTGAATATCGCGCGGCAACCCGTAATAGCCGTCAGGCGTCTTGTAGGCTTCGAGCGAGATCGGGAAGACGCCTTTCAACTGATCCGGCTCGGCATCGATGAAGGGCTGCAATTTGAGCAGCGCACCACGCGCCTGCCAGTCGGGATAGTTGGAAGCATCCATGGCAAAGACGTCGGGAGCGGTGCCGCCCGCGACCAGAACGCGCAACTTCTCCCAGTAAGAATCCCAGTCGTTGACCTCGACCTTCAGCTTGATGCCGGGATGCGTCTTTTCGAAGTCGGCGGACAGTCTCTGCCATACGGCGATATCGACCGGCCCACCGAACAGCGTCATCGTCAGCTCTGTATCTGCCTGTGCCGTAGCGCACCACAGGACACTGCCTGCCAATGCAACACCACGGGAAACACGTCCCAGCCAATCTGTCACCTTCGCTCCTCCCTTGCCCGGCTGAACGCCAGGTCGCTTCTCGCTCACCCCTTGTGGCGGATCAGGTCACCTGTCTTGCTCGACTGCTTTGCGCCAACCCTTCCCGACCAACAGAACGGCAGTTTTGTTGATAGCCAGACTATTGCAGAAAGCGGATAAAACTACCTAATTGAGGCCAATAAATTCCGGAATCCCAGCCTTCATCTGGACGATTGCAGTCACCATGGCTAACTTTCAGCCGTATCGCGCATCCGCACACGGATGCGTCGAATGAGGGTCGCCGCGATGGACATTTCGTCACCGTCAACGGAATCTGTATCGGCCAAACGCCCGAGTGCGCCGCAGCGCAGAAAGCTGTCCGCGGCCGTCCAGGATGACAGTGATTTTCTGCCGAGGGACAGTTTCTTCGCCGACCTGCAGGTGGCGGAAGCAATGCCGCTGGCGCACTGGCACGACCATGTCGAATTCAACTTCATGGTGTCCGGTTCGATGACCTACCTGTTCAACGGCAACCGCATCGTCCTGCAACCCGAGATGCCCTATTGTTTCTGGGCAGGCGTGCCCCATCAGGTGGTCAAGGTGACGGAACCGGCGCGGCTGATCTGCGCCTATGTACCCTTCGCGGCGTTCCTCGCACTCACCTTGCCCGACGCGTTCAAGACGTCGGTGCTCAACGGTCGCATGATGACCCTGGCCGAACCGGATCCGATGGATAATCTCTTGTTTCAGCGCTGGGCGCAGGAATGGACACCGGCCCCGAGCGAGGCGCTCGCCCAGATTCTGCGCGAAGAGATGCGGCTTCGCGTGCGCCGACTTGCGCTGCGCAGCGTTGCCGCAGAAATTGACGATCGCTCCGGCCTGAAAATCGATGAACCGCAAGGCCTTGTTACCGCCAAGACCAAAGCCGATGACCGGCTGATCGACCGGGTGCAGAAAATGACCAACTTCATCAACAAGGAATTCGCCAACGACATCCAGCTGGCTGACATCGCCAAGGTCTGCGGCCTGCATCCCACCAACGCCATGGCCGCTTTCAAAAGTGTGCTCGGCGTCACCATCGCCCACTATATCCGCCGCCAGCGTCTCAGCCACGCCATGATGATGCTGGCCGACACCGATCGCTCGATCATCGAGATTGCTTTCGCCTGCGGCTACGGCTCGTTGAGCCGGCTCTATCACGCTTTCCAGAGCCAGCTGGAAATGACACCGCGGGAATATCGCAAGCAGTTCAGGTCGTAGCCGACGCCATATAAACTGTTAAAAATCAATATATTGCAGTCGAATTTTTGATATCTTATCGAAGTGAAGAACCGAGGCAATCGCCTGTCTCGGCATCGAACAGATGCAAGTATTCCGTTTGCGGGGTGAGACAGATCGCGTCGCCCCTCGTCCAGCGGGGACGCTCGGTGGTCTGAACCGTCAACTGCCGCCCTTCCGCCTCGACCAGCAAGGTCGTGAAGGCGCCATTCATCTCGACGGTGGCGACACGGGCACAAATGGGCCCGGCTTCGGTCAGCGCCACATGTTCGGGGCGGAAGCCACACTTCACCGCCCTGCCTGCTTCGCCACATTTGCCGGCAGGCAAGCGCAACAGACAATCGGCGTTGACACGAACATGCAGGCCGCCGTCGGCAACTTCGAGGTGCCCGTCGACGAAGTTCATTGCCGGCGAGCCGATGAAGCCGGCGACATGGAGATTGACAGGGTGATCGTAGAGCTCAAGCGGGGTGCCGATCTGCTCGACGCGGCCGTCGCGCATGACGACGATGCGGTCTGCCATCGTCATGGCCTCGACCTGGTCATGCGTGACATAGATCGCCGTGGTGCCCAGCCGCTGCTGAAGCGAACGAATTTCGCCACGCATGACGACACGCAGCTTGGCGTCGAGATTGGAGAGCGGTTCGTCGAACAGGAACACCTGCGGATTGCGCACAATGGCACGGCCCATGGCAACGCGCTGGCGCTGGCCACCGGAAAGCTGCTTCGGGAAACGTTCGAGATAGTCGGCGAGACCAAGGATCTGTGCTGCCTCGCGAACGCGGCGATCGATCTCGGCCGACTTCTCGCCGCGCAGTTTCAGCGAGAATCCCATGTTCTGGTGCACCGTCATATGCGGATAAAGCGCATAGTTCTGGAATACCATCGCGATGTCCCGTTCCTTGGGAGAGACATCGTTCACAACCCGCCCGCCGATGCTGATCGTGCCTTCGGTGATTTCCTCAAGCCCAGCGATCATGCGCAACAGCGTGGACTTGCCGCAACCGGACGGGCCGACGAGAACCAGGAACTCGCCATCGCGCACGTCGATGTTGACGTCATGCGTGACGCGCAGATGGCCATATTGCTTGTTGATGTTCCTGAGTGCGACGCCGGCCATGAAAACCGCTCCTAGAGCAACTCCCGCAAAAGCATACAGCGATTTTGCGTCCGGAATTGCGTAAAAACAGACAGTTAGAACATTTTCCACGCTTCCGCGGAAACAGAAACGCCCTATTGATAGCTGGGCAGAAGGTTGCCGTGGGCGATGATCAGGTCGTCGACAAGCGAAACGATCTCGTCGAGCGAAAGCTGCGCTGAGGTATGCGGGTCGAGCATTGCGGCTTGATAGATGGCCTCGCGTCTGGAGGTCAACGCTGCCTCTACCGCCATTTCCTGCACATTGACATTGCTGCGCATGATGCCGGCCAGCTGAGGCGGCAGCTTGCCCATGCGCACCGGCTGGATGCCGTTGCGGTCGACATGGCAAGGCACCTCGACACCACAGCCTTCGACCAGATTGTCGATCAGGCGGTCGTTGCGGACATTGCCGTAGATCAGCGACGGTTTGCCGGTCACCATCGAATGGATGATGGCCGCGGCGTATTCGTTGCTCTTGCAGACCTCCAGCGGCTTGTCCGGGTCGGCCAGCTCTTCGCGCAGCCGGTTCCAGTCGGCGACCTGCTCCTCGCACCACACCGGATATTGGTCAAGAATGACCTTGTAGTGCTCGATGATGTCTTCGCGGCCCGGCTTGATGAACCAGGAATTGTATTCGGAGAAATGGGTGCTGGATTCGGTGACGAAATGTCCGAAGCAACGCAGGACCGCGAAACGCACGGAGTCGTCCTGCGGGAAGCTTCCGTCCGCCGCCATCTGCCGAAGTCTCGGATAGAGATCTTCACGCGATCCGTCGGCAAGGCGCTTTTCGAATTTCAGAAAGAAGGAAACGTGGTTCAAACCGGCGCAGGTGTAATCGATGTCGGCGATGTCTTCGCCGAGGCAGCGGGCGAGATGGCCCGACGTTTCCTGCACGCTGTGGCAGAGGCCGACATAGCGGATGTCCGGTGCGGCCCGCGTCGTCGCCCAGGTGTTCATGGCCATGGGGTTGACGTAGTTCATCATCAGCGCATTCGGGCAAAGTTCCCGCATGTCCCTTGCGATATCCAGGATCACCGGGATGGTCCGCAGCGCACGAAAGATGCCGCCGATGCCCAGCGTATCGCCGATGGTCTGGCGCAAGCCATATTTCTTCGGCACCTCGAAGTCGGTGACTGTAGCCGGGCGATAACCGCCCACCTGCATCATCAGGATGACGAAATCGGCATCCTTCAACGCCTTGCGACGATCCAGTGTCGCCTCGACCTTCAATCCAGTCAGGCCAAGCGTTTCGCCGATGCGGCGCGCCACCGTCTCGGAAGTCGAAAGCCGCTCCGGATCGATGTCGAACAGACTGATTTCCGAATCCTGCAATTCGACATTGCTCAAAACGTCGCTGAGAATGTTCTGGGCGAAGACGGTGGAGCCTGCGCCTACGAGGCAGATCTTGGCCATGGAAAGTTCCTTTTGGTCCGCAAAGTCGATGCCCGGACGGGCGTTCCAAAAGGGAAAATCTACTGTTCAGGCGCAAATTTCTTGCCGGCGAGCCCCTGAAAATTCCCGAAAAACAGTGACAGCCGGGCAGACCAACGGAACCGCCCGGCTCAGGCGTCAATGGAATTCGTGGCTGCCCTCGAATTCAGCGGAAAGCCGAATCCCGAATGTGTGCTTCCTGTCGTCGCCATGCTTGTCGAAGGCATAACCTGCGGCGATCTGCCAACTCTCATTGCTGAGGCCGAGATCCTGGCCGAATTTGTAGGCGACAGTCGCGTCGAACAGATGCTCGACCAGGTCCGGTTCGTCGGTGATCTGTTCGCGCTGCTGGGTATAGGCGATCGAATAGGTCATCGCTTCGCGCTGCAATGCCGCCGACACGGTCAGGAACAGTGCATCGTCGGGACCGCCGCCGAAATTGTTGAACCAGGCGGCTTCCGTGAACAGTTTCAGCGTCGTCTCGTTGCCCAGGGCCACATTGCCGTTCAATCCGCCCAGCAGCCCGGTTTCGTTGCCGAAGCTGTGCTCACCGCCCTTCTGATAGCGTGCGCCTAAGCGATATCCGAACGAGCCCTCATCATAACAGCCTGCAGCGCCAGCGCCGAGGCATCCGGCGAAATCAAGTGCTACCGAAGATATGCCGTCGCTGTTGCCGGCCCCGCCATCCTCCAGGGTGTGTCGGCCACGATTGGTGAACAGCGATTCCGACAAGGAACTGCGATCCACCCCGAAGGCTGCGAACTCGATTTCATTGTGGAAACTGCCTGTCTCAAAGCCATAGGCGACCGAGGCGCCCACACGTTCCTTCAGCTCATAGTTGCCGGCAAGGTCAGTGCCGTGGATGCCGGGCGTGATATCCCAGGCCTTGCCGAAAGCCGGATGGAACTTGCCGACGCGCAGTCCAATCCCGCCAATATGGAACTGTGCATTGAGCTCCGAGACATAGGTGCCGACGTGGTGAAAGTACTGGTTCACGCCCGGTTCCTCGTCCTTCACCTCCTCCGTGATGAGATGGCCGAAAAACGCAACGCCTTCGACCGGACGATAGGAAGCGGTGAATTCGACCGTCGGCGCGGCGGCGAAATAGTCGTCGTCCGAACGAGCAGGAAATCGGTTCCAGTTTCCAACCGTCTCCATGTAGGCATAGTAGTCGATGCAAGGCGCGCTGCATTCGCCAGCCGACGCCTGCTCGACACCAGCGAAAGTCGTAGCCGCCAGAGCAATTCCAGCAAAAATGCGCAGCGATTTTGCGTTCGGAAATGCGTGAAAACAAAGAATTGGAGCGTTTCCGCGTTTCCGCGAAAAGCGGAAACGCTCCAGGATTGCGGGCGCAAAAAGCCAGTATCGGTTCATGAGATGCTCCGTCCTTCCCCTCTGAAAGAGCTTCGGACGGTTTTATTTGCCGGCTCTCATGCCGTTCTCCGTCCAGTGCAAAAGCTGCGCCGGACAGCCGAGATGGTCTTGTCGAAGTTCGAGCGATCACTCCTGGAAACAAGCGATTGGGTAGCTTTGGCTCAGGCCGCCGCCTGTCCCGGCGCGCTGGCCGCGCGATTTGCGAGCTCTGCCTGCTTCCGCCTTGCAGCACGCGATGCTAAAGCAATTCCAGCAAAAAGAGCGTAGCGGTTTTGCGTGCGGAATTGTGCAATAACAAAGAGTTAGAGCGGTTCCGCGTTTCCGCAGGGCGGAAACGCTCTAATCATCGCCAGTCTCTAACCGAATTGGAAACGACCCTTGGCCAGCCCCGACGTGACGAAAAAACTCCCGGTGATTGAAATCTGTGTCGAAGGCATCGATGGCCTGCTTGCCGCCGAGCGTGCCGGTGCCGACCGCGTCGAACTCTGCGCCAGCCTTGTCGAGGGCGGTATCACGCCGAGCCTCGGCACCGTTCGCCTGGCGCTGGAACTGGCCAGGATCCCGTTTCATGTCATCGTGCGCCCACGCGGCGGCGATTTCCTCTACAGTGAGACGGAATATCGCTCCATGCTGGCCGATGTCGCAGCGCTTCGCGAACTCGGCGTCGCTGGCGTCGTGGTCGGCTGCCTCAACGCCGACGGTAAAATCGACGAAGAGCGCATGACTGGCCTCGTCGATGTCGCCGGCCCACTCGCGGTCACCTGTCACCGTGCCTTCGATATGACGCGCGACCCGACCGAGGCGCTCGAAGCGTTGATCCGCTGCAAGGTCGGACGCGTGCTCACCTCAGGCCAGCGCGATACAGCCATTGAAGGCGCCGATCTGTTGGCAATGCTCGTCAGGCAGGCGGCCGGCCGTATCATCATCATGGGTTGCGGCGCACTCGATCCTCAGAACATCGGTGCAGTAAGGGCAAAAACCGGGCTGACCGAAATGCATTTCGCTTCGCTCAGGGACGAGGCCAGCGGCATGGTCTACCGCAACCCGCATGTCGGCATGGGCGGGGACGATCTCGACCGCGAATACCGCAACACCCTTACCGACGAGGCGCTTGTCGCGGCCACCATCAAGGCTGCGCGCACGTGACCGCGTCTCCCATAGAAGCCGTGCAGGCCGCCGACGAAGCGGCCGTGCTGGCGCTCAACAACGAGAACGCCGCCGAACTGTCCTGGCTGGAACCGGAGGAGCTCTCCGCACTGGTCGGCACGTCATTTTCGGCAAGCCGTATCGGTGATCTCGAGGCTTTCCTGCTGACTTTCGACCAGACGGCAACATACAGCAGTCCGAACTTCCTGTGGTTCCGTGAGCGCTATCCACGTTTTGTCTATGTCGACCGCATCGTGGTTGCAGCCGACGCTCGCGGACGCGGTCATGCGCGACGACTCTATGAAGACCTGTTCGCACGCGCAGAGGCGGCCGGGCATGACGTCGTCACATGCGAAGTGAACCTGGACCCGCCCAACCCGACTTCCGATGCCTTCCATGCCGCCCTCGGTTTCCGGGAAGTCGGTGAGGCGCTCATCCACGGCGGCAAGAAGGCGGTCCGCTACTACGCAAAGCAATTGAAGGGATAGATTTCAAAAAGGACGCGGTTCAACCGAGCCGCGTCCTTTTGGGCGTCATTGGAACAGCGGCAAGGCACTGGCCAGTGTCATCAAAAACCCCCATGCCAGTGGAATGCCGACCAGCAACCAGGCAAGCAGCAGCTTGATCGAATTGCCTTGTGTTTCGTTGGCCATATCATCCTCCCTCAGGCTGGCTGTTCGACTCTCATGTGAAAGCGCTCGTTCACCGGCCGCATCAAAAGATTGAGCACAAACCCGACAACCAGCAGACCGGCCATGATGTACATCGTGACCGTATAGGCATCTGCCTTCGCCACACCGCTGTCGATCTGATACTGCCGGATATAGTTGACCAGCACAGGTCCGAGCACGCAGGCGACCGACCACGCGGTCAGCAGGCGGCCGTGGATCGCGCCGACATAACGCACACCGAACACATCGCGCAGATAGGCAGGTATGGTGGCGAAACCACCACCATACATCGACAGGATGACACCGTAGAACAGCACAAACAGGAAGATGCTGCCTGTCTGGCCAGTCCATGGCACCGCCGCATAAAGAATGACACCAAGCAGGAAGAAAATGGCGTAAGTGGTTTTACGGCCGATGAAATCGCTCGTCGACGCCCAGAAGAAGCGGCCCAGCATGTTGAAGATCGATAGCAAGCCGACGAAGCCTGCCGCCGCTGCCGGCGAAATGCGCCCCGGGAACATTTCCTGGCTCATCGCCGACGCCTGACCGAGCACGCCGATCCCTGCGGTCACGTTAAGGCATAGCACCCCCCACAGCAGCCAGAATTGCGGCGTCTTCAACGCATCGTCCAGATGAACATTGGCGCTCGTCACCATTGCACTCTGTTTCACGGGCGGCGTCCAGCCGGCCGGCCGCCAGCCATCCGGCGGCACGCGTACCAGCGTAGCGCCGATCATCATGAAGATGAAATAGACGACGCCCAGCACCAGGAAGGTTTCGGCAACGCCGACATGGCTGTCCGTCGAAAACAGCTTCATCAGATAGACCGAGAGCGGCGAGGCGATGAAGGCGCCGCCGCCGAATCCCATGATCGCCATGCCGGTCGCCATTCCGGGCCGATCGGGGAACCAGGTGATCAATGTCTTGACGGGAGAGATGTAGCCGAGGCCCAGGCCGATACCGCCGATGACGCCGTAACCCAGATAGATGATCCAAAGCTGGTGCAGATAAACACCCAGCGCAGAGACGAGAAAGCCGCCACCGAAGCAGCAGGCGGCCAACGCCATCGCCTTGCGCGGACCGACCCGGTCCAGCCAGCCGCCGCCAAAGGCGGCTGCGATGCCGAGAAAGGCGATCGCGATCGAGAAAATCCAGCCGAGGCTGGTCAGCTTCCAGTCGTCTGGGGCGGATTCCGTGATGCCGATCAGCTTCGACATCGGCAGGTTGAATACGCTGAAGGCATAGGCCTGCCCGATACACAGATGGATGCAAAGGGCTGCTGGCGGCACCAGCCATCGGTTGAAACCGGGTTCGGCAACTGTGTGTGTTCGGTCGAGCCAACTGCCCGGCGCTTCAGTTCTGGCCTGCATCTTACTCCTCCCTCGTCGTTCGCGGGGAGGATAGAACTGCGGCAAAAGCAAGCAACGGTGAATGCTTCCTCCACTACCAATGTCTAATTTCGATCCCGCTAATATGAGAATCCGAAATGCCGGGAGCTAACGCAAATCCTTGACCAGGAATACTTCCGGAACAGGCTGCAAATGCCCGAACGATACGCTTCCGGCGTCGCGGAAACCATTTCTGCGGTGCCAAGCCTGCGGCTCGGCTTCGTCGCTTTGCGATGAGGTCATCAGAAGGGTTGCCCCCGCGTCCTGCATCGTTGCCTCCCAGTGCCGGAACAACGCTGTGCCGATACCGCAACCCCGGTGATCGGGAAGCACCATGATCAGGTCCATGAAAGGGATCGTTCCCCAGAACCAGCTGAAGCGCAGGAAACCGATCGGTTCACCCTCCTGCTCCGCTATGATGTATTCGCCGAGCGATAGGCAGCGCTTCATCCACTCTTCAGAGACATGCCCGTCATGAACCAACAGCCAGTCAGCATGTCGACCTTCCGCGCGGATGGTTATTGGATGCATGCTCACATTCCAGGTTCGACGAGCGATCCCTACGATTTCACCAAACGGTCGAAGCGAACGTCTGCAATCATGGCGAAACCGGCCTTGGCAGCTGTTCGGCTTCATAGGCAACCTTGCCGCCAATCAGGGTGGCCAGCACCTTCGTCGCAGCGATCCGGGTGACCGGGATCTTGGTCACGTCGTGGTCCAGCACCACGACATCGGCGCGTTTGCCGACCGTCAGCGATCCAGATTGCGCCTCGTCGAAAGCCGCGAAGGCGCCATTGATCGTGTAGGCTTTCAGCATATCCATCACCTCCAGCCGCTGCTCCGGCGTCAGCACGCGGCCATTGGGATCGGCAATGTCCTGGCGAGTGACGGCGGTCTGAATGGCTTCGAGCGGGTTCATCGACGACACGCTCCAGTCACTCGAGCCGACAAGGGTGGCACCAGCCTTTTTCAAAGCTCCGAACGGGTAAAGCCCCTGCGAGCGCTCCGGTCCGATCTTTGGCTCGGTCAAGGTAACGATATAGGTGTCCGGATAGGCCCATAGCGCCTGGATGTTGGCCAGAACGCCGAGGGCCTTGAAGCGCGGCAGGTCGGCAGCACTGACCAGTTCGAGATGAGTGATCTGGTGGCGACTGTCGCGGGGACCATTGGCCGTCCGAGCCGCCTCATAGGCCTCGATCAAGGCCGCTGTGCCCGTTTCGATGACGCCATCGATAAAAAGCTTGACGGCATTGACCTCGAGATGCGCCGAGGCATAACGAGCCTTGTAGCCGAGCACTTTGGCGACACCGTCTTTCGCCCCTTCCTTCGCCTCGATCTGCACGGCTGCCCTGACACGCAGATCAAGCTTGCCGGCTATGTCTGCACGTTGATAGCCACGCAGCATCCACTCCTTGGCTGACGGATCGATGATGGCAGTGATGCCGAAGCTCTCAGCATCGGCCAGGGACTTCGCCAGTCCGGCGTCGACTTGGCTATCGGGATATTCCGGCAGCAGATCACCGACGAGAGACATGGCGCTTTCGCGCAACAGGCCGGTCGGATTGCCCAACGCATCGACCTCGATGCGACCACCATCCGGCGCCTTGCTGCTGCCCGTTATGCCCGCAGCTTTCAAAGCTGCCGTATTGACCCAAGCCGAGTGGCTGTCTGCAGCGACGATGTAAGCCGGCCGTGCACCAGTGATTGCATCAAGAACTGTAGCCGAGGCATTCGACAGCGCCGTCGGATCCCACAGGCTGGCGCGAATCCAAGCATCGGCGGGCAAGTTCGCCACACCCTTTTCGATCGCAGCGCGCAGTCCGGCCTCGTCTGCAACGCTGCTGAGATTGATATCCTCCAGCTCGGTGGCACTCCAGATCAGGTGGTTGTGCGAATCCTGGAACCCCGGCAACACCAGCGCATCTGCCGGAAGATCATAGACCGTGGCGCCTTTCAGAAATGGTGCAACGTCGTCTGCCGAACCGATCGCGGCGATACGGCCATCGACGATCGCCACTGCCTGCACCTCCGGAATCCTGTCGTCCATGGTCAAGACGCGCGCGCCGCGCAGCACAAGCGCTTGACCTTCAGCATGCGCTGCCGTTGCACCGGCGAAAAGCGCAAGCGCGCCGGCGACGAGCCACCTCTTGGTGACGGGCATTACGGATCCTCCCGATAACATGATGCCAGCAGCCTAGCTGCGGATCAAAACCGGTCAAGCAGACCGGCTGGGCCGATGCGGCGGCAATCCGTTGGCACAAAGCGTCTTCGAGAGATCCGTCGCTGCGCAAAAGCAAAGCCAGCTACCGGGCCCCAGCTTTCATCGCCCGATGCCTGCCTTTCGCGCCACGATATAGGGGCGCTTGTCGTTGCCCTTGGCCGCGTGGTTCTCGACGGCAAGGATCTCGAAGCCGGCAAGTGCAATGCACAGGCCGAGTTCTTTTGTGCTGAAGGAGCCGGCATAAGGCGCCTTGCCGATCAGGCGCATCGCCGGCAGTAGCGCCAAGCGGATCACCGGATTCATGTCGCCGAGACAAGGGGTCTTGGTGACAAACAGTCCGCCTGGGGCGAGCAGGTCGCGGATGCAGCGCAGCGTGCCCGGCAGGTCGCGTACAAGATGCAGATAATTGAAGCCGAGGACAGCGTTGAACAGTCCAACGTCGGCGTCCAGGGCTTCGACCGTCGCTGTGCGGAATTCGAGCCCCGGAATTGGTGTGGTCGTGTGTTTTTCCTCGGCTATCACAATCATGGCTGGTGAAAAATCGGTTGCCAGGTAGCTCTGCACCCCACCCGCGAGCCGTAGCGCAGTCGTTCCGGTACCACAGCCGAGCTCAAGAACATGGTCGCCAGAGCCAAGCATCGTGCGTGTCCGCTCGAGCGTTCGTTGGTATCCATCTTCGTCCGCAATCGCCGATTTGGCATAGTTCCGCGAACTCCGATCCCAGAACCGGGCGTCATTCGCAACGCTCATCCGGAATGCTCCTCATGCAACCATCGGCTGCTATCCATGAAAGATAATTTACATTGCATGAACATTGCGTCAGGGCGACGTCGTGCCTGAAACGAGCGGCCAATACTTGAAGAGAGTTACCCACTTGCCCGTATAGCGTTCGACTTGGGAAGCTCATGAGCGCGAAGGAGCCAATCCGGCGCATCCGCCATCCGCACCCAAGCTCGTGGCGAGACACTGTCTGGCTCATCGAGCGTCGCAGAACGCAGATTGATCATGCCAGGGAACTGGGACTCTCCTGACACGTTCCGACAACACCCACCGCTATCGTGAGTCGGTCGAAACAAGGAGAAGCGTCATGCATGTCATTGTCGGCGGAACAGGCCAGGTTGGCTCGGCGACGGCGCGAGCATTGCTCAATCGCGGCGAACCCGTCACCGTCATAACGCGCAATGCCGATCACGCCCCAGACCTCAAGGCAGTTGGTGCGCGGATCGTTGTTGTCGATGTTCGTGATAGCGACGGATTGCGTCAGGTGTTCCGCACCGGCAGGCGTGCATTCATCCTCAATCCGCCGGCAGCTCCTTCAACCGACACCGACAAGGAAGAACGAACCAATCTTGCCGCGATCGTGGCAGCGCTTGATGGCTCGGGGCTGGAGAAAGTGGTCCTGGCATCAACCTACGGTGCCCGACCGGGCGAGCGTTGTGGCGACCTCACCATTCTGCACGAATTCGAGCAGGCTCTGAACGCTCAGCCGATTCCGGCAGCCATCAATCGCGGCGCGTATTACCTGAGCAACTGGGGCGGAATGCTCGATGTCATTCGTGACAGCGGCAAGCTGCCAAGCTTCCTGCCGGCGGACGTTTATATTCCGATGGTTGCGCCTCGGGATCTCGGCGAAGCTGCCGCCACCCGGCTCATCGGGCCTGTCGAGGATACCCGTCTTAAATACGTCGAGGGTCCGAAGCATTACAGACCGCGCGATGTCGCCGATGCCTTCTCCGAAATCCTCGCTATGTCCGTCGAACTCGATGTCATCCCACGCGAAAAGTGGGTGGAAACCTTTGAACGGTTCGGATTTTCCAGACCTGCCGCACAATCTTATGCCTGCATGACCGGAACCGTGGTCGACGAACCGGTCGCCAAACTCGAGAATGTCGAACGCGGGCCGACCTCTTTGCGGGACTACATCAATGGCCTCGTGAATCAGACCCGTTAAAAGGAAAAGGAGCCTTTCGGCTCCTCTTTCTTTCCCATGTGAGTGCTCTCAGCCGTTAGCGGCGGCGACAGCACGTTTTGCCATGACACTGATCAAGTTTGCCCGATAGTCGGCCGAGGCATGGATATCCGTCATCAGGTTGTCCGCCGATATCCTGACCCCAGCGACTGCGGCGGGCTCAAACGATTTTGCCAATGCAGCCTCGATCGTCCTGGCACGGAAGACACCATCATCGCCGGCCCCAGTGACTGCGACACGCACATCATCCTTGCCGGTCGCCTTGCTCTTGGCCACGAACACGCCAACGATGGCATAGCGCGACGCCGGATTGCGGAACTTCTGGTAGGCCGCCTTGGCGGGAGCGGTGAATGTAATGGCTGTGACGATCTCGCCATCCTTCAGCACCGTTTCGAACAGGCCCTTGAAGAACCTGTCGGCCGCGATCTCTCGCTTGTTGGTGACGATCGTTGCAGCCAACGCGACCATGGCAGCCGGATAGTCGGCAGCCGGGTCATTGTTGGCGATCGAGCCGCCGATCGTACCGCGGTGACGCACCGCCGGATCACCGATCATCGAGGCAAGTTCGGCCAGTGCCGGGCAAGCCTTCTGCAGCTTGGCATCGGTGGAGACCTCATAATGCGTGGTTGCCGCGCCGATGGTGACGGTCTTGCCGCTGACCTTGACGCCCTTCAGCGCCGCGATCCTGGAAACATCGACCAGGTCCGACGGCGCCGCCAGCCGCGTTTTCATGGCCGGGATCAATGTCATGCCGCCCGAGAGCAGCTTGGCATCACCGGTCTTCAGCAGTTTCACCGCATCGGCGACTGTATTGGCGCGATGGTAGTTGACGGAGTACATGCTCGTTCTCCTCAGAGAGATTTCGACAGGGCAGCCGGCAATAGACAGTAGGCAGTCATATCAAGTCGTTCCGACTGCCTGTTGCCCACTCCCTACTGCCTCCTCAATGTTTCTGCGCCGCCGCCCACACCCGGGAGGGCGAGGCCGGCATGGTGAAATCTGCGATGCCCAGTGCATCGGTGAGGGCATTGATGACCGCGGGCGGCGATCCGATTGCGCCGGCCTCGCCGCATCCCTTGATGCCAAGAGGATTGCCCGGGCACGGCGTGTTCGAGGTCGACACCTTGAACGACGGCAGGTCGCCGGCGCGCGGCATGGTGTAGTCCATGTAGCTCGCCGTCAGCAGCTGGCCGCTTGCATCGTAGAAAGCGCCCTCCAGCAAGGCCTGGCCGACGCCCTGCGCAATACCGCCATGCACCTGCCCTTCGACGATCATCGGGTTGATGATGTTACCGAAATCATCGGCGGCCACGAACTGGATGATCTCGCTGAGCCCGGTTTCAGGGTCGACCTCGATCTCGCAGATGTAGCAGCCCGCCGGGAAGGTGAAGTTGGTCGGATCGTAGAAGGAGGTCTCCTTCAGGCCGGCCTCCATGCCGCTTGGCAGATTATGCGCAGTGTAGGCCGCAAGTGCCATCTGGAACCACGGCACGTTCTTGTCGGTTCCAGCCACTTTCAGCGCACCGTTTTCGATGACGATGTCACCCTCGTCGGCTTCCAGAAGGTGCGCGGCGATCTTCTTGGCCTTGGCCTCGACCTTGTCGAGCGCCTTGACGATGGCGCTCATGCCGACGGCACCGGAGCGCGAGCCGTAGGTGCCCATGCCCATCTGCACCTTGTCAGTATCGCCGTGCACGATGCTGACGGAGTCGATCGGCACACCGAAGCGGCCGGCGACCAGTTGCGCAAAGGTGGTCTCATGACCCTGGCCGTGGCTGTGCGAGCCGGTCAGCACCTCGATGGTGCCCACCGCGTTGACGCGCACTTCAGCGGATTCCCAAAGCCCGACGCCTGCTCCCAGGGAGCCAACCGCCGCCGACGGCGCGATGCCGCAGGCCTCGATGTAGCAGCTCATGCCGATGCCGCGCAGCTTGCCGGCCTTTTTGGCCTTGTCGCGCCGCTTGGCGAAACCGGCATAGTCGGCAGCCTTCATCGCGGCATCAAGCGAAGCACCGTAGTCGCCAGCATCATAACACATGATCACCGGCGTCTGATGCGGGAACTGGGTGATGAAATTGGACCGTCTCAGCTCCGCGGGAGACACACCAAGTTCGCGTGCAGCCGTTTCGATGGTGCGTTCGAGCAGATAGGTCGCTTCGGGCCGCCCTGCGCCGCGATAGGCATCGACCGGCGCGGTGTTGGTATAGACGGTGCGCACATTGGCGTGGATGGCCGGGATGTTGTACTGGCCCGACAGCAGCGTGGCGTAGAGATAGGTCGGCACCGAAGACGAGAACAGCGACATATAGGCGCCGAGATTGGCGACGGTATCCACCTTCAGGCCTGTGATGCGGTTGTTCTTGTCGAAGGCCATCTCCACCGTCGAGTGGTGGTCGCGGCCATGCGCGTCGGTCAGGAAGCTCTCGGTACGGTCAGCGACCCATTTCACCGGCACGCCTGCTTTCTTGGATGCCCACAGGCAGACGACTTCTTCGGGATAGATGAAGATCTTGGAGCCGAAACCGCCGCCGACGTCGGGAGCGATGACGCGCAGCTTGTTTTCCGGCGCGACGTTGTAGAAGGCGCTCATCACCAGGCGGGCGACATGCGGGTTCTGCGATGTCGTCCAGCAGGTGTAATGATCCTCCCCCTTGTCGTAATGCCCGAGCGCCGCGCGCGGCTCCATGGCGTTGGGAACCAGGCGGTTGTTGACGATCTTCATGCGGGTGACGTGATGCGCCGCCTTGATCGCGGCATCCGTCGCCTTGGCGTCGCCGATCTCCCAGTCGAAGATGAGGTTGCCATCGGCCTCCGGATGCAGTTGCGGTGCGCCCTTCTCCAGCGCCTTCACGGCATCGACGACGGCCTTCAGTTCCTTGTAGGTGACCTCGACAGCCTCGGCTGCGTCGCGCGCCTCGCCTTTGGTGTCGGCGATCACGATCGCCACCGCATCGCCGACATAGCGAACGCGGTCGAAGGCGAGTGGCGACCAAGCCCCCATCTTCATCGGCGAGCCATCCTTGGAATGGATCATCCAGCCGCAGATGAGATTGCCGATACCGTCGGCCTTCAATTCCTTACCGGTCAGGACGGCGACCACGCCAGGCATGGCCTGCGCCTGTTTGACGTCGATCTTCTTGATTTGCGCATGCGCATGCGGGCTGCGCACGAAAACGGCATGTTTCATGCCGGGAACCACCATGTCATCGACATAGCGGCCGGCGCCGGTGATGAAGCGCTTGTCTTCCTTGCGGGTGACGCGAGCGCCAATTCCTTCCATACCCATCAAAATTCTCCTCCGGAACCTTGAAGTGAATTCGTTCTGGCCGGTTCAGTCGCGTTTGCGACCAGTCCCTGATCGGTTTGCTGCAACAGGCAGACGCCGGCCGGTTGTTTGCCTTGTCGCTGCTCAGGCAGCTTTCTTCGCCTTCGGCTTCGATGCCTTAGACATCGCTTGAGAAGCAGCCAATATCGCTTTGACGATGTTGTGGTATCCGGTGCAACGGCAAATATTGCCTTCCAGCTCTGCACGGACCGTTGCCTCGTCCAGTCCCTCGGGATGACGCGCAATCATGTCGGTCGCGGTCATGATCATGCCCGGCGTGCAGAAGCCGCACTGCAAGCCATGATGTTCCTTGAAGGCAGCCTGCACGGGATGCAGGTCCGCACCAGCAGCGATGCCTTCGATGGTCACGACTGTCGAACCTGATGCCTGTGCGGCCAGCATCGAGCAGGACTTGACCGCCTTGCCATCGACATGGACAACACAGGCGCCGCACTGCGAGGTATCGCAACCGACATGCGTGCCGGTAAGTCCTTGATGTTCGCGTAGAAAGTGAACCAGAAGCGTGCGGTCCTCGACGGTGGCGCGCACCTGTCTGCCGTTCACGGTCAACGAAATGTCCGACATGAAGCCTCCCTGGGTGTTCAACCTCGGTAGACTGCCGGCTTCCTCCGGACGGACCGGCAGACCGTTATTCTTGTGTTCTGGAATCGCTTGGAAATTTGCTCCCAACATCTCCGTCTCGCGAGAATGCAATCCGGCCAATACGCCGTATATTGTACTTTCGGTCACGGGTTCAGGACAGCCCCCATTGCCATTCGAGGAGGCCTATTGCAACAATGCGAACGGCGTTGAGGAGCGCCGACAAAAATTAGGGAGGAGAAGCTGGTCGCTTCGCGGACGCGCTATGCGTGCGGCCTGTCGGCGCTCACTTCAAGCGAGCCCGATGCGGAAGATTTTGCGGCCGAAATCGCTCGCGAAGCCGACGCGATCGGCGCCGGCTACATGTTGCTGTTTTTCTCGCAAAGCCTGATCGATGCGCAGACGCTCGCGGCCGCGCTGAAACGGCATGTCCCTGCCTTGGCCTACGCAGCCTGCTCGACCGCCGGTGAAATCACCCCGGATGGGTTGGAGGAAGGCCATATGCTGGCAATGCTGCTGCCTTCGGCCGCCTTCACCGTTGCCAGTGCCATGGTGCAGGACCTGTCATCGTCGGCAATGGACGGTATCACCGGTGAAGTGGAGGTGCTGCGACGCACGCTGCGCGCCACCAGCAAATACGCGCGCGCCGGCAATGTCTTTGCGCTCTGTTTCATCGACGGCCTGTCCTACGCGGAAGAAGCCGTCACATCGGCGATCCACTGGGGTCTCGACGACATCCCTCTGCTCGGTGGCTCGGCAGGCGACGACCTCAAATTCGAGACCACCACGCTGATCAGCAATGGCCTTGTCGCATCCGACTGCGCCATTGTCGTGCTGATCGCCACGACGATCCCGTTCCACGTCTTCAAAACCGACAATTTCGTACCGACCGACGAAAAACTGGTGGTGACGGCGTCCGATCCCGATCACCGTATCGTGCGCGAGTTCAACGCCGATGTCGCAGCCACCGAATATGCCGCCGCCGTCGGGGTCGTGCAGCAGACACTGACGCCGTTCTCCTTCGCGTCGCACCCGGTCGTGGTGAAGGTGGGCGGCGAGTATTATTGCCGCTCCATCCAGAAAATGAACTCGGATGGCTCGCTATCCTTCTTCTGTGCCATCGACGACGGCGTGGTCCTGTCCGTCGCCCAGCCATTGGGTATGGTCGAGACCACCAAGGCTACGCTCAAGGATGTCGAGGCCAAGCTGGGCCCCATCGACATGATCCTGGGCTTCGACTGCGTTCTGCGCCGGCTTGATGCCCGCAATCGCCAGGTATTTCGCGATATTTCCGAACTCTATCGCGCCAACAAGGTGATCGGCTTCGGCACTTATGGCGAGCAATACCGCTCCATGCACCTCAACCAGACATTCACCGGCATCGCCTTCGGGCACCCACAGGCCGCAGAGTAAGCCGGATGCCGCTCAACGACATCCAGGACATCGAACGGCTGAAGAAGATCAACGCAGCGCTGGTCAGCCGCGTCGAACGTTCGATGGACCAGCAGGGCAATGCGTTCTCGCTGTTCCAGACGGCGATTTCGCTGGAAAACCGGGTGCGCATGCGCACCGAGGAACTGCATTCCACGCTGCGCCGGCTGGAACAGTCGAACATGGCGCTTTCGGTCGCCAAGGAGAGCGCAGAACACGCCAATCTTTCCAAGACACGGTTCCTGGCCGCCGCCAGCCACGACGTGCTGCAACCCTTGAATGCCGCCCATCTGTCGGTATCGGCGTTGGCCGAACTGCAGACTTCCGAGGAAGGCCGCAAGCTGGTTCGTCAGGTCGAGCGCTCGCTGCAGACCATGGAAGACCTGCTGCACACATTGCTCGATATCTCCAAGCTGGACGCCGGCGTGGTCGAACCCGAGACAACCGACGTCAACCTGGAAACGCTGTTTTCCGCCTTGCGCTCCGACTTCCAGCCTATCGCCGAAACAAAGGGCCTTTCGCTGCGGTTCCGCCCGGTGGCAATCGCGGTCAGGTCCGACCGCACACTTCTGCGCCGCATCCTGCAGAACATCCTGTCCAACGCGCTCCGCTATACACGGCGCGGCGGCGTGCTTGTCGGCACACGCGAGCGCGGAAATATCATCCGCATCGATGTTGCAGACACCGGCTGCGGCATTCCCGAGGATCAACGCGAAGCGGTGTTCGAGGAGTTTCATCGCGGCACACGAATGCCGGACGCCGAACTGGCCGGCGGCGGCCTCGGGCTCGGGCTGGCCATCGTCAGGCGTATGGCCGGCGCACTCGGTCATCCCGTTACCTTTTCCTCCACCGTCGGGCGCGGCACGATCTTCCACATCGATGTGCCCGTTTCCGCGCACCCGGTTCCGGAGGCAGGGACAGTCGAGATCGAACGCCAGCCGGGGTACGGCCTGTTCGGCACCAAGGTCCTGCTGGTGGAGAACGACGCAGACGTGCTGGCCGCCATGACCTCGTTGCTGGAGCGCTGGCAATGCACGGTACGCGCGGCGACCTCGACCGACGAGGCACTGGACGCGCTCGGCGATACCGACTGGGTGCCCGACATCATCATCGCCGACCAGCACCTCGAAGGCGGCGACCTCGGCACCATGACGGTGTCGCAGGTGCGCGATTATCTCGGCCGCGCCATCCCAGCCCTGCTGGTGACGGCAGATCCCTCTGAAAGCGTCATGAATGCCGCCCGCGCCGCGGGCATCGAGTTCATGCGCAAACCGTTGAAACCGGCGCAACTTCGCGCACTGCTGGCGCATTTGCTGGCGTAGAAGGGCAGTAGGAGAATAAGGCAGATGGTGCTTTGCCCTACTGCCTTATTCTCCTACTGCCTTACCCCCTAGAACCCCTGCTGATCCCGGAACAATTCGGCATTGTCGAGTTTCGACACCTCGATCACCGCCTGCGTGCGGCTGTAAACGTTGAGCTTGCGCAGGATTTCCGAGACATGCGCCTTCACCGTCGTCTCGCCAACCTGCAGTTCATACGCGATCTGCTTGTTCAGCATGCCCTGGCGCAGCATCTGCAGCACTCGCAACTGCTGCGGAGTCAGGCGCGACAGCCGCTGCACCATGTCGGCGCGATCGCTGCTTTCCGAGTCAGGCTGTTCGGCCGTGTATGTGTCGGGCACATAGATCGCGCCCTCCATGACGGAGCGGATGGCTGCCGCGAGATCGTCCTTGCGCACCGACTTCGGGATGAAACCCGCGGCTCCATAGGACAGCGCCTCGGAAATGATCTTGGGATCCTCATAGCCGGAGACGATCACGACCGGCAGATGCGGATAGCGCGTACGCAATTGCAACAGCCCTTCGAAACCGTGGACATCTGGCATGGAAAGGTCGAGCAACGCCAGGTCGAATGGCCGTGCGTCGGTCAGCAATTCGACAGCCTCGCCGATCGAACGGGCCTCGACGGTGTCGACCTCGGGATAGGCCATGCGCACGGCACTGTGCAGAGCCTCCCGAAACAGCGGGTGATCGTCGATAATCAGAAATCTTGCGACTTCGTTCGCTGCACTCATGGCCGCACTTGCCCCGATCTCGGTCGTCATGAGGCAACATACGCCTGCACCGACAATCCGTTCATTAGCCAATAGTACATTGGCAAAGCGATCGTGCCAGTCTGCCAGCCGCAATCAACTGTTGATCGCAGGAGGCATCCGGTTTGCGGAATGTGATGCCTTGCCCCTCGATCCAAAACAACCGAATGTGCGCCCGTTCGAGATGCCGGGGTTCGGCAAGGAAGGATGAGACATGAGCGCGTTTGCCTTGGCGACACCACCAACAGCGTCTGTCGCCATCGCCGGCTCGCCCGAGCGTTTCCCGGTACGGCGTATTTTCTGCGTCGGTCGCAACTATGCCGCTCATGCACGCGAGCTTGGCAATGACGAGCGCGACCCACCCTTCTTCTTTACCAAACCAGCCGATGCTGTGGTCGATTCTGGGCAGACGATCCCCTATCCTGCCCTGACGAAGAACCTGCATCATGAGATCGAGCTGGTAGCCGCCGTCGGCAAGGGTGGTTTCCGCATCCCCGCGGCTCAGGCCCTGGATCATGTCTGGGGGTATGGTGTCGGCATCGACCTGACCCGCCGGGATTTGCAGGACGAAGCAAAGAAGGCTGCAAGGCCGTGGGATTGGGCTAAAGCTTTCGACCTCTCGGCGCCCTGCGGGCCGCTGGTGCCGGCAGCGCAGTCCGGTCATCCCCAGAGGGGCCGGATCTGGCTCTCGGTGAACGGCGCGGTCAAACAGGAAGGCGATCTCGAGGAACTGATCTGGCCGATCGCCGACATAGTGGCCATCTGCAGCGAGGCGGTGGAGCTTGCGCCCGGCGATCTCATTTTCACCGGCACACCGGCTGGCGTCGGTCCGCTCGTCGTCGGGGACCGGATCAGCGGCGGCGTCGACGGCATCGGTTCGATCGAACTCACCATAAGGCAAGCACGATGAGCGAAATCATCCTGCACAACTACTATCGGTCGTCGACCTCCTACCGCGTCCGTATCGCGCTTGAGATGAAGGGCATCGCCTATAGCTATGTGCCGCACCACCTGCGCCACGGCGAGCATCTCGAACCAGCCTATCTCTCTGTCAATCCGCAAGGACTGGTTCCGGCGTTGATCTGGGAGGACGGCACCTTGCTGACGCAGTCACTCGCCATCATCGAGTTCCTCGACGAGATCAGGCCGGAGCCGGCACTGCTTCCCAAGGACGCCGCCGGCCGCGCCCGTGTGCGCATGCTCTCCCAGATGATCGCATGCGACATCCACCCGGTGAACAATCTGCGCGTGCTGACCAGCCTTCGCACGGTGTTTGGAGCTGGCGACGAAGACGTCGTCAACTGGTTCCGACATTGGGTTAATGAAGGCTTCCAACCTCTTGAAAAAATGTTGTCTTCGTCGTCACAAACACGGACATTCTGCCACGGCGAGGCGCCAGGGCTGGCCGACATCTGCCTGGTCGCGCAGGTCGCCAACAACGCACGTTTCGGTGTCGACATGAGCCCCTATCCGGTCATCTCGCGCATCAACGCCGCCTGCATGGAGTTGCCCGCGTTCCAGAGGGCCGCACCGCAGAACCAGCCTGACGCGGAGAGCTAGAGTCCTGCATTGCCCAAGAAAAAGACTTTGAACGGAGAATACCGATGAAGGCCGTCGTGTTCGAAAAATTCGGGGAAACACCGGTAGTCCGGACAGTGCCGGATCCCGTTCCCTCGCCCGATGGTGTGGTGATCAAGGTCGCCGCGACCGGGCTCTGTCGCAGCGACTGGCACGGCTGGATGGGGCATGATCCCGACATCCGCCTGCCGCATGTGCCGGGGCATGAACTTGCCGGCATCGTCGTGGCTGCTGGCCGGCAGGTGCACAACTGGAAGGCTGGCGCGCGCGTGACCGTGCCGTTCGTGGCAGCCTGCGGACATTGCTTCGAATGCGCCACTGGCAATCACCAGGTCTGTGAACACCAGTTCCAGCCGGGCTTCTCGGCCTGGGGCTCCTATGCCGAATATGTCGCCATCGATCACGCCGACACCAATCTGGTGGCCATTCCCGAAGAAATGGATTTCGCCACCGCCGCCAGCCTTGGCTGCCGGTTCGTGACGTCCTTTCGTGCCGTCGTCGACCAGGGCCGTGTCACGCCCGGCGAATGGGTGGCCGTGCATGGCTGCGGCGGCGTTGGACTGTCAGCCGTCATGATCGCCAATGCCATGGGCGCCAATGTCGTGGCGATCGACCTCACCACCGAGAAACTCGAGCTGGCAAGGAAACTGGGAGCCGTCGCCACGATCAACGCGTCGGAAACGTCAAACGTGGTGAAAGCGGTGAAGCAGATCACCGATGGTGGCGCCCATATGTCGATGGACGCACTCGGCCATCCAACCACATCCTACAACTCGATCTCCAATTTGCGGCGCCGTGGCCGGCATGTGCAGGTAGGCTTGATGCTTGGTGATCACGCCAAGGCGGCGGTCCCGATGGCCAAGATCATCGCCCACGAACTCGAAATCCGCGGCAGCCACGGCATGCAGGCATTCCGCTACGGCGCAATGATGGAAATGATCAAGACAGGCAAGCTGCGGCCCGATCTCCTGATCGGCAAGACCTACAGCCTCGATGAAGCACCGGCTGCACTTATGGCCATGGGCAATTTCGAGGGGACCGGCATCGGCGTGGTGACGCAGCTCTAGTTCAGGCAGGCAACGTCATTCCCTCAGAAAGGCCTCGATCATCTCGGCCGACTGCTTCGGCTTGGTGACCAGGAACAGATGACCGTCATCGAGCAGTTCCAGACGTGAGCGGGCGATCATGGTGTTGAGCATCCTGGCGTTGATCACCGGCACCAGCGGATCGTCGGTACCAGCCATGATCAGGGTCGGCTGGCGTAGCATCCACAACCATGGCAGGCTGGTCCAGCCGCTCATCGCGAAGAGTTGCAGGAAGTAACCGTATTGCGAGGCGCCCTTCATGGCGGACGCGTGACGGTTGATCAGCGTCGGGTCCTTGCGGAAATCGCCGCCATAGATATCCGCCGCAATCGAACGCATGTAGCCGGGGTCGGTATAGCGGCGCGGACTAGCCATCTTCGAAAGCACGTTCGGAGCGCCCGGCACCATGGTAATCCCAGGAGCCGTAGCTGCCAGGATCAGCTTTCGGCATACCGAAGGGTACTGGAAGGCGAATTGCTGGGCGAGCCCGCCGCCCCATGACACGCCGGAAATGTCCAGCCTGTCATGGCCGAGGATTTCGCCAAGGCGTTTTCCGAGCCGCGCCAGCGTCGAAGGCCGGTAGGGAAAGATCGGATTGGGCGAACCACCAACTCCCGGCACGTCGAAGATGATGCCGGTCGTATCCTCGAGAGCGGCCATGAAAGGCGCGGCCAGCTCCAGATTGGCGCCGATGCCATTGAACATCATCAATGGCGGACGACTGGAACTGCCATGACGGATACCGACCCGCAGCAGCTGCCCGTCGACATCGAACATCTTGATGTCCATCGCGCCGTCCGCCTTGGCCTTGCCTGCAGCCATCGCCATTCAGTCCGCCCCCGTTCGTTTCAGTCTTTTTTGCGATGGGGTCACGGCTCGAACACGTAGGTTCCCGGCGCCGATCCCACCGGTTTGTGCCTGGCACTGCCCGGTGCCTTCGGTGCTGCGATCTCTGCGCCTGAGCGATCCTTGAGATAGGCTGCCCAGTCGAGCCACCAACTTCCCTCGTGCTTTTCAGCCTTTGCAGTCCAGGCGTCGGCGTCCTTCTCCCTGGTCTTGCCCTTCACATACCAGGCCTTGGGATTGCCGGGCGGGTTGAGCAGACTCTGGAGATGGCCGGAGTTGGAGAGGATGAAGGTGGTGTTGTCGCCATAGAGACGCGCGGTCTGGTAGACCGCCTTCCATGGCGTGATATGGTCGGTGGTGCCGCCGATGACATAGGTGTCGTGTTTCACCTTGCCCATGTCGATCGGCACGCCATGGATCGACATCTTGCCCGAATTCATGAACGGGTTGGTGAAGATGAGGTCCAGGAAATCGCTGTGCAGGCGCGCCGGCAGGCGGGTGGTATCGGCGTTCCAGTAGAGCACGTCGAAGGCCGGCGGCGCGTTGCCGAGCAGATAGTTGTTGACCCAGTAATTCCAGATCAGGTCGTTCGGCCGCATCCAGGCAAACATCTTCGCCATTTCGTGGCCATCGAGGATGCCCCTCGCCTTGGACATCTGCTTGGCAGCCATGATCGTCTCTGGCGTCACCAGGGCCGCGAAATCCGAATCCGTGTCGGCCTGGGTGTTGAGCACGCAGACGGCCAGGATGACGGCGTTGATCTTCTCCTTCTGCTGCGCGGCCAGCCAGGCGACATAGGTCGACAGGGTAATGCCACCCGAGCAAGAGCCCATGATGTTGACGGTATCGGAGCCGGTGATCTCGCGCGCGGCATCGCAGGCCTCGTCGAGGGCCGCGATATAGGTATCGAGGCCCCAGTCGCGCTGTTCCGGCGTCGGGTTGCGCCAGGAGACGCAATAGGGCTGGACGCCGTGGCTGAGCAGGAACTTGATCATGCTCTTGTCGGGCGAAAGATCGACCGAATAGTATTTGTTGATCTGCGGTGGAACGACCAGCAATGGCCGCTGATAGACCTTTTCGGTCGTCGCAGTGTAGTGCACGAGTTCGAGCACCTCATTCCTGAACACGACCGTGCCCGGGCTGTTGGCAAGGTTCTCGCCGACCTTGAACTTAGAGGCGTCGACCGAGGACGGCAGGCCGCCATTGCGCGTCATGTCGTCGAGGAAATTCTTCAGCCCGCTGACCGCGCTTTTGCCGCCGGTATCCACCAAAGTCTTGATGGCCGTCGGGTTCAAAGCGGGGTTGTTGGAGGGCGCCATCGTGTCGACGAAAATGGACGTGATAAGCCGCGCCCGCGCTGCATCCTTCTCGGGCAGGTCTGTCTTGGCGACCAGTTCCGTCACCGACTTGCTCCAGGCGACATAGGATTGCATCACGGCCTTGTGCAGCCTGCTCGATTTCCAGGCCGGATCGGCGAATCGACGGTCCTTGGGGTCGGCAGCAATCTCGGATTGGCCGGTGACGATCTTTGTGAATTCACTGGTGAAGGCGAGCCATTGTTCGGCCAATGCCTGCGGGTGGCTTGCCAGCGCCTTCAGCACGGAGCCTGTTGCAGCGGCGATGTCCTGCGTGCGCAGGCCGACAAGCGGATTGAGCGCCAGCGTGTTTTCGGCCGCCTCATCGGCGATCTGCTCGGCAAGTGGGCGCGTGTCCCTCGCCCTCTCCTCGCCGCCACGCTTTTCGCCGTCCCTGCTGTCCTTCGCCGGCGCCTTCGCCATGAACTATCCTCCCACTTTTCTCCGCCGCTCGTAGAACATGGCCAATGTCTCAGCCATCAGCGCCGGCTTCTCCTCGCCCTCGATCTCGATCGTGTTGGCAAATTTCATCAGATACTGCCCCGGCGCCTTGTCCTCCACCGAGATCAGCGAGGCCCGCAGCCTGACCCGCGTGCCGACCCTGACCGGCGCCAGGAAGCGTACCTTGTCCAGGCCATAGTTGAAGACGGCCTGGGTGTTTTCAGGCACGACATTCATCTGCTGGCTGAGGCCGCCGATAAGCGACAGGCTGAGATAGCCATGTGCGATCGTCGTGCGGAACGGGCTCTCCTTCTTTGCTCGCTCCGGATCGGTATGGATCCACTGCCGATCCTCGGTGCAATCGGCAAACTGATCGATGCGCGTCTGATCGACCTCTACCCAGTCGGAAAAACCGAGCTCCTGCCCGATCATGGCCCGGAGCTGTTCGTAGGTCGGAGGTGTCTTGCTCATTCCATCATTCCTGATTGTTTCAGCTGCCACGTCCGACCATGAACGCGCTGCCCTGTCAATTCAGGACTCATCGTGGCGCTGCCATCCCCTTGATCATCTCGTCGCGGAGCTCGCGACGCAGGATTTTGCCGACATTGGTTCGCGGCAGATCGTTCCTGAACTCGATATATTTCGGCTTCTTGTAGCCGGTCAGATGCTTGACGCAGAATTCAGCAAGCACTTCCTTGCTGAGGTCCGGATCTTTCCGCACCACGAACATCATCACCGCTTCGCCGGAATTCTTGTCTGGTACACCGACAACGGCGGCCTCCAGAACACCCGGATGCAGAACGGCCACCGCCTCGACCTCGTTCGGGTAGACGTTGAAACCGGAAACCAGGATCATGTCCTTCTTGCGGTCGACGATCTTCACATAGCCGTTCCCGTCCATGATGCCGATATCGCCGGATTTGAAGAAACCGTCCGGCGTCATCACCTTCTCAGTCTCGTCAGGCCGGTTCCAATAGCCGGCCATGACCTGCGGACCGCGAATGGCGATCTCGCCGGGCTGGCCGTGCGGCACATCGTTGCCATCATCGTCGAGCAGTCTGATTTCGACATTCGGCAAAGGCAGGCCGATCGTGCCGGTGTAGGCATCGTTGTCGGTTGGATTGCAGGCAATGCCGGACGAGGTTTCAGACAGCCCATACCCCTCGACGATCGGGCAGCCGGTCACCTCCAGCCATTTCCTGGCCACCGCCTCCTGCACGGCCATGCCGCCGCCATTGGCGATGCGGAACTGCGAAAAATCCAGCTTGGCGAATTCCGGATTGTTGGCAAGCGCGTTGAACAGCGTGTTGACGCCGGGCATCACATGGAACTTGTACTTCGCGACTTCCCGGATCATCGCCGGAATGTCGCGCGGATTGGGGATCAGCACATTGACGCCGCCGGTGCGCATGGCCAGCAGGCCGCAGGTTATGAAGGCATAGACGTGATAGAGCGGCAACGCCGTTATGAAGGTGAGCTGGCCGCTGATCGGCCTGCGCCTGAGGCCCGGTTGCGTCCACGCTTCCGAGGCAAGCAGGTTGGCGATGATGGTGCTGTGGAGCAGCGTCGCACCCTTGGAAACACCGGTGGTCCCACCGGTGTATTGCAGCACCGCAGGGTCGTTCGGGCCGATTTCCGGCCGATCGAGCTTCCTGCCCTTGCCTGCCGCCAGCGCCGCGTTGAAACGCACGGCACCCGGCAACGAAAAGGCCGGGATCGCCTTCTTGACCCTGCGCAGCACCAGGTTGGCGACAATGCCTTTCGGGAAGCCCAGCAAGTCGCCGACACTGGCCAGCACGACATGTTTTACCGGCGTGCTGCGGATGACCTCCTGCAGCGTCGCTGCGAAATTCTCCAGGATGATGATCGCCTGCGCGCCGGAATCGTTGAGCTGGTGCTCCAGCTCGCGCGGCGTGTAGAGCGGATTGACATTCACCACGATGAAACCGGCACGCATGACCGCGGCAACGGCGATCGGATATTGCAGCACGTTTGGCATCATTATGGCGACGCGGTCGCCACGCTTCAGGCCGAGCCCCTGCAGATAGGCAGCAAAATCACGCGAAAGGTTGTCGACCTCGCCGAAAGTCAGGGCCTTGTCCATGAAGACATAGGCCTTTTCGTTCCTGTATTTTGCGAAGCTCTCCTCGAACAGCGCAACGACAGACGAATACTGGTTGACGTCAACCTCAGCCGGCACGCCGACCGGGTAATTCCTTACCCAGATACGCTCCATGCGCTCCTCCCCTGGACCGCGTTTCCCGTAATCTAGACGCGCAGAAAAGGCTTGGGAAGCCGCAGCCTGCGTCTTAGGCGGCTCACAGTGATTACCCAGCGGCAATGGATGCAGGAGGTATATGACACTTCTCGCAAGCTCCCGTTACGGTGCGGCAGCTTGCCTTTGACAAAGATCCGGCAAATGATCGAAGAAAGAGGCCGCATGGCCGGGCGGCTCTCCACCGAGACAATTGGCCAGGAGGGACGCATGAAGCAGCTCGGCGGCATCGATGCCACCTTTCTCTACATGGAGACGCCGGAAACACCGATGCACGTCGCCGGCCTGACGCTCTATGCGCCGCCGGCCGATCTTTCCGGCTCCTTCTACGACCACTTCAAGGACTTCTTCCTCACCCGGATGCATCTGGCGCCGATCTTCGAAAAGAAGCTCGCCCGAACGGTGCTGGAACTCGACCATCCAGCCTGGGTCGACGCCGGCGAGATCGATATCGCCTATCACCTGCGTCGCGCGACGCTGGCAGCGCCGGGCAGCTGGAAGCAGCTGGAGGACACGGTCGGCGAACTGCATTCGACCCTGCTCGACCGCTCGCGACCGCTTTGGCAGTTCACTGTCATCGACGGGCTCGACGATGGCAATGTCGCCATCTACTCCAAGATGCACCATGCCGCCATCGACGGCGGTGCAGGCATGGCGATTGCGGCAGCCCTCTACGACATGTCGCCCCAGCCGCGAAAGGTGAAGCCGCCGGAACCCAAGCCGGCCGTGCGCAAGCCGACGATTGAGGAACGCGCGATCCTGGGCATTCATGATGTGGTGCAGAATGTGATGCGCCAGCAATTGAAGGCGATGGAAGCCGTACCGCAGGTGCTCGGCACGCTGACAGATCTGCTCATCGCCAAAAGCGGCAATGGCGAAAACAAGGGCGGCCTGCCTGGCATTCCCGATATCCTGGCTCCCAAAACGCCATTCAACGTCACCATCACCGCGCAGCGATCCTTTGCTGCCCGTGCCTTGTCGCTCGGCGACGCCAAAATGATCGCCAAGGCAACCGGCACCAAGATCAACGACGTAGTAATGGCGGTGAGCGCCGGCGCCTTGCGAGCCTATCTTGAAGATCGTGAAGCGCTGCCGAAGAAACCGCTGGTGGCTTTTGTTCCGATTTCGCTGCGTCAGCCGGGTGACATGGATGCCTCCAACCAGGTCTTCGGCATGTTCTGCCCGATTGCGACGGAGCTTGCCGATCCGCTGGAACGATTGCTGGCAATTCGCAAAAACAGCGGCGATTCCAAAACCCTGGCGGGAACGGTAAAAGACGTTTCACCGAAGGATTATACGCTGCTTGGCGCGCCGATCCTGTTTCCCGGCCTCGCCCAGCTCTATGGCCGCACGGGCCTGGCCGATGTCATGCCGTCGACCACCAATCTGACCATCTCGAACGTTCCAGGCCCACCGATCCCGGTCTTTTGCGCCGGAGCCAAGGTGCTGGCGATGTTCCCCGTTTCGATACCGATCCATGGCATTGCCCTCAACATCACCGTGCAGAGCTATCAGGACCGGCTCGATTTCGGCATCACCGCCGACCGTCGTGCGGTACCCGACATCGACCATCTCGGCGATCTGCTGGTGACGGCCATGGCTGAACTCAAGGCCGCAGCCGAAAAACTGTCGCCGCCGCAACCCGCGAAACAGTAAACCTGCTAACGCTGCGGAAACCGTGCGCAATATTGCAGTTTTGTGAACAAAAGCGGCATAATCTGCGTTGAGTGCAGCTGGAATCAACCGACAGGAGCCATGATGGCCCACGCTGATACGCTGAAACCGCCTTCCCGACTGCTGTTCGCGCTGGAACTCAGGGCATTGCCCGAACTCGGCGGTTTTGTCGCCTCGCTCCCGCTGCTGACGGCGCTGGCGCCGCGTGGCGACGGCCATCCCGTGCTGGTCTTGCCGGGCCTCGTCACCAGCGACCGTTCGACGGTGGCGCTGCGCAGCTTCCTGAAATCAAAGGGCTATGCCAGCTATGGCTGGGATCTCGGCCGCAACTACGGCCCCTTGCCCGGCGTCGAGCGCAAGATGATCGACCGCCTCAAGGCGCTGGCCGACAAACATGGTCGCAAGGTAAGCCTTGTCGGCTGGAGCCTTGGCGGCATCTATGCGCGGCAGCTCGCCAAGATGCTGCCCGACGAGGTGCGCCTGGTGATCACACTGGGAAGTCCGTTCAACGGCGATCCGCGCGCGACCAACGCCTGGAAGCTCTACGAATTCACCTCCGGCCATAAAGTCGACGATCGCGAAGGCCATATGGGAGGCGCGATTTCGGAATCGCCCACGGTACCGACAACGGCGATCTACAGTCGCACAGACGGCATATGCGCCTGGCAAGCCTGCATGGAAAACGAGCTGCCGCATACCGAGAGCATAGAGGTGGAGGCGAGCCATTGCGGCCTCGGTCACCATCCGGCGGCAGTCTATGCGATTGCCGACCGTCTGGCGCAGCGCGAAGGCGAGTGGAAGCCGTTTGACCGCAGCGGCTTCAAGAGCCTGTTTTTTCCCGATCCGAAACGGAACTAGAGCAACTCCAGCAAAAGCACGCAGCGGTTTTGCGTCCGGAATTGCCTAAAAAGGGTCAGAGCGTTTCTGTTAGACGCTGGGACGCTCCGGGACCGGCCACCACCAAAATAGAGCACCGGATTCAGCTATTCGGCCGCCTGCTGTTCCGGCACATCGTCCAGCCTGTTGGGATCTCCCGGCGCGGTCTCGCAACCGAGATCCGGAAACGCGACGACGCGCCGTCCATGGAAATCGGTACGCAGCACTGCCAGGCCGCGCTCCTCGAAGAAGGACAGCAGGCGCCGCGCACGGCGTGCCGATTGCGTGCCGTAGGCTCGCGCCAGCGCGGCGTCGGATGGGCACGACGAGCCGGTCACAGCCGCCTGGGCAACGATCAGGAACACCGCCTGCAGATCTTCAGGAACGTCGGCGGATAGGGCGAGAGCCTGTTGCCAGACATCGCTTGCGGCAGTTGTCTCGTCGATACCGGTCTTGGCGATGGCCAGACGCCGCCGGAAGACGGAGAGCCCGAGTGGTTCTCCCGGCACACGGCGGATGCGACACCGCACAAGAAAATCCTGGTAAAGTAATGAATCTGCTCGGAAAGCAGCATCAGGATCTTCCACGATTTCCGACAGAACGGCCTTGATCAGCGCCTCACGCTCGACCTCGTCGAACAGGGTCGGCGCAGGCTCCGACGCGGCAGCCTGTTCTGGCAATGCACGGGCCAATTGCTCCAGGATGTCTGCGGTCGGGGTCGGTGCGGGCGGACGCGGGCGACGCACCACCGGTTGCCGCAACTCCTCCGGGCTCGGCGTCAGGATCAGGCTTTCGACATCCTCGATCGCCTCCGGCAGCGGCGTCAGCTTCGGGCTGACCGAGCGTGCCGAAGTCTCTACCGTGCCGATGGCGACCGGCAGTGGCCGCCGCGACATCGCCGGCCCCAGCGCCACGAAATTGCCGCGCGCCAGATCGCGGAACATTTCCGCCTGGCGGCGTTCCATGCCAAGCAGATCGGCGGCGCGCGCCATGTCGATGTCGAGGAAGGTGCGGCCCATCAGGAAGTTGGAGGCTTCCGCTGCCACGTTCTTGGCGAGCTTGGCCAATCGCTGCGTGGCGATGACGCCGGCAAGGCCGCGTTTGCGGCCGCGGCACATCAGGTTGGTCATGGCACCGAGTGAAATCTTGCGGGCCTCGTCGGAAACCTCACCAGCCACAGCCGGAGCAAACAGCTGGGCCTCGTCCACCACCACCAGCACGGGATACCAGTAATCGCGCTCCGCATCGAACATGCCGTTCAGGAAGGCGGCGGCACCACGCATCTGCTGTTCGACGTCGAGACCTTCCAGATTGAGCACGACGGAGGCGCGGTGCTGGCGAATGCGGCCTGCGATGCCCGTGAGTTCGGCCTCCGTCCGCTGCGCATCGACCACAATGTGGCCGAAACGGTCGGCGAGCGTGACGAAATCGCCTTCGGGATCGATCACCACCTGCTGCACCCAGGGCGCACTCTGCTCGAGAAGGCGACGCAGGAGATGCGACTTGCCTGAGCCGGAATTGCCCTGCACCAGCAAGCGGGTCGCCAGCAGCTCCTCAAGATCGAGCGTGGCGGCCGCGCCCGACGCCGTCCCCATCTCGATGGCTACCTTCATTCAAAACCCCGGCCGAATTCCAGAGCAGAGCCGATCACGATGAACCGGCACCCGCTCTATCTCTTGTTGCGCGTATGATTCTTGTCCGAAAAGTCTGCAACTTTTCGGCGCCACGCTCCAGACATTTGGAGGCGACGTCTAGCATCTCGCCGGCCGGGATGCAGTGGCCGACTGGCGAAACCCACAGAAGAGGTGTCCTACCCCACCAGCACCGAGCCGTCGAGATCGCTTGCCGTGGTCAACCCGGCCAGCGCGAGCGTCAGGTCGAATTCGGCAACGATGTTGCGGATCACTTCGCGTACGCCTGTTTCGCCGGCCAGTGCCAATCCGTAGACATAGGGGCGACCAATCAGTGTGGCCGTGGCGCCGAGCGCCAGCGCCTTGGCGACATCGCTGCCCGAACGGATGCCGGAATCGAGCAGGACAGGCAAGCCGCCGGCCGTGGAAACGATGCCCGGCAAGGCATCCAGCGTAGCGATTTCCCCGTCGACCTGGCGGCCACCATGGTTGGAAACGATGATACCATCGACGCCGTGCTCGCGCGCCAGCCGCGCATCATCCGAGTGGCGGACACCTTTGAGCAGGATCGGCAGCTTCGTCATGCTGCGCAGTCGCTTGATGTCACCCCAATTCAGGTCCGGCCGCGAATAGGTGGCGGTGAAATGGGCAACGGCGGCGCGCATCTGCTGCATCGACAGGCCAAATTGCTTACCCTTGCGGCGCAGGCTGAGCGCGGTCGAGATCAGATCGAAGCCACGTGGCCGTACGCCGGTCTCTGGCGGACTGGGCGGAATCTTGGACCTGAAAACGGGATCACTGAGATATTGCCCGAGCCCCAGTCCACGCAGGAACGGCAGGTAGGCGGCGTCGAGGTCGCGCGGGCGCCAACCCAGCAACGTGGTGTCGAGCGTGACGGCGATCGCTTCGCAGCCGCATTTCTCGGCGCGACCGACAACGGATCGTACGAAGTCGTCATCGCTCGACCAGTAGAGCTGGAACCAGCGCGGTGCATCACCCATGGCGGCAGCGCATTGTTCCATCGGCGCGGAAGCCTGGTTGGAAAAGACGTACGCGACGCCTTCCGCGGCCGCGGCGCGGGCTACGGCAAGATCGGCCTCGGGATGCACCATCTCCAGCACACCGACCGGATCGAGCAGGATCGGCACCGCGTGGCGGCGGCCGAATAACGTCACGGAAAGGTCGCGGCGGGAAACATCACGCAATACACGCGGCACAATCTGATGGCGCTCGAAGGCACTACGGTTGGCGCGCATCGTCGCCTCGCTGCCAGCGCCGCCGACAATGTAGGCGGCGGCCTCCGGCGTCATCTTGCGGATCGCCGCCTGTTCCAGCAGATCCGAAGCGACCGGCACCGTCGGTCGTTTGCCACCGGCGCCGGTTACATAAATCTGCATCTGGCGCAGGCGACCGGGCGCATCGCCGGCCCGTGTTTCGGTCATTGCTCTCTCCGACCAACTCTCTCGCGGACAGGGGCGCCAAAGACGCCCCAGCAGATCAGTTTCCCGCGGCTTCGAACAATTCGATGACATTGCCTGAAGGGTCCAGGCACAGGATCTGCCGGCCGCCCGGACCTTCGACTATCGTATTGCGAAACGACACGCCGCCGTCCTGCAAGGCGCTTACAAATGCTGGCAGGTCCGTCACCTCGAGGACGAACCTGTTCCAGCCACCTGGCTCGGGTACGATGCCATCCGGCATCGGTCGAGAAGCGGAAGCCTGCCGTCCAGCCAGCCACAACGTGAGATCGCCGCGATCAAGGATCGCCATGTTGGGACCGAACTGCTGTCGCAGGGTGAACTCCAGATGCTTCGTATAAAAGGAGACCGAAGCATTAACGTCGCCGACAAAATACCGGACGGTGGCCACCTATTTCTTCTCGTAGCTCTGCCGGATCTCGTCCATCGCGTCCTTGATGCGAGCCCGCAGGATATCGACCGATTCCGTGCCCGACTTCTTGACGATGTCAGCCACCTCGCCGGCATTCTTCACCGCCGCTTCGAAAGACTTGCGCGCGAAATCGGCCTGCTTGGCGATCAGCTCCTGCGGATTGCCGGGCGCACGATAATTCTGGCCGAATTCGGTGATCTCACGCAAGGAGTCCTGCAGAACTTCGCGCTGCCTGGCCATGATCGAGGATGCACCAGTTGCGGTCGCCCTTGCCGATTTCTCCAGTGCCTCGAGGTTCTTGCGGTGATGGCTGAGGATCGCGTCGACATCCACCTGCGGCATCTTCAGGTCGCGGCCGAGCTTGCTGAACATGTCCATGAAGGATTCGGGGTCGGGCTGCTTTGCCATGGTCGTCATCTCCTCCTTTAGAGCGCCGCGCGTCCGCCTGGACGCGCAGAGGACGCTCTAACACTTTGATTTGGCGCATGATCCTTTCCGAAAATCGAACCCGATTTTCGGGGTCATGCGCTTGCTGGCGCCATTGCCGCAAGGATGAGAATAGACCAGCGAACACAACCGTCAATTGACGAGAAACAACCGCTCCACCGTGTAGAGCGCCAGGCCGGCCAGGCCGCCAATGATCATGCCGTTGAAACGAATGTATTGCAGGTCGCGGCCGATGTTCATCTCGATCAGGCGGGTCAATTGCGCGAGATCCCAGCGCTTGACCTGATCGGCGATAAATTTGGAAACCCCGCTCTTCTGGCTTTCCACGAAAGAGGCCAGGGCCACGACAAATCCCTGGTTCATATCGGCCCTGATCTGCGGATCCCCTGCGAGATGCCGGCCGACCTCGATGAACATGCCGGTCAGATGTTGCCGGATCATCGAATTTTCGGCGACCGCATCCTGCTCGATGAAACGACGCAGGCTGTCCCACATGTCATGCGCCAGATCGCGGATTTCGGGCCGTGCCAGGAAACCGCGTTTCAATCGTTCGGCGCGACGGGCGTATTCCTTCGACTGGCGCAGCCGGTCGATGAACTTCGCGACGAAGCGATCGAACTCCTCACGCATGGGGTGATCGGGATCTGCCCTCACCTCCTCCAGCAGCGATCCGGCAGAGGCAACGATCTTCTTCAGAAGGTAGGCATCGGCGCGAAACAGATTGAAAAGCGAAGGCAACTCCTCGCGGATCTTCTCGCGCATGGTGGTCAGCGCCTGCTCGTCATTGAGGAAGCGGCCGATGACCCGCGTGAATTCGTCGAACAGCTTCTGGTGGCGACGATCCTCGGTGAAAGCCTCCAGCAGTTCCGCCGCCAGCGGGGCAACCTGAACCTTCTCCATCTGTTCCAGCATGCGCTGGGTGACAAAGCCACGCAGGCCGGATTGTTCGATGGCGCCAAGTGTCTGCGGCACCAGACGCACGACGAAGCGCGACAGCCCGGCCGCGCGTTCCTCGTCGGCCAGCCAGTCGGCGACCAGGGACGCGAAGTCGACCTCGTTCAGCTTCTCCCGAACCGGGCCAGGCGCCAGGAAATTGACCTCGATGAAACGGCCGAGATTGTCCGCAATGCGTGTCTGGTTCTCTGGAATGATCGCGGTGTGCGGGATCGGCAGGCCGAGCGGCCGCTTGAACAGCGCCACCACGGCGTACCAGTCTGCCAGACCACCGATGGTAGCGGCCTCGGCGAAGGCAGCAATGAAGGCCAGCCACGGATAGCTTCCCTCCAGGGACTTCGAGACAGCAAATACCACCACGCAGAGCGCAAGTGCCGCGGCGGCCGTGAACTTCGTGCGCCGCAGTGCGGCAAGTTTTGCCTCGGCATCCTTGTCAGAACTCAAGAACCCTGCGGCGGTAGCATCCTGCTGCGACATTTACGGTCCGCTCCTGCTGCTGCTCGAACAAAGCTTAGCATCGGAAAATAAGGTTTGCGCATGCCGATTGCATGGGCTTTTCGGTCGCGCTCCAAACCTGTCAACGATATTCCCGGCCTCGCATCACTTAGCCGGCAGGACTTTAAATGCTTTTGTGGCAGAGGGTTAGAGGAAATATTGCATCGCAACAAAAATCCATGTTGCAATGCACAATAATCACCCCTATATGCTCGCCATGCTCCGGGTCGATCCTGAACGGAGCGCAACCCATAGCTCCTTTATGAGGATGGAGAATCGCCATGACCAAGACCGCCAAGACCACCGCGCCTGCTTCCAACTATTTTTCCTCGATCAAGAACGTTTTCGATGGCGTTCAGTCGAAGCTTGAAGTTCCTGCCGCCGCCCGCGATTTCGTGAAGCGCGGCGCCTCGACCGCCAAGGAGCGTGCCGAGACCGTTCACGGTGGCGTTGCCAAGCTGACCGACGGTGTCGAGAAGTTCGCCGCCTCCTTCGTTTCCGGCTACGCCAATTTCTCCCGCGGCCTGCTCGATGCGACGCTTGCGAATGTCCAGCACACCTTGACCACGGTCGAGAAGATCGCCGGCGCGCAGTCGTTCAACGAGGCTGTCCAGATCCAGGCCGACTTCGTGCGTGAAAACGCCTCGGCCAATATCGAGCGCGTCCGTGGCGCTGCCGAGACCGCCAAGACCACCGTCGTCGAGGGCGCCAAGACCGTTCAGGCCGAAATCGGCAAGCTCTACACCTTCGACAAGAAGGCTGCCTGACACCAGACCGGACACACCGGCCTGCATTGAAAACGATCCACGCGGAAATTCCGCATCACCGGTTCTGATTTTCTGTACGAGTGCATGTCGCGTAAGGTGTTCACGCAAAAAGGTCCGCTTCCAGCGGGCCTTTTTTGTTCTTCGGACTTTGGCCGGCAAAAAGGCCGGGTCATAGACCCGGCCAGTTCTCGGCAATTACCATAATAATTTCAGCCTGAGGCGCCGAAGATAGGCGCCCCTGCTGCTTATTTCGACGGCTTGATGCCTTGCACCGTGGTCTTGCCTGCGGCGTCCGTCGAATAGGTGACCAGCACCTTGTCGCCTGCCTTCAGGCTGGCAGCCTTGACACCCGCCGGCAGCTTGACTGTCTGGCCGTTGTCGAGCGTCACCGAGCTGGTCAGCGCATCGACCTTCTTCACGGTGGCCTTGAGATCCTTGGCGACCGCGCCGTTGACGCTGGCAAGTGCGAGCACGATGGCGGTAGCGGCGATATACTTCCTCATGGGGGCAACTCCTTTTGTTGAGGCACCACCACATTGAAGGCCCGATCTCACCGGCACATTGCCGCTACCATACGGATCGGTAAAGTTGCGAAAGCCTATTTCACCACCAGGACCGGAATGGCCGAGTGTGCCAACACTTCGGCTGTCTGGCTGCCCAGCAGCACGCGCTCGACACCACGCCGGCCGTGCGAAGCAATCACGATAAGGTCGGCCTTATGCACCTTGGCGGCCTCCAGAATAGCATCGGCAGCACGCTGGTCAGGCACATGGACAAGATCGGCATCGACACCGGCTTTCGCAGCCTCAGCCTTGACCGCAGCCAGGATTTTTTCCGCATCCTCTTTCTGCGCGGCACTGAACTCCTGCATGTCGGCGCCGGACGGGACCCAGCCCGCGCCGAGCGCAAAGCCAGACACCGGGAACGGCTCGGTCGCCGTTACCACCGTCACCTTGGCGCCCAGGGCCTTGGCAAGCGCCAACCCCTGCTTGACCCCCTTGCCGGCAAGGTCGGAACCGTCGGTCGGAACAAGAATATGTTTGTACATCGCAATCTCCATTGGCCCGTAAAACCTCCCATGAAGAAATTGGGCATGCGTTGACCAAGATCAACCGGACAGCCGCAAGGCGAGGATGGGCCAGGACAATGTCGGCAGGTGCCACGCCATTGGGCGTAGTTACCGCCTGTCGCGTTCGTGCAATGAAACCGTGATCGAAGCGTCCGACAGGCTCGCAAGTCCCTTGGCCGAATCGAGACATGGGACTTGCTCGGGCTCGAGCTGTGTCCTGGAGCGCCGGCACCGCAAGTGCAGCAAGCGTTCCGTCTCGTGACTGGCAAGTTTCTTAGCGGTCCGTTATGTGTCGCTGCCCGAACAACCGTAGGAACATGTGATGGCGAACAAGAACATCGACCACGCTTTTACCGCCCGCGGCAAAACCGGCCATTCTTACGAGCCGACCTATGCCGGTGCCTTGTCGTTCATGCGCCGCAAGTACACCAAGGATGTGAAGGGCGTGGATGCCGTGGTGTGGGGTATCCCGTTCGATGCGGCCGTCACCAATCGTCCCGGCGCACGTTTCGGGCCGCAGGCGATACGGCGTGCCTCGGCCATTTTCGACAATGATCCGCAATATCCGTTCTCACGCGAGTTTTTCGACCACCTCGCTGTCGTCGACTATGGCGACTGCCTGCTGGACACCGGCAATCACCAGAAGACCCCCGGCATCATCGAACGTGAAGCCGCCAAGATCCTGAAGAGCGGGGCATTCCTGCTTTCACTCGGCGGCGACCATTTCGTCACCTACCCACTTCTGAAAGCTCACGCCGCCTTACACGGCCCACTGGCTTTCGTGCAATTCGATGCGCATCAGGACACCTGGCCGGATGACGGCAAGCGCATCGACCACGGCTCGTTTGTCGGCCGTGCCGTCAAGGAAGGCCTCATCGACCCCGACCGTTCGATCCAGATCGGCATCCGCACCCACGCACCCGACACCTTCGGCATCAAGATCCTGCACGGCTACGAAGTCGAGGAGATGCGCGCCGCCGATATCGCCTACGCGATCGTCGAGCGTACGGGCGGCCGCAAGACCTACCTCACTTTCGACATCGACTGCCTCGATCCTGCCTTTGCGCCCGGAACAGGTACGCCTGTTTCGGGTGGCCCGAGCTCGTCCAAGATCCTGTCGACGCTTCGGCTGCTCAGCCAGATCGATATGGTCGGCGCGGATGTCGTGGAGGTTGCGCCGGCCTATGATCATGCCGATATAACGGCCATCGCCGGCTCGACCATCGCCATGCATTATCTCGGCCTGCTGGCCGAACGAAAGGCGAGAGCCGAAGAGAATACCAACCAGACCCATACCGGTCAGGACATCTGACGTCCCGGCCAGAAAGATCGGACCAGACAAGGCAATGAAACCGAAAATCTTCATCGACGGCGAACACGGTACCACCGGCCTGCAGATCAGAGCCAGGCTGGCGGACCGCGGCGATCTCGAGATCATCTCCGTGCCGGCAGAGCGCCGCAAGGAGAGCGCTGCCCGTGCAGAATTCCTCAACGCCGCCGATGTCGCCATCCTTTGCCTGCCGGACGATGCGGCAAGGGAGAGTGTGTCGCTGATCAAGAACGACACCACCCGCGTCATCGATGCCTCTACCGCGTATCGCGTCGCCGCCGGCTGGGAATACGGTTTCCCGGAGATGGACAAGGACCAGATGAAGCGCATCGCAGGTGCGAAACGCGTCGCCAATCCCGGTTGCTGGCCGCAAGGCCCGATCGCGACACTGCGCCCGCTCGTCGAATCTGGCCTGCTGCCGGCTGATTATCCGGTCACGTTCAACGGTATCTCCGGTTACTCCGGCGGTGGCCGCAGCATGATCGAGGATTATGAGGCCAAAGGCGAGAGCGCGTCGGAATTCACGCCCTATGCGCTCTCCCTGAAGCACAAACACCTGCCCGAACTGAAGGCTTATGCGAAGCTGAAGCACGACGCATTGATGCAGCCGGCAGTCGGCAATTTCGCACAGGGCATGATCACGGTGGTGCCGCTGCAACTGGCTCAGCTTGATCATATCCCGACGGGCGCCGAGTTGCATGCGGCCATCGCGGACCATTTCGCCGGCATCCAGGGCGGTGTGGTGGAGGTGGCGCCTTACGAGGCTGTCGACCGCGTGCCGGAGCTCAACCCGGAGCAGTACAACGACACCAACCGCATGAAGGTCTATGTCTTTGCCAACGATGCGCGTGCACAGGCGCTGCTGGTTGCTGTTTATGACAATCTCGGCAAGGGCGCTTCGGGCGCGGCCGTGCAGAACCTCGACCTGATGCTCGGCCTCGACGGCTGATCCGTCCGATACCAGAATGGGGCCGCGCAACGGCGGCCCTGATTCCAACAACTGGAAACATGTCATGCACCCGCCTGCCCTGCCGGCGCGCTGGAACGTCAGCGAGCCTGTTCTTGTTACCGAGACCTTTTCCAGTCGCATCTGGAAGGTACGCCAGGCCGACGGCACGCCGGCCATCGTCAAGGCGTTGAAGGATTTCGACGACGTGGAAGACGAACTGCGCGGCATTCACCTGCTGTCCTGGCGGCGTGGTGAAGGTCTCGTCCGCCTGTTCGACGGCGAAGACAAGATGATGCTGATTGAATATGCTGGCGAACGTCACCTGCGTGCCGTTCTGGACGACGCCAGCGATACCGCTGCCACCGAAATCGCGGCCGAAGTTATGGCCCGGCTGCATTCACCATCCCGATATCCGGCGCCAGGCGATCTGCAGCCGCTTCGCGATCGCTTCGTTAGCCTCTTCGACAAGGCGAAGGCAGACAGGAATGCCGGTGTCGAAAGCCCCTATGTCGACGCTGCCGAAATCGCCGAGCACCTGCTCTCCGATCCGCTCGATGTGCGCCCGTTGCATGGCGATATCCACCACGACAACATCATCCAGTCGCCGCGCGGCTGGCTGGCGATCGATCCCAAGGGCATATTGGGCGATCCGGGCTTCGACGCCGCCAACATGTTCTTCAACCCGCTGGACCGGCTGTGCACCGAGCCAGAGCGTATAGCGACGATGGCCACGATCTTCTCACGCTCGATGGGTCAGGATCCGCGCCGCCTGCTCGACCATGCCATGGCCTATGGCTGCCTGTCGGCCTCGTGGCACAACCAGGACAGGAACGACGTCGACGAGGGGCGCGAATTGGATATCGTAGAGGCCGTGCGCTCGGTGCGCGACGGCAGCTTCTAGATATTCGGCCGAACGCCTAGCGGTCGTCAGCCTCTGACGACAACCTCGGTTTCGAGTGGATAGGCGCCTTTGGTGCCGCGCCAGTGCGCGGTCGCGAAAACCAGCACGATCATCGCGAAAGCCTGATGGGTCAACGCGACGTCGATCGGCGCCTGCAACAGCAGCGTGGCGACACCGATGGCGGCCTGGCCAACAACGAGCCAGAACAGAATCCAGGCGCGCCGTGCATGGGTACTGCCGGGCGCAGAGCGTGCGGTCGAGAGCGCGTGCCATAGAGCGACGATCAGGACTGTGTAGGCAAACATGCGGTGTACGAACTGCACCGTCTTCGGGTTCTCAAACAGGTTGCTCCAGGCAGGATCGAGTATGAACAGGTCGCCAGGAATGATGGCGCCGTCCATCAGCGGCCATGTGTTGTAGGTAAGGCCGGCATGCAGGCCGGCAACCAGAGCGCCGAGATAGATCTGGATGAGGACCAGAAGCACCATGATGCCGGCGAACCGCTGGGTACCGCGCCCGGCTGGCGGCTCGGTGTACGTGGCAAGGCCACGCGCTATGTAGGCGACCGCTGTGATGATGATGCAGGCAAGCGTCAGATGCGTCGCCAGCCGATACTGACTGACCGAAACACGCTCGCTGAGGCCAGAAGCAACCATCCACCATCCGATGCCCCCCTGCAGTCCGCCAAGCGCCAGAAGACCGATCAGACGCGGTTTCAGGCGGCTTTCAAGCCGACGCGTTGCCCAGAAGAAGACGAGAGGTATGGCAACCAGGAAGCCGACACCGCGCGCCAGCAACCGATGCGCCCATTCCCACCAGAAGATACCCTTGAACTCCTCCAGCGTCATATCCTTGTTGATCTGCTGGTACTGCGGGATCTGCTGGTATTTCTCGAATTCTTCCTGCCATTCGGCCTGGTTGAGCGGCGGCACGACACCGTGGATCGGTTTCCATTCGGTGATCGAAAGGCCAGACCCGGTCATGCGGGTGGCGCCACCCACCATGACGATGGCAAAGAGCACCAGCAGCACGACATACAGCCAACCACGAACCAGTGCACGATTGCGCAGTTCGCGATTCTGTTCGGCAACGGGAGCGGCAATTTCGGTCGTGGCTGCCATGGCTGGTCCGAGTATTGGTCTTGCAGTCTCAAGTGAACCATAGCACCAAAACTGGCAAGGCGACGCGGCGCGGCACGCCGTCGCGCCAGCGTTGGCCGGTTGCACGCGGCGGCCATTCGGCATAATCCGAACGTCACAAAGGATTGCGGCCATGCCCATGCGTCTGAAGAAGCTGATCGGAACTGTGCTCCTGGTGGCGCTTGTCGTCGTCTACGCGATTGTCGCGACCATTGTCGCCGTCGCGCAACTCTCGCAATCCGGACCGCTCGCCCACCTCGTCTTCTTCGCACTCAGCGGCCTGCTCTGGATCCTGCCAGCCATGGGCATCATCAAGTGGCTGATCCTCGAGCCTCGCCCGAAGAACTAGCAAGCAAGACCAAGATTCATTTATCTTTTTAGTCTAATATGCTGCAGCATGACGTGTCCGTCTGATGCAGGCTCACTGCATGGCGCCAACAGGACGATGCAGGCATGGTGGACGCGACGGCGTCGGGGGAAAACAGGGCTTTCGCGTCAACGGCAGTGCCTTACCGGGCACCGCCAAATACGCGGTTTGTGCCTTCCGTGCAGGCAGCCACTGATGAAGCCCTCGCTTCCTATGCCGAATTCGCCCGCACCGCCCTTCATGCTCCGCCTCAGGACCCGCTCTGGGTGCGCCACTGGATAGAACACCTGCGCCCCGACGCCATCATCGCCTCCCTGACGGCTGACGGTCATATGGTGTTTGCCCTTGCACTCGAAATCGAGCGCACCGGACCATTTCGCATAGCCCGCTTCCTTGGCGGGCGCCACGCCAACGGAAATTTCCCCGCAATCTCAGCTGCCTCAGGAAGGGATTTCGTATCATCGCACCTGCCAGCCCTGTTTGCAGCCATCCGGTCGGCACGTCCCGATATCGATCTCCTCGCACTGCAGCGGCTTCAGCCCGACCTCAACGGCACGAACAATCCATTGTCAGGGCTTCCATCCTTCCCCAGCCCCAACCTGGCGCTGGCAGTCGACCTCGACGGCGGTTTCGACGGTGTTCTTGAGCGTGCCAGCGGCAAACGCAAACGCAAGAAGCACCGCTCGCAGGCGCGCAAATTCGAGGCCGCTGGCGGCTTCGCCAGGATCGAAGCCAGCACCCGAGACGAGACAGGACGTCTGCTCGAAGCCTTCTTTGCCATGAAGGAGCAGCGTTTCCGCAAGATGGGCATCATCAATGTCTTCGGGGACGAACGGGTACGCGGCTTTTTCCAGGCGCTGTTTGCCAGCGCCCTCGACAGCAACAACCCTGCTTTCGTCCTGCATGGGCTCGAAGTCGCTGGCAAGCTGCGCGCCGTGACCGGCTCCAGCCGCTCGCCAAAGCGGCTGGTCTGCGAGTTCGGCGCAATCCTGGAGGATGGGCTTTCTTTCGCCAGCCCCGGCGATTTCCTGTTTTTCGATAACATTCAGGAAGCATGCCAGCAGGGCAATCTTCTTTACGATTTTTCCGTCGGGGATGAGCCGTACAAGCGTCAGTGGTGCGACGTCGAGATCAGGCAGAGCGACGCGCTTCTCCCGCTCACGACGAAAGGTCGCGCACTGGCCGGTGCGCTGCACCAGGGCGCACGGGCCAAAGCCTTCGTCAAGAACAGTCCAATGATCTGGAAGATCACAAAAGCCCTGCGACGCCGGACGCAGGGCCAGGAACAATCGTCACGGACTGACGAAGACTGACACCCGTTGGAGATTTCCGCTTTTGCGGAACCGCGTAAACACGTCAGCTCTTTGTTTTCACGCCATTCCGGACGCAAAACCGCTGCGCACTTTTGCTGGAATTGCTCCTAGGCGGCAGATCGACCAAGCGGAGCGCCGGGCCTGCCATGGCTTGCCGGCGTCACCAGAACCAGATCCGGGTAACCACCCTCGATCAGCTTGACGGCGGCATCGGCGACAGCATCGCTCGGCTCCAGCGCGCTGACGAAGACTTCCGTCGCTTCACCGACAAGCCGACGAATGCCATCGGCATCTGCCGGTCCACATTCCACCACCACAAGGTCATAGGCGGTGGTCAGCGACTGCATGATGATCGGCAAGCGGTCTGCAGCCCGCATGGCGCGCACCGGATCCGCTGTGCCTGCGGGGATCACGTGGCAGTCCGAATAATGATCGGCATGGATGACATCGCTGAACTGAGCTTCGGAAGCCAGCAGATTGGTGATGCCAGCCTGGCTGGTTCCATCAAGCATCGGGCGCGAAGCTGCTCCGGAAGCCGTAAGATCCAGCAGCAACACTCGCAAGCCGGCATCCGCAACCTCGCGAGCAACCAGAATGGAGCTGGCGGCAGCCTCATCGCCCTCAGGCGAGATGAAGATCGCACGGGCAGCCCCGCTGGTGATCAGCCTTTCGGCAGCTTTTTCGATATCGATTTCACCAAGCCCCAGAGCGGACTGTTCCAGCACAGGCTCTTGCGCAGGCGCCGGCTCTTCCACCGGCAATGGTTCCTCCACCAGCAATGGCTCCTCCACAGGCAAAGAAGAGTGTCCCGTTGAAATATTCTGGAGCAGCGCCGCAGCCTTGCGTACCGCGGCAGCGCGCTCATCGTCCTGTTGCCGCGCCGCGGCGGCAGGGGCTTCTGCCGCGGGACGCCCAATCTTCCCCGAATCAGCCAACTCATTAGCCTGCACCGCGGGCATGGGCGCCGGCACGGGCATTGACACCTGCCTGACAGGTTCAGGCCTCGGCCCCTGTGCCGGTCGCATAGCGCGGCCGGAGAACAGCTCACTCAGCAAGGTGAAGATCGACATCACCAGCAACGAGGCAACGAATGCCGCGCTGACAATCGGGATGATTTTCGGGAAATACGGTTCTGTCGGCATCGCCGCTTTAGAGGAAATGCGGGCATCAACCGGCAGATAACCGCGATCCTGGCGCGAAGCAGCTTCCCGATAGCGGGTGAGATAGGATTCGAGTTGCTGGCGCTTTGTGGCCGCATCGCGCTCCAATGCATTGAGTTCGACCTGATCCTCGCCAGCGCGCGCCGACTGCGCCTTAAGACGGTTCAGATCGGTGACGAGTTGATTCTCGCGTTCCTGGGCGGTTTGTGCCTGGGTTGCCAGGCTCGCCAGTACATTCTGCGCTTCCGTCCGAATCTGTCGATCTATGTCGGCGAGCTGCGACCGAAGTGAACGGATGCGCGGATGATTCTCAAGCAGGGTCGTTGAAAGGTCGGCGATGTCGCTTTTGATCTGCCCTTCGCGGTCACGCAGGCGTTGAATTGCAGGCGATGCCTGAACCTCAGGGAAAGAGTCCAGCGACCCGCCCCCCTGGAGTGCCTTGCGTACGGCCTGGGCTGTCGCCTCGGCGGAAGCCCGGTTCGCTCGCACCCGCGACAACTCGCTCGACATTTCGGAAAGCTGCTGAGTGGCGAGTACAGCATTGTTCTGCCCAATCAGGAGATCCGACTGCGCGCGAAACTCCGCAACCTTGGCTTCGGCGTCCCTGACGCCCTTGGAAAGGTCGGCGATTTCGGGTGCAAGGTAACCGGTCGCTTCGGTGCTCGATTCCTTTTTCGAATCCCGCAGCATCGCGATGTAGGCGCTCGCGATGGCGTCGGGCACCTTGACCGCCAGATCAGGGTTGCGCGACGAGAATTCGATGCCGATAATGCGTGTCCTTTCAACGCGATAGACGTTGAGTTTCTCACGCATTTTCTTGAGCACACGCTCTTCCGGAGCAATCTCGTTGGGGTCGCTTTTCAAGCCCACCAGGATGAGAAACTGGGTGACGGGAGACATGTTCACCGTCTCGTCGAACTCTGCCAGGGTCTCCAGCTTGAGGTCTTTGGCCACCTGCTTGAGAACATTGGTTGAGGAAATCAACTCGACCTGGCTGGCGACAGTTTCTTCATCAGGATTCTGGCGATTGGCATCGACGCCGGCGTCGAGCCGGGTCGCGGGCGACTCGCTGTCTCCGATGATTACCCGGGCCTCGGACTTATAGAGTGGCGTAACAAAGGAAGTGATGGCGAATGCCAAGCCTGCCACGACCAGTGAACCCAGAAGTATACGCAACCAGTTTCGGCCAAGACTCGCGAAGAGCTGCCTCAGGTCAACATCAACATCCGCCGCGCTAGATTGTACGCTCGACATGCATCCCGCTCCCACTTTGGGTTGCGTGCATGGTAAACAAGCATGGTAACTCAGCCGTTAAAAAAGCCACACCTCAAATAAACTGATGGTGGAATCCCCGCCGCCAGTCACTACAGAAGCGATCCATGGTGTGCCCAGACCATAAAATCAGCATCTGCTCATATTTCACGACACCGAATTTTACCGGCCATTAACCCTAACAGACCGATAATAAGACTCGATCCTGAACGTCTGCCGATCATCCGGCGACCAGTCGAAGGCATGTATCTGGTGATGAGAAAATCTGCCCCGCTCCTTCGCGCATTGCTTGCAGTATCGCTGCTGGCGGGCTGCACCAGTTACCGGCCGACACCGCCGGCATTCCATGATGCGCTCACGCAGCCCTATCGGCTCGGCGCCGGAGATCGCGTACGGGTAACCGTCTTCGAGCAGGACGGCCTGACCAATACCTACAATGTCGACCAGTCTGGCTTCATCTCCTTCCCGCTAGTCGGCCCGGTGCCGGCACGCGGCAGCACTGCCCAGCAGCTCGAAAAGGCGCTCGCCGTCAAGCTGCGGCAGGGTTATCTGCGTGATCCCGATGTGTCTGTCGAAATCGACCGCTACCGTCCGATCTTCGTCATGGGCGAGGTCGGCGCTCCGGGCCAGTATTCCTATGTGCCAGGTCTGACCGTGCAGAAAGCAGTCGCCATTGCCGGCGGCTTCTCGGCTCGCGCCAATCAATCGGATGTCGATGTTACACGCGACATCAATGGAAAGGTGATGACTGGCCAGGTCGTGACATCCGACCCGCTGCTGCCAGGTGACACCGTCTACGTCCGCGAACGCCTGTTCTGATCACGTGGCATCCCCGTCTTCGCTCCGCATCGTTCACTGCTTCCGCTCACCGGTCGGCGGTATTTTTCGCCACGTGCGCGATCTCGCCGATGCGCAAGCCGCAGCCGGTCATCTGGTGGGCATCGTTTGCGATTCGACAACCGGGGGTGCGTTCGAGGAAGAACTGTTTGAGGATATGAAAGATACGCTGGCGCTTGGCGTGCATCGCACTCCCATGCAACGGCATATCGGCCCAGGGGACGCCGCTTCAGCCTGGCGAACCTTCAAGATCATCAAGGAATTGCAGCCGGACGTACTCCATGGCCATGGCGCCAAGGGCGGCGCCTATGCGCGTCTGTTCGGCTCACTGTTGCGGGTTTCAAGGTCTCGCGTGGCCCGCCTCTATTCGCCGCATGGCGGCAGCCTGCACTATGACGAGCGCACGGCGACAGGAAGGCTGTTCTTCGCAATCGAGCGGACGATGGCTTTCTTCACTGACTACCTGCTGTTCGTTTCCGACTATGAGAGGCAGGCTTACAGGCGCAAGGTCGGCGAACCGCGTGTACCGAACGTGCTGGTTTACAACGGCTTGCGCGATGGCGAGTTCGAACCTGTTGCCGCAGATATGGATGCCGCCGACCTTCTCTATATCGGCATGATGCGAGATCTGAAGGGCCCGGACATCTTCATCGATGCCCTTGCCCAGGCAGAGATTCGCTCCGAACGACCCATCAGCGCCGTCATGGTCGGCGATGGCGACGACCTGCCGCGCTACCATGCGCAGGTGAAGCGGCTTGGGCTAGACAGCCGCATTCGCTTCTTCCCACCGATGCCGGCGCGCAGGGCTTTTGCGTTGGCTCATGTTGTCGTGGTGCCTTCGCGCGCCGAAGCTATGCCCTACATCGTGCTCGAAACACTCGCGGCAGGAAAACCGATGATCGCCAGCGCGGTCGGCGGCATACCGGAAATCTTCGGCCCCGGCTCCCCTGCCCTCGTGCAGCCGGATGCCATCGAAATCGGCGAGAAAATGGACCAGGCACTGACTGACCTGGATGCCTATCGCCAGGCGATGCCGCAAACCAGTGTGCTGAAGTCACGATTCGGCGCCGACGTCATGGCGGCCGAAATCGAAAAGGCATATTTCGCGGCCCTGGCTGGTTAGCGTCCCCAGGAGCAACTCCGGCAGAAGCGCATTGTGGTTTCAGGCGGCGGCTTCGGCGCTCTTCTCTTCGATCTGACCAATCGCATCCACGACAGCATCGAAGGTTAGCATCGTGGAAGCGTGACGCGCCTTGTAGTCGCGCACCGGCTCCAGATACTTCAGGTCAGCGAAACGACCTTCGGGTGGCGCCCCATTTTCCTTCAACATCTTCCACATCGTCTCGCGCACCGCGCGCAGCTCCTGTGCAGTCGCGCCAACGACGTTGGCAGCCATGATGGAAGACGACGCCTGGCCGAGGGCGCACGCCTTCACGTCATGCGCAAAATCGGTAACGACACCGTCCTGCATGGCAATATCGACCACCACGCTCGAACCACACAGCTTGGAATGGGCCTTGGCCGTTGCGTCGGGATGCTCCAACCGGCCGATACGGCCGATGTTTCCGGCAAAGCCAAGGATTTTCGTGTTGTAGACGTCATCGATCATAATATTTCAGCCCGCCGTGCTGGCACGATCATCGAATACTGCTGGCGTATCTTTCATTCGCTCGGCACGACCATATATAATGCTGCAGGTCCGGTGACGACAAGGCGACGGGCAGTCGCTTCAGCCGGCCTTTTTTCACGCCGCTTTCGGGCGGGAAACCGGGTGGGGTTTCCGCTACCGCAAAAGGCAGTGGTCCGTTCAACTCGTTCCCTCTATGAAGGGGACTACGGGAGATGCCTTTCATGGATGCCGCCATCAAGAAGATCATGCCGCAGTCGGCCTATATGGACAAGCCGGTCACCGACCGGCCAAGCCAGGAGGAAGTCGAGGCGGCAGTTCGTACGCTTTTGCGCTGGACCGGGGACAATCCGGACCGTGAGGGGCTGGTCGACACGCCGAAGCGCGTAGCCAAGGCCTATCGCGAAATGTTTGGCGGCTACGACATGTGTCCGGCCGAAGAACTCGGGCGCACCTTCGAGGAAGTTGCAGGTTATGACGACCTCGTCATCGTTCGCGACATCAAGTTCCATTCGCATTGCGAGCACCATATGGTGCCGATCATCGGCAAGGCACATGTCGGCTATCTGCCGGATGGCAAGGTCGTCGGGCTTTCGAAAATCGCCCGCGTGGTCGACATTTTCGCGCACCGCCTGCAGACCCAGGAGGCGCTGACCGCACAGATTGCCGGTGTCATCCAGGACGTGCTAAATCCGCGTGGCGTTGCGGTGATGGTCGAGGCCGAGCACATGTGCATGGCCATGCGCGGTATCCGCAAACAAGGGTCGACAACCCTGACTTCCACCTTCACCGGCACTTTCCGGGACAATCCCGAGGAACAGATCCGGTTCGTTACCATGGTGCGCGCCGGCAGCGGAATTTGATCCGCCTCGCCGGCTCCAGATTTCCAGGATCCGGCGATGACCGCTTTGCAATTTTCCGAACCGTCCAGCGACAAGCTTCAGCTGGAGGAAGGCGAAGTTTTTACGCCACGCTTCGACGCCAGCGGTCTCGTTACCGCGGTCGTTACCGACGCCAGCGACGGCATGCTCCTGATGGTCGCGCATATGAACGCAGAGGCGCTTGCCCTGACGATGGAAACCGGGATTGCCCATTACTGGTCACGTTCGCGCAACGCACTTTGGAAAAAGGGCGAAACGTCCGGCAATCTCCAGCATGTCGTCGAGATCAGGACGGATTGCGACCAGGACGCTGTCTGGGTTCGCGTAAAAGTGACAGGTCACGATGCAACCTGTCATACTGGTCGACGTTCTTGCTTCTATCGGACTGTAGCGCTTGTCGACGGCAGGGGGATACTCGCCGGGGACGGTAGCGTGCCGCTGTTCGATGCGCATGAAACCTATCGGACGCCTCGTTGACTATCCCCCGGGACGCAACTTTGCCCGATTCACGATTTCGATACGGCCGTTGTATAAGATGGTCGTGGGTTAAGGGAGATTGTGATGCTCGAATGGGCGTCATTGCGTGGCAGGGGAATCGCTCGCGAAGCGAATGACCCGTCGGCGTCCGACGGAGCACCGGCGCATAAGCATCCCAGCAAATGCGGTATCGCACTGGCCCTCGGCGGTGGCGTTGCGCGTGGCTGGGCCCATATCGGCGTGCTGCGCGCACTCGACGAAGTCGGCCTGGAAATCTCGATGATCGCCGGAACTTCGATCGGTGCGCTGGTTGGTGGCTGTTATCTCGCCGGCAAACTGGATGAGCTGGAGGAATTTGCACGCAGTCTGACCCGGCGGCGCATCTTTGGCCTGCTCGATATCAATCTGCGCGGCAATGGCTTGTTCGGCGGCATGAAGCTGGACGCGCGACTGCGCGAACACCTTGATGGGCTCCGTATCGAAGGATTGCCAAAGCCGTTCGTTGCCGTCGCGACGGAAGTCAGGACGGGTCACGAAATCTGGATCAACCAGGGATCGATGGTCACGGCAATGCGTGCCTCCTATGCCCTGCCCGGGGTCTTCGAACCGGTCAACTGCAACGGCCGTGTCCTGGCTGACGGGGCACTGGTCAATCCGGTTCCGGTATCGGTATGCCGTGCCTACGAGCAGCCGATGGTGGTGGCGGTGAACCTTCACTACGATCTTTTCGGTCGAGCCGCCGTTATCAAGCACAATGCCGGTGAACTCGTCATCCAGAAGGATGCAAAAAGGCCGACCCGATTCGACCCCAATGCCACCGAGCAAGGAACACGGCTCGGCATTACCGGCATGATGGTGGAAGCCTTCAACATCATACAGGATCGCATTTCGCGTGCCCGCATGGCCGGCGATCCACCTGATCTGTCACTGCAACCCAAGCTCGGCCATATCGGCCTTGCCGAATTCCATCGTGCCGACGAGGCAATCCGCCTTGGCTATGAAGCCACCATGGCTCATGTCGACGAGTTGAAACGGCTGCAGGCCGTGCTCGCTTAGCCGGCTCCTTGGATCAAGCTATTGCTGCATCGGTGATGCGGAACTGCACGCTGCGGTTGCCGTTCCAGTAGTTGCCTGAAACCGATCCCGCCACATGCAGCGTCTTGCCCCTGTTCTTGAACAGGAACTCACCCAAAGTGGTGTCGACCGCCCGGAAGGCCATCGCCTGGAGGCGTCCCCCACTTTCGGAGGTCAGGTCGACGCGGATGTGGTTGGTGCCGACGGCTCGCGCATCGGCCAGCCGATGGCGCGGAAGCACGAACAGCGGCGGCACATGACCTGTGCCGTACGGTCCCGCCTTTTCCAGCGTGTCGAGCAACGTCAGCGTGGCTCCTTCCGCCGCTAGCGCGCCGTCCACCAGCAGGGTCTCCTCGTCGCGCAGGCGGAACACGTCGGCGGCCGCGCGCTCCTCGAAGAAGGCGCGCAAGGCACCAAGTTTTTCGCGCTCGACGGTGATGCCGGCCGCCATGGCATGACCGCCGCCCTTGACGATCAGACCTGCTTCCGCGGCCTCGCGCACCAGCCTGCCAAGGTCGAACCCGACAACCGAGCGACCCGAGCCCGTGCCGGTACCGTTGGCATTGAAGGCGATGGCAAAGGAGGGCCGCCGGGCATGCTCCTTCAGCCGCGAGGCGATCAGCCCGACGATGCCGGGATGCCAGCTGTCGGAGGCCGTAACGATCACCGCAGGGCCCTCCCCGCCGACCAGTTCGGCATCGGCCTCCGCGCGCGCCTGGGCAAGCATCTCCTGCTCCATGGTCTGGCGCTCCTGGTTCAGCCGGTCGAGCGTTTCTGCGATGGTACGAGCCTCGACAGGATCATCCGTCGCCAGAAGGCGACTGCCCAGAGCGGCATCACCAATACGGCCGCCGGCATTGATGCGCGGGCCAATCAGGAAGGCGAGATGGAAGGTGTTGACAGGTTCACCTATGCGCGAAACGCGCGCCAACTCCGCCAGACCGACATTCTTTTGCTGGCGTACGACCTGCAGACCTTTGACAACGAACGCGCGGTTGACGCCGACGAGGGGCACGACATCGCAGACTGTTGCCAGCGCGACGAGATCGAGCATGGCGAGCAGATCGGGCTTCGGCGCAGCCGGCACCCGTTCGCGCAGCAGCTTTGCAGTCTGCACCAATGTCAGAAAAACCACACCGGCCGCACACAGGTGCCCTTGGCCGGAAAGGTCATCCTCGCGGTTGGGATTGACGATGGCGGTCGCGGCTGGCAGCGCTCCTCCGACCTGATGGTGGTCCAGCACCACGACATCGGCACCAGCCTCCTTGGCGGCATCGATGGAAGCCGCACTGTTGGTGCCGCAATCGACGGTGACGATAAGGCTCGCTCCTCGTCCGACCAGCTCGCGCATCGCGTCGGGATTGGGGCCGTAGCCCTCGAAGATGCGATCCGGAATGTAAATCTCCGACGGCACCGAGAAATGGGCAAGAAAGCGCTTGAGCAATGCCGAGGAGGAGGCCCCGTCGACATCATAATCACCGAAGATGGCGACCCTTTCGCCGCGTATGATCGCCTCGGCAAGGCGTGCGGCTGCCTTGTCCATGTCGGTCAGCGATGCAGGATCCGGCAGAAGGTCACGGATGGTGGGATCCAGGAAACGCTCGGTGCCGACGGCGGTAACGCCACGTCCTGCCAGCACACGCGCGACGATGTCCGGCACGCCATGGCCCTGGGCGATGGCCAGAGCGGTCATGTCCTGCCGCTCGGACAGCCGATGCACCCAGGCAAGTCCGGTAGCCGATCGCCGGACGTCGAGGAAGAACCGCTTTTCACCGGTCATGCGGAGCTACCATTCACCGTATTGAGCCACATGACGGCTCAATACGGTGAAACCGGCAAAAATCAAAACTTATCGAGGTCCTGATGGCGGGCCTTGATCTCTCGCACGGTACGCGAAGAGGAACGCAGCACGATTGTGTCGGTGGTAATGTAGTTGCGGCCGAACTTCACGCCGGCGAGCATATTGCCATCGGTGACGCCTGTAGCCGCGAACAGCACGTCGCCACGCGCCATCTCGTCGACGCGGTAGACCTTGTTGGGATCGGCAATGCCCATCTTGGCGGCACGCGCGACCTTCTCGGGCGTGTCGAGGATGAGGCGGCCCTGCATCTGGCCCCCGGTGCAGCGCAAGGCTGCAGCAGCGAGAACACCTTCAGGTGCGCCACCCGAGCCGATATAGATGTCGATGCCGGTCTCTTCCGGATCGGTGGTGTGGATGACGCCGGCGACATCGCCGTCGCCGATCAGGCGGATGGCTGCGCCGGTTGCGCGCACCGCCTCGATCAGCCTGGCGTGGCGTGGGCGATCGAGAATGCAAGCCGTGACCTCGTTCACCGGCACACCTTTCGCCTTGGCAAGGCTGGCAATGTTGTCAGCCGGCGACGCGTCGATGTCGATGGTGCCTTCCGGATAGCCAGGGCCGATGGCAATCTTGTCCATGTAGACATCCGGTGCGAACAGCAGGCTGCCCTTTTCGGCGATCGCAATGACGGCAAGCGCGTTCGGCAGGTTCTTGGCGCAGATCGTGGTGCCTTCCAGGGGATCCAGCGCGATGTCGACCGCGGGTCCCTTGCCCGTGCCCACTTCTTCGCCGATGTAGAGCATCGGCGCTTCGTCGCGCTCGCCCTCGCCGATCACCACGGTGCCCTTGATGTTGAGGCGGTTCAGTTCAGACCGCATCGCATCGACCGCGACCTGATCGGCCGCCTTCTCATCGCCGCGCCCACGCAGCCTGGCTGCAGCAACGGCGGCACGTTCGGTGACGCGCACCAGTTCCATGGTGAGAATTCGGTCAAGACCGGCGATCGTGTTCGAAACAGCATTCATGAAGTGGAAATCCTCATTTGCAACGCGCCGAGAGCGCAGGCGCGCTTCTTGTGTCAAAGCCTCATGACAACAGCAAGACCCGGAGAGAAGCTTTCCCGACCAAGAAACAATATCAATCGATTGAAAGAGATACTGGCATTTCCTGTTGCGAACGGCGGCATAGTTTGTCCCTGGGCGGCGTATCCGCAACGACAGTGTAACGACGTCGCCAAGCTGCGCGAATATCTGGCCTTCAGTTCTCCCTGTTCGCTGGCTGCAGCGTTGACAACACCCTCATCCACCAATATTGGATACAATCATGATTTCGGATACAAATAAGACGCAGGCGGATTCGGCGGCAGCAAGAATCAGGACGTTGATCCTGAATGGAACTTTTCAGCCCGGTCAGCCGCTGCGGCAGGAAGCATTGTCGGAACAGCTGAGCATCAGTCGCACGCCGTTGCGGCATGCCCTGCAGTCGCTTGCCGAAGACGGATTGGTCGAGGCAACCGACTACAAAGGAGCAAGGGTTGCGGCGCTTGATCCGGGCATGGTCGACGACTTGTTCGAGATGCGGCTGCTGTTGGAACCACTGGCACTCAAATCCGCCTTTGAGAGCCAGACCAAGCTTGATTTTGCGAAGGCCGAGATGGCGCTTGATGCCGCCGAGACGGAAAGAGAACCGTCGAGACTTTCGGCGTTGAACTGGGACTTTCATCAAACCCTGTACCGACCGTCAAACCGGCAGACCCTGCTGAAAACCATCGAACAGCTTAACCGCGCGTCGGCGCTCGCGGAGGTTATCGCGAGTTCCATTGTCGCCCGCCCAGACAAATCAGCAGCCGAACACCGAAAACTGCTTCAAGCCTGTCGCAATCACGACGAAACAGGCGCGATCTCAATTCTGAGCGAACACTTGCGGCTGGCCCATCACGACATAAAAAACCGAAGGGAGTGACCATGCCCATCATAAACAGGATCGCCGAATTTCACGACGATATGGCACAGTGGCGGCGTCACCTTCACGCCAATCCGGAACTTTCTTTCCAGGAACAGGAGACCGCAGGTTTCGTCGCCGAAAAACTTCGCTCCTACGGAATAGAAGTCACCGAAGGCGTTGGAGGGACAGGCGTTGTCGGTATCCTGCACGGCAATCGGAGGGGCTCACGCTCCATCGGATTGAGAGCGGACATGGACGCGCTTGCCATTGAGGAACGCAACGATTTTCCGCATCGCTCGACGAACAAGGGTGTCATGCACGCATGCGGGCATGACGGGCATACCGCAATGCTCCTGGGCGCTGCCCGCTACCTCGCCGAGACCAGAAATTTCGAGGGCCGCGTTGTCTTCATCTTCCAGCCGGCCGAAGAGATGGGGGGTGAAGACGGTGGTGCCGCGCGGATGATCCGAGAGGGTCTGTTCGAGACATTTCGCTGCGATGAGATCTATGGCCTGCACAATTGGCCGGGAATGGAAATCGGCACCTTCGCCGTCAAGGCGGGACCGATGATGGCGTCAGGTGATGCGTTCGAAATCGAGGTCACGTCCACCGGGATGCATGCCGCCCAGCCTCAGAAAGGCGTCGATGTCGTTATGACTGCCGGGCATATCCTCATCGCACTCCAGCAGATATCGGCGCGCAACACCGACCCTCTGGATGCAATCGTCGTGAGTGCCACGCAGGTTCACGGCGGTGACGCGTACAATGTCCTGCCGAACACTGTCACCATTCGTGGCACTGTACGGGCATTCTCTCTCAACGCGCGCGCAACAGCGGAGCCGGCGTTACGGCGGATCGTCGAGGGCATCGGCCTGTCGACAGGTGCTCAATGCAAGGTCTCATACGCCCAGCAATATCCAACGCTCATCAATTCGCAGTCCGCTGTCCGATCCGCTGAGGCTGCGGGATCATCGGTGTTCAACAAGATCGACACCAATCCGCCGCAGACGATGATTGTCGAAGACTTTGCCTTCATGCTCCAGGACCGAACTGGGTGCTACGGCTGGATCGGTAACGGACCGGATGACAATGGCCGCATCCTTCACAGCGCATGGTTTGATTTCAACGACGAAGCGCTGCCGTTCGGAGCTTCCTATTTTGCATCACTCGTCGAGGCGAGGCAGAACTAGCTTCTGCAAATGACAGTACGCGGTCCAATTGGGCGTGACGACAAGGCGCGACGGAAGCGCCCTTCCGTCGCCACGAAAATTCCGATCTGGATCGAATTGGAAGCGCTCACCGCAAGGGCGGTGGAGTTGTTCGAACGCTCTCTTCAGCAACATCCCCAAATCGAGGAGTGCTACGCGGTAGCCGGCAATCCAGACTACCTGTTGTTCGTCTCTGTCACGGCAATGCAGGAGTTCGAGAGTCTACACCGCAATGTCCTCTCAAGGCTCCCCGGCGTCAGGAAGATCAGGACTGAATTCTTGTTGCGGCGTGTTCTTCTACGGGCGTTACCGGACTAGGAAGCGACATCGTCCAGAAAGTCGACGGTAGGTACGAAGAACAGGCACCCCGTAACCGCGCGGCTGAAGTCGAGCAGGTGGTCATAGGTTCCGGGCGGATTGCCGACGAACATGTTCTCGAGCATTTTCTCGATGCGGTGCGGGGAACGGGCGTAGCCGATGAAATAGGTGCCGAACTCGCCCTTGCCGATCTCGCCGAACGGCATGTTGTCGCGCAGGATCTGCAGCTGTTTGCCGTCCTCCTCGATCGAGGTCAGCACATTGTGAGCGTAGGGCTTCTTTTCTGAATCGCGCTGCTCGATGTCGGAGAGTTTGTGGCGACCAATGATGTTCTCCTGCTCCTCGACCGGCACCTTGTTCCATCGCTCGACGTCGTGCAGGTACTTCTGGACGATCACATAGCTGCCGCCAGCGAAGGGCGCATCTTCGTCACCGACGATGGTGGCATCCACCGCCGCCTGGTCGACCGGGTTCTCGGTGCCGTCCACGAAGCCGATCAGGTCACGATCGTCGAAGAACTTGAAGCCGTGCACTTCGTCCACGGTGGCGACGGCACCGCTCAACCGCGACATGATGTGCGTGGCGAGCTCGAAGCACAGATCCATGCTCGCCGCACGCAGATGAAAGAGTATGTCACCGGGGGTCGAAACCGCGTGATGGACACCGTGAATTTCGCGGAATGGATGCAGATCCCTTGGCCTTGGCGCACCAAACAGCCTGTCCCAGGCCTGCGAACCGAACCCCATGACACAGGAAAGCTGCCCTTCGAGATCACGGAACCCGACCCCGCGCAGCAAGCTCGACAGGTCAGCGCAAAGGTCCCGCACCGTTTCCTCCGCCTCCGGTCCAGGATTGATCGTCACCACCAGGAAAATGGCAGCACGTGTAAGCCTGCTGGCAACTGATTGTGATACGGGGGAAGGAAGACTTGAGACCATTTTGTCCATCAACCATCGTCGAGCATCAGCGATCCGTACGATGCAACGGCAAAGGTCGATCTACAAGTTTCGAGATCCACAAAAACGCCATTCCTTTGAGACGCCTGTCTGATTGGATCTGGCACAGGCGAAGCTCCCTGCGAGGCCTTGACCGCACAAGAGCAACGGCAGCACTTCGTATTCGCTGAGTATTTTTGGGGGATGTTCCGATGACCGTCGTCATTACCACCAGACACGATATCAATCTCGAGACCGTGTTGCGTGTCGCCTGGCAGAAGGAGCCTGTCATGCTCAGCGACGCCGCCCTGTCCGAAATCGCCCGTTGCCGGACCGCCTTCCTCAACCTCATCGACAAAGACCCGTCACTCGTCATTTATGGCGTGACGACGGCAATGGGCGAGCTTGCCCACGCGCGTCTTTCGAGCGACGAACGCGAACGCCATGCCCGAATAAAAGCCTTCGCCGCCGCGACCTCCTTTGGCGACCCCTTCCCCGAGCGTGTCGTGCGCGCCATGGTGTTTGCACGGCTGGCCAATTTCGTGGAGGGCCATGCGGCAACCACCACCCGGATAGCGCTTGCGGTGGCGGACATGCTCGACGGACGGCCAATGCCAACGGTTGCCTCTTCCGGCCAAGGAGGGGCCGGAGAAATCCTCGCCCTCTATCCGCTGTTCGCCGAATTGACTTCCAGCCTTGATCTCGAAGTGAAGGAACGTGGCTCGCTGATCAATGGCTCGCCATGCGCGGCGGCGCTCGTTGCCGACGGCGCGATTGCCGCGAGACGACGATTGCGACGCGCAGAGCAGGTCTTCGCCGTTTCGATCGAAGCGTTCCGGGCACCGCTCGAGCACTATGACGCTGCGCTTGAGACCCTCTGGGGCGACGAACATGAAGCCACAGCCCTGAGCGGCCTGCGCAGTCTGCTTGAAGGCGGAACAAACGAACGGCGCAACTATCAGGCGCCCGTCAGCTTTCGTATCGTGCCGCGGGTCCTCGGCCAGGCACACCGCGCCCTTGCGACGGCCGAACGCGCGGCGACAATTTCCCTGCGTTCGGCATCCGACAATCCTGTCTTCATCCCGCCGGACGACAAACATATCTACGGCCGCTGCATCAGCACCGGCGGCTACCACAATGCCATGGCAGCGCCTGCCTTGGACGACCTTGCGGCAATCTGGGCGGATCTTTGCCTGCTGTGTGACCGCCATGGATCCAAGCTGCTCAACGGCGCGGTATCGCATCTTCCCAATCTGCTCATGGTCGATCGGCATCCGAGCGACAGCGATGGACATGGGGCTCTCGGCTATGTGCCAATGGCTTCAACGGGATATCTGGAGCAGGCGAGACTGGCGGCGCAGACTACCTTCATCCCGGGCACGGAGTCGGCCGGCTCAGGTCAGGATGACGTTGCAACGACGGCCTTCATCGCCTGGACGAAGGAAGAGAAAGCTGGCCGATATCTTGATGCCTGCCTGGCGGCTCTCTCAGCTGTTGCCTCGCAGGCCTTCTACGCCACAAAGCGCAACGCGCCGCCTCGGCTTGCACAGTTCATCGATGAGGTGCGCTCTTTCGTTCCGCCGGTGCAGCAGGACAGGGTCCTCGGACCGGAACTCGAGCAGCTTGCGCGGCACTTTACTACGGAAACGTTCAAGCCTTAGGTATGGGCGCTACGCACCGAAAATCAGATCGGCAGCATTTCCGCTTCATCGCCGCGCTTGCGTGGCTGCATCATGTCCTTGGCCATGATACCGCTGGCACGGCAGAACGCCGCGAAGGCGCGGCATGCTTCCTCCGAGGTCGTGATGCCGACGCTGGCGCCGAAACAGGCATTGAAGGCCGTCTGATACAGTTTGCCCTGCTTGCCCGTCGGCCACTCGGACAGGAAATCCATGGCTTGTTCCACGCCATAAATCTCCTCGACCGGCTGGTCTGGAGTGGGAACGATGCGAACAGGTACGGCAAACTGCAATTCGCGCATAACAACGCCTCTCGACTGCCTCCACCCGGGCGTGAAACGTCTTTTCTGGGTGGAAGTTCCTTGCTGAGGCCTTTTATGGTGAATTGTGGCGAGAGCGCGACCACGGGTTGCATATCTGCAACACAACTGCCCACACCGTCACGTTTGCAGGCAGAATCCACGCCAACAAGGTAAACGCCAGGGTTGCAGCGCCGATCAGGCAGGTGCGAAGCGCGGCTTGCAGTTTCGCGTTGGTTTCTCCTGAACTCGCCTGTAGAGCGCACCCCAGTCCGAAAGCGGCTCAACCTTCGTCCAATTCGGCGAGGCATCCATCACCGCTATATCCGATGCACCGGCAACCAGATAGCCGCTCGCCATCTGACAATCGAGTTCATCGCGTCGCAACTCAAACATCTTGCGGTGACCATAGACAAGAATGTTCTCGTTCATATGGTCGTGATCCCAGACCACTGGCATAGGCCCCGGCGGCAGGCCTTTCATCACGGCAGAAAAGGCCTCGACGTCAGCGCGCAACTGGCGCTGTCCGCTTGTGCGGCCATCGGTAACGACAATCTGAACAAGCTGCACGATGACGGCGATGGTCAGGCCGGAACCGATGACGAAATGCGCCATGTAAAGCCGGCGCCAGTTCATCGATACCCACAGCCCGGCCATGACGGCCAGCGGCCAGGTTGCCGGCATCGAGTAGCGTGTCCGCCCGATCGGCAAAATGGTCGTCAGCACGCCCAGCGGCACGGCCGCCAGAAGCAATGCATCAACGATCCAGCGCCGCTCTTGCGGCAGATCGGAACGGGTGAAGACCAACGCAACCGCTGCCGGCAGGAATGGCAACTGATAAAGAACTGCCAAAGGCAGGTCGCTGAGATACAGCAGTCGTGTCAGGCGATTGTCGCCCCCGATCTCGCCGCCAAGCCGCATTTCGCTGACCCAATGCGCGGCACCGGCATCGGGACGATTCGACCAGGCCCAGGCAAGCATCGGAAGATGCGCAACCACAATGATGGTGACCGCGACAAGCGCCTCGCGCGGCCTGCGTTCGAGGAGCGGTATGAGGATCATCGGCAGTGCTGAGAACGCGACCGGGATGGGCCCCTTGGTCATGGCCGCGCAGGCAAGAAGAGCTGCAATGCCGAGCCACAAGGCTGGTCCGAAATGCTGACGAGCGCGGCCATGCAACCAGAGCGCCAACGCCATGCCGCAAAGAGCCGTGACTGTGACATCCGTCTCGCCGATGCGCGCCTTCAGCAGTATCTGCACCGAGCAGAGGAAGGCCAATCCCGCTGTCAGAGCGGCCACCTTTCGATCGCGCGGCGCAAGGACAAGTGCAGCGATACCGGCGGAGAGTGCACCGGCCAATGCGGCGATCACGCCTGGCAGGCGGACTGTCACCTCGTCGAGGACACCACGCAACAGGCCAACGGCCGCCATCAGCCAGGGCGTGAATGGCGGCTTGTTGATGTAGGGCATGCCGATGAATTTGAGATGCCACCAGGCACCACCATCGAGCATTTCCACGACCTGCAGCGCGCGGCGGCCTTCCTCAAAACGCAGCGGGCGCAGCCCCAGATACGGAAAATAGAGAAGGAGACCCGCGCCAAGCACGAAGACAGGCCAGTATCTGGCCCACCCTTCCAGCATGTTGATCTGCCATTGCGCGGGAGATGCGCGCCAGCCCGGCCAGCCGAGCAGTTGCCTGAGGATACCCGACACGGAATACCGTCCCGTCTAGATGCCTGTCTCCCCCAGCAGTCGGCATCTAGCATGCTCAAACCCACCTGTCTTGCGCCCAATGCAACGCAAAGGTTGAAGAACGACACCATCGGTGTCACATGATAATCTGCTCGAAACAAACCGCTTCCGGATATCCATGGTTACCTATCTAGACGCCGAAACGGCCCCGCTGCGTAATACCGGCCAGATCAGGCTCTACAATGAGGAAAGCTTCGCCGGGATGCGCAAGGCTTGCCTGCTGACCGCGCAGTGCCTGGACGAGCTGTTCGATATCGTAAAACCTGGCGTTACCACGAATACGATAGACCGCTTCGTTTTCGAGTTCGGCATGGACAACGGTGCGCTGCCGGCCACGCTCAACTATCGCGGCTATACGAAATCGTCCTGCACCTCGATCAATCACGTTGTCTGCCACGGCATTCCCGACGACAAGCCGTTGCGCGACGGTGATATCGTCAACATCGACGTTACCTACATCCTCGATGGATGGCATGGCGATTCCAGCCGTATGTATCCGGTTGGTGCCGTCAAGCGCGCGGCCGAACGACTGATGGAGGTGACGCATGAATGCCTGATGCGCGGCCTTGCCGTCATCCGTCCCGGCGTGCGCACTGGCGCCATCGGACAGGCCATCCAGGTTTATGCCGAGGGTGAACGCTGCTCCGTCGTACGCGACTTCTGCGGTCATGGTGTCGGCCGATTGTTCCATGACGCACCGAACATCCTGCATTACGGCCATGCCAATGAAGGCGTGGAAATGCGGCCCGGCATGATCTTCACGGTGGAGCCGATGATCAATCTCGGCCGGCCGCATGTGAAGGTTCTTTCCGATGGCTGGACCGCGGTAACCCGGGACCGTTCGCTTTCGGCGCAATACGAACACACGATCGGCGTCACCGAAACCGGTTGTGAGATCTTCACACTGTCGCCGAAGGGGCTCGACAGGCCGGGCCTCCCGCCGCTGTAAGCTGAAACTGGGTGAAGATGCCCCTGTTCTCATGCCGAAGACGCATTCAAGGCAGAGGTCCATGACAAGCACGGGGAAAAACGGGCGTCGGTTGCTGGCCTGACAGCGGTATCGCCGCTTGGGGAAACAAGCATGGATACAGTCTGGCTGCAGGATTTCCTTGCCGTGATACGCGAGGGCGGATTTTCCCGAGCCGCGGAGCGACGGGCCATCAGTCAACCTGCCTTCAGCAGGAGAATCAAATGTCTCGAGGAGTGGGTGGGCACGCCGCTTTTCGACAGAAGCTCCCATTCGATCGAGCTCACCAGTGCCGGCGAACGCCTCAAGCCATTCGCCGAGGAGATCCTCAGGCAACTCGAAAGCGCGCGCCGCGATGCGATGAGCGCTGCCCAGGCGGCAACGGAAACGCTGGTTTTCGCATCGACGCACGCCCTGTCGTTGACGTTCTTCCCGCCGTGGCTGCGCCGGCTGGAAAGTGACGAGCCCTTGATGGCTTCGGTACAGCTGATCGCGGATTCAATGGTGCGCTGTGAACAGCTGATGATCGAAGGGCGGAGCCAGTTCCTCCTGTGCCATCACCATGCCGCTGCATTCAACAGGCTGACAGGCGATCGATTTCGGTCCGTACCGCTTGGGACGGACATCCTCGTACCCGTTGCCGCGCCGTCCCTGGCATCGGCTGAACTCATGGAGAATGGGCCTTATCTCGCTTATTCTGCGGAATCCGGCATGGGCCGCATTCTGAATGCTGCTTGGGAACAGAGCGGCAGGAGCCTGCCACCGGAGCCCGTCTTTTCTTCGCATCTTGCAACGATGCTGGTGGCGATGGCACGCGACGGGCGCGGGCTGGCATGGTCTCCTCTCAGCCTGGTTGCCGAGGATATCGCTTCGGGACGCCTGGTGAAGATCGGCCTGCCAGAGGACGAGGTCTCCATCGACATCCATCTTTTTCGTGCCAAGGCGCGGCAGACCCAGACAGCGGAACGTTTCTGGCAGCGTCTGCTCCGCGATCGGGATCAGGTTGCGAAGAACGACAACAGCTCTTCCGTCACCAGAGCAGGGCATTCCTCCTGAAGGTTGTGGCCGCAATCCAGCGCCCTGCCCCTGACGTTGAGCGCTTTCTCCCGCCAGGTCTGTTCGACGTCATAAAGCGTGCCGACGGTTCCACGCGCGCCCCACATGGCGAGCAAGGGTACGGCAATGCGTTTGTCGTCATCCGCGGCGTCATGGACAAGATCTATACCGGCCGCGGCCCGGTAATCTTCACAAACGGCATGCTGTGTCCTCGGGTCGCGATAGCAGCGCAGATATTCCGCCATGACCTCGGGTTCGGTTGCATGCACAGCACCGTTTTGCCGGCCAAGATGTGCCTGCAGAAAATATTCCGGATCGGCACCCATGAGCCGCTCCGGCAACGGGTAGGGCTGGATGAAGAAAAACCACCAGAAGTACCGCGTGGCAAATTCCCGGTTGGTGCGCGCATACATCGTCGCGGTCGGTGCGATGTCCAGCACGGCCAGACTGGTGACGGCATCTGGATGGTCGAGCGCCATGCGGTGGGCGACGCGTCCACCCCGATCGTGTCCCGCCACGACAAAACGCTCGAACCCCAATGCCCGCATCAGTTCGACCTGATCTTTGGCCATCGCCCGCTTGGAGTAGTTGACGTGATCATCTCCGCCCGACGGCTTGCTGCTGTCGCCATATCCGCGCAGGTCGGCCGCGATCACGGTGAAGTGTCGGGCAAGTGCCGGAGCGATCTTTCGCCAGGTCACGTGCGTTTGCGGATGCCCGTGAAGAAGCAGGAGCGGCTGCCCCTTGCCCGCGATTGCAAAGCGCAGTCTCGTTTCCGCCGCCGAGGTGAAATCGAATAGATCGAAGCCTTCCAGGAATGCCGACGATCCGATCGGCTTCAGTGATCCTTCAGCGGTCAGTTCGCGTCCAGCCATGGATTGTCCCGCAGATGCTTGCGCTCGAAGGCGCTGATTTCATCACTCAACTCCAGCGTCTGGCCAACAGCATCAAGCCCCTTGAGCAAGGCGTTCTTGCGTATCGCCTCGATCTTGAAACCGATCTCCAGGTCCCGGCCACTGATGGTCTGGCTGTCCAGATCGATGATGAGCACATTGTCCTCGGGCAACCCGGCGCGCTCCTGCAGACGCCTGACGTCAGGCTCGCCGAGCTCGATTGCGAGCAAGCCGTTACGGGCGCAATTGTCGAAGAAAATACCCGCGAAACTCTCCGCGACGATGGCGCGGATGCCATATTGCATAAGCCCCCAGACAGCATGTTCCCGACTGGATCCACAGCCAAAATTGGCCCCGGCGATCAAAAAGGCGGCATCCCGCCATTGCGGTCGGTTGAGGATGAATTCCGGACGAGGCCTGCCCTGCTCGTCGAAACGGAGATGATAGAACAGCCCGCGGTCGAGACCGCTGCGATCTATTCCTTTCAGGAACTGCTTGGGCATGATGACATCGGTATCGATGTTGCTGGCTGCGAGCGGCACTGCAACACCCCTCACCCTGACAAAGGCTTGCATCTCTAACGTTCACCCGCGATTTGACGAACATCCGCCAGGCGACCAGCCACGGCCGATGCCGCAACCATTGCCGGGCTCATCAGATGCGTGCGTCCCCCGGCGCCCTGACGATCCTCGAAATTTCGATTGGTGCTGGACGCACACCGCTCCGCCCGGGCGAGGACATCGTCGTTCATCGCCAGGCACATCGAACAGCCCGATTGCCGCCATTCAAAGCCGGCCAAGGTGAAAATGCGATCAAGGCCTTCGGCTTCCGCCTGGCGCCTCACCGACATGGAGCCGGGAACGACGATCGCCTTCACACCCGGCGCGATTTGCCGGCCCTCGAGAATTCGCGCCGCGTCGCGCAGGTCCTCAATGCGCGCATTGGTACAGGACCCGATGAACGCTGCCTGGATCTCGATCGAATCCACGGGCTGACCAGGTCTGAGATCCATGTAAGCCAAAGCGCGCTCGATGGCCTGCCGGCGGACAGGATCCGGCTGCAGACGCGGATCGGGCACGCACTCGGTGATCTTGACCGCCTGGTCCGGGCTCGTCCCCCAGGTCACCATGGGTGCGATTTCCCCGGCGGCCAGAACGACCTCCCTGTCGAAAACCGCGTCCTGATCCGTCTGCAGGGATGTCCAGCTTTCAGTTGCCAGTCGCCAAAGTTCGCCTTTGGGCGCACGGGGCGTTTGCGCGAGATAGTCTATGACCTTTTCGTCCGGTGCGATCAGCGCGCCGCGCGCACCACACTCGACAGCCATGTTGCACAGTGTCATGCGCGCCTCGATGCTGAGCGCACGGATACCTGCCCCCTGAAATTCGATCGCATAGCCTGTTGCGCCTGAAGCACCGATCTTCTCGATCAGCGCCATGACGACATCCTTGGAACGCACACCTGGCGGCAGATGCCCCTCCAGTGTGACACGCATCGACGCCAGCCGCTTGTAGATCAGCGTCTGCGTTGCGAGGTAGTGTTCGATATCGGATGTGCCTATGCCGAAGCCGAGGGCACCAAACGCACCATAGGTGGTGGTGTGGCTGTCACCTGCCGCAATCACCATGCCTGGCAACACCAGGCCGATCTCAGGCATGACCACATGTTCGATGCCTTGCATGGCATGCGTCATGTCGAAAATCTCGATGCCGAAATCGCGGCAGTTCTCGGCGAAATATGCGGTCTGTCTCGCTGCGTCCCCCGGCATGGTGATACGGCCGACGACGGTCGGATTGACGTGGTCGACGACACCGAGAGCCGCACGAGGACGCCAGACGGAACGGCTGGCCAAACGCAGGGCGGTGAATGCCTGCGGTGACGTGTATTCGTTCAATACGGTGCGATCGACATAGAGCACCACCTGCTGATCCTGCTCGTCGAGCTTTCTCACCGTGTGACGATCAACGAGTTTGTCGTAAAGCGTTCGAGCCCTGTGCACCGCCTCAACCTCCGGTCTGTGGCGGAAAGGTTAGCGTCGGCGAACGCGGGTGGTCTCATGCAAAACTTGCATCGATTGATCGGCAAATCCTGCTGGCCGTCGAGCGTGCCGAATTACTAGGGTGGCTTTGCCGGTCAGCCAATGTGCTGTCGGCCAATGACCAGAAAATGCGTCATCGTTGTCGACAGTCCATCGGCGGCATTCAGCCAGAAAAGCCGAGACGCAAACAACGCCAGGGGAAAGTTTCGTCTGTCGAGCAAGGTCTTGCCGGGCGAATGCAGCATGGACCGGGGGAGACAAACATGCGTCGGATTGTGAGCTTCTTTGGCGGCCATGTCATCCACGCCGATCGAAATGCGATCGAACGTCGCCGGTATTGCGGGGAATGATGCAGGCTTCCTTGACCACCTTCCCGTCATCTGCCGTGGAAGAAGCAACTTCCATCCGCCGTCACCTGCACAGCAGACCCGAACTGAAATTCGAGGAAAGGGAAACCTCCGACCTCGTCGCCAGTTTCCTCGTCCGGCATGGCTTCGAGACGAAACAGGGTATTGCGGACACTGGCGTGATTGGCGTTCTCGATACCGGACGGCCAGGTCCAACCCTCTGTTTTCGTGCCGACATGGACGCCCTGCCAATTCAGGAAGAGACTGGTCTGCGCTACGCGTCAACCGTCCCGGGCAAGATGCACGCGTGCGGCCATGACGGACATACGGCTTCGCTACTGCTGGCCGCCGCGAAGCTTGCTTCGGAAAGCGACCAACTGGGCGGGCGTATCAAACTGCTGTTCCAGCCTGCAGAGGAAGGCGGCACAGGCGCTGCCCGCATGATCGAGGAAGGTGCACTCGCCGAGGTTGACGCCATTTACGGCTTTCACAACCGTCCGGGCTATCGGTCAGGTCGGGTTTTCGCCAAGGCGGGGCCGGCCATGGGCGGCACGTCGGTCTATGATGTCACCATCATCGGCAATGGCGGCCACTCTTCCCGGCCCGACCTGGCAGTAGACCCGATTTTCGTGGGCGCAAGCCTGATCCATTCCATGCAAAGCGTGGTCTCGAGACGCCTCTCTCCCCTGGAATCGGGAGTGGTCAGCGTCACGCAGTTCCATGGCGGCAACGCCCACAACATCATCCCCGGCCGCGCTTCGATGACGATCAACACACGCGATGCCAGTCCTGAAACAGGGGCCATGATCGACCGAGAGCTCAATCGTTTGATCACGAGCATCTGCCACGCGCACGGCGCCGAGGTGGAGTTGACCCGCATCCTGCGCATTCCACCCGTCGTCAACCACGACGCTGAAACCGCGTTCACCGTGGCTGTCGCCGCCGATGTCGTGGGGTCCGACAACGCGGGATATGTCCATCAGCTCCCCACGATGGGAGCCGAAGACTTCGCCTTCTACCTCGAGAAGGTTCCCGGCTGCTTCTTCTTCGTCGGCAATGGCGAAGACAGCGCCTATCTCCACCACCCCCTCTACGATTTCAACGACGACATTCTACCGGTCGCCGCGGGCATGTTCGCAGGAATTGCCCATCGGCGCCTCGGCCTTGGTGCCCGTTCCCGGGATGGATGACTGCACCTTCGTGCAGCGGGTCAGCAAAGCTCCCTTTGCGGGCGCGCCAGCCAATCCAATGGAGGATCTCTCACGTGTCGGTTCTTGAGCCACAAGACTATTTCCGGCTGCGTCTGCCGTCAGACCCGCAGATTTCACCAGATGGGCGCTATATCGCCTATGTGCGCGACAGGCCGGATGTCATTTGTGATGCCTGGTCTTCGGATGTGCAGATCATCGAACGCAAGTCCGGCAAGGCTCGGGATCTGGGTCACGGGTTCCAGCCACGCTGGTCGCCGGAATCGGACTGCCTCGCATTTGTGAATGCCGAGAACGATACGAATGAAATCCGCCTGTGGTCCGCGGCAACGGACAAAATCACGGCAATCGCCAGCCTGCCGTTGACACCCGAAGGCCTGGCCTGGTCTCCCGACGGCCGAACAATCGCTTTTGTCATGCGGGCGCAGCTGGCACAACCGAACCAGGCAAACAGCCAACCGGCACCGGCCTGGCATGCGCTTCGGACGGAACACTGGGCGCGGCCCGGACAATACACGGAAAAGCTGCTGCGGCGGATAGAAGGCGTCGACGCCGAATTGCTGCCCGAGGGGCATCACCAGATCTTCCTGCTCGATGTCGCGACGGCCAGAATCCGGCAGTTGACCTTCGATCCGTTCGAACATGGTGGCCCGCTGGCGTTGATCACAAAACTGAAGCTCGCCGGACATATCTCCTGGTCTCCAGACAGCCGCAGCCTGGTGATGTCGATGCTGCGCGACCCGACGCCACCTGGTCCAGTCGACCCGGTCCATGCCGTGGCGGCGGATGTGTACAGCTTTTCGATTGCAGACGGTGCCGTCACCCGCCTGACCCGTTTCGGCGGAACGATTGCTCATGCTTCTGTCTCACCCGATGGTGAATGGATCGCATTCGTAGGCTCCCGTGGCCCACAGAAGAGCTTCCGCACCAATGTCGTCCATGTCATGAGCCGATCGGGCGACAATCTCCGCGCCTTGAATCATCCCGACGGACTTGAAGTCCATCAGGAACTGCTCTGGCTGCCAGACAGTTCGGGATTGCTCGCCCTCGTCCCGCACGAAGGCACCGGATCCCTGCAGAAGGTCGACCTCGAAGGGCAGTGGACGGTCCTGTCGCGAGAGGTCGGAGGCTCGGCGGCATCCGGATATGTGCTGTGGAGCAAGTTCGTTTCGGTCTCACGCGATGGTGAGATCGCGATATTGCGCGGCAGTTCGACACGGACCGACGAAGTCGCAATCCTGTCCCCTGATGGTGCGCGCTGCCAGGAAGTGACGCGTGAAAGCGACTGGATGTCGGACATAACGGTCGCGCCGATCGAGCCGATGTGGCTGGCAACCAGACAGCCCATGCAGGCCTGGCTTGTACGGCCAGCCGACGCTCCCGCAGGCAAGCCGCTCCCCCTGATCCTGTGGCTTCATGGCGGGCCCTATCTAGGCTGGGGACCACATTTCGCGGTCATACCGCAGCTATGGGCAGCGCGCGGCTATGCGGTGCTCATGATGAATCCTCGCGGGTCGCTCGGCTATGGCGAAACCTTCACCGATCATCTGGAACATGATTTCCCAGGGGCCGACGATCTGATGATCGCCGACGCCGTCGACCTTGTGGTCAAGCGCGGCGGCATCGACCCCGAACGCGTCTATGTCGCGGGGGAATCCGCAGGGGGTGTGCTGACGGCATGGCTCATCGGCCACACTCATCGCTTCGCGGCGGCGGCAGTTGTCTATGGGGTCGTCGACTGGGTCAGCCAGACGCTGCTCCAGGACCGGCCGGACTACTTCGCCTATCGCTGGCGGTCGGGGCCACCCTGGGATGCTGGCAAACAGGAAGTGTATTGGCGCCATTCACCGCTGGCCCTGGTCGGCAATGTCCGGACACCAACAATCGTCCTGTGTGGCGAACGCGACTGGCGTACACCGATCACGCAATCGGAAATGTACTTCACCGCCTTGAAGATGTGCGGCGTCGAAGCGGCGCTGGTCAGCTATCCCGACAACAATCACGGGCTCGAGCGCCATCCCAGCCAATATCTCGATTTCGCAGAGCGCATCGGAGACTGGTTCGAGCGATACGCGCAGGTGTCTCTGGCCAAGTCGGCATGATCGCTAACTCGACCAGAGAGAGAGCAGCCGGAGGAAGCAGCTCTCTCGATGGTGACATTTAACAAGCAGGCCGAGCCGGTCCCGCGGCAATGCAGCGGGATCGGTCCAAACAAGGCCGTAGAAAAGGGGAAGAAGCCATGTCGCTCGATCAGATTAACCCGCAGGAATTCCTGGAGCTGACCTATGCCCGAGCACGGCAGAGCGTGCTGAGCCGCCGAGCGGTACTCGGCGGTTTCGCCGCGCTGGCCGCGGCAATGGTTCTTCCGGACCGTGCAGCATTCGCCGAGGGTCGCGGCGGCACGTTGCGTATTGGTCGCGATCAGGAGCCCGACAGCCTGGATCCACAAAAGACACTCGTCGCCGTCTCGGACCAGACCAACAACTGGATCTACGAGCCGCTGGCACGTCTCGACACCGACGGCAATGTCGTGCCCGGGCTGGCCGAACGGTGGGACGTAACGGACAACAACAAGACCATCGTGTTCCACCTGCGCGACGGTGTGACGTTCCACGACGGCAGCCCTGTCGATGCCGAAGCCTGCGCCTGGACCACGCAACGGATCATGGACCCGGCAACGGCATCGCCCTCAGCCTATCTGCTTGGCCCGTTCGACAAGGCCGAGGTGATCGACCGGTTGACCGTCGCCTACCAGTTCAAGGAACCCTTCGTACCGCTGTGGATCGGCCTCTCGAGCCCCGCGGCCGCGATCCTGCCGCGCAAATCAATCGAAGCGCTTGGCGATCAGTTCGGCCGCAACCCGGTCGGCTGCGGGCCCTTCCGTTTCGCGGGCTGGGCGCCCGATACCGGCATCAAGCTGGTGCGGTTCGACGACTACAAATGCGGCCCGGTGGGGGCACCGGACGAAGTGCAATTCCTGTACTTCCCGGAGGATTCGACCCGGATCGCGGCCCTGGAAACGGGTGAGATCGATGTGCTGGCCACCGGCCAGGCCGTACCCGTCGACGCTGTCCGCCGGCTGCGCCAGAATGGCGAGATACAGCTTCTGTCTCGGGCGAGGCAAGGATTGCGCGCGCTCGTCTTCAACATGAGCAAGCCGCCCTTCGACGACATTCGCGTGCGCCAGGCCGTTAGCCATGCGATCGACCGCGAAAAGGTGCTGGCTTTCGCCCTCGACGGCAACGGGCAGATCGCGCACGGCCCCCTGCCCACGACCATCCCGGGCTACTCAAAGGCAGTCGAAACGCTGGACTATGCCTACGATCAGGCCAAGGCCAAGGCGCTGTTGGCCGAAGCCGGCCAGCAGCCCGGGCTGAAGCTGCGCATGATCACCTCCGATATGCCGCCAGTCCGCAGGACGGCCGAGATCGTACAGACCGAATTGCGCGACATCGGCATCGAGCTCGAGATTCAATCGCTTCCGGTCGCCGAATGGGCCTCGCTGTCAAGCAAGGGCGAGCACCACATCTTCTTCATGGCATACGAATATAACGACGCCGATATCCTCTATGCCGCGCTGCATAGCCAAGGGTCCTATAACCGCAGCTTTCACAAGGATCCAACGCTGGACAAGCTGCTCGAGGGGCAACGAGTGGCGTTCGACCCCGCCGGTCGCCAGGCGCTGCTGGATGATGCACAGGCGCTGATCATGCGCCAGGCTTACTGGGCACCACTGTTCGAACCGCTGAATTTTGCTGCCCTGTCGTCCGCAGTTCAGGACGCAGCCCTGCGTAGCGACGGCGATATTTCCGTCAGCACCGCCTGGATCGAGAGCTGAGGAACGGCCGGTGCTGCCCCTCATCATCAAGCGGATCGGCTACGCTTTGATCATCATTGCAGGCATCGCCTTTGTGGTGTCGGCGATGACCAAGCTGGTGCCGGGCGACCCTGTCGACGTGATGGCAGCGGGTAATCCCGGCATGACCGAGGCCGACAAGGCCCGGCTGCGCAGCCAACTCGGTCTCGACCGGTCGATGATGGATCAATACGTCTCCTACCTTGGCAATGCGTTGCAGGGCGACCTGGGCACCTCACTGCGCCAACGCGTCCCGACTGCGCAGCTGATCCTGGAGCGGCTGCCGGCAACGGCGGAGCTGACACTGTGGTCGATGGTGCTGGCGTTGCTGGTCGCAGTCCCGATCGGCGTGGTGACCGCGCTTCGCCGGGATAGCCCGGTCGATACCGCTGGCACCGTCGTCGCCGTGCTCGGCGTCTCCACTCCCTCCTTCCTGCTTGGTGTCCTGCTGATCCTCCTGTTTTCGGTACAGCTCGGCTGGCTGCCGGCCTCGGGTTACAAGGGATCGGTGATCGCCGCGATACCAAGGGCGATCGTCGAGGGTCGCTTCGACCTCCTGTGGCAGAAGGCACGTTACTTCCTCCTGCCCTCGGTCTCGCTGGCCTTCGGCCTGATGGCGGTGAATGCCCGGCTGATCCGCTCGGCGATGATCGAGACGATCCGCCAGGACTATGTCCAGTTCGCCCGAGCCAAGGGAGTACCACCGCGCACGGTGGTGCTGCGGCATGCCTTGCGCAATGCCATCATCCCGGTCATCACGATGATCGGCCTGCAATTGGGCAACCTGCTGTCCGGCGCCATCGTAGCCGAAACAGTGTTCGCCTGGCCGGGTATCGGCCGGCTGTCGGTGCAGGCCATCACCACCCGTGACTATCCCCTGGTGCAGGCGACCGTGCTGATCACGGCGGTGCTGTTCGTGGCCATGAACCTGATCGTCGACCTTCTCTACCATGTCATAGATCCACGGATGCGTCATGGCTGACAGCACATTGTCTCAAGTTGTGGGGTCTCAAGCCATGGGAACCGGATTGTCGGCCGAGCCTGCACCCGACGTCGCCCGGGGGCGGTTCGTCAAGGCGCTTCGCCGCAGTCCGAAAGGGCTGGCCGGGCTGTTGCTGGTCGGCCTGGTTCTCGCCTGCGCCGCCGCTGCCCCGATCCTCGCTCCGCACGACCCCGCCCAACAGGTCCTGGGGTGGCGCTTCCTGCCGCCGGCCTGGGCGACGGGCGGCAGCTGGGAGCACATCCTGGGTGGCGACAATCTGGGGCGGGATATCTTCAGCCGGATCCTTGTCGGCGCCCGCACCTCGATAGCCGTCGCCGTCGTCGTCGTCACGCTGGCAGCCACGATCGGTTCCCTTCTCGGTGCCGTGGCTGGCTATGCCGGCGGCATCGTCGACAACATCATCATGCGGCTGGCCGACTTCCTGCTCGCCTTTCCTTTCCTGCTTCTCGCCCTGATGATCATGGCGATCCTGGGCCCCGGCTTCTGGACCATGGTGCTGGCGCTGTCGATCGCCCTGTGGGTCAACTACGCCCGCGTGGTGCGAGGCGAGGCATTGCGCATCGAGCAGATGGAGTTCGTGGAAGCGGCGCGGTCGATCGGCGTGCCGGGTTGGCGCATCGTGCTAGGCCATGTCGTCCCCAACGTGATCCCGTCGGTTCTGGTCCTGGCCACGCTCGAAGTGGCATTGGTGATCATCGCCGAAGCAGCCCTCAGCTTCCTCGGCCTCGGCGTACAACCGCCGACCCCTTCCTGGGGCAAGATGATCAGCGAAGGCCGCGACTTCCTCTACGACGCACCGTGGATGGTGCTGGGCCCTGGCCTGGTGATCCTGATGACTTCGGTGGGCATCAACCTGTTCGGCGACTTCCTGCGCGACTTCATCGATCCAAGGACAGAACGATGAGCGCACCTCTACTTCAAATCCAGGACCTGCGCGTGGAGTATGCGTCGCCGAGAGGTCCGGTTCAGGCGGTTGCCGGCGTATCGCTGACGCTCGAACGCAACCGCATCCTGGGCCTGGTCGGCGAAAGCGGCTGCGGCAAGTCGACGGTCGGGCAGGCGCTGATGGGCCTGATCCAGTCGCCAGGACGCATCGCCGGCGGTGACATCCGCTTCGAGGACAAGAGCCTGATCGGCCTGCCCGAGCGCGAGATGCGAAAACTGCGTGGCGACCGGCTGTCGATGATCTTCCAGGATCCGACCGCGACCCTCAATCCCGTTCTCACCATCGGCGACCAGATCGCCGAGCTGTTCCGGTGGCACCGGCCGCAGATGCGGCGGCGCGAGGTGCAAGCCCGCGTCACGGCGCTTCTCGAACGTGTCGGCATCGTCGATGCGGACAGGCGATGCCGGGCCTATCCGCACGAATTGTCGGGCGGCATGCGCCAGCGTGTGGTCATCGCCTGTGCTCTCGCTCTGGAACCGGCCCTCATCGTTGCCGACGAACCAACGACCGCGCTGGATGTCACGGTCCAGGCCCAGATCCTCGACCTCCTCCGCGGTCTGCAGTCCGAGCACGGCACCGCAGTGATCCTCGTCAGCCATGATCTCGGCGTCATCGCCGAAACCTGTGACGACGTCGCAGTGATGTATGCGGGGCGGGTGGTCGAGAGCGGGCCGGCCGATGAGGTACTGGCGCGGCCACGGCATCCCTATACCGCAGGTCTGATCGCATCGCGCCCGTCTATCATGGCTCCAGACCAGGTGGTCAGGCCGATCCCGGGTACGGTGCCCGATCTGGCGCGTCCGCCGGCTGGCTGCGCGTTCCATCCGCGCTGCCGCCATGCCGTCGCTACCTGCCGCGACGCCATTCCCACCTTGTCCGCAATCCGGGAGGAGCCGCGCCATGCTGTCGCCTGTCCCCTCGCTGCCTGATCAGGCCCGAACCGCCACGGCCACCGATCTTCTCTCGATCGAAGGCCTAGAGAAGCATTATGCCCTGCCCGGACGCTGGTTCGGCCAGGCTGGGGTGATGCGTGCGGTCGATAATGTCAGCTTCGCCATCAAGCCCCAGGAAACCTTCGGCCTTGTCGGCGAAAGCGGCAGCGGCAAATCCACGATCGGTCGTATGATCGCAAGGCTGATCCGCCCGACTGCCGGCCGCATCCGTTTCGACGGCAAGGACTGGCTCGCTTTGTCCGGCGACGAGTTTCGGCGCGCCCGGAAGCGGGTGCAGATGGTGTTTCAGAGCCCTTATGCGTCGCTGGATCCGCGCTGGCGTATCGCCGACATCGTCGCCGAACCGCTGCGCACGCATCTCAACCTGCCAGCGGCAGAGCTGCGCGACCGGGTGGCAGGTCTGCTGCAGGCTGTCGGACTGGATCCAGCCGTAGCTGACCGCCATCCGCATCAATTTTCGGGTGGTCAGCGCCAGCGCGTCGGCATTGCCCGCGCCATCGCGCTGGAACCCGACCTGCTGGTGGCGGATGAGCCTGTGTCTGCGCTCGATGTCTCGGTACAGGCCCAGATCCTGGCGCTGCTGCAGGACATCAAGGCGCGCCGCCGACTGTCGATGCTGTTCATCTCGCACGACCTTTCGGTCGTCGCCTATCTGTGCGACCGCGTCGGTGTTCTCTATCGCGGACGTCTGGTGGAAGTCGCGACGACCCGTGACCTGTTCAATGCGCCAGGGCATCCCTACACCCGCGCGCTCCTGGCCGCGATCCCCGGATCGGGGCAGCGTCGCGAAGCTCCAATACCGGCCGGAGGCACCGTTTCGGAGGGTGGCTGCGCCTATGCCGGCCGATGCCCTCATGCCCGGGATCCATGCCGCACAGTCGTGCCGGCACTACGGCCATCTGCGTCCAACGCACTGATTGCCTGCCATCGAGCGGGAGAAATCTGAAAAGCAGCGCGCCGCGCAGCTTTTTCAGGGAGGGGACAGCGCTGGGAACGCTGTCCTCGCGAACAAGCACGCCCATTTTTCTGAACTTTTCATTGGAGGAGACAATGAACATCAAGAGCCTTTTGCTCGGCTCAGCTGCAGCTCTGCTCGCAGTTTCCGGCGCACGTGCCGCTGACGCGGTCGTCGTCGCCGAGCCGGAACCCGCTGAATACGTCAAGATCTGCGACGTCTACGGCGCCGGCTACTTCTACATCCCGGGCACGGAGACCTGCCTGCGGGTCGGCGGCTATATTCGCTACGATATCGGTATGGGTGACGTCGGTTCGTACAACGGCGCTCGCGCCAACGACCGTCTCGACAACAAGGAGCAAGGTACCTGGTGGAAACTTGCCCGTTTCGCGATCCGGACCTGGACCGGCCAGGAGACCGAACTCGGTACCCTGAAGACCTACACCTCGACCCGCTTCGACTTCGGCAACCCCCAGGACTACGGTTCGAACTCGACAAGCAACGGCTACGCGCTGACCTTCGCATGGGTCCAGCTCGGTGGCCTGCGGGTCGGCAAGGGTGAAACGGCTTTCGCCAGCTTCATCGACTATGCGGGCAACGTCATCAACGATACGCTGGTTCCTTACAGCGCCCTCGATACCAACCTGATCAGCTACACTTTCGATGCCGGCAACGGTTTCTCGGCGGTCGTCTCGCTGGAACAGGGGGCAGGCAAGTTTTCGAAATGGAAACGCGCCGGCGACACCTGGACCAGCGCCGACAACACCATCGACAGCTATGTGCCGCATATCGTCGGCGGTGTGAAATATGCACAGGGCTGGGGCGGCATTACTGGCGTCGTTGCCTACAACAGCAATTTCGAAGAGTGGGCCGGCAAGGTTCGCCTGGACGTGAAGGCGACCGACCAGATCGACCTGTTCATCATGGCCGGCTACGGCACGAATGACCATATCGACCGCAATTTCTACAAGCTGTGGGGCGGCAATTGGGCCGTCTGGGGTGGCGGCACTTACAAGTTCAACGAGAAGACCTCGTTCAACGCCCAGCTTTCCTATGATGACGCCAAGAACCTTGGCGTCGCGGTCAACGTTGCTCACCAACTGGTTCAGGGCTTCACCGTTACTGCCGAAGTCGACTATGTCAACGAAGGCAATTTCGGTACCGCCGACTATACCGGCAGTTGGACCAACGCCAACAAGAAGAACAACCTGGGCGGCCTGCTCCGCTTCCAGCGCGATTTCTAGCACTGTCGCAAACTTCCAGAACCCGTCGAGACATGGCGGGTTCTGCTTTTCGGGCAGGCCGGAAATACCGGTCGCAATCAGACAGATTGCCGGTAATTCTATCCCTGTACCGGCCAAAGAACTCCCTCTACACTGCTGGAAAGGCAGGCAGGTTCGAAGCGGGGGCTCGATGAGCAAGGGGGACGACGCGCGTCAATTCCTGGCTGAACAGCCAATCCCGCCGCTCGATAAACAGAAAATCGCCGACGACAAACCACACTATCTCGGTCATCGCGAAAGGCTGCGCGAGCGATTTGCCAGTGCTGGGCACAGCGCCCTGCCTGACTACGAGTTGCTGGAACTTCTGCTCTTCCGCCTGATCCCACGTGCCGACACCAAGCCAGTGGCGAAAGCATTGCTTGCCCGTTTCGGGACACTGGCCGAAGTCCTGGGCGCACCGACGACGCTGCTTCAAGAGGTCAAGGGCATAGGCCCGACTGTTGCACTCGATCTCAAGGTGATTGCCGCAGTCACACATCGCATGCTGCGCAGCGAACTCACCGGCCGCGCATCGTTGTCGTCCTGGCAGCAGTTGCTGGATTATTGCCGCGCGGCCATGGCGTTCGAAAGCCGTGAACAGTTCCGTATCCTCTTCCTCGACAAGAAGAACATGCTGATCGCCGACGAAGTGCAGCAAACCGGAACGGTCGACCACACGCCTGTCTACCCACGCGAAGTCATGAAACGAGCGCTGGAACTTTCAGCAACGGCAATCATCCTCGTCCACAATCATCCCACTCGATGCTTTTCGATCACGCACAGTCACGCATAAACCCGTTAAAATATTGACTTTTTCGGCTTGTCGTAAAATCGGATACCATGACATAGTGGGGGCTGTTTAAAGGGGATCGGAGCCCTTTTTGACCCCAGTTGCCGACACCATCAACCCGTCTGGCGACCCCACTAAAAAGCCGATGGAGAACCCCAGTGCCGACCCTTACAGATGGAGAAATACGCCGCGCCCTGAAGCACGTCGAACAGACCAAAAAGCAGTTAAGCCTCGTTGACGGTGAAGGACACGGCACCGGCCGCCTCGTCCTTGTCATGAAGTCCATGCCTAGCCGAGTTACCGCGGACTGGATGGCGCAGCAGTGGCGCGATCAGAAGCGGATCAAGAAGAAGCTCGGCTCATACCCGGCAATGACGCTCAAGCAGGCGCGGGAAGTGTACGATCGTGATTTCGCGGGCATGATCCAGAAGGGCCGCAGCATCAAAATCGCCGGAGACACCCGCCCCGGCACGGTCGCCGACCTATTCGAAGCCTACGTCGCCGCTCTCAAGGAGGCCAGAAAGCCATCTTGGAAGGAAGCCGAAAAGGGCCTCAACAAAATCGCCGACACGCTCGGGCGCAACCGCCCGGCGCGCGACATCGAACCGGACGAGATCACGGCGATCATTCGCCCAATCTATGAGCGCGGAAAGCGGTCAATGGCAGACCATGTACGATCCTACATTCGATCCGCATATAGCTGGGGCCTCAAGTCCGAGCATGACTACCGCTCGACCTCGGCACGCCGCTTTCACCTCGTTTACAATCCAGCGGCGGGCATCCCGACAGAGCCAAAGAATGTCGGCACACGCTGGCTGGACGAAGACGAGTTCCTCCGGCTGTATCACTGGCTGGAATGCCCTGATACGCCGGTCCATCCGCCCTATGCCCGCGCCGTCAGGATACTTCTGTTGACCGGCCAGCGCGTTGAGGAGATCGCACGCCTGCATGTCGATCAGTGGGACGCCAAGGAGCGCATCATCGACTGGTCAAAGACCAAGAACGGTAAGCCACACGCCATTCCCGTGCCCAAGATCGCGGCGGAACTTCTCGAAGAGATAAAGCCCAACGAACATGGCTGGTTCTTCCCATCAGCCCAAGACCCATCAAAGCCCGTTAGCCACGGCACGCTCTACTCCTTCATGTGGCGTCAGCGCGAACGTGAAGTCATCCCCGTGGTGACGAACCGCGACCTTCGGCGCACATGGAAGACGCTTGCCGGCAAGGCTGGGCTGTCGAAGGAAATCCGCGACAGGATTCAAAACCACACCCTGCAGGACGTCAGTTCGAAACATTACGACCGCTGGAACTATATGGCCGAAAAGCGCGCGGGCATGGCGAAGTGGGACAAGTTCGTCCGCGCCATGCTGGCGAGAAAGCGCCTGAAGGCGGCCGCGTGCCTCGGCCCGATCTATTTGTCGCGTCCGAGTTGATCGGCCGCGGCGAACGATATCGACCGAGTCTTCACAGTCCGCCTGCCATCATCGGCAAGGCATGCGTTGGGATCTGGTAGTCGGTCCGAAAAGCGACAGCGCCGCTCACACTGAGAATTGCGCAAACCCGTTTTCTAACATGGACTGACCAATGCCGGCCGTTTGCGCTTCAATCTCATGCAAGATCGCCATATGGGAAATCGCCTTCATAAATTCCGTGGCATCCCAAAGCTTTGCGCCCTCAAGAACCTGTGAGGTCTTGTCCGTCCGATGCGCGTAAAAGTTTCGCGTGGCAACCAGTTGCGAAATAGCCGCTTTCTGTTTCAGATCAGGGCGAAGAACCCTGATCTCCGCCGCGAAAAGTTCCCAGTAGTATTTTAACCGTTGGCGAAGCCCCGGCTCGTGCGCATGAACCAATACGCCGCCAACACGATCAACGACATCGTCGGAAATGCCCGCTGTCCGGAGAGTATCCAAGATAGGTTCTGCGACAATTGGGCTTGCTGACAACGGCGCTGTCCGACGATGAGCAGCCTCGATCGCTTGAACAAAAAGCTGGAATCGTAGCGCCGGCTCCAAACCCCGTTGCTCTAAACCCTGGAAATGCAGACTGACTGCATCTGCCAATCCATCTGCCCGAACCAGCCAACGATCGAGAAGCGCCGCTAGCTCAACAGGATCGTTAAAACTAACGATCCTGTTGGCCGGCTTTTCAGAAAGCTGCGTCGCTCGGAGACCGTGGATGCCGACGTCATGGGGGCGACCATCTTCGGTTAACCGAAGGTACGCCTCGTTGATACCTAACATCCGCCCCATGAGCAGCGAGAAGAACTGCCTCACCCGGTTCATCTTTTTCAGCGCCGTGTCCAAATCGACAGGCGCCTCGAAGCGCAATTTGGCAGGATACCTAAAGGCAAGCGATGGGCCTCCAACGAGGTCACCGTTGGCCTTCATGTCTTGGCCAAGCTCTAATGTGAGCTTGGCTTCAGAACAATCGAGTTCGATCGGCTTGGGAGGATTGAAAGTCCAGTTCAATGCAATCCGACTGTCCGGCAATAGCATGATCGAGTGTTGCAAGCCTGTAACGTGGTGAATCTTCGCGACATCCTCGACATACACGCACCAGCAATCAGAACGAACATCATCCAGTGTCGGAAACAGAGCCTCTTCCAACGCGAGGGACACGCTGAACATGCTCACCCCGCCAACACCGATCCTAGTTTTCGAGCTTATTCGACTGAGATTTAACAGAGAAAAATAGCTGCTATTGGTTCGAAAATGAATCAAATCCAACTTCTCTGGAATGACATCCTGAAAACTTCCTTCCGGATCGGACACCTCAAGACGAAGGCGATTGTTGACCAGCCGGAGCGCCGCACCGAAACGCTGTTCATTAAAAAAAACATGACCGCGATGTTCTTCAAAAGACACTTCAATAATCTCTTTTGCTTATAAAATTGAAATCAGCTTCGCTCTGTCATTTTATGCCTCAAAGCGAACACTTCTGGAAAGAGGGCCAGCGCAATACGCCCCGCCCAACTCTGGGGATCATCCTGTTCTGCCTTGAGCGCAACCGCCAGCTTGCCCTGCACGCTCTTTGTTTCCGAAATGTCTTTCCTGCCCGCAAGCTCCCCAAATCGACGGATGAGGCGCGCAAAGCGATGCCGTCGCTCTACGTTGAGAAATGTGTTCAACACCTCCACAAGGTTCTTCTGACGAGACCCTACCGGGTGGCCATCAAGCAGGGAGAGCAAGCAATTGATCAGGGAGTCGATATCGGCCTCTTCGAGAGCGCGGTCGTCGATACCGATGAGCGATAGCTTATCAGTCAGTTCCGCAAGAAGCGTCCCTCGTTCCGGCCGCGGAGTACCATGCTCACCAGTTGCCCCGCGCCAACGAGCCAGGAAGTCCTCGTGCCAATGAAGCTCAGGCGCCACAGCAAAAGCGCGGCCGCTCGAAAGCCAACTCAGTCCATGAAGGCCAACGAGCTTGGATTGCCACGAATTCTCCCGGACCCAGAAAGCGCGAAGAATGACCTCGTTCCGTTGCCGTGAGAGTTGAACGGTCTCGTTATCCATCGAGAACAGGTTTTTATTGTGCGAATAAAAGATGTCTTCGAATGAACTGAGAAGCCGCCCGTTTGTCGCCGGAGGCTCAAAATTCCAAGTTAACCACAGGAGCCGATACGCCTCGCTGCCATAGAAATCTTCTCGCTGGATGATTATCGGGATCTGCGTCGTTGCGAGCTGAACTTCGACGACAACTGGCGCTTCATCGTAGACTGCGCGCACATCCGGGCGCCGACGCCCTCCTTCGGTTATGAGATAGGCATCGACGACCACGCTTTCCGGCTTGGTCCGGCGATCGGCCGTGAGGAGTTCGCCAACGATGTTTTTGATCTTCGCATGCAATGGACTCTCTTGAGAGCCATCAAATTGCCGCGCACTGACCACGTCCACACCGGATGGCGTCCCTGTCCACCACAAGCAGTCTTCAGGAGCACCCGGATGATGCTTCCAATAAGGCTGCCCGGTTCGGCCTTCGCGTGGAGCGTAGACCGCATGCCCGCATAAGCCGCAAACGTAACGCGGTCGACGATCCAGTCGCGCTCTAGTCGCAAGTCGCCTGACAACGTGGTATTCGTCTTTGGACATCCCCATCAAGGCATCGCTTGAAATCGTAAGCATCGTCTCCAGGTCGATGGCTCGTTTAAGTGTCCTCTTGAATTGCTTCCCTGCCATCGCGACAAACCATCCCCATCGACCGCGTTCTAATTCACTGCATCCCGGTGCTTGCGGTGCTTCTCGCGGCGTCCGAACAGCTCCGGGGCTGATCGGCCCTACACATCAAAATGCCGCCGCCTAAGGAACGCGCCACCGGCTACTGGGACGCCCCGTAAACCGTCGGACGGCTATCAATGATATCCTTATCGGCCCCAACCATCGTTGGCCGAATCCAAAGCAGCCTGCTTTCTGCCAGCGCCTTCCCAAACCGTTGATTCCGCCAGTGTCCCCGGCGCCAATGGCCAACGGCCGTCCCGCCGAGCATCTTTCCCCTGTCGAATGACGTTCGGTAGCCGCAGAAATTGATCCAGCGACAGCCATCCTGGCGTGCTCGCGCTTCGGCCATTTTACGGGCCTTGCCTTTGGCCCGCCTCACCCTCTCATGGACTCGCGGATCGCTTAATCGTTTCTCCTGATCGCGCTCGGGATAATTCAAATAGCAGACAAGATTGAACACCAGTCGCGTAACCTCCTCCAGAACCGTTGGGTCGGAAATCACGTTGCGAAGATCATCAGGATGCCCGTCCTCTTCTCGAAAGGTATCCATTGGAATCGCCGATCGGCGACCGCGTTCGATGCTATCTGCAACCGTATTACGGTGCGAAACAAAATCGTAGTACGCACGGAGCGTTGGCTGGCCCAACAAATCGGTCAATGAAAGCGATGTCGGAGCATTGTCACGCCGACGGAACGTGAAATCCACGCCGAACGTCAAGTATGAGCGCCACTCGCCAGAACCGCGGATATCCACCTTGGCTGCGATTTCATCCATCACCGCATCGGGATCTAGCAGGTATCGGTCGTAAAGCTGTTGGGCAGCCGCGTTTTCAGCCAGTAGCTCCGCAATGTAGCTGTCAAAGCTTGCAAAACTTTCGGTGCCACTCTTGCGCAGACTCTCCAGAACGCCTGGGTTTCGCTCAAGCGCCGACCATTGCTTTCTCCGCTTCGCGATCAGTTCGTTCGGAGGCAGAGGCCTCAGCCGGAGAGAGTCAACCAGGCAAATTTCGGCAGTGATATAAAATCCATCAACGACCCAGTCGCTGTTGTAGTCGGGCAGGAAATGTCCCGGCGTAAGAGCGACATAGAAGGTATTATACGGCATCCGCAGGTTCTGAACCTGCAACTCTTTCACGTCCGTATCGGCCAGCATTGCCAACAAGTCGGGCGCAAACTCGAATATTTGTTGACCATCGTGGCGCCAATTTTTGAGCACGGAGCGCCAATTCTCCTCGCGCAAGATAACCTCCCAGGCGGTTCTTTCCGGCACGCCTTGAGGGAAATCGGCAAGAAAGGCGTCTTCGTGAGGCGCCACCACCTGTCGGTAATAGTTTTCCCGCTCTGCGTCGGTACCGTCCGGCCTATTGCTATCGGCTGCCCAATAAGCATCGAGCCGAGGCTGTAAACTGCGCAATTCGGTCTCATGACGCCAGGCGTGCAACTGAGAAAGCCTCACGGCTGGATTATTCACAAGCACCCCCAAGAAATACATATAGCTCAATACAACTTCGCTGTCAGACTCAGCGTGAAACGCTCATGTTAAAATGAAAACTACAAGATACATCGCCTAAACTCTGCAAGAAAAGCGATCATAGGCAGTAACACGAACAGTTCTAATATCCGCTTCGTATCGATATATTTCACGCAGGAGGTAGGATACTTCGGCATCCTTCTCAGCGTCGGCAACGTCGAAATACCAAGACCGCGGCTTTCCCCTCCCATCGCCGCTCCAACGATACCCCCGTGCCTTCAAGAGATCTTTGAACTCGAATGGCGAGTTCTCAGCCCAGATTCGCCAAGTTGGTTGACGTGCATGATCAAGCAGCCTTGTAAGGGCTGGGATGTGCGCCCTCGGCAGTTCTCGCGCGAGGATCTCAATAGCGGCCAAGCAGTCATTCGCGGCGCGATGCCGATCGTAAAAGAAACCCAGAGCCATCGCGAGATAGGAGAGCTTGGTGCCTTCGAACCCTTCCGCCGCCCAGTCGATCTCCGACATAGAACAAGCCCATGGCTTGGTCGAAAACACCGAACTGAAGCGTTCCAGAAAGCGTCGATCAAACGCGGCATTGTGAGCGATCACCACAGCAGCCGGCGCAGCAAAAGCGGCAACCTCTTCCGGATCGATCGATTTGCCGGAAACCATTGCGCCCGAAATACCGGTCAACGCAGTGATTTCAGGCGATATCGGCTTCGTCGGCTCACGGAGACGGTCAAAGGGTTCCTGGACCTCCACAACAGTCCCATCCAACGCATATCGAAAAGGCACCATCGCCAGCTCGATAATCTCATCCAGATCGGGATCGAGGCCTGTCGTCTCGACATCGACCATCAAGCCTAAGCGCGTCTCGGCAGCGTCATATCCTTCTACCGACCCTCGCGGGCGAAGGCGCCGTAGTATCCGGTAGTCTGAACTGACCTCTAGCGCCGCTGCTAACTCCTCCAGATTTGAGGCATCGATCATCAGTCGAATACGCCCCCTGCACCGATATTCTGGACAGGTGCCACACCGATCCGAACATGTGCCACCCGTCCCTGTTCGTGGAACCACAAATCACGGATTTTTGCGTCGTCGCTCGCCGGGAGTGGAACAGCATCGCGGACCTTGAACGTCGTTGGAAGATTGACGGAGGTTCCAAAGACCAAGGCATGCTGCTTTGGCAGCGACGGAAGGCGCTTCAAGACGGCGTCTGAAATGAACGGCGTCATCTGCCGAATATGGGAGAGATCGTCGGGGTTCTGTATTCGGTGAATCACAAAATTCGAGCATTGCGAAAGCACTGTTTTCGACAGCTCACTTGGTCGCTGCGATGCAACTAGGAGGAAAAGGCCATACTTTCGACCTTCCTTCGCGATGCGCTCAAAGACACGACTCGCGTCAATTGCATAGCGCGACGGCGTTGACGCAATGTAGCGATGAGCCTCTTCCAAGAGAAGGTGGACCGGAAAGCGATTGCGTGGTTCGGCTTGCCTTAGAACGCGAAACACCATCCGCGCGATAACTGCCGAAACAAGTTCGACTACCTCATCATCAACGGAATTCATGTCGATGATGATGATTTGGTTTTTCTTGATCAACTCGCTTTGGGTTCTCCATAACCCCAATATACCTTCCAGAAATGTGCTGTGAGAAAGCCCTTGGCTAACTGGAGGAATTTCATGCCGAAGGAAGGCATATTCTGCCCGCTCTTTCAGCGACTTGAACCGCGTCAGCATTTGGGAGCAGTAGTCGCGTATCTGCCTATTTCCGTGCGCCTCTTCATAAAGAATGGCAAAATCTAGGCACTCTTCAAGGTCATCAAAGGTAAATGGCGTTCCCTCGTAGGATGGCAGATCTACATCTTCTTGAATGAAAGTCTTAACCTCATCGAGAAAGGCCTTCTGCGTCCCCGGCGGGTCAAAATTTCCGAACTTCTCATTACAGCGGTGCTTCGCCAGCATGCCGCGATTGAGAGTTGCGGTCCCGTATTTTTCGAGAAGAGCTGACACGCGCTGTATCTTGGAGACTGGGGAATCACCATCTGCGCCTCTGAAGCACTCCACAACGCACGTCGCTACAAAGTGCTGCCTTATAGCTAAACGTTTTGCATCGTTTCCAACCAACAGGCTTGTAAGACCCAAAGCTGTTCTTAAAACGGGGAGTTGCGTCCTTTCACTGGCCTGCAACAAAAGCTCCCATTCCGACTGGTCAAGGAACCAATGCGGTAAACGAAAACGGCCTTCGGCGGCGGTTCCATCGAGAACGACATGAGAAACACCGATCCCGTTGACGTTCGCCAAAGGTGTCAGTGCCTGGGAATACTCCCCGTTGACGTCGAACACCACGAACGTTGCGCCTCGGGCATAATGCTCGTCGGGTTTATCGAACAGCGACTGCAGCACGGACGCAACCGTGCACGACTTCCCGCTGCCCGTATTTCCAAGGACGGCAGTGTGTCCTCCAAAAAAGTCATCAATCCGAACTTTAACATCGTAACCATCGAAAATGACCGATCGGCCGATCGTCAAGGCGCGGAATCGAGTGGCCTCCGGGGGAATAGCCGGCAGCTCGCCCCTCTTGGGTGCAGGTTCGCTCGGGACATCCGTTTCGAATACCCGATCAAGCTCGGCGTCCAAGGCATAGAGCGCATCGGCGTAAAGCGACGGGAATATGGACACACCGAACCGAAATTTCTCTCCCTGTTTTTGAGGAAGCATCCCGACCGGAACGACGTCCAGAAACTTCGCCGATGAGGCCTTGTCCATCTCGCCATTGCGTCGATCTGAACTGCCGACATCCCGCTCGCGTAGCCCGACGACCTCTGCAACGACGTATTCCGTCTGCACCGGGATCATCAAAAATGAACCGAGCCGAGCCACATAGTGCACATCATCAAAGCCGACGACCGTGAAATTGTCGGTGCCTGCATGCATCTCGACGACAAATTTGTCGGCTGCAACGGAGACCACCTTGCCGATTGCACGTTTGCGATCGTCGCGGCTCATTCTTCCTCCCCCGCTTTCTTTGGAGAGGGCACTATGGCCTCCAGCACTTTGCGCACCGCGTCGTCAATGCGCTCACTCGGTCGCTGCGGCAGGAACTGCTCGATAATGGTATCGAAGTAGTGCGCCTTGCGCCCCGCTTCGGGGCCCTCGCCGCCAATGATCCAAATCCGGGGATCGTTCAGGGCCTTGAGCTTGGCGATGTCTCCTTCGAGATTCGGATCGGCGAAGATCACCAACCTGAACGTCGGAATGGTCAGTGCCTGATAGATTATGTTGTTGATGTGCTCGTCGCCGAACGCATAGCCCATCGTGAACAGCACGCTCTGTTCACGGACGACGCGTGACTGGAATTCCCGGAAGAGGTCAGCGTATGGCGACCCGAGACTGGCATTCTGCTTCGCCGGCGTCGGGTAGATCATCACCTTACCGGGCTCCTTCGAAGCCGCGGCTTCCCTGATCGGGAAGAGGCCATGATCATCCTCAGTCCAACTGATCGATCCATGGATCTTGCAGAGATAGACGAACCCGTCGACCGCCGACCATTTGCGGCTGGTCAGATCGAGTTGCTCCGCAAGCGCATACCGAAATGTCGCTGGATTGAATCTACGCTCGACGACGCCCGAAAAGCCATTTGCATATGGCAGGCCAAGCCTGTCCATCGCCGTCTCGTTGAAAAGATCGTAGTTGGTCGTGAACACCCAGGGTCGCGGCAGCGAGCGATCACGCAGAACGAGCTTCCGGTAGAAGGTTTCATAGAGGTTCAGAACACCGCGATCGCCGGCGGCAAAAGCCCCGTTGGTGCATTTTTCCCAGAGGAAGGCTTGAACCTTCTTGATGATCGAGTCGACAACGACCAACTGCTTTTCTGACGATCCAAGAGCGCTTCGCCCCAGCGAAAAGCGTAGGCTGTGAAGCAACTCCATCAAGCGTTCGAGATTGCGAGCGTACTCCTGGACGCTGATATCGATCCCGAGCTGTTCCACTAGCACTTTGCGCTCCGCGATCGTGGGGAGTCCTACAACATCCTGTTCGTGTACTTTTGTGAATTCCGCGGCGAGGGGCGCCATCGTCGGAATGCCGACCTCGGAATTGCTCACGCGAAGAGACGAGCACCCCGCCCCGAGCAGGAACGCCACATTTTTTGCATTCAATGATTCAGCCAATGACTTACGGACGAGGTCAGCCCCCTCGACCCAATCGTATTCACGCCGATCGGTTTGCGAACCCCGAATGAATTGAAAAGTCTGCTTGGGTTCTTCTGCCGCTTCTGGATTGCTCAATTCCATCTACCCCTGCATCTCATTTATGTACCCCACCCAGTCTCTTCTTGGGCATCGGCAGCGAGCCCATCATGACCGCGCACAGTACCTTCCGACAGCCTGCGCAAGACTTCCGAGTAAATCGTGGAGCCCATCTCTCCCCGTGAGTACTCGGTCGACCAAGCTATGACCGCTTCTGTCGGCACGACGAGTTGGGTCTGCCCGGTCGGCTCAAAGCAGTTCTTGCCAGACTTCATGTATAAATCGCCAGAATTCCCGGCGTTGATCCGGCCGCAATTCGCTCGCCGAAGACAGAGTGTCGTCACCTCGTAACAGAGTATGCCTCCGTGTGAACGCCGAACCATAGCGACGGGTCCCTCCGAGTCATTCGGTAATACTTCTCGGCCCGGTAGGCATAAGGTGAAAGCTTTGTGCTATACAACAATACGACATACTCTGTTCTCTTAGCCCCCACTATTTTCCGATCATTGGTCGATCAAGGGAACGCCGAGCATGACTGCGTTGACAAGCGACTATTCTCACGAACTCTCGACTTCGAATTTTTCAAGCAACGCTGTGGCCAGACCAAACCCTTCGAAATAGAGACCTATCTCATCCAACGGATTATCGTCCGAGCCTGATTGCGAGCCCCAGTTCAAGGTGCTGACAACCACGTGGTCCTGATCCCAAGCTAGAAACTTGGCATGCAGTTGCGGCTCTGGCACACCGGTGAGCTCGACAATGCCATGCAAACGCTCTCGATGCTTTGACACATGTCCGCGTTTTACAGGCCCAGATCGTCGAGAGTAGTAAATACAAACATCATCAAGCCGGCGGCCGGCAATCTCTGCCGGATCGAACAGCGCAGGCACCATGTTCGCACCGACTCGATTTGTGCAACACACGAAGCGCTCTTGCGCTTCATGCGCCGCAACTCTGAGAAGGCGCTCATGGTCGGCCGCATACAAAATTGTTAATCGAGCCGTCGAGGGTCGCTTGTCGGCGGGCGCTGATAGTCTAGTCCTTTGGCGCCTCAACTCGGAAGCAATGAACTGAAGCGTCTCAACGGAGCGACTGGCCTCCGAGAGTTTGGCGACAATCTCGCGCAGCAAATCCAAGCCAATTGCGACAGCTTGAGCTTCCCTGAGTTCCGCTGACACTTCGACAGCCGAAAACGGTGAAGATAGCCAGTTGCAGGAACCCATAACCAAAACGACGCCGTCCTGGCCGTCGTCTGCCGCCAGGAACTTAGCGTGACTGCCGACGGGATCCCTGTGAACCAGAAGATAGCCTCTTGTCTGTCGAACCGCCGAGAGCCGTAGATATAGCTCCTGCATAGCTGCCGCATGCTTAGCCCGGTCGAGCGATGTACCGAAGAACAAGTGACATTTCACACCGCGCCTGCAGGCATCCTCGAGAGCGCGCCAGATGCGCTCCCTGTTTTCTTTCCCTCTATCGTCAGACTGCGACGCAACAAACGTAGAAAGAACGAACACGTTCGACTTCGCAGCACTGACAATTTCTTCGAAACGCTGCAAATGCTGTTCAGAGCCAACGATGAGATTATCAGCATTAAAAGATGTTTCGATCGAGAGAGGCTCTGCTGTATTCGGCGCAACAGTGGTTGGCAGAATACCGGTTTTAATCGTCGCCTTTAACGCGGCTACGAGTTGGTCGCTGGCACCTTGGGGCAGGATGCCGTCTTTGACGTCATCTAAGTTCAGCACCACGAACTTGCGTTCCAAGAAAGAGCTATTCGCTCGAACGCCCCTCAGCCATTCACCTGGTCGAAGCGTGCCGGCCAAGAACTGGCTGACACGCTGCATCATCGAGTGGTCTGTTTCGGGAGCTTCGCTCACCGGAAAGGTGACGATTGCCCCGCTGTCCGGCAGTTTTGACACCGGGATCGTATCCACATCCCTTGTTCTAAAAACGGATTGCCCAACCTTCTCGTAAACGACGCTTATCCCTATTTCTCGGTCTGATGTCCTCTCAGGCAACGCCCGTCCTGCACGAATGAACCCCTTTCCAATATTGCTTGTGGCGAGCACAGGTTGCGGCGAGAGCCGAACCTCTACCAGGCCGAATTGCATCAGACGAGCGACCGTCGAACTGACGACCTGCCTCGGAACACGTAGACTTCCAGCGACGCTGTCAATCGTTCCCGGTGTTCGATCGAGCGACAACAGCACCATTTCCTCTATCGGGCTCCACCCCCAAGTCCGTTGAACGATACCAGGTGCGCGATAATGCCATGCCGGGATGTAGATGTTGTTCACTTGGGCAAATTCCCGTCTTCATCGACATTGACGATGGTGACGCCCATCCCAACATTTGGGTAATCCACTTTCGAAAGCTTCTCGATTTCGTCGAGTATTCTCCTCAAAAAGCTAAAGTCATTCTTCAGTCCGTCGGGATCGATGCCGTCTACGGTATTACGAATGAATTGGCGGCTGCCTACCAACACCAACTTATGCTTCGCTCGGCTCAGAAGCACATTTAGTCTCTGGGGGTTTTTGATGAACCCCAACGCGCGAGAACCAACCAGAACATTATTGCGAACAAGGCTTGCCGCAATCACGTCGGCCTCGCTCCCTTGGAAACTGTCACTTGTGAAGATGAACTTGCCGTCGCCCCGTGGACTGGCGAAACCAAAAAGCGTTTTGTCGACGGTGTCTATTTGAGGCTTGAGCAGCCGCTCCAGGTGGCTCACCTGCCCGGAATATGGAGAAAGCACAGCCAAAGTTGGTCGCTTCTCCCCAGCTTTCAGGATCGGCCGCAGCTTTTTCAGAGCACCCAGCAACGCTGTAGCTTCAGATTCATTGCGAAAGGACCGCTTCACCGACTGCTCGAACGCGCGTCGTTTGACGACGCTCAAAGACGGCATGTCGAGAATTACGATCGGCGAGTTTGGTAAACCGTCGAGCGCCTCCACAACGGTTTCACGCCGCTTCACGCGTTCCGATGAAACGAGCGTTCCACTATAGAATGTATTGGAAACCAGATCGCTGATTGCCGGATGCATGCGGCTTTGTTCGCGCAGCATATTCGAAATCGAACTTGGGCGGTTCGTATCGCTCGCTCTCAGGGCCTCCCGTTCGGCGATGGATTTGAACGGCTCTTCAAACCTGGAACATATGGCTAAGACGTCTGCCAACAGAAGCTGATCAGCGTTAAGCGCATCGAGGGCGACTTCGACCTCATCAGGTAGATCCGAAATTGCCGACAGCCTCTCCTTCGCCCCTTTCAGCAACTCTGCGGCGCGTTCGGGGTCGTAGAACTTTTGCCTCTCACCAGCGTCAAAGGGCGAGAGTTGGTTGTGGTCACCAATCATCACGCGACGGTTGCCCAACAACAGCGCTCCGATGAGCTCGGCTCCGTTTGCTCGTGCAGCCTCTTCAATGAACGCCCAGTCGAATTGCTCGCCATCCGCGATCATCTCTTCGAGGACGGGAGATGATGTCGTGGCCAACGTAACATCCGATGACCGGAGCATTAGATTGTCTGTATCCCGTAATGCTCTCTCCACGGCCGCCTTTTCCGAGAGATCAACGGGGTTCAGTGCCTGATTGATCTGATACAGCTGGCTCTGCATGATCGCCGCACTCTCGGCGTCGGGCTTCGCGATAGAACGCAGCAGCCCAACCGAGTTTCGCCTCAAGGCATTCTCGTCTTCGCTGACGCGAGAGCGTTCGACGCGAACGACAATCGCGGATTTTTCGGGCAGGAACTTTCGAAGTTCATCCTCCATGTGGATGAGCGTTTCGTGGTTCTGCGCGGACACCAGTACTCTTGCATCCGGAGTTTGACCCAAGATGCCTTTGACCAGATGTGAAATAAGAAAGGTTTTTCCTACGCCGGGAGGACCAACGATGACGTTTATGGACCTACCGGCAACAATCGATGCCCAGGCCTCAGTCTTCGATGGTTCCATCTCGGCATCGGCTGGAGGAGCGCCCGGCGCCGCTATATCGCGCAACGCATCGTCCATTGCGACTTGTGCCGGATCATCCAATGCCCTGAGAAGTTCCAGGTTCGACCTCGCGGCAACAATATTCTGTAACCGACGCCTGATTGCTCGTTCTGCCCCGGTATCCTTGCGGGGGCGCAGATAGAGAAATTGCCCCGGTGGGACTGCAATGTTGGTTGCGAAGGCGAATGCGACCTTGCCATGGATAAGGGTGCTTCCCTCGTAGCTCAGTTCCGGCAAACGCTCGCGGCCGGTTGTGAGGTTGGACGATCTAGAAACCGTCCAGTTTACCTTCCCATCGTCGTAACGAAGCTCGCGGCGCAACGCATCGGCCGCTGGCCGCAACCCCATCGTTTCCCGTTGTTGATCTCTAGAGGCGTCATCGCGTGATGCGAACCACACTTCATTCTGCTCAGCGTCCGGCAGCGATAGAACCTCGACAGGATAGAGCCGGAACTGCTCCCGCAATAGCGTAAACGCCTCTAGGAGAATGAGCGCGAACCACATTGGCACGTCATTCGTTACGCCCGACGTACGAACGCGTTCGAAGAAGTCGCGCCATCGTTTTGCACCTGGTCCAAGATTTCGAACGCGCTCCTCCGCGCTCATGCGATTTCTCGACAGATAAAGGCGGTGGACGATATCCTCCGCGTCCTGCAGCCAGTCGTTGGCGCGCCTTTTATGCGCCGCCTCGATCATTCCCACAAAATCGCTGACGATCTTCACATTATAGATCGCAAGGTCGGTGAGAATCCGGACGCTGTCCTGACCTGCCGGGATCAGACGAACACCGACGGACAACAGATCCTCCGCTACAAACTGCGCAACAGCGACAGCGTCATGTGCCGGAATGGTGCCGGAAGATAGGGCGGGGAGATCGCTCTGGAGCGCGCCTCGTGAAGGATAAAGGATAAGCTCCCCATCTGAACTAGACCCAACCCGGTCCAGTTCGGCTATTATCTGCCGCAACTCCTCCAGCACCACGCCCCCGTCAAAAAGCTGAAACTGCGGTGGATTTGCTAGGCGGTCGAGCATTCGCCGTTCGATGGAGAGCAGCGACGGGGGATTTTCACCGTCCAGATCGAGAATGGATGAAGCAACGGCAGCAAGATCGATCCAGTCCTGCCGAAAGGAAATTGTACCCGAGGTGCGCAGGAGATGTCCTGACGTTCCGATGTTGCCGTCAGCAATATGAACACATGCCTCGAAGCCCCCCAGACGGTAGTCAATACTGTCATCTGAGCGTGAGAAGATGGTATGCTTGCTCACCGCTCCATGCACGATACCGGCATCATGACAGAGCTCCAAAGCCTCTGCCACACGCTCGATATTTCGCCAAAACACGCCTCTGCCGCTGCTGACCAAGAAACGGCCCTGTTTCGCCTTCCTCCTCTGGGCATTCCCAGATACCGGACTTCCTGGATCGGCCATTACGATGGCGATCTCCTGGGCGTCCTCGGCAATTTCCAATACCTCAACCAGGACCTCACGTGCCCGTCGCGACGAGAGAACACGTCGAATACGCCTCAAGCCGCGAGCGATGATGGCTTTCAAATCTTCGTCGAGTGGCGTCCCGGTCTTCTTGAAGAGCCTGACCAAATACTGCTCGCCATCGTCGTTGCCTGTGGCCAAGCGCAAATGCGAATCCCATTGGCCTTCTATGCGGGCAAACGAATCCTCCGCAAATTCAAAGCGCGTCTCCAGAGACGTTTTGGTGTCCCGTTTGTGCTTCCCCATCTTTCCCCAAGCCCAGAACTATTCATCAACGTCAGATTCGTCCCGCACTTTCGCCAAATCTAGCTGAGTTTTCCGGCCACAAAATAAGAAAAGAATCCGCCAGGCGATAAACCACCGATTTATTACAGCATAGCTTGGAAACGCGGGATCTTTCTTGCGCTTCCAAGCTCGGCTGTCGCGCTCGGCTACACCGGGCTATGACGCATTCCGTATGAAGGCGGACAAACTTGAATTGAGACTAGGGGCGAAATACACAGCCACTCTCTGAAATGTTGGTCTGAGAGGCCCACCCCTGTGCTGCAATGACAAATTCAAAGGGCGTTGGTAACGCCACATTCCTTTCTGAATCCGAACTCTTCGACGCCCTGACCGAGAGCGCATTTGAATTTCTTCGGCGCGCGATCGACGGTTTCAAGGATTCGCCTAAGTTCTCCACCGTACATTTCGCGACTGCCATCGAGCTATTTCTGAAGGCAAGGCTGATGCGTGAGCACTGGTCTCTTCTCCTGGACAAGCCAGATCAAGCGGACAAGGCAGCGTTCTTCAAGGGTGACGCCAAGACGGTGACCCCGGACCAGACCATCGAGCGATTGCGCCGCATCGCCTCCGTCGTCATCCCGCCTGCATCACGCGAAATTTTTGGCAATATTGCCAAGCACCGTAACAAGATGGTGCACTTTGTTCATGCTGGAGAAGCTGGAGCGCACGGCCAGAGTGAACTCGAAAAGGTTGCGGAGGAGCAGTGCGCTGGCTGGCTTGCGTTGCGCACATTACTTTCTGAATGGCCAGAATTTGCCAGCTACGAAAGCGATATCTGGCAGATCAGTGTGAGGATGGAGGGGCATCAAGCTTACCTGCAAAAGGCTTTCGAAGCGAAGGAGCCGGAACTCAATGCACATCGCAAGGCTGGTGGCCGCGTCATCGCATGTCCGAGTTGCTCGTTTGAATCCGTGAAGGTCGAAGCGCCTAACGGTTCAATCGCCAACGCAAACTGCGTTCTTTGCCGCTTCTTCCACGGATCTGAAATCGAATTTGTCTGTCCCGATGAAGATTGTGGCGAAGAGATCCGGTTTACCTCATACAATGGCCTGCCGCCTAGCTGTCCGAAATGTTCGTCGCCGATTTCTAAAACCTACGTGCGGGAGACGCTGGACACCGGCGAACGCGTTCACAAGGACAACTACTTCGATCACGTATCAATCAATTGTCCTTCGTGCTCCGGTTATCACACAGTGATCGAGCACTATGATCGCTACGTTTGCACTGAATGCTACGACACAAGCGACGAGTATGGCGTGTGCGGACATTGCTCCGAGGGGCAGCTTGGGGGCGTGCCTGAGCATAGTTCTTGGGTTGGTTGCGAGTTTTGCGAAGGCCATGCTGGGCGGATTGACGACGATTGAGCCGCGTGTCGTTTCGAATTCCGCGTTCTCACCTTGAGACAGTATGATCGCAGATCCCGACTCCGACGAGTCGTTCCGCCCCTGTGTCCGTCCTAGCGAGATCCGGAGAGTCCGCGGCGAATTTGATCGAGATAAGGCTGTGTGATCCCCCGGGCAGAACGCATGTCTAAACAGGCGCCGCTTCGCATCTTGGACCAAGCCTGGCCGCTTTCCGCATCCGAGGTTTTTCCTTCGATCCGTTCGACCAAACGTCCACTTCCGAGAACGCTATGAATGCAGGTCCTACGACACATGGGCTACAGAAAGAATGAAGTGACCGCCCACGGCTTTCGTGTGACTGCCAGCATTCTCCCCAGCGCCCGCAACTGTGACTCACATAATCAAGCCCTGCTGGCGCATCAGCATAAGAACACTATCCGACGAACTTACAACCGCGCCACCTATTGGAAGCAGCGGATGGCACTAATGCAGAAATGGGCAGATTTGCTAGACGCACTAAAGCCGGGGCGGAAGTTGGCGGAAGTTATAGACGAATTTCCTCCAAATGCTCGCGCGAGTGGGCGCACGTCGGACTTATATGCGGAAACGCGGTTTCCACACCAATGGCAAACGCCAGTGACACTGAAACGGTTAGCGGTTACCCGTGCGGGCGGCAACGCCATCGAGTCGTTGTTTCCAGAAGAGATGACAATGACCATTCGTGCCGCTCGGGCATCATTTCCCCGCATGATCGAACAGTTTCTCCGTCAGCGGGTTGCCGAGGCCCTTCCTCCGCGCGAACTCGAACGACTTAGTGCGTATCTCTATTCACTGATCGCCAATAAGCAACTTCCTCCGAGATGCGGCGGTAGGCCTGACTGGTTGGGAATCGCACATGAATGTGACATCGCAGTCGATACGCTCGAGCGTGCAAGTGAAGTCCTCGAACCAGGCATCGACGCCCTAACCCGTTATGTTGGAGCTGCTGCTACGAAAGACCGGCAAGGTCGCAAAGGCGGTATCAAGCGCACGGCGAATGCGAAGCCAGCCTCTCGATTGCAGCGCCCGGTTCGCGAAGGCGAACAGTCTAAGTCGTCGGACCCGCCTACCTCCAGCGGAGAACAGACAGCAAAATTAGTTGGTTCCGCCACCAACCAAGCTGGAGCTGTGCCACGTCGCAAACGGGGCGTAAAAGCGAAACCAATCGTTGAGTTCCCGGAACCACTTTGGACCACATGGGAGGAACCCGACGCTTTTACAAATGCGCTGAGGCTCCACATCGAACGGCACGGAGACACATGTTGGTATCTGTATCGTGCGGTTGCCCGGGTTGATGAGAATTTCGACCGTAGGACCCTGCTCACTTGGCTTCAGGGAATTAAGGCCCCCCGCTCCGTTGCGAGCTTTGAGATACTTGGCCGGATCGAGAGAAGATACCGCCTGCCGGAAGGCTACTTCAAGGCGAAGCTAGATCATCCCAGCCGGGCTGCTACGGGGCATCGACCATCCGACATCCTACCTTCGCAACGACGCCGCCTTGCATGGCATTTGCCCGACGACTTTGATCGCCGCCCTCCCAAAGAACGCGAGGAAATCCTGGAATGGGTCCAACGCGTTATAGTGTCAGGCGGCACAGACTATCGCCGTTTCCAGGCACTCGCGCTCCGAAACCGCTATGCCATTCGCTTCCCACGCATTTTAGATGGATTGAGCTTCCGAGAAACGGTCCGATCGCATGAGGCGGTTGGTGTCGACGAAGACGACTTTGACGGAGCGACGAACACCGCCGTCGACGCTCCGGAACGGCTGTGGAACGAGATGGCCCAGCTTCTCAACTTCAAAACTGCGACACTGACCGCCTTTGGATATCAGCGCGTGGGCGTATGGGGAGAAGAGACAGCAGCCCAGAAAATTGAGCACTTCGGGCTCCTGTTCGGAGCATTGGCTGCTCCGCCGAAGAGTGCAATCGGAGGTTTGGGAATACCGACAATATCGCTCACCTTTGCCATGCTCGTATTTCCGTCGGTATGGGATTGGTACCTGCTGTGGCGTGAACGGCGTCGCGGCTTCTATACGGTATGGGAAATCGACATGCTGCGGATTTCCTCGGCGTTGACGCGTGTTGAAACAGGTTGGCTCAGGCAGAATCCCGAGCTCAGCAAGCACCTTGCCCCGGTCCCCGGCCTCGTTTCCGAAGATCAGATCGCTGCGGCCCGGGCGAACTGGGATGAAGCATGCGATATCTGCCACAAGCACTGCACCGGGCGTGCGAGGGAAATCCAGCGAGTGGCCAAGGTGCACCGCGATCCGTTCGAACCGATCATGCCCATTCTTGAGGCGGATAGTCCGGTCGGCGAATACCGAAAAATCGCCGATGAGATCATTCGCACAATGCCCAATGAGCAACGCTATCCATCGGCCGCCGCCGAGTCTGTAAGATCCTTCCTCCTCATCCGGTTCGGTCTCCACACCGGCTTGCGACAAAAGAACCTGCGACAGCTGCGCATCTGCCCAAGAGGAAGGCTACCAACGTCTGAACGACAGCTGGCGGACATGAAGGTCGGCGAACTGCGCTGGAGCGAACGAGACCATGGTTGGGAGGTGTTCATACCGTCCGTCGCATTCAAGAACGCGAACTCTTCCTATTTCGGCGACAAGCCATTTCGACTGGTGCTGCCGAATATCGGAAACCTTTACCGATATATCGACGATTATGTGGAGCGGCACCGCGCCCGACTCCTTAAAGGAGCTCCCGATCCCGGCACCTTTTTCGTCAAGACTGTCAAGATCACGAGCACCTCGGCAGCATATGACCAGAATACGTTCTTCGAGGCATGGCGACTGATCATCCAGCGCTACGGTATCTACAATCCATACACTGGGCGCGGAGTCATCAAGGGCCTTCTCCCACACGGACCGCACAACATTCGTGATGTTCTAGCCACCCACATCCTGAAGAAGACAGGCTCGTACGAACAGGCGAGCTACGCGATCCAAGACACTCCCGAGATGGTCGCCAAACACTATGGACGCTTTCTTCCGCAAGACAAAGCAGCATTGGCGGCACGGATTCTCAACCAGGTCTGGGAAGCGGCTTAGGAGTCGATCGCCTCGATCGTCCATAGGCTCTGGGTTATACGTCGTTTGGGGTCTAGCATTAGCGATCAGCAGAAAAGGCGTGCCTTCCCTTTTCGCCCCATAACTCCCGGGCCCGTTCACCGTCCTCGCTGTTAAGCTTTTCGGCCATCCACAACATCGCGCCGTAGATCATGGCCCGATCGTCACCGGTCAGCTCAACGATGCCTGCCTTAACGACGAGACCGCCGAGTTCGATGAGATGTCGGGTTCTCTTGCGACGCTCGACCTGCCAAGTGCGCATGTCACGCCGCGCCAGTGCCGCCCGATGGCGATTGCGCGCCGCCCGGTTCTTCTTGAGTGCTGCCAGCGTCGCGGTCAGACGGTGTTGCAGATCGCCTTGATTTGCCGCGAAAGAAGGCAGCGCCACGCTTGGCCCATGCCTCCCGTCTGGCGGCATCTTTCGTCTCAGCCAGCACCAGCAGCGCACCGGCCAGTTCATCGGCGCTGAAACTGTCGGCACCGGTGGCAATCACCAGTTCGCCGAGTTGCTGCACCTTGCGGGTTTTGAGGTCTTTCGCCTTGTCCTCCAGCGCCTTCAGTTCGCTGTCGTAGTCACGTGGCTTGCGCATAGCGATCTCCTTCCATGAGGCAGGTTGCCCATGGCGTGATGATAATCCTGCGCACCACAGACGGCAGCGCTGTTGCCGGAACGGTCTGAGACACGCCGGTCCATCCCGAGATTTTTTCGAGGGAGGGCGCGCTTATACGTCGTTCCGACGTGGCGTTGGTTGTGCTGATGATCGCAGCGCGATGGCGATCTATCATCTTCACGTCAAGGTCATTGGCCGCGCGGCTGGCTCAAGTGCCGTGGCGTCCGCCGCCTACCGCTCGGCGTCCCGGCTGCGCGATAAACGCATCGAGCGCAGCCATGACTTCTCAGCCAAACGCGGCGTCGTCCATTCCGAGGTGCTTTTGCCCGACGGTGCGCCCGAGCAATGGCGCGATCGCGAACGGCTCTGGAACGATGTCGAGGCGTTCGAGAAACGCAAGGACGCCCAGCTTGCCCGCGAGGTGGAGTTCGCCCTGCCCCGCGAGCTGAGCAAGGCGCAGGGCATCGAACTGGCGCGCGACTTCGTGCAGGCGCAGTTTGTTGATGCCGGCATGATCGCCGATCTCAACGTGCATTGGGATATCGGCGAGGATGGCATGCCCAAACCCCATGCCCATGTCATGCTCACCATGCGCTCTGTCGATACGGACGGATTTGGCCCGAAGGTGCGGGACTGGAACAGCACGCAGATGATCGAGCGCTGGCGCGAACGCTGGGCCGAGCTTGCCAATGAACGTCTGGCCGATCTCGACATCGACGCCCGCATCGACCATCGCAGTCTGGAGGCGCAAGGTATCGAGCTGGAACCACAAAGCCAGATCGGCGCATCGGCACAGCGCATCGAGACACGTCGTGCCGAATCCGAAGCGCTTGATGTTGCCGACCGCGCCGAACTGCATCGCGAGATCGCGCGCAACAATGGCGCGCGCATCCTCGCCGATCCCGCTGTGGCTTTGGACGCCATCACACAGCAGCAATCGACCTTCACGCGCCGCGACCTGGCGCTGTTCGCACACCGCCACAGTGACGGACTGGAGCAGTTCCATGCGGTGATGAATGCATTGGAAAGTTCGCCTGGCTGTATCGCACTCGGTAGCGACGGCCGGGGCATAGAGCGCTTCACAACACGCGACATGATCGCTGCCGAACAGCGTTTGTACGCAGCATCTGAACGCATGGCTGAACGTAGGAGCCATGGTGTCGATTACAGTGACACGTCAGCAGCATTGGCGCGTGCCCAGCAGCACGGCCTGCTGCTTTCTGGTGAGCAGCAGACCGCGCTGTCTCACATCACGGATGGGCGAGATCTCGCGCTCGTCATTGGTCATGCCGGAACGGGAAAGAGTGCGATGCTCGGCGTGGCACGCGAGGCATGGGAGGCTGCCGGCTATCGCGTCCGCGGTGCTGCCCTTTCCGGCATCGCCGCCGAGAACCTGGAAGGCGGATCGGGCATAGTCTCGCGCACCATCGCCAGCATGGAACATGGCTGGCAGCAGGGCCGCGACCTGCTATCGGCGCGCGATGTGCTGATCATCGATGAGGCAGGCATGGTCGGCACGCGACAGATGGAGCGCGTGCTTTCCCATGCAGCAGAGGTCGGTGCAAAGATCGTACTGGTGGGTGACCCGCAGCAGTTGCAGGCCATCGAGGCAGGTGCTGCCTTGCGGTCGATCCATGAACGTCATGGCAGCGCAGAGATCGGCGACGTGCGCCGCCAGCGCGATGAGTGGCAACGCGACGCGACACGCGATCTGGCAACCGCCAGGATCGGCGGTGCACTTGAAGCATACCGTTCCCATGGCATGGTGCACGAAGCGGCAACCCGCAACGAAGCGCGAGAGAATTTGATCGAGCGCTGGGACCGCGAACGGCAGCTACAGCCAGACCGAAGCCGTATCATCCTCACCCACACCAATGACGAGGTTCGCATACTCAACGAGGCAGCGCGTGAGCGCATGCGGGCGGCCGGCGACCTTGGCGATGAGGTCCGCGTCAACGTTGATCGCGGCATGCGCCACTTCGCCAGCGGCGACCGCGTCATGTTCCTGCAGAACGAGCGCGGACTTGGCGTGAAGAACGGCACGCTCGGCACCATCGAACAGGTCAATGCGCAGTCTATGACGGTGCGCACCGATGATGGCCGAGCTGTCGCCTTCGACTTCAAGGACTATGATCGCATCGACCATGGCTATGCAGCGACCATTCACAAAGCACAGGGCATGACGGTCGATAGCAGCCATGTGCTTGCCACACCCGGCATGGATGCACATAGCGCCTATGTCTCCCTGTCGCGCCATCGCGACGGGGTCGATCTGCATTACGGCAACGATGACTTTGCCAATCCAGACCGGCTCGCGCGCACGCTGTCGCGTGATCGGTCAAAGGACATGGCGTCCGACTACGAGATGGTTGATCCAGCCCGCGTCTATGCCAAACGGCGTGGCATCACCTTCACCGAGCGCGTCGCCGAGATCATAAGACGCATCCTGCCGGAACGGCTGCGCGAACATATCGGCAGCTTGCTCTCGCCGGGCCAAGACACCGGGCGCGAGGCGGCAAGAGAGAGTGCAGGCGAAACAGCACGGCGTGACATTGCGAAGCCGGACATAGCCACTGCGCAAGATCCGGAAGCGGTGATGCGTAAAGCCCGCACCGATGCCCTGACCCGCCATGCCCGTGCCGTCGACGCAATTGTCATCGCCGGAGAAACGAACGACAGGATCAGTCCCGAACGCATGCGCGAGCTGAACAAGGCGCGGCAAGCCTTCGACAAAGTTCGGCCGCATGGCTGGCGTGATGCCGAGACGGCTTACACAAAACATCCTGAACTTGCCCACGAGGCGGCCACAGGCAAGGTCAATCGCGCGATCCGCGCGTTGCAACTCGAAACGGAAATCCGCACCGGACGCAGCAATAATGCCGGCATCGATCTGAGCGCCAGAGCCGAGCGCTTCGTCAAACGCTGGCAAAAACTCGACCAGACCAGTCAGCGTCAGTACCAGGCCACTGACATGGCTAGCTACCGGGCGACACGCTCACAGATGGGCGACATGGCCAAAAGCCTCGAACGCGATCCGCAGCTTGAATCCATCCTCGCCAACCACAAGACAGCGCTCGGCATCGGGATCGAAACCGGCCGCCGGCTTGGGGCCGAACTTGCCTTCACGCACGGTATCGATCTCGGCAGGGGGCGTGGCGTCGGACTCTGAGCCGTCCGATTTGCAGCCGATACTTCGCTATGGCCGCTGGGCTTGATCACGCGTCTTGCGTGCCTACCGATGTCCTGCCCATCTGGTCCCGACAGCAGTCAAAAACAGCCACCAGGAGGCAGAGAGACCATGCGAGAACCAGACCGTATCATCCGCCTCAAAACCGTCCTGGCGCGGACCGGGCTTACCCGCTCCACCCTCTATCGCAAGATCGCCGAAGGCTCCTTCCCCGCCCAGATCAAGATCAGCGTCAATGGCGCAGGCTGGCATGAATCCGAGATCAGCCGATGGATCGAAGATCCCGTTCAATGGCGGCCAAAGACGGCTATCGATTAAGTGGTAGCGAGATTCTATCTTGGCTACTTATCATCAGCGATGATCTTCTTCGCCAGCCGAACACCGGCGCCACCACCATTTTCTTCAATGAATTGGATACCGGCGGCTTCGAGTGCTTCGCGGATGGCAGTCAGGTTGTTCCGATGAGGAATACGCACCCCTCGTTCAAAATCGACAACTGTAGCGCGCGACACCCTTGCAGCTTTCGCCAGAGCAGTTTGGCTCCAGCCGAGCATCGCCCTGGCACCCCTGCACTGCTCCACCGAAATTTGGCCCATTTGTTAAATCAGTCTTTTTGTTTGACTTATGAGCCAAAGTCAGCTTAAATGACTGACATTGGCGTACTGCGAATACGTTGGCCGGACAGATGTCGATAGCATCGGGCCAGCCTAACCTCGCCCAAGCAGTGTGGAACTCGGATCATGGCTGATTCCGACAATAGCACGACTTTGCCCACCGTCACGCACCGGCGGTCGATGGCGGCTGCGGCACGCACGACGCGGCCATTCGACGTCTCGACGCCACAGAGCCAGTCGAGCGAAGCTTCGCACGAAGGCCTCACACTTCACCTGTGCGAGGCATGGCAGGAGGCTCACAACCATACACTGGCGCTCTGTCGCAAGCATGGGGCGCTGGAGGCAGAGCTTGTCAGGGTCATCGGCTTTCCGAGCACACGACCAAGTCTCAACAACGGGAGCGACAGGCAACTCCATTCGGTCGATAACTTGCCTGATGTCGGGCCAACTGAGGGCGAAGCCATCCGCGATCAGGCGATTGTGGAGCCTGACGAACATCAAGCCCGCTGGGATGCCATGGATGATCAGATCGGCTATTCGAGAATGGACAGCCTGATCCGTCAATCGGAAGCCACTGAACGAGCTCTGCTGGCTGACATCCTGCTGTCGCCAGCATCAACCATGGACGGAATGCTTGCTAAGTTGTCCGTGCTCCTTGCCGAGGCCGAGAACCGGGACGATCCCGAGGATTTCCCGTGGCCTCACATCCGCGCATTGCGCAACGACCTCACCCGTCTGAATGGCGCAGCGCCAGCGAGCATCGCAAGAGTAGGACAGCAACTCAACTCTGAGAGCAAATGAAAGTCTTGCTGGAACGCACGGATCGCTTTCGTACCGGTGTCGTCCCTGAGGGTGAGATCCGCCCTCACCTTGCCGACCAGCATGTCGGCAGGCAGATCGCCACTGTGCGCGTTCAGTCGAACGTTTCACAGGCGCAACTAGCCCGAGCGATCGGCATCAGCTTTCAACAACTTCAGAAATACGAGAACGCACGCAACCGCGTCAGTGCTTCCATGCTCTATGAAATCGGCAGAGCGTTAGATGTTCCGGTCAGCCGCTTCTTTGATGGACTGCCGGGCAATGGCGAAGCAACCGCTCCGCTTCTGCCGGTCGACGAACGCCTGGAGTTCATCGCGAGCGCCGAAGGCAGGCGCGTCATCGAAGGGCTGATGTGCCTTCCTCCGCGAGTGCGCAACCGTGTGTCGTCCCTGATCTCCGCATTGAGAGAGGAGATCGATCCGGATCAATGTCGATCCGAGCATTAAATCGGCAAACTCCGCAGTCAGTCAACAGCGCCGCTGCTGTCTCTAAAGCAGATCGATAGCATCCCACGGCTGGCGCGTTACTGAAACCGGATCTCGGCTTGCTGACTAAAACGGGGTCGTCAGTGGACAGTCGCTTATGCGGTCACGCTATTGGGAAGCAATCCTTGGGGCACACGAAACGACGCGCGCAACCTTGAACCAAGAAGCGCCAAGCCCTGTCGCTCGACCGACCTACACATAACCCTGACTATCCATGATCCCTACGCGGTTCTAATCAGACTTCCCTACTCCACCTCAGCGCGGCATGCTCACTCATGCTGCAGCGTGAGCGACCAATGAAAACAAGCCCAACGGAGACGTCGGTGGGCCTTGCACTCAAGAGCCTCACCTTGCGCTCGATGATCATCGAATAAGCCACACCAAACTATCGATCGCGGGAGGCTGACGTTGGACGAAAAGTTTCTCACCCCCGAGGAAGTCTCGAAGCGCTATCGCGGTGGCGTTTCCGTTGGAACGCTTCGGAACTGGCGGGCAATGAAGATCGGCCCATCGTTCGTTAAGGTCGGCAAAGCCGTCCTCTATCCGGTCGAGGAGCTTGAAGCGTGGGACGAAAGAAATAGAGTGAGCTGCCGTGCAGCAAGGCGGCTCACTGAACGCACTGATGAACAGCCGTGATGATCATGGAACGTGCCCCACCCACCGGCACCAGATTCAGCTGAATCTAGAGAAATTGCTGAATTATCAATATGATAATAACATTGGTGGACTGCTCCACAACCATCCTTCAGGGGACCCCACCCCGTCCCGCGCAGACATCGACATGACCAAGGAAATCATCGAAGCCGGCAGGCGGCTGGGCGTTACAGTGCACGACCACCTGATCATCGGTAAGAAAGGTCATGCCTCGATGAAGGGGCTGTTGCTGATCTAGATCGCCGGTATCAAGGCGTCGCGATCTTGCATTCGGCGGCCAGCCTGTCGATCGCCGCGGCGGCACCAGCCAGAAAGAAATCGGCGTTGGCACGGCCGGTGATGACACCGAAACGCCACGAAAGCCTGAGGTGCCTGGCCGACGCCAACCTGCTGACGGCGTCGGTGCCAGGTCGTATCAATGTCCGCGAACCATTGGACACCGACCAGTCTTCCTTGACATTTTCGCCACGGTCGACCGACACGGCAACAGTGATGGTGTCCGTGACAGCGACACCATCGTTGAGCTGCAGCCACTCGCTCCATTGCGGCTCGCCGTCCGGGCGACAGGCAATGGTCAGGACAGGACGATAGCCAAGTGCGCCGCTGCCAATAGCTATGATGCTGTCGGCAGAGACCGAGGCAGTGATCGAGCCATCCGGAGCGGAGCCAAACCGCCAGCGATCGGCAGCATCGTCCGCCTGCGCGGCACCACAGCCGAACGCCAGCAACACTATGCCAAGCAGCGGACGAAGTCCGACAACCGACCCTGCCAATTTGCCCTCCGCGAAAAACAGGCACGACTCTGCTGCAAGCTACGCTACGGCAGCTTACCAAGTGATTAGTGGTGATTTAGTGGCATGTTGGGCAATCGCCAGTAGTCTGCATGTACAGACCGGTGGAGCAGACAAGAGTGCAACGCCCCCAGCGGACAGACCACTTCGGAGCACAGGCGACCCAGGTTCACGCAAAGAAAAAGGCCGCCTCGCGGCGGCCCTCGTTCTTTTCCGTTGACGCTTATTCAGCGTCCTTGGCGGCTTTCTTCTTCGGAGCAGCCTTCTTCTTTGGCTCCTCAGCGCCAGCCTCTTCGGCCTTTTCAGCCTTCTTGGCGGCGGCTTTCTTGGCCGGCTTGGCCTTGGTCTCGCCTTCCTCGTCCTCGGCCATCAGCTCTTCCTTGCTCACCTTCTTGTCGGTGACGGAGATCTGGCCGAGCAGATGGTCGACGACCTTTTCCTCGAACATCGGCGCGCGCAGCGTGTTCAGTGCATCCGGGTTGGAGCGGTAGAACTCGTAGACTTCCTGCTGCTGGTTACCCGGGAAACGACGGATCTGCTCGAACAAACCACGCTGCAGCTCATCGTCGGAAACCGTGACACCAGCCTTCTCGCCAATCTCGGCAAGCACCAGGCCCAGGCGCACGCGACGCTCGGCAAGGCGAGTATATTCGGCGCGAGCTTCTTCCTCGGTCGTCTCTTCGTCGGCGAACGTGCGGCCGGCGGCTTCGAGATCACGATTGACCTGGTTCCAGATGTTGGTGAACTCGGCCTCGACAAGCTTGGACGGTGCTTCGAAAGAATAGGAAGTGTCGAGCTGGTCGAGCAGCTGGCGCTTGACCTTCTGGCGCGTCATCGAACCGAACTGGCTTTCGATCTGACCCTTCACGACCTCGCGCAGGCGTTCAAGCGATTCCAGGCCGAGGTTCTTGGCGGTCTCGTCATTGACCTCAAGCTTGCCAGGCGCGGCAACTTCCTTGACGGTGACATCGAAGGTTGCTTCCTTGCCGGCCAGGTGTGCCGCCTGGTAGTTTTCCGGGAAGGTCACGGTGACGAGCTTTTCATCGCCGGCTTTAGCGCCGACCAGCTGATCTTCGAAACCCGGAATGAATTCCTTGGAACCCAGCACCAGCGGCTGATCGGTGCCGGCGCCGCCTGCGAAAGCCTCGCCGTCGATCTTGCCGACATAGTCGATGGTGACACGATCGCCTTCGGCGGCCTTGCCCGACTTGGTCTCGTAGGAACGCGACGATTCGGCAACGCGCTGGACCTGCTCGTCGATTTCCGATTCCGGCACGTCATAGACCGGGCGGGTCACCTTGATGTCGGAGAAATCCTTGATCTCGATGGCCGGGATGACCTCGTAGTTCAGCTTGAATTCGAAATCGCTGCCGCCAGCCAGGATCTTTTCGGCTTCCTTCTCGTCCTCGGTCATGATGACCTCGGGCTGCATGGCGGCCTTTTCGCCGCGGCCGGTAATGATGGTGCGCGACTCGTTGAGGATCTCGTTGACCACCTCAGCCATGAAGGACTTGCCGTATACCTTGCGCAGGTGCTGGACCGGCACCTTGCCCGGACGGAAGCCGTTGATGCGGACCTTGTCCTTGGCATCCGACAGCCGGGCCAGGAGCTTGGCCTCCATGTCGCCGGCGGGCACGACGACCTTGATCTCGCGCTTGAGGCCGGAATTGAGCGTTTCGGTGACCTGCATCATCAAACCTTTTATCTTAACCAATGAGACTGGCTAACGGACCTGCCGTTCGCAGCCTGCCGGAGTAATCTTGCCGGGAGTGGCTTTTGGTACGGAAGCTGGAGCTTTGACCGCTTCGGCGGCTCAATTCCCCCAACGACGCCCCAAAATGTGATTAAGTCTTTGTTTTTCCGACTTCATATCACATTTAGCAGAAGCGGATCGTCGCATCCCGTCACATTCGACACGCCTTTTGTCACAGGCGGGGCCGATTTTCAACTATCTTCGCGCCCGGCAACAAGCTGTGTCTTGACCACCCGACATTGACAGAATGATGGCTACGTGGGATTTGGCCCGTCATGCGGATGTGGCGGAACTGGTAGACGCCCCGGATTTAGGTTCCGGTGCCGAAAGGCGTGGGGGTTCGAGTCCCTTCATCCGCACCATTTTCTCTATAATACCTCTTCAGACCGAATACTTACGGGGATTGCCGACTTCCAATCCCCTTGCAATCCACTTTCCCTTTTTTGCTAGATGCGGCGCTATTTAGCTGATTTGTCGCCGTTCTTTGGAAAACAGCCTGCCATTCGTAACTGGGTATTCGAATTCCGAAGCGTCTATTCATTTGTAACACTGCCTCGATGTTCTAGGTTGTTCTATCCTCAGGGCACTATCCACGGCCTCGAAGTTGATTCCGTTTCGTTCATGGTGATGCATTACCTCCACCGTCCATCCGCTGGCCTTACGAGTTCATCGTAGGCGGGGCACTCACCTATTTGGCGGGGTACGGCCTATGAAAGGCCGGCGTGTGCGTGTTACGGCTGTTCTAGCGTTTTGAGAGAGCCGGTTTGGATCGATGATTCAACGCTTTCACATCGGCCAATGCCCAACGTGTCGCCAAGGCCGCCTGTTCTTGTTTCGCAGTAGGGACCACTGACATCTACGGCCATTGCGAAGAGTGCGAGCAAGGCTTCTAAAACCAGACGACTTGATGATGAACGGTGGCTTCCTGACCCTGCAGGATGACGAAGGTGCCGAATGGGCAACTGCGGAATGGGCGTCCACGGCCCGCACACTGGTGCGTTCCATAGCTGGTTTCCTTTTGTGAAGAGATCTATTTTGCCAGTAGCAGCGACCCCGCCAAGCGATCCAACACAGGCGAGTTCACCAATGGCTAGTCTGCTGATGCAGTAGTCAGACCGAAGTGATCGTTACCCCGGCTGCACCATTGAGTGCACCGTTTTGACTGAAGTCATGGGATATGGCGCGGTACACCCGGCCCTTCGCAGCGGCTCCAGTCGCAAAGTCATAGCTGGAAGTACAATTCCCATTGAAGCGGTCGGGGCCAACATCGAGCGTGATGTTTGCGGAAAGCGATCCCAGTGTGAAGCCCTTTCTACTCGGGCCGGGAGTTAGGATGTACTCGTTGCCTTTGCCCGTCACGATACTCTCACCGAAAATGTTCACGCCCAAAGTTCCGTTGAAAACATTCCCGGTGATGTCCAGAAACCCAAATGCCTGGATACCCACTGTGCCGTCACCAAAGACACAGGAGGTGATCGTTCCGGTACAGTTCTCGACATAAAGCCAGCCGTTTGCAGGGGCAAACCCGACGGACCCGACGTGATCGTTGTTGTCTAAGGCGAGGCCATCGATGTTCCGCAAATCCCATCCGTTTTGCCCACCCAGGTTAATTGGGTTCACGATGCTGTCTTTGACGCTCTGGCGGGTTCTACGTCGAGCACCTCGAAACTCGACGGCTTTGATCGTCAGATCGTAGAATACACAATCGCCGATGTGGGAATTGGACCCGCCCCAACTGAGATCACCTGCGAGGGTTCTCGAAGACAAGCTCATTGCAGCACCGTCCAGGACATATGTGCCGACACCACCGGTCCCGGTGCCAAGGGATACAATGCTACGGCCTATGAGGCTTCCGGTTGTGGTATCCCAAATGCGGAGATCGGTACCAATCTCACCAGAAACCATCGCTGTAACAGTAAGGGTGTTCCCGGAGATTGATCCCGTAAACACAGAGAGGCGATTGTCATCCTCGATCCTGATGCCGCGCTCCGCGCCCGTGAAGACGCATTCCTTCGGGTTGAAAAACTCATCATAGGCGATCGAAATGCAGGAGCGCGGCGTATACAGATACTGCGAGCCTCTGATGCCAAAAGTGCCGAATTTGCAACGTTCCGGGTACGAGCCTGGCGATCCTATCAGCGACAGGATGTTGCCGGTAAATCCGGACGTGGCATAGCAAATATCCATATCGATCTGGCGGAATCCCCGGGATCCATTTCCGTATGCTTCGATCCCGAAGCCAGACGATGCGCCGGTTATGAGAATTGTCGTTGCTGCCCTTGCGTAGATAGTTTTGCCGCCACACCCCTGACCTTTCCAAGTGAGATTGATGTCCTGCGTAATGCGGATCGCACCGGCCGTAACGTTGAAGATGCCACGTCCAAAATGCAGGGTGCCCGACGTATAGGCAGTGATGATTTTGTTCGTTAGACCGTCGTTCAGTGTGTCTCCATTGCTACGGAGAAACTCGATTGCGTTGAGGATAGCGGTCGTACTGTTGGCAGCCCCACCAGCAAGGGCTGCGGCATCCGTCTTATGTCCAACGGCACCAAACATTTCGACGTAGATGGGCTGCCCGCTTGATAACTCGTACCAAGTCGTTCCGCCGCCGCTGAGCGTGATCGAGAACTTGCCCGCATGTGCCGGCTGCGCAGAGACCTTCTTGTACTGCGCTCCACCGCCATCGCCTGCCGAGAAATAGCCGGCTGTAATCATGAAATTCGGCGCGACAGCCGGACTGTAGGCTTTCGCCTCATCTAGGGTGGCGAAGATATCAGGCATGATCTTTCCTTTCGAATAGCCAACTCCTGAAGCGCCAGGCTGGCGAAACAAGGTTGATGCCAACGAATGATGATCTAGCCACAGAGCAAGACAATCGATTGAGGCTTGTCCGTTCACAGGCTTTGATAGCGGTACACAACATCCCCAGAGAGCTGAGTTAAACGATGTCGGTTGTTGTCAGGGGTAGTTTAATGGCCCTTAACGAGCTCAACTGGATCGGCCAAGACTGCCTACGTTTGAGGAACACATCATGAAAAAGTGGGCAATTGCTGCGCTGGCGCTGGCGACCTTCATCCGCACCACTCTTTCCGACACGGTCGACATTTCTTGATGTGGCGCACGTCGCCGCGTCAAGCAAATCCCAGCTTAATAAAGCGGCTCCTCGAACAGCGTCTTGTCGCCGTCGACCAGCGCCTTGATCTGGGGCGTGCCATCCCTGGCCAGCGCAACGCGCACGCCAAACGGGCGAACACGCATGTCGATCTCGATCGCCCGCCCCTCGCCTTCAGGCAGATAGAAGCGCTCGATGCCGTAGTCGGGCGACAACGTTGCCTCGCCTTCCAGCGACCAACCGCCTGAGATGATGCCGGCAATGTCGGCCTCTTCCGAACCTGGCGACGTGGCTGGCGTGCCGAGAAAAGCCGAAACTGGACGCCAGTAGCCGTCGGCATCCTTCTTCAGTCGAACCAGCATGCGGCCGCCAGGCGTCGTTGTCTGACCAGGTGCCATATCGGCCACGAGCTTTGCCGGAATGGTGGATATCTCATAGCCCAGCCGGACATAGTCGCCACGCAGCAGGTCACGCGGATCGACAGGTTCGACCTTCAGCAGAACTTCCGTGCCATTGCGTAGGATGGCGGCGCGGCCAGCGATGATCCAACTCAGGAAGCCGATCTGGACAAGCGTCAGAACGACTGCGGAGATGACGAGCTTTTTTCCGGTCATGATGCTGCCCCTCCCTTCGCTGTCTGCCCACGCATGCTCTTTTCAACGCGAATAATGACAAAGGCGAGAAGGCCGAGGATCACGGCCGCTGCCAGGAAGAAACTGGCCGTGTCGAGCATCGTCCCCATCATGACGAGATAGATCCAGACCAGCTCATAGGCGAAGCCGATATAGGCGAGCCAGCGCAAGCCACGGCTGTCGCGCCCGGCCAGCACAATGGCGGCAACGATGCCGGCGAGCATCAGTGCGGCGGTGAGGATAAGGCCACCGCCCTCGTCATACTGGAATTGCAGGATGGCCATGCCGACAAGAAACCCGAGAAAGGCGTGCAGCGGCAGCCGTCCGCCAAGTTGCAACAGGCCATCCAACGGCTCGGTCGCATAGACGGCTGCCGCAAAGACCACGGCCGAGCCGATCGCCAGCTGGATCGCCATCACATCCCATTCGTCGGCCACGGCGACGAAGCCGGCATAGAGAATGAGCGACAGGATGATGAGATGTCGGGCTGGCTGGCTGCGTGTCCAGTAGGAAATCAGGAACAGCGCGAGCGCTATCAACACATAAAGATAAGGAATGTCGAAGCCGCTGCGGAAGTCGAAGCCGTTAAGCAGCATGATAACCAGCCAACCGTCGGCGATGGCCACCGCCATGATGGTGAGCGGGTTCGAGCGCAGCGCTATCGCGGCAAGAGCGGTGCCGGCACACCAGGTGAGAACCGCACCGGATTCATCGCCCGAGAAATGATACATCTGGCCGATCAGCGCGATCGCCCCACCGAAGGCAGTTGCGGCAACCACCCATGCAGCCTCGGCAAAGGCGGGATGGTCGCGCAGCTTCAGCCATGCACCACCGACATAGCCAGCCGCAATGACCGCAAAGACGGCCAGCACCCGCGTGATACGCGGGATGGTTTCCCAGTTGGCAGCGATGAAGATGAGGATGGCAGCCCCAAGCAGGATGGCCGCCAGCATGGCAAGAACCGTCCCAAAGGAAAAAGAGCGGCGCACATTCGTTTCGACGTCGCGGCGCAGTTTTTCGGCGGTTCCGGCATCGATCAGGCCGTTTTCGACCCACCGCGCGATGTCCTGCCCGACCTTGCTCGCATAGCTTGCCAACAGTCTCACTCCACTATTTTAGTCGGATTACCAGCCGGCCGGAGCAAATCATTGGCAGGGCGTCATTTTCCGATTCTGGCTTCTTTATGACAACGGTGTGAAATGGCTGCCATGTTGCATTGCACAAAACGCATTGCTGCCATGCGACAATCGCACTTTTAAATCGATATGGGTCCACCTATTTTAGCACCGTACAGAAAAGATGAACGAACGAACAAAGACGTAAACGAGCAAATATCATGAACCTGATCCGCAACTACCGCAACTGGCGCCGCTACCGGGACACTGTTTCCGAGCTGAGCCGCCTGAGCAACCGTGAGCTGAGCGATATCGGCATCAGCCGCAGCGACATCCCCTACGTGGCCCGCAAGGCCGCGTAACCAGTCGGGCCGAGCCCGGCCCGTTCCGAATTGAGAGACACGACAATGAACCTGATCCGCAGCTACCGTAACTGGCGCGCCTACCGCGACACGGTCGAACAGCTCGGTCGCCTGTCGAACCGCCAGTTGGAAGACATTGGCCTGTTCCGCCTGGAGATCAAGCAGGCCGCTCGCAAGGCGAGCTAAGCAATTTCGCCAGGGTCTACCTCCTCCCAGACCCTGACGGATACGGTCACCCCTTACCTCCTCCCAAGGGTTGACCACCGAAATGGCGCCCGCCGCACTCCTCCTCCCAGCGGCGGGCGTTATTTCCGAAAGAGAGTTTCGTCCTCTCCGATTGGCGAAAGAGATTTTGTCAGAGCCGACCTCCTCCCCGGCAATGACGAATAGGTCGGCTTCCTCCTCCTCCCTGAGGCCGACCACCGAAACGGTGCCCGCCGCACTCCTCCTCCCAGCGGCGGGCATTGTTTCCGAAAGAGAGTTTCGCCCTCTCCGATTGGCGAAAGAGATTTTGTCGGAGCCCACCTCCTCCCGGGCAACGACGAATAGGTCGGCTTCCTCCTCCTCCCTGAGGCCGACCACCGAAACGGTGCCCGCCGCGTTCCTCCTCCCAGCGGCGGGCATTGTTTCCGAACGAGAGTTTCGCCCTGTCCGATTGGCGAAAGAGATTTTGTCGAAGCCCACCTCCTCCCGGGCAACGACGAATAAGACCGGCCTTCTCCTCCTCCCTGAGGTCGGTCACCCAAACGACACCCGCCGGACCTCCTCCCCCGGCGGGTGTTGTGTTTTTGAGCTCCAGCAAGGCCAATAAGACCCAAGCGCCATTGCGAGAATTGCATTCGCGCGGCTGAAGGATTATTGCGGGCCGCATGAGCAAAGACCCTATTCACATCGTAGGCGGCGGCCTCGCCGGTTCGGAAGCCGCCTGGCAGGCTGCCCAGGCGGGCGTGCCCGTGATCCTGCATGAAATGCGCCCGGTTCGCGGTACCGACGCGCACAAGACCCAGGATCTTGCCGAACTGGTCTGCTCGAATTCCTTCCGCTCCGACGATGCAGAAGCCAATGCCGTCGGCTTGCTGCACGCCGAGATGCGACTGGCCGGTTCATTGATCATGGCTGCGGGCGATGCCAACCAGGTTCCGGCCGGCGGAGCACTTGCCGTCGACCGCGATGGTTTTTCGGCAGCAGTCACAGCCAGGCTCGAGGCACACCCGCTCATCACCATCCAGCGCGAGGAAGTGACCGGCCTGCCGCCCGCAGAATGGGGCCAGGTCATCGTTGCGACGGGACCGCTGACGGCGCCCTCGCTCGCCGGGGCCATCGCCACCGAAACCGGAGCCGATGCGCTCGCCTTTTTCGATGCCATCGCGCCGATCGTGCATTTCGACACGATCGACATGAATGTTGCCTGGTTCCAGTCCCGCTACGACAAGGTCGGCCCTGGTGGCACCGGCAAGGACTACATCAACTGCCCGATGGACAAAGCACAATACGATGCCTTCGTTCAGGCCTTGATCGAAGGCGGCAAGACCGAGTTCAAGCAGTGGGAAGGCACACCCTATTTCGACGGTTGCCTGCCTATCGAAATCATGGCCGAGCGTGGCGTCGAGACACTCCGGCATGGGCCGATGAAGCCGATGGGCTTGACCAACGCGCATAACCCGACGGTCAAAGCCTATGCGGTTGTGCAGTTGCGGCAGGACAATGCGCTGGGTACGCTCTACAACATGGTCGGCTTCCAGACGAAGCTGAAGCATGGCGAACAGGTGCGCATCTTCAAGACCATCCCGGCGTTGGAGAACGCCGAATTCGCACGGCTCGGCGGCCTGCATCGCAACACCTACATCAATTCACCCACTCTGCTGGATACCTCGCTGCAGTTGAAAAGCCGGTCGGGCCTGCGTTTTGCCGGCCAGATCACCGGCTGCGAAGGTTATGTCGAAAGTGCCGCCATCGGCCTGTTGGCAGGCCGCTTCGCCGCGGCCGAGCGGCTCGGCACGCCAATTTCACTGCCGCCAGCCACTACTGCCTTTGGCGCATTGCTCAACCACATCACCGGCGGCCACATCACGTCCGACGACGAACCCGGCAAGCGCTCGTTCCAGCCGATGAACGTCAATTTCGGCCTGTTTCCGCCGCTCGAAGCGGGTACAAAACTACGCCCCGATGGTTTCGAGGGCCGTTTCCGCGGCAAGGACAAATCGATCGCCAAGAAGAAGGCGACGACAGCACGAGCACTGGCTGATTGCCGTGCATGGCTTGGCTTGTCCGCGCAGGCTCAGGCGGCAGAGTAACCGGAAAGTTCCGACAGACTTGAGCAATTCCAGGAAAAGTGCGTAGCGGTTTTCCTGGAATTGCTCAAAAAACAAAAGTTGGAGCATTTCCGAAAAACCGGAAACGCTCTAGTCTGCGGCCCTCTTGGTCGGGGGGCCATCGTGTTTCGGAAAAGAACAGTCCTTGCTGCGGTCATTCTGGCGGCTTCCGCGGGCTGCACGGCGACGCCCCAGGCACTGCAGTCGCTCGGTGACCGCAACTACATGCGATATGCGACCGGAAAACCCTACGCGCAGATCGCATCGCAAAACCAGATGTCCGTCGAAGGTCTGGCGGGTGCGACCATCTACGGGCCGATGATCGGCGAGTATCGCCTGACCGATGGCGATACGGTCTATCGACATATCGACAACGTGGAGTCCACGCGAACGAATGTTGGCGCCGGCATGCTGATGCAGCGAGAAAGCGTGGGCACGCGCTACCGGCTTGCCTATTTTCGTGTCGGCCCCGACGGTATCGTCAAGGATTGGGCGACGGGCGCCTTGCCGGGGGAACGGCTCGGGTGCACCTGGTATGTGGGCGGCTTCGTCCAGCAATGCAGCAACGAAACACAGCGCCTGCAGAGCCTTGCCGTCTATGACTCGCTGGTGCGTACGTCGAGCGATAGTCCTTTGCCGTCATGGGGCACTCCAATCGCAGGCGCTCAACAACCCAAGGCTGGTTGACCAGGGCACATAGACTTGGCCGACATCAACCTGCAAGACGACTGGCGCGGCATGAATCTCAATACACCGCCCTATTCTGCAGCCTCTATCTGACCGGGCAGTCCCGGCTTGCCTGCCTCGGCGGGATTTCGACGCACATATGCCGCTTTCAGCGTTTCGGAAGTGTCGCGTGAGCCGTCATGGCTCCAGCCCGGTGGCATGAACAGATACCGAAGCCGCTGGCCAAAGGTCAGGCTTGGAGAAAAAGCGTCCTTGAACATGCCGATCCATTCATGGAACGCCACCTTCACCGGGTTGAAGGTGCCGATGTTCTTGACAATGCCATAACGCGGCCGGTCCTCTTCCAATTCCTCGACAAAGGTACCGAACATGCGGTCCCAGATGATCAGTGTGCCGGCATAGTTGGCGTCGAGATAACGCGGATTCGTGGCGTGATGCACCCGGTGGTGCGAAGGCGTGTTGAAGATCAATTCCACCCAGTTCCACATCTTGCCAATGGTCTCGGTGTGGATCCAGAACTGGTAGACGAGGTTGAAGCCATAGACAAAGGCGATGACAGCCGGGTGGAAGCCGAGCAGCACCAGTGGAACCTGCAGCACGAACATGCCGGTAAACAGGCCGGTCCAGCTCTGCCTGAGCGCGGTCGAGAGATTGTAGTGCTGGCTGGAGTGGTGGTTGACGTGCTCGGCCCAGACCCAGCGACAGCGATGCGCGATGCGGTGATAGACGTAGTAGCGCAGATCATCGATCAGGAAGGCAGCGATGCAGGTCCACACCGAGACACCGAAGTCGAAGAATCGGAACTGCCAGACCCACATCAATGCCGAGAAGGAAACGATGCCCAGCAGAATTCCGGCCGCGACATTGCCGGTGCCCATCATCAGGCTGGTCAGCGTGTCGCGTGTTTCGAACTCTCCCTTGGCCCTGCCGGTGCGCACCAGCCAGACCTCCAGAAGGATGGCGACGACGAAGAACGGGATCGCGAGTTTGGTGACATCCGGAAACTGATAGGTCTGCATCAGGCGGCCTCCTGCCTAGCCGGGTGGTTGTTGGGATCCAGCGCCTTGAAAACCGCATCAGCGGTTGTGGCATCAGCGAAAGCGAAGCGCCCTCCCCGCCAGGTGAAATCCTTGAAACGCAGCGTCAGAAAATTGCCATCGTCGAGGCCGGCGAACTCGATCTCGGCCGGCGTTACGATACGGGTCAGGAACCGGTCCCCGATGGCGTGGACGATACCGGTGCGCCCATCGCCGAGTTCGATGAAAGCCGTATCGCCATTTTCTGTGAGCTGAACTGCTTCCGGCTTGAGATCGGGGAAATCCTCGGCAAAGCGGTCCAGGGCCTGTCCGGCATCAATCAGCTGCGTAACCCGGCTACCGCCGGTGAAATGCACGGCTGCAACCGCCATCGAAATGCCGACGACGACCATCATCACGAGAACCGGCAGACTGATCAAAGGCGCTCCTCCGGGCGAACGCCTCCTCGCGCCCAATCCCCGCGCGAAAACTAGCATGATTGACGTTTACGTCAAAGAAAATCGACTTTAATCAAAAGACTGGCGACAGCAGGCCGTTGAATGCTGGCTCAGGCCCAACCGCGCCCCGCCCGGCGAAACAACAGCCAATGCCGCTTCAAAGCCGACAGCTGCACAGCTCTGGAAAGTGATGCAACCGCGTCGCGGCTGCTCATCGAAGTCAGGTAGGCTTTCGTCAGAGCCAGCGGGAGAAAGGCTGGGCGCAGTACAGCCGGCAACATCGCCGCGCCACGTTCGAAAGCAGACATATGCTCCTGTGCCAAGGCGATCATCGCAGTGACAGCCCGGCCAGCCGCCGGACCTCCGTTGCCTGCCAGGAACTCCTGCGGCGACGAGCCGACCGCGGCCAGGATATCCGCGGGCACATAACATTGCCCCCTCGCCCGGTGCTGCGGCAGCAAAAGCAGCAGGCCCGTGATCGCCTGCGCGCAACCAGCATGGCCGGCGAGTTCGGCAAAGCGCGGCGCCTCGATCGGATCGAGCGCCAGGGCAGCCAGCTGGATCAAAGCCGACGCCGTCTCGCCGCAATAGCCTTCGAGATCGGTGCGCGACGGCATAGGGTCGTCATACAGGTCGAATATCCGAGCTTCGAGATAGTTGTCGAAGGCTTGCCTGGGCAGATTGTGTTGCCGGATGGCCGTCATCAAAGCCTCGGCGAGCGGGTGCCCCGCGCCAGCGTCGGATGCATCCGATTTGATGACATCCCGCCACCACTGCAGGCGTACCTCGCCTGGCAACGCTTCACGAATGCGGTCGCGCACACCGGCGATTTCGGCGTTGAAGGCATAAAGCGCCAGAAGCGCATCGCGCTTTTCGGCGGGAGCATAAAGCGCAGACAGGTAGCGATCATGATCAACCGCTCGCACCGTATCCATGACGGTCATTTCGGTCACGATCAATCAACCGCGATGAAGGCGGCGGCAACGGCGCGGTCTTCGGCAAGCAGAACGTTGTAGGTCCGCACGGCAGCGCCGGTCGACATCGGATCGGCGGAAATCCCAGCCTGCCTGAATGCAGCCCTCAGAGTTGCAGGCAAGGGCCGCAACTCCGGCCCCATGCCGACCAGAAGGATTTCAATGCTGGCGGCTTCAGCCAAAACCTTGTCGAAATCCGCAGAGGTCAGGGCAACCGGGTTGGCTGGCTGCCAACCGTGGACGCCGGACGGCAGGCACAGCAGCGAACCGCGATGCGACATGTCAGCGAAACGGAAGCCGCCATTGCCGTAGGCTTCAATCGCCGCACGGCCCGGGAAGTGGGCCTCGCGGATAATTATGCCTTTGCCGCCGAACAGGCTCTTGGCCACGCTCTTGCCTATCAGGTCGTAAGCGCTTTGCCGTTCGCTGGCTTCTCTTCGGCTGCATCAGGGGCCTGGCGCAGCTTGAAGAGGATGAGCAACGGCGCGGCGATGAAGATCGACGAATAGGTTCCGAACACCACACCGAACAGCATTGCCAGCGTGAACGAGCGGATCACCTCGCCACCGAACAATACCAGAGCCAGGAGTGCCAGAATCGTGGTCACCGCCGTCAGCGTCGTTCTGGACAGCGTCTCGTTGATCGCCGTGTTCAGAATCGTCGGCATCGGCGTCTTCTTGTATTTGCGCAGATCTTCTCGAACACGGTCATAGACCACGATCGTATCGTTCAGCGAATAGCCGATGATCGTCAGAATCGCGGCGATCGATGACTGGTTGAACTCGATGCCGGTTATACAGAAGAAGCCGATCGTCATGACGATATCGTGCACGGTCGCCACGATGGCGCCGACGGCGAACTGCCATTCGAAGCGGAACCAGACATAGATCAGGATACCCACCAGCGCGACCAACATGCCGATCGTGCCCTGTGTGGCGAGTTCGCTCGACACCGTTGGACCGACAACCTCGACGCGGCGGAAGTCATACTTGTCCTGCAGTTCCGCGCGCACCTTGTCGATGACGCTCTGCTCGGCATTGTCGCCTTCCTCCTGCGCCGCAACGCGGATCAGGACATCGGTCGGACTGCCGAATTGCTGGACCTGCACATCGCCGATGTTCAGCTCCGACAGCTTGCCGCGGATATCTGCAATGTCCGCGGGTCCGCTCTTCGACTGTACCTCGATCGTCGAACCGCCCTTGAAGTCGACGCCATAGTTGATGTCGACGGTCATGAACAAGACGACCGACATGATCGACAGCAGCGTCGACAACGCAAAGGTCCAGCGGCGCAAGCCCATGAACGGGAACTTTGTGCCCGGCTTCACGAAGGTAACCGGAGCCCGCGGCAGTTCCTTCGGCTTTGCGCGGCGCAGCCAGATCGAGACCAGCAGGCGCGTGAAGGTGAAGGCCGTAAAGACCGTGGTCAGGATGCCGATGGCGAAGGTAACGGCAAAGCCTTTGACTGGACCGGAGCCGAGCCAGAACAGCACGATGGTGGCGATGAAGGAGGTGACGTTGGAATCGACGATGGTTGCCAGCGCTTTGGCAAAACCGGTATCGATCGCCTGGATGACGGAGCGCCCCTGTCGACGCTCCTCGCGGATACGCTCGTAGATCAGCACGTTTGAGTCGACTGCCATGCCGATGGTGAGCACGATACCGGCAATGCCCGGCATCGTCAGCGTAGCACCAAGCAGCGACAGCAGTCCGACGATCATGGCAACGTGCACAGCCAGTGCGATGTTGGCCAGGAAGCCGAGGAACCCATAGGCCACGAACATGAAGCCGACGACCAGGATCGAGCCGATGATGCCGGCGATCTTGCCCGCCTGGATCGAGTCCTGCCCGAGGCCTGGACCGACGGTACGCTCTTCAACAACGGTCAGTGTTGCCGGCAATGCGCCGGCGCGCAGCAGGACCGCGAGATCGTTGGCGCTCTGGGCGGTGAAATTGCCGGAAATCTGGCCGGTGCCACCGAGGATCGGCTCACGAATCTGCGGCGCCGAAATCACCTGGTTGTCTAGGATGATAGCAAAGAGCTTGCCGACATTCTGCTGGGTCGCCTGGCCAAAACGCGTGGCGCCCTTGGAATCGAAGCGGAAAGAGACGACCGGCTCGTTGGTCTGCGAGTTGAATGTAGCCTGAGCATCCGTCAGGTTCTCGCCAGAAACGATGACACGATTCTCGATCAGATACGGAACCGGCGGATCATCCTTCGAATAGAGCACACTGGAGCCGGCAGGCGGACGGCCGTTGATGGCCTCCTGCACCGGCATCGTCTGATCGACCATCTGGAAGGTCAGCTTGGCGGTCTGGCCAAGAATTTCCTTCAGCCGTTGCGGGTCCTGCAGACCAGGCACCTGCACGACGATACGATCATCACCCTGGCGCTGAACGATCGGCTCCGTGGTGCCGAGTTCGTTGACGCGCCGGTCAACGACCTCGATCGACTGCGTCAATGCGGTCGAGGAGCGATATTTGACGCCGGCATCCGTCATGGTGAAGCGTAGCAGGCCGGGCTCTGGCTCATCTTCGGTCCATTCGGTGATGGTGCCACCGCTGAACAATCCCGACGTTATGGGGGCTACCAGCCCCTTCAACGCCTCCTTGGCTGCGTCGACCTGAGCTACGTCGCGGACACGGACCTGAACCACACGGCCCGAACCGGACAGACCGGTGTAACCGATCTTGGCGTCGCGCAGCAGGGTGCGGATTTCGTCACGGCTGGCTTCGAGCCGATCCTTGATCAGGTCGTTCTGATCGATCTGGAGAAGAATATGAGAACCGCCCTGCAGGTCGAGCCCCAGGGTCATCTGCTTCTTCGGCACCCAACTCGGTAATTTGGCCAAGGTGTCGGCCGGGATGAGGTTGGGCGCGGCAAGGACGAACGTGACGGCAACAGCCAGCCAGATCAGGATTGCCTTCCAGCGCGAAAAATAGAGCATGTTCTACGATCCAGTGCGTCGATCCGGCGTGCCAGGCACGCCGCTGCGCTTAGTTCTTGGCGTTCTGGTTGGCTACCGGCTCACCCTTGACCCGTACGTCGGCGATGGTGCTGCGCAGTGCGGTAACCTTCAGGCCGTTGCCGAGATCAACCTCGAGTTCGTTGTCGTCGACCACCTTGGTGACCTTGCCGACAAACCCGCCACCGGTAACGACCGTGTCGCCGCGGCGGATGGCGGTCAGCATTTCACCGCGCTTCTTCATCTGCGTACGCTGCGGGCGGATGATCAGAAAATACATGATCACGAAAATGAGGACAAACGGCAAAATGCTGATGAAGACATCAGGTGTGGCGCCAACGCCCTGGGCGTATGCCGGTGTCACGAACATCGAAAACTCCTGAGACGTAGAGGAAAGCCGTTATCCGGCCCACGAAATTTGCGCGGAATATAGTCGGTAAAGCCACTATTGCAACCATTCCCCGCCCTGCTCCCACCGCTGTTATGCCACCGTGTCGCTTTGGTCGCACCAATGCTTGCAAAAAGCCTGAGCCCGTGAGAGAACCGTACGTTACGGTACGCATACAGAAAGCATACCTCATCGTGATGCCGAGGACGTCCCTTGCCCCAGGAAAATATCGAAGCGCTGTCTGAAAAACTCGACCGGCTGATCGAAGCCGTTGCCCGGCTGGCGCCACCGCCACCGCCGAAAACCGACCTTGCCGCAGCCGACTGTTTCGTCTGGCAGGCAGATTCGGGCTATCTCGAGCCGATCTTCAGGGTCAACCGGGTCGACATCGCCCTTATCCGCAGCGTCGACCGGGTGCGCGACATCCTGTTCGACAACACCGAGCGCTTTGCCTTGGGCTATGCAGCCAACAACGTGTTGTTGTGGGGCGCGCGCGGCATGGGCAAATCCTCGCTCGTCAAAGCTGTCCATGCTGCGATCAACGCATCCGGCAAAGCCGACGGCGCGCTCAAGCTGATCGAAATCCATCGCGAGGACATCGACACCCTGCCAAAGCTGATGACGATGCTGAAGGCGGCTCCCTACCGGTTCATCCTGTTCTGCGATGACCTCTCTTTCGATCACGACGACACCTCCTACAAGTCGCTCAAGGCTGCGCTCGAAGGCGGCGTCGAGGGCCGTCCTCACAACGTCATCTTCTATGCGACCTCGAACCGCCGACACCTGTTGCCGCGCGACATGATCGACAACGAGCGCTCTACAGCGATCAATCCGTCGGAAGCCGTCGAGGAAAAAGTATCATTGTCGGATCGGTTCGGGCTGTGGCTTGGCTTCCACAAATGCTCGCAGGACGATTATCTCGATATGGTCAACGGCTATGTCCGCCATTTCGAATTGGACATGGACGCCGATACGCTCCGCGCGGAAGCACTGGAGTGGGCAACCACGCGCGGCAGCCGCTCCGGCCGTGTCGCCTGGCAGTTCACGCAGGATCTGGCTGGCCGCCTCGGCAAGCCGCTCTAACCCACTGATTCGTCAGCCATAACCGAAAAAGCCCGCTCCTTGGGGAGCGGGCCAAGCTGCCGGGCCGGACTGGAGGTCGACGACCCGTAATCTTCTTGTTCTTCTATTCGAGCCGAATTACTCGAGGAAGGTCTGCGGATCGACCGGCGACGAATTCTTGCGCACCTCGAAATGCAGCTTCGGTGCGTCGGTGGTGCCGCTCATGCCAGAGCGGGCGATTTCCTGGCCACGCTTGACCTTCTGGCCGCGCTGCACCTCCAGCGAGGAAGCATGACCGTAGACCGTGACCAGCCCATCTTCGTGGCGCACCAGCACCGTGTTGCCGAATTCCTTCAACCCATCGCCGGCGTAGATGACGACGCCATTCTCGGCGGCCTTGATTGGCGTGCCTTCCGGAACCGCGATATCGATGCCGCCCGCTCCCGACTTGTAGCCGGAGATGACACGACCGCGCACCGGCCAGCGCATCTTGCCAATGCCAGTAGAGTCAGGCGCTTCCGCAGCTTCGCTCTCTGCCTGCTGGATGACCTTCTGGTCCTTCTTCGGCGGCGTGTATGTGGCGAGCGTTGCGCCCGGCTTCTCCGGCGCGGGGATCGATGCAGTCTTGACTGCGTCGACCGATGCGGAAGGCTTTGCAGCCGCCACGGTCGCAGCAGGCGCTGCGCCAGCCGCCGGAACCTTCAGGGTCTGACCAATGCGCAGCAGGCCGTCCTGCATACCGTTTGCCTGTTTCAGAGCCGTGGTCGAAACGCCGGTCTTGCGAGCGATCGAAGACAACGTGTCGCCCTGCTGGACGGTATAGCCGCCTGCGCCAGCTTTCGGCTGCGCTGCAGCGATCTGAGCTTCCTTGGCCAACTTTGCCTTCGGATCGCTGGCTGCGGCGGATGCGTCGACCTGAGCAGCAGCCTTGCTCTCCTTGACCTTCGGCTGCTGCGGCAACACGGCCACCTTTTCGGCGGGCACATTGCCTGGCAGCGGCACCTTGTTGGCAGGCACGTCATACTTGGTACCGCGCGACGACTTCGCATCGGCAACGTTCGGATCGTTGTCAGGCGCGGAAACCGGCGCCTTGTTGGTGTAGACGTAAGTCGGGATGACCAGCTTCTGGCCGCTCTTCAGGCCATCGGCTGAGGCCAGACCATTGGTCTTCATAATGACGTCGGCCGGCACGCCGTAACGGCGCGAGAGGTTGTAGACCGTCTCGCCTTCGCGTGCAGTGATCTGAGTACCGCCGGCGCGGGACCAGCCCTTCACGTCCTCGGCGGAGGCTTGCGCGCTGGCAATTGTGGCGTTGACCGGTGCCTGCAGCTGATTGATGCCGCCGGTCACGGTCTGATCGACCTTCGCCGCCTTGGCCTGCCCCTGCGCGATCATTGGCTCGGCAGCGGCGCGTGCCTTGTTGACCACTGGAGCGGTAGCCTGCGCGACTGTCGGCAGCGGCTGCGACGAAACCGGCTGCAGGCTGGAGCGGGCAACCGAAGAGCGCGCGTAGTTGGCGTTCGACGCCTGATACTGCGCATCGCCCGGATAGGGCTGGGCCGCCGCCTGCTTGGAGATGATCGAACGCTGGTTGTCGGTCGAGGCTGTCGCCATCGTATCGACGCCACCGAAGCGCGCAACCTGGGAACTACACCCAGAAACCGCACCGATAACCAGCAACATGGCGCAGCCACGCGTCAGATTGCGCTTGTCTGCCTTCAAGGATTTGAACCGCATCGCAATAACCCGCACTTACCCGGTACTCATTGACTCGGATTAAAGCGCGTTAATGTTACTGCCCGGTTAAGCGGTTAGAATCCGTCGAAATTTTTCTTAAAATGTTTGTCCGGAACAGGGCAGCGCGTGGCGCCGGATCAGATGAAGGCCGCAGCCCCTGGCAGGATAGGCTGGAAGCGCACCGTACCGATGTCTTCTCGCTCGAACCGGCTACCGACCTTGAGCAGCTTGGCCAGCACCTGCTCCCCTTCTTCCGGCCCGATGGGTGCAATCACGGTGCCGCCGCTGGAGAGTTGGTCGAGCAGAAAACGCGGCAGCGAATCGAAAGCTGCCCAGACGATGATCCGGTCGAATGGCCCTTCATTGACGAGACCGTTCGAGCCGTCCGCGTGCCGCGCGAACACATTGGTGATGCCGAGCGCCTCGAAGCGCTGCTTGGCAAGCTCGATAAGCGACTTATAGCGGTCGACAGTGACCACTCGCGTGGCCACCCGCGACATGACTGCCGCGGTAAAACCTGAGCCGGTACCGATCTCAAGCACACGATTGCCGGGCTCGATGTTGAGCGCGGCGATGACGGCAGCCTGAAGGTCCGCGCCTTCCATCGCCTCACCGCATTCGATCGGCAGCATGCGGTCGGTCCAGGCAATGGAATGGAACTGGCCCGAGATGAACGCATGGCGCGGTGTCGCCTCGAAGGCAGCGATCAGCGGTTTCGGGACCGCACCCTTGCCACGCAGGCGAAGCAGAAAGGCGGCAAACCCTTCGCGTTCGTCGGAACCGATCATGCAAGCGCCTTCGTCAATTGGTCTCGAATTTCATAAGCAGTCAGATCCAGGTGAAGCGGCGTCACCGATACCAGCCTGTTGCGCATGGCGTGCAGATCGGTACCAGCCTTACCTTCCGCCGGCTCACGGCCGAAACGCAGCCAGTAATATGGCAGGCCGCGGCCATCGCGACGCTCATCCACCCATAGCGAATGCACCAGCTTGCCTTGCGACGTCACAACCGTGCCTTCGACCTCACCTGGCGTGCAATTCGGAAAATTGACGTTGAGCAGCACGCCTTCCGGCAGGGGTGTCGCAACCAGCTTCTTCAACAAGGCCGGGGCCAGCGCCTCGGTCGTCTCGTAAGGAACGACACGGTCCTCGCCGACATAAGAATAGGCCTGGCTGATGGCAATGGAACGCACGCCAAGCAGCGTGCCTTCCATGGCTCCGGCGACGGTGCCGGAATAGGTGACATCATCGGCGATGTTGGCACCTGAATTGACCCCCGACAGAATGAGATCAGGCAATTCGGGTAGAATCTTGCGCGCACCCATGATGACGCAGTCGGTTGGCGTACCGCGTACGGCATAGTGCTTCTCGCCGATCTGGCGCAGGCGCAGCGGTTCGGAAATCGACAGCGAATGCGCATAACCCGACTGGTCGGTTTCCGGGGCCACCACCCACACGTCGTCGGAAAGCGCGCGGGCGATGCGTTCCAGCGATGCCAGTCCCTCGGCATGGATGCCGTCGTCATTGGTCAGAAGAATGCGCATTAGTTCGATTCGATTCTTTCCAGGCCGCCCATGTAGGGCTTGAGGACTTCAGGAATAGTTACGCTACCGTCCTCGTTCTGGTAATTTTCGATGACGGCAATTAGTGCACGTCCGACAGCAACGCCCGATCCGTTCAATGTGTGGACGAACAGATTGCCCTTGCCTTCACGATCCTTGTAGCGGGCATTCATGCGTCGGGCCTGGAAATCACCGCAGACCGAACAGGACGAGATTTCGCGATAGGCGTTCTGCCCAGGCAGCCAGACCTCGATGTCGTAGGTCTTGCGCGCACCGAAACCCATGTCGCCGGTGCAGAGCGCCACCGTGCGGAATGGCAATTCGAGCCGCTTAAGCACTTCCTCCGCGCACTGCGTCATGCGCTGGTGTTCGGCGATCGATGACCCCTGATCGGTGATCGAAACCAGTTCGACCTTGTAGAACTGGTGCTGGCGCAGCATGCCGCGCGTGTCGCGACCGGCCGAACCGGCTTCCGAACGGAAGCAGGGCGTCAGTGCGGTGAAGCGCAGTGGCAGTCTGTCATGCGAAACGATCTCCTCTCGCACCAGATTGGTCAGCGGCACTTCAGCGGTCGGAATGAGGCCAAGCCTGCTCTCGCCATGCGGCGTGAAGAACAGATCCTCTTCGAATTTCGGTAGCTGGTTGGTGCCGAAAAGCACCTCGTCACGGACCAGAAGCGGCGGCTGCACCTCGGTGTAGTCGTGCTCGGTGGTATGCAGATCGAGCATGAACTGGCCGAGCGCACGCTCGAGCCTCGCCAACTGCCCCCGCAGAATGGTGAAGCGCGAACCCGACAGCTTGGCCGCGCGCTCGAAATCCATCAGGCCCAGCGCCTCGCCAACCTCGAAATGCTCCTTGACCCAGTTCGGTCGCATCGCGAGCTTGCCGACCTTGTGCACCTCGACATTGTCGTGTTCGTCCTTGCCGACCGGCACGTCGTCGAGCGGCACATTGGGTATGACGGCAAGGATACCTTCGAGTGCCTCGTCGAGCCGACGCTCCTCGGCCTCACCACCCTGTATGAAGCTTTTGATCTCGGCGACTTCAGCCTTCAGCTTTTCAGCCAGCTCGGCATCCTTCGTGCTGAGCGCCTTGCCGATCTCCTTGGATGCCGAATTGCGGCGCTCCTGTGCCTCCTGCAGCCGACCGAGATGGGCGCGACGGGCTTCGTCTCTGGCGATGATGTCGTCAACGGTGGACTGGGCGTCAGCCTGCGACCACGAGCGCTTCACCAGCGCTTCAACCAAGGCCTGCGGGTTTTCGCGAATCCATCTGATATCGAGCATGTCCATCCATCCTGAAGAGGGAGCCGTGGGGTAACTCTCCTCGGCGCAGGATGCAAGGGTGGGGGACCGGGCGCCAGCCTCAGCGCCCGTAGATGCCGATCTCGTCCAGCGGATGGGAGGCTGGTGTCTTGTCGCCGGAAGCCGCTCCGTAGCGGTCACGGTCGACAATTCCGTGCACATAGATCTCCAGGGCATTGTTGAGCTTTTCGTTCCCCTTGCCATCTGGATCCGCGATTGCATTGATCAGATCCTCCAAGGAGATTCCGATCTCATCCAATCCAAGCTTCTTTTCGATCTCCTTGATGACAAGGTAGGCGTTCGGGCTCCGTTGCAATGAAGCAAAGGCCTGCTGCAACGCTGCACCATACTCCCGTGTTGACACGTAGTCGGATTGTTTGACTCCGAGTTCCTGGCCCGCGCGCTCGATGAGCGACACTTTCAGCGCCGTAACATCGAGGCTGTTGACGCTGAACATCGCCTCGACAGCCTTGGCCCGAACCTGCATTGGCAGTCCACCCGGACCCGCAGCACCTTTGCGAGCAGGATCGTTGTGGAGTGCATTCAGGATATTGTCGCTCGCAGCCGCGCGTTTTGCCGAACGCGGCGCGATGGGCGTCATCTGCAGGAAAAGCGACGAAACCTGGTTGAGTGCAATGGTCGAAAGCATGGCGATCTCGCTGGCGCAGCCGCTCATCATGAAGCAGCGCACCGGAAATCAGAGCCGGAACCTCATGTTCCATGCAGCAGCGTCATTCGGTCTGCCGCAGAATGGAGGAACTTCCCTAACGAAACCTCACCGATCGTCGCAAACCGAGGAACACGGCTATGCGTCAGGTCTGTCAGGGCTGCTGCGCGGAATCCGTCGGCGTCTCGGAAGACTGCGCTTCGGCGGAGGCGGTCGCTTCCTGTTTCTCACGCGCCAGCTTTTCGCGCTTCTGGCTCTTCTCGATCATGCGTGAAGTTATGATCGCGACCTCGTAGAGGATGATGGTCGGCAGCGCCAAACCGATCTGGCTGAGCGGATCGGGTGGCGTAAGCACCGCGGCAACCACGAAAGCGATGACGATTGCCCAGCGGCGCTTGTCGACCAGCGCTTGCGAAGACAGCAGACCGACACGCGTCATCAGGCTGGTCACCACTGGCAACTGGAAAACCAGGCCGAAGGAGAAGATCAGCGTCATGATGAGGCTGAGATATTCCGACACCTTGGGCAGCAGCGAAATCTGCACTTCGCTATCGGTGCCCGCCTGCTGCATGGCAAGGAAGAACCACATCACCATCGGCGTGAAGAAGAAGTAAACCAGCGCCGCGCCCATCAGGAACAGGATCGGTGAAGCGATCAGGAACGGCAGAAAGGCCGCACGCTCGTTCTTGTAGAGGCCAGGGGCGATGAACTTGTAGATCTGCGTCGCAATCAGCGGAAACGCGATGACCATGCCGCCGAACATGGCAAGCTTGACCTGTGTGAAAAAGAACTCCTGCGGTGCGGTGTAGATCAACTCGACCTTGTGCGGATCGAGGCCGGCCCATTGCGTCGCCCATTTGAACGGCACGACCAGCAGGTTGAACAGTTTCTTGGCGAAGAAGAAGCAGACCAGGAAGGCGACAAAGAAGCCCGCAATCGACCAGATGAGCCGGCGGCGCAACTCGATCAGATGCTCGATGAGCGGAGCCGACGACTTGTCGATCTCGTCCTGTTCCGAAACGGTCACTTGGCGGTCCTCGCCGTCTTCTTTGCAGGCGCTTTCACAGTCGATACCGTCTTAGCGGGCTTCACTGGCGCCTTGGCTGCAAGCTCCGGCTTGACGGCGGAAGCTTTCACAACAGGTTTGGTTACGGCCTTCGAACCAGCCGGCCTCTGCGCCGCCTTCGTCGTGGCAGGCTTGGCCGCAACGGCAACGGCCGCTTTTACCGGCTTGGCGGTGGGCTTGCGTTTTGCAGGTCCTGCAGCAGCCACCGCAGCGGCAACAGGCTCCGCCGCCGGAACGACGGGTGTCGCCGGCATGGCCTCCGGACCATTCACGCCAGGCAGAACCGTGGCGCCATTCTTCAGAGGCTCCGCAGCCTGCGGCTCGCTGGCCGCCGGCGTCGCCGGATCTTCCGCCGGCTTCGGTTTCATCATGTTGTCGACACCGGAGCGCACGTCGGCAGCGGCTTGCTCGAACGGATTGAGCTGCTTGCGGATTTGCGCAGCCGGATTGAGGCCGCGCAACTCGTCGACCGATTTCTTGACGTCGTCGAGCTCGGCTTCCTTCAGCGCTTCGTTGAACTGTTTCTGGAAATCACCCGCCATGGCACGCAACTTGGCCACCGTGCGGCCGAAGGTACGCAACATGTTCGGCAAATCCTTCGGGCCGACGACCACGATCATGACGATCGCGATCACCAGCATCTCGGTCCAGCCGACTTCGAACATGACTATCGGTTCCGACTAGAGCAATTCCAGCAAAAGTGCGCAGCGGTTTTGCGTCCGGAATTGCGTATAAACAAAGGATCGGAGCGTTTCCGGGTTTCCGTGAGAAACGGAAACGCCCTGGTGCCTGACGGTGTCTCCGGAAAGCGCTGGCTCAGCTCTTGCCAGCCTTTTCCTTCATGTTCGAGACGGTCTCGTCGGTGCGGTGCTCGACGGTGCGGGAATCGTCGGCTTCGTCGTCGGCCATGCCCTTCTTGAAGCTCTTGATGCCCTTGGCCATGTCGCCCATCAGTTCCGGAATCTTGCCCCGGCCAAACACCAGGAGAACGATGACCAGCACGATCAGCCAGTGCCAAATCGAAAAGGAACCCATTGTTTTTCTCTCTTGAACTGTTTCCCTGCCGCTGATCTATGCGTTTTCGCATCCGGATTCAAACGGAACCGCGACAGCTTCTATCACGTCCGGCCAATTGTCAGCCGGATTTGTTGAGCTCATCCGAAAATAGGCCGCTACCAAACAGCGCATGAACCGGTTTCCGGGTGCTGACCAATCACTCTTCCGTGACGCGCGGCGTCAGAAGGCCAAGCTCTTCGAGATCGATATCGGTGAGTGGATCCTCGTCCTCGGTCAATTCGTCGGGATCGGCAGGCGGCAGCGGTACCGAGAAATTGGCCGGCATGCGGGTGGAGAGCAGGCCGGCCCCCTTCAGTTCTTCGATACCCGGCAGATCGCGGATTTCCTCCAGCGCGAAATGATCGAGGAACCTGTCGGTGGTTCCATAAGTAACTGGTCGGCCCGGTGTCTTGCGTCGGCCACGCATCCGGATCCACTCCGTCTCCAGCAGTGTGTCCAGCGTGCCCTTGGAGGTTTCGACGCCGCGGATGTCCTCGATTTCAGCACGCGTGACCGGCTGATGGTACGCGATGATGGCCAGCACCTCGAGCGCAGCGCGCGACAACTTCTTCTGTTGAACCGAATCCCGGCTCATCAGGAAAGCAAGATCGCCCGCGGTACGGAAGGCCCAACTATCGCCGACGCGCACCAGGTTGACGCCGCGGCGCGAATAGATGTCCTGCAGTTCGACCATCGCTGCCGCCACATCGACACCGTCGGGCAGGCGCTGGGCAAGCTGCTTCTCGGTCACAGGCTCGGCGCTGGCGAAGACAATGGCTTCGGCCATACGTACGGCTTCGGCCTGATGCAGACGTTCCGCTGGATTCTTTACCGATACTGCTTCGTCCTCGTCCTCCACCGTGAAGGGGATGACCGAAGCGTTGCTGCTTTCGCTCATTGCACGACCTCGACTGCCTTCGCGCGCTGACGCCCACGCAGATAAAGCGGTGCGAACACCTCATCCTGGCGCATTTCCATGCTGCCTTCGCGCACAAGCTCCAATGAAGCCGCGAAGGAAGATGCCATGGCCGTGCGCTTTTCCGCCGGGCTGGCCAGATATTCGATCAGGAAACTGTCAAGCGCCGTCCATTCCGCCGATGTGCCGATCAGCCGGGCAAGGATGGTGCGCGCTTCCTTGAGCGACCAGACCCCGCGCTTGGCAATGCGCACATTGGAGATCGTCTGACGCTGACGCTGTCCGGCATAGGCAATAAGCAGATCATAAAGCGTCGCAGAATATTCGTTGCGCTTCTCGACGATGACCATCTCCGGAATGCCACGCTGGAAAACGTCGCGACCGAGCCGGTTGCGGTTGACAAGACGTGCCGCTGCATCACGCATGGCTTCCAGACGGCGAAGGCGGAACTGCAGCACTGCCGCCATCTCCTCGCCGCTCTCTCCCTCTTCACCGGGCTGCTTGGGAATAAGCAACTTGGACTTCAGGAACGCCAGCCACGCAGCCATCACCAGGTAGTCTGCGGCGAGTTCGAGCCGCAGTACCCTCACCTTCTCGACGAAGGCCAGATATTGCTCGGCCAGCGCCAGGATCGAGATGCGGGCGAGATCAACCTTCTGGTTGCGAGCAAGATGGAGGAGAAGGTCGAGCGGTCCTTCGAAACCCGCGACGTCAACGACCAGCTCGGGATCTCCGGTGACGCGATCGTCGTCACCCTCGGTCCAGAGGCGGTCCATCGGCGCGGCCTTGCCGGCCTTTTTCTCCGCGAGTTCCGCCACCTTGCCTCTTTTCTCACTCCATGCGGTTACGCGACCGCCTCGAAATAATCCGCGAACTCGGCGCGCAGTTCCGCCTCGTCGGTATCGTCATGTCTCTTGACCGAAGCGAGCGCCTTGTTGGCCCGCTCCAGCGCCTTGCCTTCCAAAGGTTTTGCCCGCGAAGCCACGGCTGTCATTTCTTCCATGACGCCATTGCAGTGAAGGACCAGATCGACGCCCGCCGCAAGGATCGAGGCCGCCTTTGTCTGGAAATCCCCAGAAAGTGCCTTCATGGACGTGTCGTCCGACACCAGAAGCCCGTCAAAACCGATTTCGCCGCGGATAATCTCTTCCACGACCTTGCCGGAGGTGGTCGCCGGGTTGTTTGGGTCGACCGCGCTGAAGATGACATGCGCGGTCATCGCCATCGGCAAGTGGTTGAGCGCCTGGAATGGGGCAAAATCATGCCTGCGCAGCTCTTTCAGTGACGTCGTCACCGTCGGCAACTCGAGATGCGTATCGGCAAAAGCACGGCCATGGCCGGGAATATGCTTCATCACGGGTATGACGCCACCCGACATCAGACCTTCGGCTGCTGAACGGCCGAGCGCGGTTACGATCGACGGGTCTTTGGCATAGGCGCGCGCGCCGATGACGTCGTTTGCGCCCTCCACCGGCACATCCAGCACCGGCAGGCAGTCGGCGGTTATCCCGTAGCGCAGGAGATCGAAGGCATGTAGCCGGGCAAGCAGCCAGGCGGCGCGCAGCCCTGCTTCCTCATTTTCCCGGTACAATGCGCCGAATGCAGCGCCGGCCGGATAGTTCGGCGCCAGAGGCGGCCGTAGCCGCTGCACGCGCCCGCCTTCCTGGTCGATAAACACCGGCGCCTGTGGCCGGCCAATGCAGTCACGCATCTCGGCTACAAGGTCACGGATCTGCTCCGGCTCGGAAATGTTGCGGGCAAACAGGATGAAGCCCCATGGGCATTCGCCTCGATAGAAGCTTTTTTCCTCACGGGTGAGCGATGTCCCGGCGCAGCCAAGAATGAGGGTCTGTGATTCGGTCATGGCCAGAGTCTAGAGCTTTCGGCAGGCCAAGGGAATCTCAAGCCGCACGCTTGCAATCCTTAGGATCCTTGGGTTGCATAAGATCCCAACACAATAACGCCCAAGGCTTCCAGACATGCTTCTGATCATCGGCACCGTTCGCTTGCCATCCGAGAAACTGGCCGAAGCGCGCCCGGTGATGGAGCGCATGATCCTCGCCAGCCGTGCCGAGGCAGGTTGCCTCGAATATTCCTATGCCGAGGATGTGCTTGTCGCCGGACGTATCCACGTCAAGGAAATCTGGCTCGACCAAGTCTCGCTCGACGCCCATTTTGCTTCCGACCACATCAGGGCGTGGCGGGCGGCCTGGCCGCAACTCGGCATCGCCGACCGAAACCTGTCCGTCTACGAGATCGGCGAGGCCCGGGCGACGTAGCTCATCGTCTGGCCTGATAAAAGACGCGTTCAGCCTGATTGGCACACTGGCCTTGTGCCACGTAGATGATGCTCGTCCAGCACCAGACGACGATGAAAAACGATCTCGCTCGCCCCACCATCATGCTGTCGGCCGGCATGGCATTGTCCGGAACATCTGGGCTGTTCTCGATCATGTCCGGCCAGCCAACGTTCAATGTTGTTTTCTTCCGCTGCCTGTTCGGCGTGGTCGTGTTGTTTGCCTGGGTCTGCTTTCGCGGCGGCTGCAACGATTATTTCCGTATCGTCAGGCGCCAATGGCCGCTGATTCTGATCAGCGGGCTATGCCTCGTCATCAACTGGCTGGCCCTGTTCGAAGCTTTCAACCGCACTTCAATTGGCTTTGCGACGATCATCTATCATCTGCAGCCCTTCTGGATTGTGCTGATCGCGGGCCTGTTTCTTGGAGAAGCGTTGTCGCGCGACAAACTTGGCTGGATCGCGGTTGCTTTCCTCGGCCTCGTGCTGACCATCCTGCCCAAGATCGGCGCCATGCAGGCGGACCGGAATTGGCTGATCGGCGTTAGCCTGGCAGTGATCGCGTCGCTGTTCTATGCGGCGACAACCCTGACCACCCGCGCTGTCAAATCGGTGAAGCCGGATGTGCTGAGCACGTTGCATTGCCTGATCGGCCTTGTGGCCTTTGCCCCGTTCATGGGAACCGCAACGCTGACCGGCGGCCTGCCGATGTGGGGCTGGCTGGCGGGCCTCGGCCTCATTCATACAGGCATTGTGTATGTCCTGCTCTACTCCGCATATCCCAAGCTGCCCACCCCGATGATTGCGGCTGGCGCTTTTTTCAACCCTGCTGCCGCGCTGATCACGGATCTCGTCGTCTTCGGGCGCTCAATCACACTCACCCAAGGCGCCGGGCTGGTCCTCATCCTGTTGGCTGGATTGGCGGTCAATCTCGGCTGGCCGCTTTTCTCGGGCTCTATGGCACGGAGCCGAAGCTAACGGTTCGGCTCATAGTACATCGATGCCTTGCTTGTAGCGTGCCGGATTGTCGGGCTCAGCCTCGAAAATTTCAGCACTTCGAAAGACAAGTGCTTGCAACGTGCCGGCGTCGAGGTCGGAAAACCGTTCGAAGCTGAAATTGTTGCGTCCGGCGCGAAGTGCGCCAAGCCTGTCGGCATAGAGTGCCACGATCGGCCGCCCCTCGAACGTAACGGCAAAGTAGAGGCTGATATAGTTCTTCTGCAGCGCCAGTCCGATCACCGGCCACTGCGCCTGATTTCCGCTCCCGACTGCATAGCGGAACTGGCCATAGCCGATCATCTTCATGCGCATGCCCGCCTGACCGGCCGGCGTGCCTCGATGAAAATATCGGCCAAGGCCTGGAGCCGCACGACGGATCAGGCTGTCGACCTTTTCGAGTTCGCCCCTGCGTCGAGGGTCGAACTCGAAATAGCTCTCAAGGCTATCTGCGTGAACTTCAAACACGATCCAGCCTCATGCAGGCTGCAGCTTCTGTCTCGGCTGCGGCGGAAACGCCAGAGCGATAGCCACAGCGCCGAGGCCGACGATCGCAGAACCGATGAACAGCCACGAGTAGCTGGCATAAGCGTCATAGACCCAGCCTCCGGCCAGCGGACCGAAGGCCATGCCGATGCAGGAGAGCATGGTTGCGGCACCGAAGACGGTGCCCAGGATACGTGGCCCGAAATAATCGCGCGCCAGCACGGCATAGAGCGGCATCACGCCGCCATAGGTAGCCCCGAAAATCACCGCCAGCGTGTAGAACTCGCCCAGCTTGCTGACCATGAGATAGGCCGCGATGACAACGGCCTGGATCAGCAACCCGGCGACCAGGACGGGCTTGACGCCGAGCCGATCACCAAGGATGCCGAACACGACACGGCCGCCGAGGCCCGCCAAGCCTTCGACGCTGTAGATGGAGACGGCTGCCATCGGGGCCACCCCGCAGGCCATGGCGTAGCTGACCATGTGGAATATCGGGCCGGAATGCGCCATGCAGCAGGCAAAGAATGTCAACCCCAGAACCAGGAATTGCATGGACCTGAAAGCCTGGCCAACGGTCATGCCGTTGCTGTCGCCGGCAACAGTCCCACCCTCGCCATCGGCGGTGAGCCCATCCGGCGCCCGCCGCACCAGAAGTGCTGCCGGCACGAGCAACAGCCAGGACATCACACCTATGTAGAACATGGCGGTGCGCCAATCATAGGCGGTGATCAGCCAGCGTGCGAAGGGGGAAATCGTCATTGGCGCCACGCCCATGCCGGCTGAAACCAGTGAAACTGCCAGGCTGCGATGTTTGTCGAACCAGGCCGTCGTGGTGACGATCATCGGCGCGAAAAAAGCGCTTGCCGCCAATCCGACCAGCACACCGTAGATGCCCTGGAAGATCAGCAATGAATGCACCTGGCTTGCCAGCACCAGGGCCAGCCCGAGCAACACCGCACCAATCAGCACCACGATGCGCGGGCCGAAACGATCGGTTGCGGCGCCCCACATGAAACCGCCAACACCCATGACCAGAAAGTTCAGCGTCATGGCGCTGGAAATGCCGGCCCGCGACCAGCTGGTGTCGGCCGAGATCGGCTCGAGGAAGATTGCGAGGGAAAACATCGCGCCCAGCGCGACACAGGTCATCAACGCACCAGCTGCGACGATCACCCAACGATAAGAAGTACCCATATCCGTCCGCCTCCCAAAGCAGGAAACTGCCGAAAGCGTGCCGACCACCGGCCCGCCGTCATCAAAATGACGTTCCGGGCCGGCGACCGCCGACACATTGGACGGAGTTTTCTTTGCGAACGCGACGATAGCTGCCATGACCTGACAGCCACCGCGGTTTCCGGGTTAGTGGCTGCTCGACAGCTTCATCAGGACAAGGCCGCTGACGATGAGGACGGCGGCCAGCACGCGCATCGGCGTCATTGCTTCGCCCAGCACCATCACGCCGACCGCGAAGGCACCAACTGCCCCGATGCCAGTCCAGATCGTGTAAGCCGTGCCGAGCGGCAGTGTCTTCATGGCAACCGACAACAGGCCAAAGCTCGCGATCATCATGACGATGGTGATGATGGTGGGGGTGAGCACGGTGAAGCCTTCCGACTTCTTCATCGAAAAGGCCCAGACGACTTCCAGCAGTCCAGCGACAATGAGATAAACCCAGGCCATGACGACCCTCCTTTGGAGAGCCGGGCCGTCCCGGACATTCTTTCCCAAGATGGGGAGGTCGTCCTCTGGTCGACAATTTAGGGTTTTTCCGCGTTGGAGCAAGGGTTTGGCGTGCATGGCTGCCATGCGTGCCGGCCAAACCGCGTTGCCCCGGACCGGACGGAGTGTTAAACGCCGTTCTTCGCGATCCTCCATCGGAGCAACGGCATGGGAGCCCTACCGCAATCAGACAGATAGGCCGCAACGACGCTTTCGTTGTTGCGGCGTGCTGTCCACTCCCATCCAATTGACCGGACTGACTGACAGACGCTGCTCGAATCTCTTTTGAGTGGACCCTTTGTCATGTCTAAGAAAAATCCCGTATGGGCCTATGGCCTGCCGGCGGCGCTGCTGCTGATGGCCCCTTTCGACCTGCTCACCTCGCTGGCAATGGACATCTATCTGCCTGTCGTGCCGACGATGCCGGAAAAGCTGAACACGAGCCCTGCCCTCATCCAGCTGACACTCAGCCTCTACATGGTCCTGCTCGGCGCCGGCCAGATCGTGTTCGGCCCCCTGTCCGACCGTATCGGCCGCCGGCCTGTGCTGCTTGGCGGCGCCATGCTGTTTGCAGCCACCTCCTTCGGCCTTGCTGTTGCAACGACTGGAGCGATGTTCCTCGGCTTGCGCCTGTTGCAGGCAATCGGAGCATCGGCGGCGCTGGTCGCCACCTTCGCCACAGTGCGCGATGTCTATGCCGAACGGCCGGAAGGCACCGTCATCTACAGCCTTTTCAGCGCAATGCTGGCCTTCGTTCCGGCACTTGGGCCGATCCTCGGAGCCTTGATCGCCGATCAGGGCGGTTGGCGCGCCGTCTTCATCGCCCTGGGCCTGCTGACACTGCCAGCAGTCGCCAACGCGTTTGTGCGATGGCATGAAACCCGGCCCGCAGCGACCACGCAGAGCCATCCTGATATACTTCCCATACTGCATAGCCTGGCATTCTGGACGTATACGCTGGCCTTCAGCACTGCGATGGGCAGCTTCTTCGTGTTCTTCTCGACGGCGCCGCGTGTGCTGATTGCCCGGGCCGGTTATTCGGAACTGGTGTTCAGCCTTGCATTCGGCACCGTGGCCGGGATCATGATTGTGACGACACGCTTCGCCAGGCGTTTCGTGATCCGCTGGGGCATTCCCGGCTGCACGAAACGCGGCATGACGCTGATACTGGCGGCAGCGGTGCTGTTTGGCCTCGGGCAGGCATTCGCCGAACCATCCTTCGTCACCTTCATCCTGCCGATGTGGGTAGCGGCTATCGGCATCGTGTTCACCGGCGCGGTGGCGGCAAATGGCGCGCTGGCCGATTTTGGTGACCGCGCAGGAACGGCCGTGGCACTGTATTTCTGCATCGAAAGCCTGATCGTCGGCATTGCCGGCACGTTGGCAGTGCTGGCATTCGATGGCGATACGGCCTGGCCATTGGTTGCGTACATGGTGGTCACGGCGACGATCGTCATGATGGCGCTAACGCTGGGCCGTCGCCGTCAGAACCAATCACAGTGATAGCATCTCTCCCGCATGGCGCCGGCGCCATGCGGGAGAGCCGTCACTTGCTGCTCTGTGGATGGATGGTCTCGCCGCGCATCAGCATCGCGACGAATTCCGCGATCCTTTTCCTGCGGCCGGCCTCCGTCTTCAAATTGTGAATGCGGAAGACGAGCGCGAAGCGATTCTGCGAACTCAATTTGGCAAACGTTTCGCGCGCCAATGGCTCGGCGTCGATTGCAGCCTGGAGGTCTTCGGGAACCGTCAAGTTCCTGCTGCCACTATAGGCGTTAGCCCACCGTCCATCGGACTTGGCGGCATCCACCTGGCGCAAGCCATGCTCCGTCATGCGCCCTTCCCCGATCAGTCGAGCGACATTGTCGACATTGATCTGGCTCCAGATGCTTTTCCTGCCACGCGGGGTGTAGCGCTGCAGATAGCTGGTCCTGTCCAACCCCTTGCGGATGGCATCGATCCAGCCCCAGCACAAAACCACGTCGATGGCTTCAAGCGGCGTGATCGAAGGCAATCCTGAACCGACCTTGTGGATCTTGATCCAGATCTCCGTTTCGCCGGAATGGTTCTGGGCAAGCCAGCGGTAGAAACTGTCCGCGTCTGGAAACTCGCGCACTTTCGCGGGATCAACGAAAACCGGCGCCATCAGTGCGCCTTGGCCGAATAGGCAAGTGTCAAAGGCGCGGGCAACGTACTGGCCTTCACTTCAAATATCTCGACGGCCTCAGGCAAACTGGTCAAGAATTCCTCGTCCCGCTCGAGGTGCCTGATCTTCCTGGGATCGCTGCCAGCGAAACTCGACATGGACGGAATGTCCTTCCAGAAGGACATGACCACAAAATCAGTTTCACTCGCACGATCCCGCCGCAGCATCTGCACACCAACGGCGTATTTCTTCAGATCCGGCAGACCCTCCCCGTAGAGATAGGCTTCATAGTCGTCGGCGCGACTGGCCGGAGCGCTGCTGCGCCAAACGCGCACGATCTGCACCGTCTGGTTTGCCTGGTTCATGCTTTCCTCCTTCGCTGCACCGTGTTCCGCCCGGCGCCGAAAACGGCACCGCAACGATTGCCCGCGTTGCATCTTCACGATACTAATGGCTACAGGCATTAGCAAGAATTGAGCGTCGAACGAGGCAATCATCCTGACAAAAGAGGTTCATTTGACTGCAGAACCGGCCTGGCCGCATCGCTTTATCGCAGGCACCCTGTGCCTGGATTTCGTCAACACAATCGATCTGACCGGCACGCCAAAGGAACGCGACCTGATTGCCGACTACGACGCGCTTGTGGGCTGGAGCGTGGCGCGCGGTACGATGCCCGCCGCGACGGGCGAAAAGCTGCTGCGGCTGGCACGTGCGGCCCCCTCCGACGCAGCCAATGTGCTGGCGGACGCGCTGGCCCTCCGCGGCGCCATCCGCCAGCTTGCTGAAACGGCGCAGGCAAATGGCGACCTTTCACCATTGTTGCCCTCGATCAACACCTATCTCGCATTTCTTACCTTCCCGCCCCGGCTGCAGAAAATGCGACGAGCGGGAGAAGCCACCTACGATCTGCCGGGCCAAAACGTTGTCGAGCCGCTCTGGCCAATTCTGTGGACACTTTCAACATTGCTGGTTTCGGAGGACCTCGGCAGGCTGGGGACCTGCCATGCGCAGGATTGCCGAGCGATCTTCATCGATCACACCAACAACCGCTCGCGGATCTGGTGCGCCAGCGACCTGTGCGGCAATCGCGAGCGTGTGCGCCGCGCCTACCGTGCAAGGCGAGTGGGAACTGCGCCAAACAACCACTGACGCTGCCCTGAACCGACGCGGGGAGCTTGCCTGTCGGCACCGTCCCAGGAACGGGACCAGACTTTGCTGCTTCAAAAAACAAACGGCGCGGCCTGGGCCGCGCCGTTTGCGTTGAAACGTTTGTCCGGCTTACTTCGAGACGAAGCAGTTGCCACCGGCCGCCTTGTAGCTGGTGCACAGCTTGATGGCGTCTTCACGAGACTGCGCCATCACGCGTACCCGGTAGAAGGTGCCTTTGCCGGCAACGTCTGCCTTCACGATGTTGGCGCTGCGGCCAGCCAGTACATTCGAATAGCGACGAGCCAGGTCCTGATAGGTGGACTGCGCGCCCTCGACAGTCGGCTGCGATGCAATCTGCATCGACCAGCCAGTTGCGGCGGCCGGTGCCTGCGGCTGTGCAGCGGCGACCTGCTGCTGCTGTGCCTGCGGCTTGACCTCGCCTGCTATGTCGACCGGCTGGTCAGACGGACGCTGAGGGACAACCGGAGCAGCAGACGGCGTTGCAGCGACGGTGCTCGGCTTCGCCGGCTTCAGCACAGGTTCGGCAGGCTGCGACACCGTGCCGGTCTGATCCTGGCCAACACGCTGCGGCGTCGGGTCAGTCGGTTCGGAAGCGGCAACCGGAGCGGCAGCCGGCTCCTCACGCGGTGCGAGTGTGCCATCGGGCTTGACCACCATGGTGCGGACCTTGCGCGGTGTTACCAACGCGCCTTCCTGCGTGCCTGCGTTTTCCTGCGCGACCTGGGCAACGCGGTCTTCCGACTTGACCGGCTGCTGCGCGGCATTTTGTGCCGCGCCTTCGCTATCGTCCGTGCCCGAGAAGGCAGCGGTACGCTCAGCCTGCTCGGCCTGTTCCTTGGCCACGACATCGACCGGTTCCTCGGCATTGGCAACCAGCTTCGGCTGCACCGGGTTGGCCGGGCGGGCCCCCTTGGCGACGGCGTCGTAGACCTTGTTGTCCTGGTTCGGGATGACAGCGCCGCCGGGATTTTCCGGCTTCACTTTCATCGGCTGGCTGTCGGCCTTGACAATGGCCGGCGCCTCCGAACTCGAACCACCACCGAAGGAGAACGCAAAGGCACCGATGCCTCCAACCACGGCGACCGCACCAACCAGGGCTGCGATCATCAGGCCGCGACGACGTGGCGCTTCGTTGGCCTCCGCTGCAGCTGCGTCCGGGATGGTCATGCTCTCGTCGAGATCCGGATCGTAATCGAAACCGTCGTCGGCAACCTGGCCTGCGGCGGGCGTGGAACGTTGAGCGCCACGAGGATCGTAAGCCTGGTAGCCGAGATCCGCATAGGCAGCGGCCGCAGCTGCTGCCTGCGGTGTGTCGGCATAAGCCGGCATCTCGACACGGTCGCGCTTGTAGGTGCTGCCAGCATCGTCATCATACTGAGCCGTCTTCGCAGGCGCAGTCGATTCACCCGGCAGCATCTCGTTCAGCAGGGTCGAGAATTCTGCATCAAGCTCGTCGAAATTCGAGGTTTCCGGCTTATCCTGTTCGAAAGGCACTTCCGGAATATCGAGATCGTCCGCAAGCGCAACCACACGCTCAGGCACATCCATGGTCTCGATATCCGGCACGTCTTCGCGAACGGCGGCCTGATGCACGGGCTTCTGCCATGACGGAGCAGCGGTTTGGACTGAGGGCTGCGGCGCATCTGCCGTGCGAGGCTCCATCTGCATCGCCGGCTGAACCGGTGTCAATTGTGTCGGTGAAGAGAACTGCTGCACGGACGCAGAGTATTGCTGTGCAGGAACCGCATATGGCTGCGCCGAAGGCGCTACGGGATTGCCGCGACTCCACGCGCGAATCGGCTGCGCGAAGGTCGCGGTCGCTGCTGCAGCTGCTGCGGCCGGAGCCGCCCACTTCAACGCTTCGACAGGATCTTCCTCGGCCTGCCCGGATGGCTCCTCATCGAGCGTATCCAGGCCACCGGCCATCGCCGCGTCAAAAGCGTCGGTGTCAAAGTCGATGTCGGCATCCGCGCGCGGAGCTTCTTCGATTTCGGCAGCAGCAAATTCCTGAATCAGCGCGGCGTCGAGATCGGCATCGACTTCATGCTGAACCTCAGGCTCGCTCACGGCAGGAGAAGCTGCAAATTGCGGGCGCCAGGTTTCGACTTCGGCGGCCGGAGCCGCTGCCGGCCGTGCAGTCATGCGACCCAGCAGCGCATTGAGTTCATCTTCCAGACTGCGGTCCTGTGCGGCAACGGATGGCACTTCGGCCACAGGTTCGGGAGCCATTGCAACAGGCTCGACCATCTCAGGCTCGGCGGCGGCCATCGCTACAGCCTCGCTCTCGTCAGTAAAAGCATCGTCCAGATCGATGTCGAAGTCAGGCTCGCTCTCGGCAACAACGTCCGCGGCCTGTGCGTGATGGCCGAACGTTGGCATGAAAGTCTGCTCGGAGCGCACCGGATCGGCCTCAACCTCTGATCCGGCAACAGGCGCCTCTTCGTGTGCGCCGAAATCCATCTCCACATCGGCCATGGCCGTGTCGAAATGCGTATCGAAATCATCGGCGGCGGCGACAGCAGCCGGCTCGACCGCGAAGGCCGCCGATACTTCGGCAACAGGCTCGACCGCAAAGTGCTCAGCAGCGACGGGCTCGACTGCGGCGACAGGCTGCCCAACCGTTTCATCGGTGAAATCGAGGTCCCCGAAATCAACGTCGCTCATAGCGGCTTCATAGTCTTCAAACTGCTGCCCGGTCGGCGCGGCGTCGGAGACGATCTCATCATCGATGGCGACGGCGTCAAAAGCGCGCTCGTCCATGTTCCCAGCGGCGGCCGTGAAATCGAAGTCAGGCGCATCGTCTTCCACCGGGCCAGCGACAGCAGGCACGGCAGCCTCGGCGACGTGGAATTCGCGCTCCATCGAAGCTGCAAAGTCATCGTCCAGCGCTTCGTCTGCATAGGGCTCGGCCGCCAATTGCGGAACGCTGACCATAGGCTGAACCGTCGCGACGGGCTCCTCCTCGTAAACCCCGAACTCGCCCATCAGCTCCTTTTCGAGGTCGATATCGAAATCCTCGGAGGGCCCGGCAACGGTCTGCGGTGCAGCCTGGCGCTGCACCGGTTCACGCGGATCAAAGCCCATGATGCGGGTCAATTCCGCGAACGGATCGTCACTTGCGATGTCGTTGTGGTTGGCTACACGCGCCTGGGTTCTGTCTGCCATTGTCGTTCCCGAACTCGCACTCATCGGACGCCATGGACGTCGCGGAAGGTTGGCCCCTACCAGCGCAATGTGGGCAAATGGTGACAGGCTTTTCGGTCGAACCTAGCGCATTTCGGTCGGGGCATCCGCTCCGATCAACGCAAGGCCAGACGACAATACGTCCAGAACAGCCTGCACCAGCCCGAGTCTGGCATAGGTCAATTGTGGGTCGTTAACCTTAACAAAACGTAAGTCCACATGATCATTGCCGCGGTTCCACTGTGCATGGAAACCACTGGCCAGATCGTACAGGTAAAAAGCCAGTCTGTGCGGCTCGTGCGACTGCGCCGCCTGTTCGATCAGACGCGGATATTCAGCAAGCTTCTTGATCAGCGCAAGCTCACCTTCATCCTTCAACAGATCAAGCCCGGCCGACAGCTGCTTGCGCGACGGATCGACGATGCCGAGCTGTTCCCTCGCCTGCCGGAAGATCGAATGGCACCGCGCGGAAGCATACTGCACATAGAAGACAGGATTGTCTTTCGACTGCTCGGTAACCTTGGCAAAGTCGAAGTCGAGTGGTGCGTCGCTCTTGCGGTACAGCATCATGAAACGCACCGGATCGCGGCCGACTTCCTCGACCACTTCGCGTAGCGTGATGAAATTTCCAGCTCTTTTTCCCATGCGGACCGGCTCACCTTCGCGAAGCAGCCGAACGAGTTGACACAACAGAACCGTGAGCTTCACACGCCCGTCTGTAACCGCCTTGGCGAGCGCCTCCAGCCGCTTGACATAGCCGCCATGGTCCGCGCCGAGTACATAGATCAGTTCATCGAAACCGCGTTCCACCTTGTCCTTCAGATAGGCAACGTCGGCAGCGAAATAGGTAAAGGAGCCGTCCGACTTGACCAGTGGCCGGTCCATATCGTCGCCCACTTCCGTCGAGCGAAAAAGCGTCTGTTCGCGGTCTTCCCAGTCGTCAGGCTTCTCGCCCTTGGGCGGCGGCAGCTTGCCCTTGTAGATGTGTCCCTTCAACGTCAGGTCCGCGATCGCCGCGCGGATCGCCTTGGCGTTCTCGGCATGCAACGTGCGTTCGGAGAAGAAGACATCGTGATGCACATTGAGCAGCGCGAGATCTTCCTTGATCATCACCATCATGGCGTCAATCGTGCGATCCTTGACGATGGCGAGAGCCTCGTCCTCGGGCATCTGTAGCAGGCTGCGGCCGAACTCTTTGGCCAATGCTTGCCCGACTGGCACGAGATAATCACCGGGATAAAGACCCGCCGGGATTTCGCCGATATCGTCGCCCAGCGCCTCGCGATAGCGCAGGAAGGCTGAACGACCGACCACATCGATCTGCACGCCGGCATCGTTGATCACATATTCCTTCGTCACCTTGTAGCCGGCGAAGGCGAGCAGATTGGCCAGCGTGTCGCCGACAACAGCGCCACGCGTATGACCGACATGCATAGGCCCGGTTGGATTGGCCGAGACATACTCGACATTGATGGAGCGGCCGGCGCCTACCCTCGAGCGGCCATAATCCTTGCCTTCGGCGATCAGACCAGTGAGATGCTGGTGCCAGAACGCATCGGTGAGCCTGAGGTTGACGAAACCCGGCCCCGCAACTTCAGCGCCTGAAACATCGGCATCGCCACGCAGCGCTTCGACGATGCGATCGGCCAAAGCACGCGGATTCTGCCCGGCAGGCTTGGCCAGCACCATCGCGGCATTGGTGGCAAGGTCGCCATGGCTGGCGTCACGCGGAGGTTCGACCGTGACGCGGCCGAGATCGAGCACGCCACCATCTTTGTCTTTCAGATCAAGGCTTTCCACGGCCTTGATGACCCGCGCGGTGAAGTCGGCGAAGATATTCATGAAAACTGCTCAACGTTTATGCGAGAAGAACCGGTCATTGGCCGGCGAAAATCGCGCCCGGCCTAACTCAAATCGGGCGTTCGGTCAAACAAACGTCGGTGTTCCTTCAGCGCGTAGGTGTCGGTCATGCCGGCAATGAAGTCGGCAACGTCGCGTGCCTTGATACGATCTTCGGCACGGTCGAGCCCCTCACGCCAGCCGTCCGGCATGGCGCGAGGGTCGGCGAAATAGGTGTCGAACAGATCTTTCACGATCTGCTCGGCTTCGGCGCGCACGCGCATGACCTCGGGATGGCGGTAAAGACGCGCATAGAGAAAGGTCTTCAACTCCTTCTCTGCCGCCGCCATCTCAGTGGAGAAGCCGACAATAGTCTCGCCGGCTCCGCGCACGGCGTCCGGGCTGTCGGGAGCAAGCCGTGCCAGGTTGATCTTAGCGGTGACGATAACGTCCTCGACCATCTGTGTGATCTGGCGCCGCATAAGTTCGTGGCCGGTGCGCACCGGATCTAGCGCCGGGTAACGTTCGCGTACCCCTTGGAGGATCGAGCCCGGCAAACTGACTGACTCCAGCATATCCAGGCTGATCAGCCCCGAGCGGATACCATCGTCGATGTCATGGGTGTTGTAGGCGATGTCGTCGGCGATGGCCGCGCATTGCGCCTCGATGCTGGCGTAGCGCGACAATTCGAGGTCGTGCAGTTCGGAATAGTCCAGAATAGCCCGAGGCACCGGCCCTTTCAGACCCTCCCCCGCGCCATCGGTCAGCGGGCCGTTATGCTTGACCAGCCCTTCCAGCGTTTCCCAGGTCAGGTTCAGTCCATCGAACTCGGCATAACGCCGCTCCAGCCGCGTGACGACGCGCAATGACTGCGCGTTGTGATCGAAACCGCCCCAGCGCGCCATCTTCTCGTTCAGCGCGTCCTCGCCGGTGTGGCCGAAGGGCGTGTGACCAAAATCGTGCACCAGGGCGACCGCCTCGGCCAGATCCTCGTCGACACAGAGAGCACGAGCAAGCGCGCGCGCGATCTGCGCCACCTCGATCGTGTGGGTGAGTCGGGTGCGGTAGTGGTCGCCTTCATGGGCGACGAAAACCTGCGTCTTGTGCTTCAGACGGCGGAATGCCGTGGAATGGATGATACGGTCGCGGTCACGCTGGAAAGGCGTGCGCGTCGGGCTTTCCACTTCCTGGAACAGTCGACCACGCGAACGCGCGGGATCACACGCATAGGCTGCGCGCGGCCGGTAGCCGAAGCCGATATCGCCAAGCTCGCTGGTCATGGCCCCTGTCGCTGTTGACTTGCCCCGTCCCGCTTCATACCTATCATGCAGAACCGAACGCAAGGTGACGCCCATGGGTGCCGACGCCAAAACCGCCATGAAAGTCGAGATGACGGAATCCGCTGCGAAGCGGATTTCCAAGATCGTCAGCGACGAGCCCGGTAAAACCGCATTGCGTGTCGCCGTTGAAGGTGGTGGCTGCTCCGGCTTCTCCTACAAATTCGACCTGGTGGATGGCCGCAACGATGACGACGTCGCCATCGAACGCGACGGCGCTACGATCCTCATCGACGACATATCGCTGATTTATATGGGTGGTTCCGTCATCGATTTCGTCGACGACCTGATGGGTCAGTCCTTCCAGATCAGGAATCCGAACGCCGTTGCCTCCTGCGGCTGTGGAACCAGCTTCAGCATATGAAGTCAGTTCTCGAAGGGCATGAGAATCCGACGACGGTTCTCATTGCGCGCGAGATCAATGCGATTTCTGACCTAGACATCATCATTTGGGCAAACTGCCACCGGGCAAGCGAGAGCTATGCCGATGACGCGGATTTTCTGGATCTGACACGATCAAATCCACGAAATGAAAGCAACTTGGGCAGGGCCCGCCAGCATCTCGGTGAATTGGTCCGTCGCCGCTTCCCGGCGTTTTCCTTGACCTCCAAAGAGGGCGAGGAGATCGCGCGGTCGATCTTTCTTCGGCGCATCGAGGGGTACCTGGAGGATGCGTCAAAGCCCTTCCAGACGTGTCTGATGCTGGCCCCAATCGAATCTCTATATGATTATCCTGAATGGCTAGGTGATTTCGACAACGGTTGTGATTGGATTGATCAGCACACCAGGCGCGAAGACGCTCAACATCTGCATGATGTGATTGCAGTACTTCTCGCCGCAAACAGGGTTCGCCCATCTTTGGAGACAAGCTGACATGCCTTCGATCGGCGCGGTCCGCCAGGTCGCGCTGTCGGCCGGGCGCAATCTCGATGCCACGCTCGCCTTCTGGCATGATGTGCTCGGTCTGCCGTTGCATTCGCGCTTCGACCCACCCGGCATGGCTTTCATCATGGCTGGGCATGTGAGGCTCTATTTTGCCGACGGCGTGCCAGCAGGCACCGTTTACCTCGACATATCCGACATAGAGAACTTCCACGCGGAGGCCAAAGCAGCGGGCGTGCCGTTCACGGCGGCGCCAGCAATGGTGCACCATGACGTGAATGGCTTGTTCGGGCCGGCGGGTGAAAGCGAATGGATGGCTTTCCTGAAAGATCCTGCCGGCAACACCATCGGCCTGGTTGAACGCAGGGCAAGCTAGCGGCCTGTTGTGATCGCGCGGCCTCTGTACGAAGAGGTGGCCCAACACTTCGACCCATATCGAAACATTGCATGGCGGCGGCAAGCTAGATGACGGTAAACCGTCACAAGGACCAGCGCGATGCCCGCCAGGACCGTTCCCGTCACAGAACTTGCCCTTCTCGTCCTCCTCTCGACGCTGTGGGGGGCCTCCTACACGTTCATCAAAATCGGCGTGGAGACCATTCCTCCAGTGACATTCATCGCAGCGCGCACGCTGATTGCCGGGCTGATCCTGCTCGGCGTCTTGCATTGGCGCGGCTTGCGATTGCCGAAGGATGCGGTGATGTGGCGCCGGTTCGCACTGCAGGCGGTGCTCAACAGCGCAATTCCGTTCACGCTGATCGCCTGGGCCGAACGCTCCATCGATGCGGGTCTCGCCGTCATCCTAAATTCGCTGACACCCATCTTCGCTTTCCTGCTCACGGCCCTCATCACCAGGCATGAGCAGGTCACCAGTCGCAAACTGTTCGGTGTGACAGCGGGACTCGCCGGCGCATGCCTGATCATCGGATTGCAGGCGCTGAACGGGCTGGGCACCCAGCTATGGGCGCAGCTCGCCATGGTGGCTGCGACCGTCTGTTATGGTGCTGCGGCGATAACCGGCAAGGGTTTCAAAGGGATGGACCCGATGATTCCGGCAGCCGGATCACTGATCGTCGGAGCCATGATGCTCATCCCGCTCAGCCTTGTCGCCGACCATCCCTGGACATTGGACCCGTCGACACACTCCTTGCTCGCACTTCTCGGCCTTTCGATCTTTTCGACCGCACTGGCCTTTGCGATCTACTTCCGGCTGTTGCAAACGCTGGGCTCAGTTGGCGCAACCGCGCAGGCTTATCTGCGGGTTCCCATCGGCGTGGCGATCGGCGTGGTCGTCCTCGGTGAAACCGTCACGACAACCGCCGGCATCGGCCTGGCCGCCGTTATCGCCGGCGTGATCGCAATGACCCTGCCCGAGCGGAAGAAGGCAGCAGCGGAAGCCTGAGGCGACCGGACGGGCAGGCGACAAGCCAGCTTCAATTGGGCACAAATTGCCCCGTCAGCTGGCCACGCCGACCGAGATAGGCGACCAGCGGATCCTCCGAGATATTGTTTGCCGATGCAGCGGCATCGATGAACAGCGAAAACAACGCCGCCTGGGAGGGTATATCGAGTTTCGCATACAGATTGCGACGATGCAGTTTCACCGTGGCGGGCGAGATGCCAAGGCGTGCAGCGGCACCCTTCACCGAAAAGCCGCGCAAGATCAGTTGAGCGACTTCACACTCGCGCGGGGTAAGCATGCTGCGCCCGAAGTTTCTAAGCGCCCGAGCCAGCGCGTTCTGCAGCAATGATCCTTGATCTTCAATGGCTTCCGGCCGCAAGTCGCGATAGTGCTTGAGCACGGCCTGGCTCAGCAACGGCGCCGCCATGTGCAGGAACTCGGCATCCTCACCACTGAAAATTTCATGCGACGCGCGGCGCGCGAGCGATATCGCCACCTTGGTGTCAACGTCGAGGTTGACGAAGATATTGAACTCGTCGTGCAGCCCGGAATGCCGATAGTAGTCGCGATAATATTGCGAGCGATCGAGCGACGGTTCGATCTGGTTCAGCCGATAGAGCCCATCATCGCCATTATCCAGCGCAAGCCGATAGAACGGATCCAGCCGATAAGAACCCCGCAGATAGTTGCGGATGTCCGACAGACCCTTGTCGTTGCACCAGTCGTTAAACAGTATCTTCGGCGCCATACCGCGCCGGTAAAGCAGGATCAGGCCCGCATCGACCTTGACGTGCTGTTTGAGCGATTGCGCAAGTCGCGCCTGAAAATCCAATGAACCGACCCCGGCCAGCAATGACAGCGCCAGGTCCGTTATCGCCGACGCCCCAGTCCGTTGGGCGAACGTCTCGCCATCCATTTCGGGTCTCCTCTCCCCCGCCCAGCGTATGACAACGCCAAAATGGCGGCAAGCAACTGCGGATAGCACGGGGACACTGCTTGAAACGGCCCGAGACAGCACCCTAGCCCGAAGGCGTATTTTTCATCCCCCCAAAGCGCTTCACAATGTTCGATGCACCTGTCCAGGCACTCATGAATTGAGTCCGGAGACTGCAAATCGAGGGAACAATGAAAAACAAGAATTTGAAAAAGAAGCTGCTTCTGACGTCCTGCCTGGTGGCGCTTATCGCAGCCACCGGCTCGGCCATGGCCGCCGCCGATCTGATCGTCGTCAACGCCGACGTGCGAACGGTCGACCCGGCCAAGCCCAAGGTCCAGGCCTTCGCGATCGAGGCCGGCAAGTTCACCGCCACCGGCAGCAACGACGAGATCAAGGCACTGGCCGACAGCAACACCAGGATCATCGATACCGGCGGCAAGACCGTGACGCCTGGTTTCATCGATGGGCACACACATTTGACCTCCGGCATGGACATGGTTGTCGGGGTCGATCTTTCTTATGTCCCCGACAAGAAGACCTGGCTCGAAAAGATCAAGGAAGCCGACGCTCGCCTGCCGAAGGGCGCGTGGCTGACAGGCGGCGGCTGGGACTACACGCTGGGCGAAGGCAAGCTGCCGACGAAGGAAGACCTCGATGCCGTCGTTCCCGATCGCGTGGTGATCCTGCGCGATATCGATTTCCATTCGGTCTGGGTCAATTCCAAGGCGCTGGAGGTGGGCGGCGTCACCGCGAAGTCAGAAGTTAAGGAAGGCGGCCAGATCCTGCTCAACGACAAGGGAGAGCCAAGCGGCATTCTGCTCGAAGCCGCCGGAGAACTCGTCGAGAAGCACCGGCCGGTTGCCACCGATGCCGAACGGCGCGAAGGGCTTCTGGAAACGCTGAAGTTTGCCAACAGTGTCGGCATTACCGCTGTCAACGACATGTCCGACCTTGCCGCGGTGCACGACTATGCCGCCCTTGTCGCGGACAAGAAGATGCCGCTGCGTGTCTGGTACGGCTTCTTTGAAGGCGACCCGAAAAAGATCGCAGCGGCTGTCGCAGACAGGCAAGCGGTCGACAAGGTCTCCACCGAAAGCGGCGAGCCGGAGAAGAAGGGACCGCTGCTGAAACTCGGCTACACCAAGTCGGTGATGGACGGCGTTCTGTCCACCCGCACAGCCTATCTGCACGAGGATTATTCGGATCAGAAGGGCTGGAAGGGCAAGCCGTTCGAGACAAAGGAACAGCTCGCGGCGGCCATCCGGGCTTCCAACGAGAACGGTTTCCCGACGGCGGTGCACGCGATCGGAGACGGCAGCGTCGGCCTGGTGCTCGATGCCTTCGCGGAAGCCTCCGTTCCGCGCGCCCAGCCAAACCGGATCGAGCACATCGAGGTCGTCGAGACCTCGGACATCAAGCGTTTCAAGGATCTCGGCGTCGTTGCCTCCATGCAGCCGAACCACGCCACCGGTACGATCGGCAAATACATCACCGAGCGAATCGGCGAAAACCGCGAAGCTAGAGCCTATGTGTGGCACTCCATGCTGGAAGCCGGGGTGCCGCTGGTTTTCGGTTCGGACTGGCCAACCTCGCCACTCAGTCCCCTCACCCAGATCAATGATGCCGTTTTCCGCGAAAGCCCCTTCGGACTGGGGAATGGACCGTGGCATCCCGAGCAGGCGGTGAGTTTCGACCAGGCACTGTTTTCCTACACCCAGGCCGGAGCCAACATGACGCCATGGGGTGGCCAGATCGGGTCGATCAGCGTCGGTAAATGGGCTGACTTTGTCGTCCTGGACGGCAGCGTCCCGGATCCGCTCGACCGTTCGATCCGCCAGCGCAAGGTGGAGGCGACCTACCTCGCCGGCAACGAAGTCTATCGCAAGCCGTAGCAACAGCGGCAGACCTCCCGACAGAAGACGTCGGGAGGTCTGCCGTAGGTACCAGCCTGCGGGAGGCCGGCCGTCGTTATTTGCTTACACGCGGCAGCTTAAGGATCTGCTCGGTCGTCAGGATATCGCCAAAGGTGTCGTCGATCGAAGCCAGCGCTGCGCGATGCAGCGTATCGTGAGCAATGGACAGGTCATTGCCGGTATCGAGATCGCGTGTTGCGCAGGCATCTTCCGCCACGATCACGGTGTAGCCGAGCGGCACCGCATCGCGTGCGGCACCGGCCACGCAGGCGTGCGTCATCAGGCCGGTGATGATCAGTGTATCGACCCCGGATTGCTTCAGGCGTTGGTCGATGTCCGTTGTCGGAAAGACGCTGACCGACGATTTGCGCAGGATTATATGATTGGCTGCCGGCTGGCTGTCACGGTGGAATGCGGAGGCCTCGCTGTCTTCGGCGAAAACCGGGCTACCGGCCGGGGTGACATGCTGGACGTGATAGACTGCGGTGCCTTCGGCGTCGGCGCGCTCAATCAGACGCCGGGCATTGTCCAGCGCCTTTGTGCCATTCGGGATCGGCATCTTGCCGCCGAAATACTCGTTCTGGAAATCGATCACCAACAGGGCTGTTCTGGCCGGATCAAGATGCTCGGGCGCCGGCGCGCCGGCGATGGCGCGGATGGTTGGATGCTGTGCCACGGAACTACCTTTCTTTGTGCTTTTCCGATGGCGCTTGATCCCAAAGTCGGTGGATCGACAAAAGTGGCCTGAATGACAATATGTGATAGGTTCTGGCCAATTTGTCCCTGGGTCGTTTCCAATGCACACAATCGCCATCGTCGCCTTCGAAGGCATCAGCCCGTTTCATCTCTCGGTACCCTGTGTCGTGTTCGGCGACGATCTGCTGAGGCTGGGGGCACCACGCTATCGCCTGCTGATCTGCGGCGAGCATATCGGGCCGGTCACCACCATGTCCGGTTTTCGGATCGATGTGGAACACGATCTCGCCAGCTTGGCGGAAGCAGATACGGTCATCATGCCCGCCTGGCGCGATCCCGATGAACGGCCATCGCAAGCCCTTCTGCAGGCGCTCAAGGCGGCACATGCGCGTGGCGCACGCGTGGTCGGACTGTGCCTTGGCACCTTCGTCCTCGCGGAGGCCGGCCTGCTTGACGGGCGCACGGTGTCCACGCACTGGGCCTGGGCCGACGAATTCGAGCGCAACCACCCGCACGTCGCCTTGAACCAGAACGCACTTTACATCGATGACGGCGATATTCTGACGTCAGCCGGGACCGCCGCCGCCCTCGATTGCTGCCTGCATATCGTGCGCCGTGATCACGGTGCGGAGATCGCCAATCGTGTAGCTCGACGGCTGGTGGTCGCACCGCACCGTCATGGCGGCCAGGCGCAGTATATCGAAAAGCCGTTGCCGACAGGTGGCGACCAGGATCAGATCGGCGCGGCAATCGGCTGGGCGATCGAGCATCTCAATGAACCTTTGAGCCTCGACCGGCTCGCCGAGCGCGCGGGCATGAGCCTGCGCAGCTTCACCCGGCATTTCCGCAACAAGACCGGCACGACCTTCACACAGTGGCTGCTGAACCATCGCCTTGTCGCAGCACAAAGGCTGCTGGAGACCGGTTCGTGCTCAATCGACCATATCGCCGAGATGGCAGGCTTTGGCTCGACGGTATCGTTGCGCCAGCATTTTACGCGAGCCTTTTCGATCTCGCCGGCGAGCTATCGCCGCCAGTTCCAGAAGAAACCTGTATTGGAAGATGCCTGACCACGAGAGGCGCCTTCCCATCACTCGACCATTCTCTCCAGGCAAGCCTGGCAGCTTGACTTGGGCAGCTCTGTCGTCTGTTGATACGCACGGGCGGATCCAAGGACGAATTGACGGGAGGTATATTCTTCAAATGAAACGTTTCATCGCGGTCTTACTGGCTGCTGCGGGATCTGTGCTGGCGTCCATGGCCAACGCCGCACCAGAGAAAATCATTCTCGATACAGACTTCAGCACCATCGGCGACGACGGCCAGACACTCATCATGGCGGCGCAGCTGCAGAAAGAAGGGGTGATAGAGCTGCTCGGCGTCACGGTAGTCACCGGCAACAACTGGCTCAAACAGGAGGTCGCTGACGCGTTGCGGGCGGTCGAGCGCCTTGGGATCGATGAGAAGGTGGGAGTGTACGCTGGGGCAAACCTACCACTGGTCCACGATCCACGCAGTTTCGAACACGAACGTGCCCTGTTCGGCTTCGGCGAAAGCTACAAGACTGCATTCCATCGTCCGCAACCGACCGACAAGGATCTGATCGCCCCGCCGGACGGATTCGCCACCAAGGCGAAGTTGCGCCAGGAAAACGCTGTCGACTTCATCATTCATACGGTCAAGGCGAATCCCGGCGAAGTGTCGCTTCTGGTGATAGGGCCGGCCACCAACATCGCACTCGCCATCCGCAAGAATCCGGAAATCGTGCCGTTGATCAAGCGGATCGTCTACATGGCCGGCGCCGTTGACGTGAAAGGCAACACGACACCAGCCGCCGAAATGAATGTCTGGATCGACCCGGAGGCTGCCCGCATCGTCATGCGAGAGCCCGTCGCGCAAGCCCTCATCCCGCTCGACGTCACCGATATCACCCAGATCGGAAAAGCGGAATTCGACCGCATCGTCGCCAAGGAAGGACCCGTGCAGAAACTGCTGGGCGACAGCTGGATGGCCAAGCGCTTCGCAAAGGATGCCAACGCCAAGGCAAATGTGTTCGACACGCTGGCTCTTGCCTACCTTGTCGATCCGACTTTCGCGACCAAAGTCGAGGATCTCTATGTCGACGTCGATGTAGCCTATGGCCCCAGCTATGGTCGCACCCTAGGCTACTGGAAAGAGCAGCCGACACCGCTCCTGCAAAAAGTGAAAGTGGTGAAGGAGTTCGACAACAAACGTTTCAATGACTTCTACGTGGATCTGCTCACCAGACCGGTCCCTGTAGCGAAAGACTAGGCTCGAATTCGACAAGGGCCGCTGTCCGGGCGGCCCTTGTTGCCAGTCATCACAATCCGCTCCGCGGACAGCAATTGGCAAGATGTTGTCCCCATCCTCGCGTGAAGACAGCTCCCTGGGTTCCCTTCATGCAGCGGATAATGCAGGATCGAATCGACATGGGTTCGCCCCGTTTGATTGCCTGAGACAGCCGCGAGATTTTCATGAAGATCGTCACCTGGAACATCAACGGCGTACGCGCCCGCATCGAAAACCTCGTCCATTGGCTGGAAGAGAGCCAGCCTGACATCGTCTGCCTCCAGGAGATCAAGACCGTCGACGAGCAGTTCCCGCGTCTTGAGGTGGAAGCACTCGGCTACCATGCCGAGACGCACGGCCAGAAAGGTTTCAACGGTGTTGCCATTCTGTCGAAGTTGCGCTTCGACGAAGTCAATCGCGGTTTGCCAGGCGACGACACCGATGAGCATGCTCGTTTCATCGAGGGTGTGTTCTCTACTGACAAGGGCGCGCTGCGCGTCGTGTCGCTCTATCTGCCAAACGGCAATCCGATCAGCGATCCGGTGAAATTTCCTTACAAACTCTCGTGGATGGCGCGGTTGGAGCGATGGGCCCAGCAGCGGCTGGCGCTGGAGGAAGCACTGGTGCTGGCCGGCGACTATAACGTCATTCCCGAAGCCATCGACGCCAGAAATCCCGAGGCCTGGCTGGGTGACGCGTTGTTCCAGCCGGAGACCCGACAGGCGTACCGGCGTTTGCTCAATCTCGGCTTCACCGAAGCTGTGCGCTCCGTTACCGATGCGCCAGGCGTCTATACGTTCTGGGATTATCAGGCCGGCGCCTGGCAGAAGAACAACGGCATCCGCATTGACCACCTGCTTTTGTCACCCGAGGCAGCGAACCGTTTCGCCGTGGCTTCGATCGAAAAGCATGTTCGGGCATGGGAAAAGCCGTCAGACCATGTACCGGTGGCAGTCGACCTGACACTGACCGCGGCGTAACCCGCCAGCAAGCATAATCTGGAAGTGGAAGCAGGCTACTGCTCGGCCCCGGTAACACCCTTGGCCAGCATGTCATCGGCCAGCGAGATGGCGGTGCGCCGATCGGCCTCGCCGGAGACCGCGAAAGCCTCTTCCTGCATGGAGCGAATCCACGGCTGATCGGCCGGTGTCGCGCGCGAAAGCGCGGCCGTCATCATGGCCAGCCCACGCACCACCTTGCCGCTCTGGAACAACAGGTTGCCAAGCGTTGCCTGTGCGCCGGCGTGCCCCTTTTCGGCGGCAAGCTGCAGCCAGCGGCCTGCTTGCCTGACGCTGGCCTTTGCACCGCCCTCGCCCTTCAGGAACATCTTGCCCAATTCGTACTGGGCATTCGGGTTGCGATAGTTGGCAGCGGCGCGCGTGAAATACTCCTGCGCGGTGACCGGATCTGCGCTCACCGGGCTACCAGGGATGCCTTGCTTCAGGTAATCGCCCAGTGCGACCAGCGCATCCGAGACATAGCTTTCCTCCGGTGAGCCGGGCTCGACATCCTGCTCGGCGATTTCAGAGAAAAACTTATAGGCCGCGTAATCGTCCTGGGCGACGCCATCGCCCTCGGCATACATGCGCGCCAGCTTCCAAGTAGCACCGATCTGGCCGTTCTCGGCGGCATATTTATAGGCTTCTACCGCCTGTTCCTTGTGGCCGTTCTTGTAGGCCGAGAAGCCGAACTGAAAGACTTCCCATGGGCTGGACTTCGGCTTCACGCCGCTCTTGTCGTCGAAAACCTTTTCGTCGAAGGCAAAAGCCTGCCCGGCGGCGCCAAGGGTCGCCACCGCGACCAGCACCGTCAAGACAGAAGATCTCGCCAACTCACCAACCCGCATGGCTGCGCATTTCTTTCGTGTCGCCCATGCGGACGATCGAACCCGTACCAGCCAGCGACTTCACGGGCACGCTTTTGCGTGGCGCATTGCGCTGGGACTCATATTCAAATGAATTCTGCCACGCATTTTCGGCCAAACTGCGGTTGAAACCGCGCAGCGAAATGGCGGCCGCGCTGCGGTTCAACTGGCTGGCATTGATAAACACGCTGGCGTTCATTTCTATTCCTGCCGCGGCCATGCGGCCTATCCCTTGCGCCAACCGTCTTCGGTCTTGCCGGGGCCCTATCGAAGTGCTCCGGGTTTATGGCGGGAAATGGGCGTCTCGTCCGTGTCGACTTCTTAGCCGATGGCTTGTTTCGAAACTGTTGCCGAAACGTCACAATTATTCATGGGGCCGTTGATGTTGCATTTACGGCACGGACTCGCGTGGGGATACCTGACACCGCAGATCGTTTTTGCCGGGAACGCTCTCCGCAACAAAAAAGCCGGGCATCTAGCCCGGCTTTTTTGTTTACTATGAAAGACTTACCACTTGATGCTGTAGCCACCATTGAAGGCAATGGCGTAGCCCGACTTGACACCCTGGTTGGTGCCTGGAGCGTATTTGGTCTCCTCGCCCGAGCCCAGATAGCTGAAGCCGATACCACCGCGGAACTCGCCCCCCATGCCGTCCTTGTAGGAGCCACCGACCGCCAGCGTATAGGTATCGCCAATGACGTCCCAACCGGTTCCAACGCCCTGATCCCAAGTCAGGCTGGCAAAACCGGAAGCCTGATCGTTGAAGGCGTGGCCAATGCCGCCAGTGACGGTCCAGCCGTCCTTCCAGAAATACTTGTCGGAAGAAACAGTCACACCGCCAATCTTGGAGCGAACATCAAGTGTGGTCAGCTGGCTCCAGTCGGTCCACTTGACGCTACCGAACGCCAACCAGCCCGGCGCAACGCCAGTCTGCAGTTTGAACTCGACGCTCTGTGGAAGATTGCCGACACCGATCGCATCAACCGGCACCTGTGCATTCGGTCCAGCCTGCTGAATGATCTGGAGAAAGCGGGCTTGAAGCGGCGTACCTGCCGTTGCCTGAGCCAGTACAGCGGCCGGGGCGGTCAAACCGCCGTCCGCTCCGTACTTCGTGCCCGAGCGGTACATGACCTGACCACGCAAGGCGATGTCCGGAATCTCATAGGCAGCGCCAATGCGGTAGCCATATTCCTGACCCTTGAGATTCAGGGTAGCGTTGCCTAGGCCGAGTGCCGCGTAAGAGTTCACGCGATTGTATTCGAACTTCTCCATGAAGCCGCCACCAAGCACCCAGAGCTTGCCTGTGCCGACATCAAAGCCGACACCACAGGTCAGTGCAGATTCGTAGGTCGTGAACTCTTCGGAAATCTTGCCGCTCAGCGTCGGAAAGTCATACTTTGCGTTGCCGCCATTGTTATTCACCAACGTGCCAGCGCAACGCAGGTTTTCGGTCAGGTTGAACTTCACCGCAGCCGACGGGATGACGTAATCCTCGGCATAGTCGGTACCGACAAGCTTTGGATTGCCGTTCTTGTTGAACTTACGGGTCGGCGTCACATAGGTGACGCTCGAACGCATGTTGAAGTTGCCCTGCTCGAAAAGAATGTCCGTATCGGCCGAGCCGCGCGAGAAGCCGCCGGCATTCGCCGAGCCGATCATCGCCAGCGACATGCACCCTGCCCCCAGGAGCGCTTTGATACGTAGATTGGTCATGAAATTCTCTCCCCGAAAACTCGTGCACCAAGCTAGAGCCAATTCGCGTTAATGAGGCAATAAGGAATTTCAAGGCGTACAAGTACAGTTTTTTACTGTGACGCCGAATACACTGCGGATACTCGCCTCCGCCCTCGACCGGACACCAAAAAGCCACCATTTTTGAAGGTTGCCACGGCAAAATCGCTGCGGAACGCGCCGAAAACACCCGAAAATGCCGCATTTTGCGGAGGAACAGCCCGCATTGTTACATTATGGCAACAATGCGGTTCAAAACTTTCCCTTTACGTCAATTGTGACGCTGCGGAATGCTGTTTTCGGCTGCCTGCGATCGTTTTGAAAGCACCGGACGTAACGTCAGAATCGCATCGCCGGCAGGCAGAATTCGCCCGCCGGATTCGGCATCAAATTTCGCGCCGGACTCAGCCGGCGTCGCGCACACGGGTCAGTGCAGCCGAAAGCTTTGCCTGCTGCTCGTTGTATTCAACCAGTTTCTCGCGCTCGGCTTCGACCACCTCTTCCGGCGCATTGGCAACGAACTTCTCGTTCAACAGCTTCTTGTGCAGCCGGGCGATCTCCTCGGTCACCTTGGCCAGCTCCTTCTGCAGGCGCGCGGCTTCGGCGGCGAGGTCGATTAGGCTCCCCAAAGGCAGGCAGGCCGTCGCCTCGCCCAGCACGATCTGTGCCGAGCCTTTCGGCGCCGTATCGCCATGCGAGATCTCGCCAATCCGCGACAACCGCTTGATCGCGGCGTCATGGTGTACCAGACGCTCCCGGGTAATGGCATTGGCGCCGATGATCACCAGCGGTGCGATCGCCGCCGGCGGCACGTTCATCTCCGAACGCACCGAACGGATGCCGGTGACCAGATCGATGAGCCAGTTGATGTCGTCCGCGGCCTCGGCGTCTTCGAAATCCGGCGACGGCCATGATGCATGGCAGAGCAATGAGGACCGTTCCTTGCCGTCGCCCGCCGTCTCGGCCCACAACTCTTCCGTCATGAACGGCATCATGGGATGGAGCAGCTTGTAGATCTCGTCCAGCACAAAGGCGACACAAGCGCGGCTTTCGGCCTTGGCTGCCTCATCCTCGCCCATGAACACCGGTTTCAGCAGCTCGAGGTACCAGTCGCAGAACTGGTTCCAGACAAACCGATAGGCCGCGCCCGCAGCTTCGTTGAAGCGATACGACGTGATCGCGTCGGTGATCTCGCGCGCTGCACGGGTCAGTTCAGTCAGGATCCAGCGATTTACCGCCAGCTTGGCGTCGTTCAGCCAGAACGTATCGTCGCGCGCCACGCCGTTCATCTCGGCGAAACGCGTTGCGTTCCAGAGCTTGGTGCCGAAATTGCGGTAGCCGGCGATGCGGGCGGGATCAAGCTTCACGTCACGCCCCTGCGCGGCCATGACAGCCAGGGTGAAACGCAGGGCGTCCGCGCCATATTCGTCGATAAGTTCGAGCGGATCGATGACGTTGCCTTTCGACTTCGACATCTTCTGCCCGTTCTTGTCGCGTACCAGCGCGTGCACATAGACGGTGTGGAACGGTTCCTCGTCCATGAAATGCAGGCCCATCATCATCATGCGGGCGACCCAGAAGAAGATGATGTCGAAGCCCGTCACCAGCACATCGGTCTGGTAGTAGGTCTTCAACTCCGGCGTCTTGTCCGGCCAGCCCAGCGTCGAGAACGGCCACAGCGCGGATGAGAACCAGGTATCAAGAACGTCTTCGTCACGGGTCAGGATCTCGCCCGGCTGGAAATTCTCTAGCTTCTCCTCGACCCAGGCCTTCCAGGGGCCTTCGTGCGCAAGATAATGCTGGATCGCGGCCTCGAGCGCCTGTTCTTCAGTCTTCTCGACAAAGATATGCCCATCCGGGCCGTACCAGGCCGGGATCTGGTGTCCCCACCAAAGCTGGCGCGAGATGCACCAGGGCTCGATGTTCTCCATCCAATCGTAATAAGTCTTTTCCCAGTTCTTGGGCACGAATTTGGTGCGGCCCTCGCGCACGGAAGCCAGCGCCGGCTTGGCAAGAACCTTGGCGTCGAGGAACCACTGGTCCGTCAACATCGGCTCGATCACGACATTCGAACGGTCACCGAAGGGCTGCATGAGCTTCTTCTTTTCCACGAAGGGAATGTCGTTGCCTTCGGCATCCTTGACCGTAACGGCAAGCCCTTCCGCCGTGATCGCCTCAACGATCAGCTTGCGGGCAGCATATCGGTCAAGGCCGCGATACTCGTCCGGAACCAGGTTGATGGCATCGACTTCGGCCTCGTTCGGCACGTTTCCGGAGCGAGCAATCTCCAGCGCCTGCGCAGCATAGTCGGCATAGGGCTCGCCGTCGGTGCGCATTGCGGCCTGCGTGTCCATCAGCCGGTAGAGTGGAATGTTGTTGCGGCGCGCGACCTGATAGTCGTTGAAATCATGCGCACCGGTGATCTTGACCGCACCTGAACCGAAGGTCGGATCCGGATATTCGTCGGTGATGATCGGGATCAGGCGCCGATGCTCCTTCGGGCCAACCGGGATTTCGCAAAGTTTGCCGACGATTGGCGCATAACGCTCGTCCGAGGGATGAACAGCCACCGCGCCGTCCCCCAGCATCGTCTCAGGCCGGGTCGTCGCAATGGAGATGTAGTTGCGCTCTTCTTTCAGCGTGACGTTCCCGTCTGCATCCTTTTCGACATAGGTGTAGGTTTCGCCGCCGGCCAGCGGGTACTTGAAGTGCCACATATGGCCGTCGGCTTCCTTGTTCTCGACCTCGAGATCCGAGATCGCCGTCTCGAATTGCGGATCCCAGTTCACCAGCCGCTTGCCGCGGTAGATCAAGCCTTCCTTGTGCAACGTGACGAAGACTTCGAGTACGGCCTTCGACAGACCTTCGTCCATGGTGAAGCGCTCGCGCGACCAATCCGCCGAGGCACCCAGCCGCTTGAGCTGATTGAAGATGGCGCCGCCAGATTCGTCCTTCCACTCCCAGACCTTCTCGACGAACTGCTCCCGGGTGAGGTCGCGGCGGTGGATCTGCCGCTCCATCAGCTTGCGCTCGACCACCATCTGGGTGGCGATGCCGGCATGATCCATGCCCGGCTGCCAGAGCACGTTCTTGCCGCGCATGCGCTCGAAGCGCACCAGAATATCCTGCAGCGTGTTGTTGAGCGCATGGCCCATGTGCAACGAGCCGGTGACATTGGGCGGTGGGATGACGATGGAAAAGGGTTCCGCGCCTTCCTCGGCGCCAGCACCGGCGCGGAAGGCATCCGCCTCCTCCCAAATCTTGGCGATCTTCGGCTCGACGCTTTTTGCGTCATAGGTTTTTTCGAGCATGGGAAAGGCGTCCGGACTGTCGGGATTTGCTGGTGACGGTAAATCGGAAGGACTTGGCCAAGTCAACCACACGAACAACCGCCATCCGACAGATAGGAGCATCACACGGCCGAACCAAGGCAACCTCTTGCCTTGGAGGTGCGCTCCGCCTACGATCTACTTGCTGCTGTAGGGCGCACCGGTTTCGGCCGAAGGGGCATTGCCCGCCTACACCACCTAAACCCAGAATGCGCCCATGTCCCAGTTCGAGCATTTCCGCAGGCAGGCAAAACTTTATCTCAAATGGCACCGCGAGGGCCGTTATCCCGCCGCGGCGGCAATACGTTCCTTGCTGCCGCGCTTTCGAGATCTCAGCGATACTCAGATCCTTGAGCGGGAGTTCAAACTCGCCGACGCCCAGGAGCTTGTTGCCCGCAAGGCAGGTTTCGAAAACTGGGAGGCGCTCAAGAAAGGATCTTCAGACATGAGCACCTCCACCACACCTGAAAAAGAACCCTTCCTGGCCTTATCAGAGCCACAGCTGTTCGTTGCCGATATCGGCCGAGCCTGCGATTTCTACACAAGCAAGCTCGGCTTCACGCTCCGTTTCACCTATGGCGAACCACCCTTTTTCGCTCAGGTCTTTCGAGATGGTGCCCGCATCAACCTGCGTTACGTCGATACACCGGTGGTTGAGACCAGCAGGATCGTGCCCGAACATCTCGTCGTGGCCACGATCGTGCTGGACCACGGCATCAAGAAACTATTCCTCGACTATCAAGCCGCCGGCGTTCCGTTCTTCCAGCAGCTCAAGACAGAACCCTGGGGTTCGCGTGCCTTCATCGTGAGCGATCCTGACAACAACCTCGTGTGTTTCACCGCAGCTTCATGATCGGCGGGACGCGAGCCGGCATCGGAAGCGGGAGCCGGCTCGCACCCGTCGATCATCCGGCGGTCTTCGGCAAGAGGCTTCCGTTGGCCGACAGCATCCTGGAAAACAACTCCAGCAGAATGTCGCAGAGCGGCTGCGGATCTGGGCTTTCACGTGCAATCGCATCGTCGACGACACCGTGCATGCCATCAAACAGAATGAGCGCCGTCATGCGGGTATCGGGCATGGTCCAGACGCCGGCCGCCTGGCCGGCTTCGAGCAAGGCAACGAGCTGCGCAATCACGACGTCCTTTTCCCGTGACTGCCGCCGCGAGTGGCTGAAATCGTGGAAGACGACATCGTGCAGTTTGAAATTGTCGACATAGGCCTGCACCGCGCCATGGACCCATCCTGACAGCCGCGCCGGAAAGTCCGTTGCCGGACAGGCCTCGATCGCCTCATTCACGCTGCCCACGAAATCCTGCGAGAAACGCTCCCGCAAAGCCAGGACAACATCCGTCTTCGTCGCGAAGTAGTGATAGAAGGTTCCTTTGGCCACGCCTGCGCGTGCGACGATTTCGTCGATCGTCGTCGCTTCGATCCCTTTCGCGATGAAGAGCGCTGCCGCGGATGCCATCAGATCATCCGTGCGCACCTCCGGCGGCAAGGTACGTCGCCGGGCGCGCGGTCGGCGCTCTGTAGATACGTTTGCGTTCATCCCGATTCCCGTAACCGAAGGCGTAGTGAGTTTAAGACAACCGAGCTCTCCTCGCATAGCTGCAATGATTTCAATATGTTTTGTATTGACCGACGGTCGGTCGACTCGTATTGTTGAGTGAAATCATCAGGATTTGTCCCATGCCGTCATCCCGCAGACGCGACCTTGTCGCGGCAGTCTACCTCGGCACTTTCATGGCAACACTGGCCATCAGCATCGTCACTGTCGCGCTTCCGTCCATTCAGGTGGCGCTCCGAACCGATCTGTCCGGGTTGCAGTGGGTCGTAGGTTCCTACGCGCTTTGCCTTTCCGCCTTCATGCTGTCTGCCGGGCCGATCAGCGACCGTTACGGGCGCAAGCGCGTATGGTTGGTCGGCGTAGCGCTGTTTTCGACGGGATCGGCGATCTCAGCCATGGCTTCATCGCTCGGCACTTTGATCGTAGGCAGTGCTTTGCAAGGCGTTGCGGGTGCTCTGGTCATCCCAGGTGCCCTGTCGATCCTGACGCAGGCATTTGCCGATCCCGCACAACGCGCCCATGTGATCGGAGGCTGGGCATCCTTCAGCGCCGTGTCGCTGGTCCTCGGGCCGATGCTCGGCGGATTCCTGGTCGACAATGTCGGCTGGTCGAGCATCTTCCTGATCAACATACCGCTGGGCACGATCACCATAGCACTCGGACTGAGAGGCATCCCTGAGAGCGCAGACCCAGGCCAGGCTGCCCTAGACCCCGTTGGACAGGCGCTGTCTGTCGTTTTTCTCGGTGCATTGACCTATGCGCTGATCGGGGCAGGCCATGCCGGCTGGACGTCACCGCGCATTGCCGGCGCGCTTGCTGTCGCGACCACCGGGTTCATTGGCTTCATCGCAATCGAATGGCGTACGGCGCGCCCGGTGCTGCCGGTCGACCTCTTCCGTGACCGGTCGTTCGCAGCGGTCAACTTCGCTTCCTTCGCACTCGGCTTTTCGGGCTACAGCAGCCTGTTCTTCTTTTCCCTGTTTCTCCAGCAGGTGCAGAACTTGTCGGCAACGGCGGCAGGGTGGCGAATGACACCCGTCTTCGTCGCAATGGCCCTCACTTCTTCCTTGTTCGGCAAGCTTTCGTCATGGTGCGGAATCCGTTGGCCGATGATCGTCGGCTATGCCCTGCTCGGCAGCTCGATGCTGGCCATGGCCCTGTTCACGCCGGGTACCCCCTACCCGATCATTGCCGCGATTTTCGCGATCCTGGGCATAGGCATGGGGCTTGCCGTTCCCTCCACGGGAGCGGCGGCAATGGCAGCCACACCACGCGAAAGAAGCGGGGCCGCTTCGGCGACGATGAATGCGCTTCGCCAGGGTGGCATGACGATCGGCATTGCACTGCTCGGCACGCTGATGAGCGCCCGCGCCATTTCCTCGCTGAGAGATTATATCTCCACCACGAATGCTGCCGACGCCCTCGCTGTCGCAACGACCGCCGTCAGGCAGCACGCGATGCCGGCAGACCTCGACATGGCGCCCGAACTGTTCCGGCCGCTGCTGGCCGAGGCCGTTGGCCAGGGATTTTCTCTAGCCGTCGCCTGCGCCGGTGCCTTGGGTCTGCTGGCCGCAGCGGTGCTCGTGGCGACCGGACGACACCCCCTCAGGGATCGCCGCCCGAACCTCGCGGTCGATCGCGGATAGTACCGTCACCATCCTACCGCTTGCCCATCCTTGCGGGGATCGGAACCGGCCCGATAAACGCCATTTACAGGAGCCTGCTCGGGATATCTCGGCGGCGCGGGTATCGACGCGTCCTGCTGAAACAGTATGCCCTGGAACCCACCCACACTCATATCCGCCGTCATGCTTTCGACCGGATGGCCGAGCGCCTGCAATTGCTGGCCTACCCGTTCGAACAGGCGTGGTTCCAGCACAAGCTTGCCCGGGCCGTCGTTCTTCTGTTCGTGCAGGTAGCGCGCCGCATCTGCCGTTGCCTGTGGACTGAAGCCGAGGTCGATCATGTTCGCGAGGTGAGTGGTAAGCGAATAGGCCTGGATGGAACCTTGCATATTGCCGAAGCCCAACAGTGGCTCGCCATCCTTCATTGCAAAGCCGGTTATGATGGTGTGGAAAGGACGTTTGCGCGGTTCGACGCGGTTTGGGCTTTCGGGATCAAGCGAAAAGCCGTTGCCCCGATTGTGCAACAGGAAGCCGTAGCCCGGTACTGTTATCCTCGACCCGTAAACGTCATAGACGCTGTGCACCACCGAGGCCATGTTACCCCAGCGATCGGCAGCGATCAGGTTGATGGTCCCGCCCTCCAGCGTACCGGCAACTTTGGGCGTTCCAGCCTTCTTCATATCGATGCTGGAACAGACCTCGACTGCACGTTCTTTGGAGAGCAGCCTCTCCAGCGGAATGTCGGAGAATTTGGGGTCGCCATTGTGGCGAAGCAGGTCCGAATAGGCGAGCTTCTTCGTCTCGACGAGCAAATGCCAGTATTCAGGTGAGCTGTGATTGAGTTTGCTCAGGTCAATTCCGAATTTGGCCGAGCAAGCCTCCAGCAGGTTGAGCTGGAGCAGCGTTGCCCAACCCTGACCGGGCGGCGGCACCTGGAAGATGTCATAGCCACGATAACTGGTCGTGATCGGCTCGTTCCATTCCGGCTCGAAGGCGCCGAGGTCCGAATTGGTCATTACACCGCCGCCCGCCTTTATGCGGGCAACGATCGCATCTGCAACCGGACCTTTGTAAAAACCGTCACGGCCGTTCTGTTGCAGCAGCCGCAAGGTCTTGGCCAGGTCGGGGTTTTTGATGACGCTGTAGAGTGGCGGTACACTATCGCCGCGTAGAAAGACGCGCGCGGATTCGGGATCCTTGCGTAGATCTGCCACGGCTCGCGCCAAATCCCGATGATGACGCTCGCTCACGCCCCAGCCTTGCTCGGCAATGGTGGCGGCGCGCTCGAACGTTTCCTTGAACGTCATCGTGCCGAAACGCTTCAGCATCGCGTCGAAGCCGGCGATGGCACCAGGAACGGTAACGGAATCCACCCCTTCGAACTTGCGATCCTTGAAATAGTCGGGTGTCCAACCCTGCGGAGACCAGCCGGCCGAACTCAGCGAATAAAGCTTCCGATCCACCGCGGACCAATAGAGGACAAAAACATCTCCGCCGATGCCGGTGTCGTTGGGCGACACGACATCGAGTGTTGCCAGCGCGGCAATGGCGGCGTCCATGGCATTGCCACCCTTCTGCAGGATTTCCAGCCCGGCTTGGGCCGCGAGCGGATGGCTTGTGGCAACCACGCCATTGCGCGCGACAACTTCGGACCGGCCCTGCTCGGACCATCCCATCGGGCGCATTCCAGGCACAGTGGTGCCATTGAGCCGCCCGCCAGGATTTTCTGTGCCCGTCGGCGTGCCGAAGGGTGTTGCCGATTGCGGAAAACTGCTCGTGATACCCAGGATCGAAGTCATTGCCGCAACACCAGAACCAGCCAGGGACTTCTGCTTCTCAAAATACCGCTCGGCTTGGCAAGCACAAACGTCACCGCCCGTTGCCCTCCCGCGGCCACGGAGAAATCCCTGGCGCCACTAGCTCCCATAGAGTTCCGCCAGAGCCGGAAGTAGCGCCGTGGGCAGATCTTCGGCGATGAGGCCAGGACCAAAGCTCCGGCCTGCCTCGGCATGCAGCCAGACACCTGAACAAGCCGCTTCGAACGCCGGCATCCGCTGCGCGATGAGCCCGGCAACAATGCCGGCCAGCACGTCACCAGAGCCTGCCGTTGCCAGCCAGGGAACCCCATTGGCGTTGATCGCCGCGCGATCGTCCGGCGCGGCAATTACGGTGTCCGCACCTTTGTAGATGACGACACCATTCGCTCTCCTGGCGGCGGCACGCGCCTTGCCGAGCTTGGACAGATCATCGTTCCCAGCAATATCCGGAAACAGCCGGGAGAATTCACCCTCGTGCGGCGTCAAAACGAGCGTGGGGGCACCGGCACGGGCAGCAGCCTCGAACAGCCATTGCGGCGCTTCGCGAAAAGCCGTGATGCCGTCGGCATCGAGAACCAGCCCTTCGGCGCCAGGCTCGCCTACTCGACCACCTGCGGCCAGCACCGCAAGCGCAAAATCGCGCGCTTTTTCACCAGGACCGAAGCCAGGCCCCAGCACAAAAGCAGAAGAGCGGCCCTCCCCCAACAGGGCAGCAAGCTCTGCGACGTCGTCAACCTTGCGCAGCATGATCGAGGTCAGGTGCATGGCATTGACGGCCAATGCGCTGCCGGGCGCCAGCACTGTAACAGCACCAGCTCCGGAGCGCGCGGCCGCCAGCGCCGAAAGTCTGGCCGCGCCCGTCGAGGTTGGCCCTCCGGAAAAGACGCCGACATGGCCGCGGCGATACTTATGTGTATCGACGTCGGGCGATGGGAAGGCTTGCCGCCACAGCGCCGGCTGATTCTCGAAGGTGCCCACAGCGAGGGAATCGATAACACTTGCGGCGATGCCGATGTCGGCGACCACCACTTCACCGCACAGTTCACGACCCGGCAGCAGCAGGTGGCCGGGTTTCCTGCATGCGAAGGTTACGGTCACAGCGGCTTGAAAGGCGTTGCCTTGCACCTTGCCGCTTTCACCCGAAACACCGGACGGCAGGTCGACCGCGATGACGGGCAATCGCCCGGCGGCAACGAGTGACGCCGCGCGCGCGGCGTCATCGGCAAGCGGCTTCGACAGGCCGGCACCATAAAGCGCATCGACGATCAAGTCATCGGCTCCAGCGTCGAAATCAGCAAGCGACCGCCTCGGCACTGGGCACTCGGCAGCAGCGATGGCGGCATCGCTGCCGTCGCGCGGCGTACCAGCAGACCACAGCGAAACGGCTACACCGCTCTCGTGCAGGTTCCTGGCCACGACATAACCGTCGCCACCATTGTTACCCGGACCGGCCAGCACATGGACGCGTTTCCTGGAGGGAAACCGCTCCAGCACCACGGCAGCCACCGCCGCACCTGCGTTGCGCATCAAACCGATGCCGTCGAACGGCCCGTTGGCGATGGCAAGTCGATCAGCTTCTGCCATTTCTTTGGGCGTGAGCAACTCAAGGTTCATGCCGTATCTCCCTTTGGCGCCCGAACGGACATTCGAACAGTTTGAGACGAGAGGCAAATGCGCAATCTGCGCGCAATTTGCTCAAAAATTGTGCAAACGGTTGGAAATTCGAGGAGGGGAGCGGCCTGCAGAACAATCTACCCGCCACAGAAAGAACGGCGCAAACCGGTTGCGTCATGTGCTTTCCATGATAATTCGCGACGATACCTCTCCGGCGAGCCCAACTGGCACGCTTCATGCTTGAAGAATGCGCGAGCGGGACTGACAACCCGTTTTACCGGCAGTGGAGGCCCCATATCGACATGAAAAAGATCGAAGCGATCATCAAGCCGTTCAAACTGGATGAAGTGAAGGAAGCGCTTCAGGAGGCCGGTCTGCAAGGCATCACCGTGACCGAAGCCAAGGGTTTCGGCAGGCAGAAGGGCCATACCGAACTTTATCGCGGCGCAGAATATGTCGTCGACTTCCTGCCCAAGGTGAAGATCGAGGTTGTGCTCGGCGACGAGTCCGTCGAGGCTGCCATCGAGGCCATTCGCAAAGCCGCCCAGACGGGGCGCATCGGCGACGGCAAGATCTTCGTCTCCAACATCGAGGAAGTCGTACGTATCCGGACCGGCGAAACCGGCCCCGACGCGATCTGACGCTAGAGCGTTTCCGTTTTTCACGGAAACGCGGAAACGCTCTAAGTTTTTTCACCACATTTTTGTAACGCCAAGTGATTCCACTTGGCTAAAAAATGCTCCAAGCGCCATCGTTTCAGTTTTTCGAGTTTCAACGTCATCATACAGGAAAGAGACATGACGACAGCCAAAGACATCTTGAAGCAGATCAAGGACAACGACGTGAAATTCGTCGACCTGCGCTTCACCGACCCCAAGGGCAAGCTCCAGCACGTCACCATGGATGTGGCCGAAGTCGATGAAGACATGTTCGCCGACGGCGTCATGTTCGACGGTTCCTCGATCGGCGGCTGGAAGGCCATCAACGAGTCCGACATGGTACTGATGCCGGATACCGACACGATCCACATGGATCCGTTCTTTGCACAGTCGACCATGGTCATCCTGTGCGACATCCTTGATCCGGTCTCGGGCGAAGCCTATAATCGCGATCCGCGCGGCACCGCCAAGAAGGCCGAAGCCTATTTGAAGGCCGAAGGCATCGGCGACACCATCTATGTCGGCCCGGAAGCCGAATTCTTCGTGTTCGACGACGTCAAGTACAAGGCCGATCCGTACAACACCGGCTTCAAGCTGGATTCCTCGGAGCTGCCGTCCAACGACGACACCGACTATGAGACCGGCAACCTCGGCCACCGTCCGCGCGTCAAGGGCGGCTACTTCCCGGTTCCGCCGATCGACAGCTGCCAGGACATGCGCTCCGAGATGCTGACCGTGCTGACCGAAATGGGCGTGCGCGTCGAAAAGCATCACCACGAAGTGGCTGCCGCCCAGCATGAGCTCGGCATCAAGTTCGACACCCTCGTGCGCAACGCCGACAAGATGCTGCTCTACAAGTACGTCGTGCACCAGGTTGCCAACGCCTATGGCAAGACGGCCACCTTCATGCCAAAGCCGATCTTCGGCGACAACGGCTCCGGCATGCATGTGCATATGTCGATCTGGAAGAACGGCAAGCCGACCTTCGCTGGCAACGAATATGCCGGCCTGTCGGAGAACTGCCTGTACTTCATCGGCGGCGTCATCAAGCACGCCAAGGCAGTGAACGCCTTCACCAACCCGCTCACCAACTCCTACAAGCGCCTGGTACCGGGTTATGAGGCTCCGGTGCTGCTCGCCTATTCGGCTCGCAACCGTTCGGCATCCTGCCGCATTCCATTCGGCAACTCGCCGAAGGCCAAGCGCGTCGAGGTCCGCTTCCCCGATCCGGGCGCGAACCCGTATCTCGGCTTCGCGGCGCTGCTGATGGCTGGTCTCGATGGCATCAAGAACAAGATCCACCCCGGCCAGCCGATGGACAAGGATCTGTACGACCTGCCGCCGAAGGAACTGAAGAAGATCCCGACCGTCTGCGGCAGCCTCCGCGAAGCCCTGCAGAGCCTCGACAAGGACCGCGGCTTCCTGAAGGCCGGCGGCGTCTTCGACGACGACCAGATCGACGCCTTCATCGAACTTAAGATGGCCGAGGTGATGCGTTTCGAAATGACCCCACATCCGGTCGAATTCGACATGTATTACTCGATCTAAGCAACTCCTATCGCCTGACAAGAAGAACCCCGGTCGCAAGATCGGGGTTTTTTGTTTTGGCAAACGGCCATGCCAGATCGCCATCTGGCGTATTCGATCTGCCGTTTCGCCGGCATCGCCAGTATGGGGTCGCTGTCGCCTCGTGCTCAACGACGCCCTTCCCGCCTCGCAGCTCCGAGGCCAAGGATTGGTGGGCAAAAAAAGACCCCGGCCTCGCGGCCGGGGTTATTGCTGGACTTGTCGAAGGAGGACGACTTACCCGGCAATCTCTTCGATCTCTTCAGGTGCATGCAGCGTCCAATCGGCGCGACGCGCCAGGAACACCACATAGTAGACTGCCGCCACGGCCACGATCGCCAGGGTCGCGAGCAGGCTCGGCCTGCCGAAGGCAACGTCCAGCCAGTTCTGATAGGCGACATAAACCAGTGCGACGAAGGCTAGGATCGGCGGCAGGGGGAACAGAGGCATGCGATAATGCCCCTCCGAGGTAGCGCCATTGCGACGCCCGGCAATCGCCGCCAGACACAGCAGCGCATAGATGACGACCAGCGATGTGCCGGACACCACCAGAAGCAGGCTGAGATCGATGAAACAGGCTGCGGCAGCGGCGATCGACACGACAATAGTGGCGATCCAGGGCGACGCGTAGGTTCCATGCACGGACGCGACCGCATTGTTGATCGGTCCGAACCAGGTCTTGTCGCGACCGGACGAAAACAGAAGACGAGATGCCTGCAGCACGATGGCGATCACCGCATTGAAGATCGCAATCGCGATGGCAAGGCTGACAGCCACTGTCAGTGCGTGCCCGCCCCGCGCTTCAAGGAAATACTCAATCTTCGCCGGCGCGGCGAGCAAGGCGGTGAGATCGGGGGAACCGAGCAGCACAGCGGTCAGCGGGATCAGTTCCGCGGCGACCGTGATGACAAGCGCCCACAGGACAACCTTGCCGATACTGCGCTTGGCATCCTGTGTTTCTTCACCGAAATAGGCCGCGGCACCGTAGCCATTATAGGCAAAGATGGCGACGGCAGTGGCGGCCAGGATCAGACCCGTCGAAGCTGGAACCAGCGAATTGGTTGCAACATCGAGAATCTGTGGCGAAGTGAACAGGCTGGAAAGCGGCCGCTCGATGTTGATGAAACCAAGCGCAACCAGGATCAGCAGAGCCAGCATCTCGATGCCGAGGAAGATCCCGGTAACAAAAGCATTAAGCTTGATACGCAACGCTGCGACAATGCCGGCCAGGATGATCGTTGCCACGCCCACCCACTGCGCATTGAGGTTGGGCAGAAGCACTCCAAGATAGGTACCAACGCCTAGCGCCACCACGGCGATGATCAGCACGATGGAAATGAAGACGAGAACCAGCGTGACAAAACCCCAGAAGCGACCGAGCGTACGACCGATCATGGTGTATTCGCCACCAGCTGTCGGATAGGCCGATGACAGTTCCGCATAAACGAAGGCCATGAACAGGCCGATGATCGCGGCAAAGAGAAATGACAGGAACGAGCCGGTGCCGGCCAGTGCGATGACGCCGGGTACGATGATGAAAACCGATGATGCCGGCGTCACCGCCGACAGCACGATCATCAATGTGCCCAGTCCGTTGAGTGCGCGATCAAGCCCCCCGCTCGACGGCGATTCCTGTGATGGCATCAAGCCCTCCCCATTTTGATATGATTAAAATAACACTCCCATCAAAACGCTACGCTTGACTCGGCAATCCGTCAATAAACTTCCACTAAAATCACTTGCAATGCTCGCAGCATCGATTTTAATTTGAACGCCATTCAGGAGTAAATATGAGCAGACCTGCTGCCCAGGCCGAACGCCGGCTCACCTTGATCAGCGCCGCCGAGACGATGATCGCCAAGCACGGCCTCGCTGGCGTGACCTTGCGCGCCGTCGCCAATGAGGCCGGCATGAGTTCGAGCGCTGCGCTTTATTACTATCCAGGCCTGAAAGACCTTCTGGATGACGTGCAAAAACAGGCTGTCGAGCGCTTCTGCACACTGAGGGCCATGGCGACCGCGCAGATTTCGGACCCGCGCGAACGCCTGAAGGCGATGATCCGCTCCGGCATACCTGATGACCCCAGCGATCGACTTTGCCGACTGCTGATGGAACTCGGCGCCTATGCCCGTTCCGACGCCGCCTATGCCGCGCGCCACATCACGCTGTTCGAGCGGCAGGTCGCAATCTATGTCGGCATCCTCGAAGCGGGGGCCATCACCGGCACGTTCAAGCTTTCCGACACCAGCGACACGCTGGCACGCAGCCTTGTCATTCTGGAAGACGGCCTCGGCCTTCACCTTCTCAACGTCGTACCAGCCGTCGACTACCCGACCGCGCTTCGCATCCTTACCGCCTACGCCGAGACGACGACGGGCTGCCGCCTCACCTGACCATTTCTCCAACAACCAAACTTCAAGGAAGATCGTATGAGTGAGACCTCGCATGTCACGCCCGCAGGCAAGCTGCGCGCCCGGGCGCTCGGCATTCCCTTTGCCGGCAATCCGGGTCGATTCAACGCGATCACCGATGTGCCGGGGGTCGAGGTCGGCTACACCACGCTGATTTCAGGCGACGGCAACATGGAAATCGGCAAGGGGCCGGTGCGCACAGGCGTCACCGCCCTCCTGCCGCTCGGTCGCGAAGGGGCAGGCCAGGCGATCGCCGCCGGCTACCATTCCTTCAATGGCAATGGGGAGATGACCGGCGTGTCATGGCTGGAGGAATCCGGCGCCCTCAACATGCCGATCCTCATCTCCAACACACACGCAGTCGGTCCCTGCCATCGTGGCACCATAGACTGGATGGTACGAAACAAGCCGGAGGTTGCCAGCCAGTGGATGCTGCCGGTAGCAGCGGAGACGTGGGACGGCTACCTGAACGACATCAACGGCCCACACGTCACCGGCAGCCATGCGGTCGCGGCCCTCGACGCCGCGAGAAGCGGCGCGATCGAGGAAGGTTCAGTCGGTGGCGGCACCGGCATGAACTGCTATGCCTTCAAAGGCGGCAACGGCACCGCTTCGCGCGTCGTCGACTACGGCCATCGCAGCTATACGGTCGGCGTCTTTCTGCAGACCAATTTCGGTTCCCGCAACGAGCTCACCATTGCTGGAGTGCCGCTGGGCGCGGACCTCTCCGACGACAACCCGATGGAGGCCTTTGCAACCAGCCTGCCCGCGGGGGCTGGTTCCTGTATCGGTATTGTTGCCACCGACGCCCCTCTTCTGCCCGGCCAGTGCAAGGCACTCGCCAGGCGCGTCCCCCTTGGGCTCGCGCGCACGGGAACTGCCGGTTCGCATTTCTCTGGCGACATCTTCCTCGCCTTCTCGACCGGAAATCGGGATGCATTGAACGGCCGCTTTCCGAGGGGCGAACCTGATGCCAGCACCTACAGCCATATGGATTTCATCCCGTGGGGCCGCATGGACGATTTCTACACTGCGGTGGTGCAGGCTACCGAGGAAGCAGTGGTCAACGCGCTGGTCGCCAATGCAGAGATGATTGGTCGCGATGGCCATCGCAGTCCCGCCCTGCCGCACGATCGGGTCGTAAAGGCGCTCAAGGCACGCGGCGCCATCGCAGGCTGACAGCCGATCGCTCCGCGTCCCCCATCACAGCGCGCCGGCCTTCGTCGACGCGCACCCCCAGCAGCAAGCCGGAGCCCAATGTCGAGCTTTGACGACAAGCCTCGGGCATTCTGTTAGCATGCCCACAGCAACACCCGCTTGAAATTTTGAACTTAAAGGTTCCGGGAAGGGAATATTAGCTCTCCCGTGATAGGGTGAAGCCAGCTTGGGGACCATTCCATGAACAAGAGCGATCCGGGCAGCCGCTTTTCAGCAGATGCGGTGCGCAAGTTCGAAGATCCGGACGCGGACAAGACGTCTTCCGCCGGCTTGAGCGAGCTTGCCCGTCAGGTGGCTGCGCAATACCGCAGCGACACGATGTCGCCCATCATGGTGATCGGCACCTTGCGCCTGATCGAATTTTCGTTGCTGTTCGTCTCCGGCCTCGCCCTCTACGTCTTCTATGAAGGCTTTTTCCAGAACCTCGCCTGGCAATACACACTGACCTTTGCCTCTGCCTCGTTGCTTGAAATTGTCCTTCTCGAGGTTGCCGACTGCTATCAGGTTCCCCGACTGCTGAGGCCCGTCGCCAATCTGGGCCGCCTCCTGTCGGTCTGGGCAGGCACTTTCGCCGCGCTCGCTGTCGCCGCGTTCTTCCTCAAGATCTCCGAGGACTATTCGCGACTTCTGTTCGCCACGTGGTTCATCGTCGGCTTCATGCTCACTTTCCTGATGCGACTGGTCACGGCTCGCCTGTTGCGCCGCTGGGCGCGAGACGGACGTATGGAGCGCCGCGCCGTGATCGTCGGTGGCGGCAAAGCGGCAGAGACGCTTATCCGCTCGATCGAGAAGCAGCCGGACAACGATATCCGCATCTGCGGCATATTCGACGACCGTGACGACAGCCGTTCGCCGCCGGTTGTTGCGGGTTACCCGAAGCTCGGCACCATCGCAGAGCTGCTCGAATTCGCCCGCGTCGCGCGCATCGACATGCTGATCGTATCGCTTCCGATCTCAGCGGAAGCGCGTGTGCTGCAGCTTTTGAAGAAGCTCTGGGTGCTGCCGGTAGACATCCGCCTTTCCGCGCACAGCAATCAGTTGCAGTTCAGACCACGCTCCTACTCCTACATCGGCTCCGTGCCGATGCTCGATATCTTCGACAAGCCAATCAACGACTGGGATTCTGTCGCCAAGCGGGCCTTCGACATCATCTTCTCGATCCTCTTCATCGTCGCATTCTCGCCAATCATGCTGGTGACAGCGATTGCCATCAAGCTCGACAGCAAGGGACCCGTGCTCTTCAAGCAGAAGCGCCATGGCTTCAACAACGAAGAGATCGTGGTCTACAAGTTCCGTTCCATGTACACGGACAAGTCCGATCCCAGCGCCAAGAAAACCGTCACCAAGAACGATCCGCGCGTAACCCGCGTCGGACGCTTCATTCGCAAGACCTCGCTCGACGAGCTGCCGCAGTTCTTCAATTCGCTGTTCGGCACGCTTTCGCTGGTCGGCCCGCGACCGCACGCCGTCGCGGCCCAGTCCCACAACCTTCTCTACAATGAAGTGGTCGACGGCTATTTTGCACGCCACCGCGTCAAGCCGGGAGTGACCGGATGGGCGCAGATCAACGGCTGGCGCGGCGAGATGGATACCAACGACAAGATCCGCATGCGTACCGAGTATGATCTTTATTACATCGAAAACTGGTCGATGCTGTTCGACCTGAAGATCCTGCTGTTGACGCCGGTACGCCTGCTCAACACGGAAAACGCCTATTGAGCACGCTGACACACGAGCTGCCTTCGAGAGCAGTCAATGCCAAGCTGATCGCGCTGCTGTCTTCAGGAGCCATCATCCTCGGCATCCTGCTTTCTGGCTTTGTCATCGAGGAACCTGCCCCGTACGAGCTCTATATGGCTGGGCTGATCGGTGTGTGGGCGCTGTTCGGCCTGTACATCTCACGACCGGTCGTGCCACTGCTCGTCCTGCTGGTGTCGATGAACATCGGCGGCATGGTAGCCATGACGCAAATGGCAGACCTGTCATGGACGCCGCTTTATCTCGCGGTCTCGCTGTTTTTGGCCTTCACCGCTGTTTTCTTCGCTTCCGTGCTTGAACGGAAGCCCGATCTCTACAGGCTGATCTTCCTGGCTTATGTGACCACTGCAGTCTTCACCTCGGTCCTCGGTATCGCCGGTTATTTCAAGCTGTTTCCGGGTGCCGAAATCTTCACCAAGTATGAGCGCGCTGCCGGCGCCTTCCAGGATCCGAACGTCTTTGGCCCGTTCCTCGTCCTGCCCGGCATTTACCTGTTCTACAGATTGCTGACCGGACCGGTGCAGCGCATGCCCCTCATAGCAATACCGCTGCTGATCGTGGTCGGCGGAATTTTTCTGTCCTTTTCGCGCGGCGCCTGGGGCCTGTTCGGCGTGGCAGTCATCCTGCTGACCGGACTGGTATTCCTGGAGAACACCAGCGGCCGCTTCCGCCTGCGGGTTGTGATCATGACCATCACAGCACTGGTACTGCTGGTGGTTGCGATGCTCGTGGTGCTGCAGATTCCGGGCGTGTCAGAGATGCTGACCACTCGCGCGAGGCTGGCGCAAGATTACGATTCGGCGCGCCTCGGCCGGTTTGCCCGCTATGGTATCGGCTTCATGCTGGCCTTGGAGAAGCCGTTTGGCATCGGCGCGCTGGTGTTTGGCAAGATCTATGGCGAAGACACCCATAATATCTGGCTGAAGACACTGATGGACTATGGCTGGCTGGGTTTTGTGTCTTACCTGACACTGACGATCTGGACGATCGCGGCCGGCTTTCGCCTGCTGCTGCGCAACAGGCCCTGGCAGCCCTACGTTTTATGCGCCTATGTCGTCTATGTCGGCCATATCGGACTTGGCAGTGTGATCGATATCGATCACTGGCGCCATTTCTACCTGCTGCTTGGCTTGGTCTGGGGTGGCATCGCGCTGGAATATCGCTATCAGCGCGGATTGATTGCCTTGGCCGATCCGGCCCCCACGCTGCCGAGCCAGCAAGCCGCGGAACAAACGGCCCTCCCCGCTGTTCGCTCGGTGTCGCTGTTGTCCCTGGCGCCGGCGAACTAGAGTTCGGAACGGAACGCCCGACATCCAGCCCATGCAGGCGCAGGTGATCGCTGCCGGAAAACCGGAAATGGGGTCAAGTCAATCTGTCTGAAAAATGGTCGGAGTGGCCGGATTCGAACCGACGACCCCTTGACCCCCAGTCAAGTGCGCTACCGGGCTGCGCTACACTCCGAGCCGGTCGCGATGTACGTGATACCCCTGCGTCGGTCAACCTGTTTCGCAAGCGATTTTACGAAGTGAAAGCCAAGCCTCTTCAAAGGACCGCCGTCCACCGACATTCCATCGATCCGGTTGACTGTTACCGCACCTGATCGAGCAGGCGCTTGCATTCCAGCAAGTCGAACAGTGCTTCCTGCAGCAACGCGCGATTGTCGCGAGAAAGCTTGCCGGAGCCGGCCTGCACAGGTCCCTCATCGTCGGCCTTGCCGAGACCAAAGAAACGGCGATTTGGCTTGGCTGTCGGCTGGCCGACCAGCATCTCGTCATCGGTGCGCGGTTGCGCTGCCGGCGTCAACGGCACCTCTTCGGCCTGACGGCGCTGCGCGATCGCCTCGACGGCGGCGACGTCACCATGACCGACGGCGATCAGGAACTGGTTGCCGTTTTCCCGCAACAACTTCTGCACACCCTTGATGGTGTAGCCCTGGTCGTAGAGCATGTGGCGGATGCCCTTGATCAACTCGACATCCTGCGGCCGGTAGTAACGACGGCCGCCACCGCGCTTCATTGGCTTGATCTGGTTGAAACGCGTTTCCCAGAACCGCAACACATGCTGTGGCAGATCAAGGTCTTCGGCGACCTCGGAAATGGTGCGGAAGGCGTCGGGGCTCTTGTCCATGAGTGGATCCTCGCGCTGGGCATCGGATCGGACGCGTCGTCACGTGCGTTGGTCAATCCAATGCGCAAAGAACAGACGAACCGAAGATTCGACATCATCCCGTCGAATCGCAGCCTATTTCAGCGATTTATCACCCGACATTCAAGCCCGGCATAAAGCAGGGGCCGGTTTTCAACCGCAGAGTCGGGCTTTCGCCTATTTGCCTGATTTCGTCTTGCCGGCCTGATGAGAGCGCAGGATGCGGCTCTTCAGCACGTTCGAGGCCTTGAAGGTCATCACCCGGCGGGGCAGGATCGGCACCTCCTCGCCTGTCTTGGGATTGCGCCCGATACGCTCGTTCTTGGAGCGGACATGGAAGGTGGCGAAGGACGACAGCTTCACCGTCTCGCCACGAACGATGGCCTCGCATATTTCGTCAAGCACCGCTTCGACCAGTTCGGCCGACTCTGTACGCGACAAACCGACCTTGCGATAAACGGCCTCAGCAAGGTCAGCACGTGTCAGTGTCTTTCCCCCCATCAGAGACCGTCCTATCAGCTTGTGCTCAAATGTATCGACTAAACGAGGCGGAGCCTAAGTAATTGACTCGACAAGGTCAAGAACCGAACCGTGCGGTTCGCTTCACCATCTGACGAGGACCGCACCCCAGGTGAATCCACCCCCCATTGCCTCCAGAAGCACGAGGTCGCCACGCTTGATGCGACCATCGGCGGCAGCGATCGAAAGCGCCAGCGGCACCGAGGCGGCGGATGTGTTGCCATGCTTGTCGACGGTGATCACCACCTTCTCCTCGGCGATGCCGAGTTTCTTGGCAGAGGCGTCGATGATGCGCTTGTTGGCCTGGTGCGGCACGAACCAGTCGAGGTCGTCCGCCGTGATTCCCGCCTGCGAGAACGTCGCCTCGATCACGTCGGTGATCATGCCAACGGCATGCTTGAACACTTCGCGCCCTTCCATCCTGAGATGACCGACCGTTCCAGTGGTCGACGGACCGCCGTCGACATAGAGCTTTTCCTTGTGTGAGCCGTCGGAGCGCAGGCTGGCAGCCAGAACGCCACGATCAGCGATGGTACCGGCCGCTTCTGCGGCCTCCAGTACCATCGCGCCAGCACCATCGCCGAACAGGACGCAAGTCGAGCGGTCGTTCCAATCGAGAATGCGCGAGAAGGTCTCGGAGCCGATCACCAGCACACGCTTGGCCAGTCCGCCGCGAATGTAGGCATCGGCCGTGGTAACCGCATAGACAAAGCCGGAGCAGACCGCCTGCATGTCGAAGGCATAGCCGTGGCGCATGCCCAGTCGCTGCTGAATCTCCACGGCCGTGGCTGGAAATGTGTTGTTGGGCGTTGAAGTTGCCAGAACGATGAGGTCGATATCGTCCGGCGTAAGGCCGGCATCGGCCAGCGCCGCGCGTGCAGCCCCTTCGCCAAGCGAAGCCGTGGTCTCGTCGTCGGATGCGATATGGCGCTGACGGATGCCGGTACGCTGGGCGATCCATTCGTCCGACGTTTCGACCATGCCCTCAAAATCGGCATTCTTCATGATACGGCGGGGCAACGCCTGGCCCGTGCCGCGCACGACTGATCTGATCAAGCTGTTTTATCCTTCTTCGTCGACCGCGACGTCAGACTTTCTGGGTGCCGGAGACTGCGGGTTGCGGGCATGGAACAGATCGAGATCTGCTTCGATGCGATCCAGCAAACGATTGCGCACCATGTCGTAGGCCAGTTCCACCGCCGCAGCAAACCCTGCCGAATCGGCGCCACCATGGCTTTTTACCACGACGCCGTCCAATCCGAGGAAGACGCCGCCGTTGGAACGGCTGACATCCATCTTTTCGCGCAAGAGGTCGAAAGCGCCTTTCGCGAACAGATAGCCGATGCGTGCCATCAGCGTTCGCCCCATGGCCGCACGCAGGTAACCGCCGATCTGGCGTGCCGTGCCTTCGGCGGTCTTCAACGCGATATTGCCGGCGAAACCTTCCGTCACCACGACATCGACGGTACCCTTGCCGATGTCGTCGCCTTCGACGAAGCCGTGATAGACAAGCGAGTTCATGTTGGCCTCGCGCAACATGCGCCCAGCCTCCTTGACCACCTCCTGGCCCTTGATCTCCTCGACGCCGACATTGAGCAGGCCGACGGTCGGCCGCTCCACGCCGAAGACCGCGCGTGCCATGCCGGTGCCAAGAATGGCGAAATCGACCAGCTGATGAGCGTCGGCACCGATGGTGGCACCGACATCCAGCACCACGCTTTCGCCACGCATGGTCGGCCAGATCGCGGCGATCGCCGGCCGGTCGATGGTCGCCATCGTGCGCAGGCAGAATTTCGACATCGCCATCAGCGCGCCGGTATTGCCTGCGGACACGCAGGCATCGGCTGAATTGGCCTTTACCGCTTCGATCGCCTTCCACATCGACGATTTCCAGCGACCGTGGCGCAACGCCTGGCTCGGCTTGTCGTCCATGCGGACGGCAACCTCGCAGTGGAAGAATTCGCTCTTCTCGGCCAGGCCGGGAAATTTCGCCAGTTCAGGCCGCACCACGTCTTCACGGCCATAGATAATGAAACGGATGTCCGGGCGACGGGTGGCGACAGTTTGGAGCGCCGGAATGACCACACCGGGACCGTGGTCACCGCCCATGGCATCAATGGAGATTTTTATCACGCGTTGTTCATCTCGTGGGTTGGCTTGGGACCATCGTGACTTTCCGGCGAAAATAGCGGTTTTGAGTCACCGCACAACCGGCTTTTGTCGTCGATCCATGGCTTTCAAGATTTTCCGAGCAGGGATTTCAGCTTTTTCTGGAATTCGCTTTCGGGTTCGTCTCCATCCGGCCCGGTTTCCAGAGATACGCCGGCCTTGCGCGGATAGGGATCGATCGCCAGCCCGAAGAACTGCTCGGCCAGGGCACCGACGTCAATCGTATCACCGGTAAAGGTCTCCGGGCTGTCGGGGCCGTCGGCGTCGAGCAGGATCTCACCACCACCCTCGAACCCCTGACGGCCCAGCTTTGAATCTTCGGGCAGGAACAGGCCCTCGACTTCTTCGTCGATATGGGCAGTCAGCGGCTCCAGCGTCACCACGCAGGCCTGGGTGATGTCACCCTCGACACGGCCGACGACCTTCACGCCGTGGCGTTTCCAGGGCGTCACCACCAGCTCGGCGACATAGCGCTCGACGGAGACCAGTTCATGGTCCCTGGCCAGAGCCTCGCGCTGAGCAGAATCGGCTTCAATGCGCACCGGCATGCCCTTTTGCGGCAGGCGCGAAACATGCGCCTCGAACGAGACGGCACTGCTTGTTTCCTCTTGATGTTTCATCGCAGTCATCCTTCAACCTGCCGCGGCCGGAAAGGCAAGCTCGCCAAGACAGATCGCTTCCGACGATTGCAAGGCGAGCGTCTCCCTGGCCCGCAGCACATAAGCCGCCAAATCCGGCGCCTCCGGCCAGTCCGCGACATCGGGGCGGACATTGCGAGACAGGGAAGCGGCGAGATCATTCTTGTCGTCGCGGCCGAGCGCGTCCGCATAGGCAGCGGTGCGGCCGTAATACATCTTCGCCAGCTTCTTCATGCGCTTCGGCACGCCGACGTCGCTGATGCCGAGTTCGCGCAGCGAATGGTCGACGTCGGTGAAGAACTCATCGATCAGTGTCTGTGCCAATTCAGCCGGCACGCCACTCTCGCCGTGCAACCGGTGCTGGAACAGGAACATATGCAGCGACAGCATCTCGAAACGACCGAGCGGCGTATCGGGCACATTCCAGTGCGAATAAAAGAAAGTTTGCCGCGCCGCCGCCACGATTTGTGCGTACAGCGCCTCGACAATAGCGCGGTTGGCATGGCGTTCACGGCCGAACAGGCGCTGAAACATTGGGGACGGTCTCCCGGGGACCTGTTTGTTAAGGCAGAATTGTTGCATCGGCGGCTAAGCTGGTTTACCGGTTTTGCCGCCTCGCGCAAGCCGGTGCCCGAGAGCGGACTATGGAGTTGTCGTTGCGCGCATTGAAATTCAAGTCGACCGCTTTGGCAGGTCCTGCGTCCGTCGCCTCGATGCTTGTCATCGCAGCGGCGCTGACCGGCTGCAATTCATCGAAGATGTTCGGGGACCTGACCCCCGGCGAAACGCTCACCCAGGGCTATATCGTCGACCAGCAGACGCTGGATTCGGTCCCTGTCGGTTCCAGCCGCGAGCAGGTGCTGCTTGCGCTCGGTACGCCGTCCACCACGGCGACCTTCGACAACGAGGTCTTCTATTACATCTCGCAGACGCGCCGCCGTTCGGTCGCCTTCGCCAATCCGAGCGTTGTCGACCAGAAGGTGCTGGCCGTCTATTTTGGCCAGGACGGCCGTGTCGCCCGCCTCGCCAACTACGGTATGAAGGATGGCCGGGTGTTCGATTTCATCTCGCGCACGACACCAACCGGTGGCAAGGACCAGAACTTCCTCGGTCAGATCATTTCCGGCGCAGGCAAGCTCAAGCCCAATCCGGCGGCCGGCCTCTAATCCCATTGCGGGTCGGTACAGACGGCCTGCGAAACAAATCTTCCAAAAAGCAAACCCCGCGGGATCGCTCCCGCGGGGTTTCTTTTCTACTGGACAGATGCCGTTGTCAGCTGTGCGCCAGCACAGCGAGCAACAGCAGAGCCACGATGTTGGTGATCTTGATGGCCGGGTTCACGGCCGGACCGGCCGTGTCCTTGTAGGGATCACCAACCGTGTCGCCGGTGACCGAAGCCTTGTGCGCCTCCGATCCCTTCAGGTGCTTGATGCCATCCTTGTCGGTGAAGCCGTCTTCGAACGACTTCTTGGCGTTGTCCCAGGCACCGCCACCGGAGGTCATCGAAATGGCGACGAACAGACCATTGACGATGACGCCGAGCAGCGAAGCGCCGAGCGCCGCGAAAGCCGAAGCCTTCGAGCCCGAGATCAGCAACACGCCATAGTAGACGACCAGCGGCGCCAGCACCGGCAGCAGCGACGGAATGATCATTTCCTTGATCGCAGCCTTGGTCAAAAGGTCGACCGCTCGCGCATAGTTCGGCTTGGACGTGCCCTTCATGATGCCCGGATCTTCGCGGAACTGGCGGCGCACCTCCTCCACGATCGAACCCGCGGCGCGTCCCACCGCGGTCATGGCGATGCCGCCGAACAGATATGGGATCAACCCGCCGAAGATCAGGCCGGCAACGACGTAAGGATTCGACAGGTCGAAGGAGACCGTGCCGAGATCGGAGAAGTAGGGATACTGCGCGGCATTGGCCGCGAAATATTGCAGGTCGTTCGAATACGCCGCGAACAGTACCAGCGCACCGAGGCCAGCCGAACCGATGGCGTACCCCTTGGTGACGGCCTTGGTGGTGTTGCCGACAGCATCGAGCGCGTCGGTGGAATGACGCACTTCCTTGGGCAATCCGGACATTTCAGCGATACCACCGGCATTGTCGGTGACCGGGCCGAAGGCGTCGAGCGCCACGATCATACCGGCGAGGCCAAGCATGGTGGTGACGGCGATTGCAGTACCGAAGAGGCCGGCCAGCTGGAAGGTGGCAATGATGCCGCCGACGATGACGATCGCCGGCAGTGCGGTCGATTCCAGCGAAACCGCAAGGCCCTGGATGACATTTGTGCCGTGGCCGGTGACCGAAGCCTGGGCGATCGAATTGACCGGACGCTTGTCGGTGCCGGTGTAGTATTCGGTGATCACCACGATCAGCGCCGTCACCAGAAGGCCAATCAGGCCGCAGATGAACAGGTTCGTTCCGGTCACGACATGCACGCCAGTGCCGATCGCACCCCAGCCAATGGTCATCGAGGTGGCAGCGCCCAGACCGACGATCGACAGAAGCCCGGTGACGATCAGGCCTTTGTAGAGAGCACCCATGATCGAACCATTGGCGCCAAGTTTGACGAAGAAAGTGCCGACGATGGAAGTGATTATACAAGCGCCGCAGATGGCGAGCGGATAAAGCATCACGGTTGGCAGCACATCGGTGCCGGCAAAGAAGATCGCTGCGAGAACCATGGTTGCGACCACGGTTACCGCGTAGGTCTCGAACAGGTCGGCGGCCATGCCGGCGCAATCGCCGACATTGTCGCCGACGTTGTCGGCGATGGTGGCGGGATTGCGTGGATCATCCTCTGGAATACCGGCTTCCACCTTGCCGACGAGATCGCCGCCGACGTCGGCGCCCTTGGTGAAGATACCGCCGCCGAGACGTGCGAAGATCGAGATCAGGGAAGCGCCAAAGCCCAGGGCCACCAGCGAGTCGATCACGGTGCGGTCGCCGGGCGCCAGGCCCAGCGGGCCAGTCAGCACCCAGTAATAAACGGAGACGCCGAGCAGCGCCAAACCGGCAACCAGCATGCCGGTGATGGCACCCGACTTGAAGGCGATGTCGAGGCCGGCCGAAAGGCTGTTCGAGGCGGCCTGCGCCGTGCGCACATTGGCGCGCACCGAAACATGCATGCCTATGAAGCCTGCCGCGCCCGAAAGCACGGCACCGATCAGGAAGCCGATGGCGGCAGTGCCCGACAGCAGCCACCAGGCCAGCAGGAACACGACGACCCCGACGATGGCAATGGTGGTGTATTGGCGCGCCAGATAGGCCTGCGCGCCTTCGCGGATCGCCGCGGCAATTTCCTGCATGCGGGCGTTGCCCTGATCGGACGCCATCACGGACTGTGTAGCCCAGATGGCATAGACGATCGAAAGCACGCCGCAGAGGATGACGACATAAAGCATGGTCATTTGCGGATTATTCCTCGATCTATGGCCCGGCAGACCTCCTCCCCGGACCGTGGAACCGAACCGAGATTCCCGAGCGGAATCCCGACCCCTCGATCGATTTATGCAAAGCCATGGTCTCGACCGTCAAGCCGGCATGCGACATTTGCCCGCATTTAGCTGCGACAGTTTAACGCGCCCGGCATGCTGCCGACCTCAAATGCTCGCGCCAGTTTCATCATGACGCAGTGGTTGCGGTCCAACGCTACCGCTGCAGGTCGCGGTCCGGTTGCATGATGAAGATCAGCACCGCGAGCATGGTCATATAGAACTTGAAGGCGGCTTCCTGGCCGTTCCAGGTTTTCGACTGCCACATCGCGAACCATTCTCCGCCGATGACCATGAAACCGAAATACCAGACCAAAAAGCCCATGGTGGTAGCGATAATCGCGAATTTCTTGGCGTTGTTGAATGTTTCGCCACTCCCCTTGCGGGCGCTCCACAAATTCCAGGCGGCGACCAGGAAGAGCACGCAGGTCAGTGCTTCACCGAAGATGATCAGCCAGTAGCCCGCGGTCCAGAGCGTTGGGCTGGTGAGCGAACGATACATCAGGGCATTGCCCGGAAAGGTTGTGTCCATGGACAGCACATGCTGGACAAAGGCGAAGTTCGAGCCATAGTCGGTGATGTTGCCAAAGGCGACGAGGAAGGCGAAGGCCGCCAGACATAGGCACATGGTGATCTTGGAAAGACGTGACGTCATGGCAAAAGCCCCTTCTGCTTTCGATGATTCTGGTCACGGCAAAACAAGATCACCGAGTCCCGGCGAACACGCAATGAGCGTCGCTTCGATTGTTCTGACCGCAAGTGCGGAGCGCCATGCCGAAAAGCACCAGCTGACGACGACGCTGATGTCGTTGCGACTGCCCGTGAGCTGCATGACCGAAGATCTGATATCGCTGGAGACCGGCGACGCGGGGCGTCATGATTTTTCGATCATCCAGCGCCGATGGGTCGTCGCAGGAAACGGCGCGGAACTGGAAATAACCCTCGACCATCCGGCAAGGCGCTAGACGACGGTTTCCAGTCGGGTTCACACTATCGGACTGCCTGCCCCATCCGGCGTGCCGCAACACGTTCGAGAGCCATCAGTCCGTCGTAGATGAAGACTGCAAGACCGGCAACGATGAGGCCGCCCTGGACGACGAAGGCGAGGTTGTTGGAGATCAATCCGGCAATGATGACCTCGCCGAGCGTCTTGGCCGCGACCGTGGATCCGATGGTGGCGGTGGCCAGGCTGATCACCACCGACAGTCGGATGCCTGCCAGAATCACCGGCAGGCTGAGCGGAAGTTCCACCCGGAGCAATTTCTGGCGATTGGTCATGCCGGCACCACGAGCCGCCTCCACGACACTGGCCGGCAGCGTGGTCAGTCCGGTCAACGCGTTCTCGAAGATCGGCAGCAGGCCGTAGAGGAAGAGCGCGATCAAGGTCGGCTTCTCGCCGAAACCGACCGCAGGTACGGCCAGTGCCAGCACCGCGACCGGCGGGAAGGTCTGGCCGATATTGACCAGCGAACGCGACAGCGGCAGGAATTCGGCACCGAAGGGCCGTGTCACCAGGATGGCAAGGCCGATCGCGACAATGATCGCGGCGATCGTTGCCACGGCGACGGTGCCCAGATGCTGCAAGGTCAGCGACAGCAGGCTGCCCTGGTTGTAGATCGCCGGCGCATTGTTTTCCGTGAGCGGCTTGAACAGCGGTTCGAACCAGCCCGGATTGACGATGAACGCCACCAGGAGAACCAGCAGGACAACACGCAATGCTGCCGGCAGGAAAACCTTCATGCCGGCCTCGCTGCGAGCTTCACCAGACCGTCAACGGTGACCCGGCCAAGCGCCTTGCCATCGGCCCCCTTGACCGGCAGCGCCGGCTTGCCCGTCCAAAGCAGTTCAGCCAGTGCATCGCGCTGGCTGGCGTCGGCGGGTATTGCTTCGCCTTCAGCGCTGCCCTTCTCAACCGCATCGCCGACACGGCCAAGCGACAGCAGCCGGAACGGCCGCTCGGACGAGCCGACCAGAGTCTCGACGAAGGAACTGGCGGGCTTCGCCAGGATCTCGGCGGGTCTGGCGTATTGCACCAGTTTGCCGCCATCCATGACAGCGATCTTGTCGCCCAGATGCACCGCCTCCTCCATGTCGTGCGTGACCAGGATGATGGTGGTGCCGAAATGTTTCTGAATGGCGAGCAGGTCTTCCTGCGCCTTGGTGCGGATGATCGGGTCGAGCGCGCCGAACGGCTCGTCCATCAACAGCACATTGGGTTTGGCGGCGAGAGCGCGCGCCACGCCGACACGCTGCTGCTGGCCGCCGGACAATTCATGCGGATAGCGTGGGCCGAACGCGGCCGGATCAAGCTGGAAGAGCTTCAGCAACTCATCGACACGCTCGTCGATGCGTTCCTTGTCCCAGCCGAGCAGCAGCGGCACCGTCGCGATGTTCTGTGCGACGGTGCGATGCGGAAAGAGACCGTGGCCCTGGATGGCGTAACCGATCGAGCGGCGCAATTCGTAGTCGGGTAACGAATGGTTGTCGACGCCATCCAGCTTGATCGTGCCCGAGGTCGGTTCGACCAGCCTATTGATCATGCGCAGCAGCGTGGTCTTGCCGGAACCGGAAGTGCCGACGATGGCAGCGATGGTGCGCGGCTCGATCACCATCGACACGTCGTCGACCACGGTCTGCTTGTCGTAGCGCTTGGTGATGTTCTCGATTTCGATCATGCGACCGCTTCCTTGCGCTTGGCTGTTGCGGTGAGTTCGATGACGGCATCGAGCACGATGCCTGCGGCAAAGGCCAGCGCCACCGTCGGCACGGCACCGAGCAAAACCAGATCCATCGCCGTCTGTCCGACACCCTGAAAGACAAAGACGCCGAAGCCGCCGCCGCCGATCAGGGCGGCGATGGTGGCAAGGCCAATGTTCTGCACCAGAACGATGCGGATCCCGGTCAGGATCACCGGGAAGGCAAGCGGGAACTCCACGCCGAACAGCCGCTGCCTGTCCGTCATACCCATGCCGCGCGCGGCCTCGTTGGCCGCCTTCGGCACGCCGGCCAGCCCCACCACCGTGTTCGCCACCACCGGCAGCAACGAATAGAGGAACAGCGCCACGAAGGCCGGCGCGGTGCCGATACCGCGGATGCCCAACGCGGCAGCTCCCGGTACGTGCAGCGCCACCCAGCCAAGCGGGCCGATCAACATGCCAAACAGCGCGATCGACGGGATGGTCTGGATGATGTTGAGCACGTTGAGCACCCCTGCCCGCAGCACTTCGACCCGGTGGCAGAGAATGCCGAGTGGCAGGCCGACCAAGACGGCGGCGACCAGCGAGCCCAGCGCCAAGGCGACGTGCTTGCGCGCCTCAGCCCAGAAGCTGCCGGCGCGGTTGGAGTATTCCTTGAGGATGGAGAGGCTGTCCCAGCTGCCGGAAGCCAGAAGGGCGGCAATCGCCACTCCAGCAACCAGGAGAATACCGATGCGCACAAATGGCGATAGCTCGAGCCGCGTCAGCACGTCGGCCAGCAACAGCGTAAAGGCGAAGAGCAGCAACCAGAAGCCGGAAGCCGGCGACACGCGCGCGAAGGTGTTGCCGGGCGGCGTGAGAAAACTGCCCGCCATGCCTATGGCCAGTGCAAGCGCCACCAGCAGAACGACACTCGCAAGAAGCCGCCACGCCAGTGGTGTCTTCAGCAGCGCCACCACAATGGCAACGATGATCAGTGCAAGCAGCGCAGGTCCACTGACAGAAGGAAGCGCATCGAGAATGGAACGCCCTTCCCCCGGCACGATACGGTTGGCGCGGAAAGTGGCGAAGGGTGCAAGGAGCGCCGCATAGGCCGCAATTGCGGCAATCACCACGCCCAGCTTGTCAAAGCGAATGCCCACGATCCCCGATCCTTCAGATCCGGCGCGCCCAGTGGATTCGATCCAGCCGGCGCGCCGGAACCGCTCCCTACTTGAGGAAGCCGTTCTTCTTCAGGAAGTCCTCGGCAACCGCCTTGGCAGGCTCGCCACCCACCTGCACGCGGCCGTTCAATTCCTGCAACGTGACAAGGTCGAGCTTCTCGAACACCGGCTTCAGCACTTCCTCGATCTTCGGGTTTTCCTTCAGCACCGCCTCACGAATGATCGGGGTCGGCTGGTAGACCGGCTGGACATTCTTGTCGTCGGTGAGAACCACGAGGCCGGACGGCGCGATACCGCCATCAGTGCCATAGACCATGGCAGCATTGGCCCCATTGGTCTGATTGGCGGCAGCACCGATGGTGGCGGCGGTGTCTCCGCCCGATAGCGTGATCAGCTGATCCGGCTTCAGGGTGAAGCCGTAGGTCGTCTGGAAAGCCGGCAGGGCGGCAGCCGAATTGACGAATTCGGCAGAAGCCGCCAGCACCACCTTGCCGCCACCCGACACGTATTTGCCGAAGTCGGAAAGCGTGGCCAGCTTGTTGGCGTCGGTGACATCCTTGCGCAATGCGATCGCCCAGGTGTTGTTGGCCGGCGACGGTGTCAGCCAGACAAGCTTGTTGGCGTCGTAGTCGAGCTTCTTTGCTTCGACATAGCCCTTGGCGGCGTCCTTCCAGACCGGATCGTCGGCCTTCTCGAAGAAGAAGGCGGCGTTGCCGGTGTATTCGGGATAGATGTCGATCTCGCCCGCAATGATCGCCTTGCGTACCACAGGCGTGGCGCCAAGCTGAATGCGGTCGACGGTCTTGATGCCGTTGGCATTCAGAACCGACTGGATGATGTTGCCAAGAACGCCACCCTCGGTGTCGATCTTGGAAGAGACGACGACGTCGGCAGCGTTGGCGGAGGCGACGGAGAGGCCGAGCGCCACAAGCGCACCGGCTAAAAATCTGGTTGAAGACATGGCGGCAAATCCCTCTGATAAAACCGATGACGATGCTTGCTATCGCACGACCCAGACGGGCAGTCGGGGCATACGGTTTCATAAGATGGAGGGTAAGCGCAATATTTTTATCCGCAATGGGCGTTCGACCCCTGCCTATCCCGACAGCGTTCTGTCAGTTGGCTTGGCGCAGCTTTGTCAGTCTGATTGCCAGCAGGATCTTCCTGCCCCGACATTGTGATCCCGCTATCCCGCTTCATATGACGCCGCACCATGGGCGCGCGAACCCGCATACAGCAAACCTGTCAATCCAAGGATGACAAGCCCCAGAACGGTGATCTGGAGTCCCGTGATGGTTTCGTTGAAAAGCAACGCCGAGAGGACCATCGTCACGGCGGGCGCCGGTACGGTGATGGAACTGGCTACCGAAACGTCGATATGGCGGACGGCGTAGAACCACACGATCAGTTCCACATAATAGGCAAGCCCCATGGCCACCGCAAAGATCTGGAACCGAAAATTCAATCCTAGCAATGGGATAATGTTAAAACCCTCGAGTGCGACAGTAAGCGCCAGCAGGAAGATGGTGGACACGATCAAGCGGGAAGTGGTGACCTGGCTCGGTGTGATCGGAGTCGACAGCAATGCCTGCCTGACGATGATGTGGGCAACGCTCCAGACCAGCGGAACAGCAAGCGCCAGCAGGAACCAGGATGACATCCCGGCCAGCTGCCGGGTGCCCTGCGTGGCGAGATAATAGAGTGCGACAACCACCAGAAGCATGAAGCCCAGCTCGAGCGCACTCTTGCGGCGACGCAGGAACACCGCTTCGAGCGCGGCTGCAAAGAGTGGATAGGCCTGCAAGGCAATAGCCGCATTGACCGCTCCCGCCTTCTCGAAGGCCAGGACATACATCCATGTGGACAGGCTGAAGAGCCCGCCGGTGAACAGCGTAACCCCCAGCACTCGCCATCGTTCTGCTCGAGGCAGACGTTCACCGAATAGGCCATGCTCGCCCGAATGCCACTCGAGTGCGAGCAGCGGGAGGGAAAACAGGAGTTGCCAGATCGATAGCCAAAGCGCGAATGAAAGCGCACTGGAGCCAGCAGGGCGGCCGATTGCGATAATGGGCATCAGGCCAAGCACGACGAGGCAAATGAAAGCGAGTGTTATGCCGGTGCCGCGCCGGGGACTGAAGGGCTGGTCCATGCAGAACTCCGGATGCCGGCATCGCCGAGAGGTTGGCACCACCCGTCAGTACAGGCACACCAATAGCGGCAGATAGGGGCAGCCCATGACGGAACCCTGCTCCAATCGGCCAGCATTGGGGACGCCGAACCCATCAACGGTCCGGCTCGGGAAATTCCATCCTGACCGACCCGTGCATGGCTCGCGTAATGAAGCTGTGTGATTGCCAGCCCCGGATGGGTTGATGGCAACCGCGTTCAGTTGTCTTCGGCGACACATCCGGGTGCAGGCATTTTCAGCTTCAATGCTAGGCGATGCGAGGATTTGGATATGCGTCTGATTGCCATAGTGCTCGTCGTTGTGGGGGCAGTGAACTTGCCGACAGTTGCCTTGGCCACGGATGCAGCGATTCAATTTGACGTCGATGCGGCAACCCGGGCCTATCTCGATACATTGCAAGGTGCCAAGCGTGCCAAATCGGACGCCTATTTTGAAGGCGGCTATTGGCTGATGCTCTGGGCTGCCATTGCTTCGGTGCTTGCCAAATGGATCATCCTCCAGAGCGGCCTTTCGACGTATCTGCGAAATCGAGCAGAACGTTTGGCGAAGTGGCAATGGCTGGTACCGGCGCTGTATGCCGTCCCGTATACGATTGCCGGTGCGGCAATCATCGCTCCATGGACAATCTACACCGGGTATTGGCGCGAAAAGCGTTATGGGCTTCTCAGTCAAAACCTGTTGGGTTGGCTCGGCGAACAGGCGATCGGCATCGCCATCCTGAGTGCGGTAAGCGCATTGCTTGTGACCGTGATCTTCGCAGTGATACGCAATTCACCAAGATATTGGTGGGCGTGGGGCGCGGCAACGCTGACCGCAGCCACGATGGTGGGCACACTTGTCGCGCCGGTGTTCATCGCCCCGCTTTTCAACAGCTACACCGAGCTTCCGGCTGGCCCCGTGCGCGAGCGTATTTTCGCGATTGCCCGGGATTACAATGTTCCAGCTGATCACATCTACCTGTTCGATCAATCGAAACAGGACACGCGCATTTCCGGCAATGTCAGCGGATTGGGGCCAACCGTTCGCATATCGCTGAATGACAACCTTCTCGACCGGGCGGACGAAGCAGAGATCGCCGCAGTGATGGGACACGAACTCGGTCACTATGTCCTTGGCCACGCCAAACAGCTGATTGGCATGCTGGCGTTGATCTTCGTAGCCGGATTCTGGCTGATCTATCGGCTGGTGCCCATCATGCTCAGCCGCTGGGGGACAAAATGGGAGATTCGCGGCACCAGCGACCCGGCGATTGTGCCGTTGTTTTCCGCGTTCGCCGTCGTCTTCTTCCTTGTGATGTCTCCGATCATGAACACGATTATCCGCGCGCAGGAACTTGAAGCCGACAGATTTGGACTTGACGCAGCCCGTGAACCGGACGGCTTTGCCGAAATTGCGATGAAGCTTTCAGAATATCGCAAGATCGAACCCGGGCCCGTCGAAGAGTTTCTGTTCTTCGACCATCCATCTGGCGCCACGCGTGTCAAAATGGCGATGCAATGGAAGGCCGACCATATGGGAACGGCTGATCATTGATCGTTGGCGGCGATAGCCTGCGCTGCCCCACACAGGTAGTGCAGCGGCTGGAGGATCGAGCAGACTAGCCTTGCCCGAACATGATCAGCGTGGCCCAGAATTGCCGGAGCTGAATGCCCGATGCGCCTCCGTCGGCACCGGCCGCCCGCTAAGATCAGCTTCCGTCGAACCGCATGAAAACGGTACCGGCGGAACCAAATGTCATCACATCGTAGGCTTCGGGCGCGACACCCGACATCTCCATGCCTGGCGATCCTGCAGGCATACCGGCCACAGCGAGCCCCTTGATCGATGGACGTTCTTTCAGCAGCTTGCTGACAGCCTCGGCTGAAACATGCCCCTCCAGCACGTAACCGTCCACCAGTGCCGTGTTGCATGACTGCAGCGCCGCCAGGACCCCTTGCTCCGTCTTGAATGTTTCAAGCGTAGAACTCTCGACGATCTTCACCGGAAAGCCAGCCTTGGCGATGTGATCAGCCCAGGCGCCGCAGCAGCCACACGATTTCGCATGCAACCGAACTGTCGGAGATCGGCGGGAGAGAGGTCTGGTCGGTCGTCATATCCGAAAATGCCGTCACGGGGATGCTCAATGGGAAACCGGGCCGCGTCTCTCCAGGAAGTCGGCGAAACGGGCGAAGGAGAAGGATAGCGCAAAGAAGATCGCGCCGATGAAGAGGAAGGTTTCGGCGGCTGGCGAAGGCCATTCCGGGTCGGCGAGCGCGGCCTTGCCGGAGCTGATCAGATCGAACAGGCCCACCACCAGGACAAGGCTGGTGTTCTTGATCATCACGATGATGGTGTTGGCAAGGGCTGGAATGACCACCCTGATCGCCTGCGGCAGGATGACGAGGTACTGCGTTCGCCAGAACGGCAGACCAAGCGCCGCCGCCGCCTCGTATTGACCCTTCGGGATAGCCTGAAGACCACCGCGGATCACCTCGGCGAGATAGGCCGCGGCAAAGATGGTCAGCGCAACCAGGGCACGCACGAACTTGTCGGGCAGGAGCGCCTCGGGCAGGAAAAGCGGCATCATGATCGAGGCGACGAACAGGATCGAGAGCAGCGGCAGGCCACGCACGGATTCGATCAGCACGACCGCGCCAATCCGCACCATCGGCATTGCCGAGCGCCTGGCCAGGGCAAGGAGGATGCCGATCGGGAAGGCTGTGCCGATGGCGGCGACCGTCAGGATCAACGTGACCGGCAAACCGCCCCAGGAAGAGGTGGGCACCTCGACGAGGCCGAAGCCACCCCCCATGAGCCAGACAATCAGCGCGAATGCAGCAATCCACAGTGCAAGCAACCGAGCTGTCCAACTCGCCGGCCGAACAGACCAACCCAGCAGGGCCACGATCAGCAAACAGACGATTGCAGGGCGCCAGCGTTCGTCGACCGGGTAGATACCGAAAAGCAACTGCCCGGACTTGGCGTAGACAAAGCTCCAGCACGCCCCTGTAGCCGTCCGGCAGGCGTTGGGATCCGGATCGAACCACACGGCATCGATCACCAGCCAACGCAGCATGGGCGGCACTGTGACGATGAGCAAGGCGCTGAATGCCAGCGTGAGGGCGGCGTTGAGTGGCGAACCCAACAGAAGCCTGACGAGGCGCTGCAGGGCAGCAAAGCGCATATTGCGCGGCAAGGTCTCGGGCGGCATGGGAAGGGATACTGCCTTCATGGCTTATCGCTCCACGATGGCGATGCGGCGATTGTACCAGTTGGCCGCGCTCGACAGGGTGAGATTCAGGGCGAGATAGACGCCAAGGATGATGAAGACGCCTTCGATCGAATGGCTGGATTTGCTGATGATGGTGTTCATGACAGCCAGGAAATCCGGGTAGCCGACGGCAATGGCCAGAGTCGAGTTCTTGACGACGTTGATGTATTGGCTGTTGAGCGGCGGCACGATTACCCTGAGCATTTGCGGCACGACGATCAGGCGCAATATCTTGCCGCGTGGCAAACCGAGTGAATTACCGGCATCCCATTGTCCGCGACCGACCGACAGAATGCCGCCGCGCACGATCTCCGCCACAAAGCCTGTGGTGTAGATGGTCAATCCGACGAGGATCGTGCTGAGCTCCGGCGTCAATTCCTTGCCGCCCTGGAAGTTTGAACCGGCAAAACTTGGCCAGTCGACCGCAAAACGCACATCGGCCAGCCAAAGTCCCGCAAGCCCCGCCACCAGGGCAGCAGGCACCATCCATGGCCATGACCTGCCTTTGCGCGCCATCACCCAGGCGGCAGCCAGCAAGGCAAGGGCCGCCAGCAGAATGATCAGGCCAGTCATGCCAATATCGACGCCGATGGCGGGCACCACGAAACCACGCATGGATGCGTAGACGCCCGGCAACGGGTTGAACGCCTCGCCGACCGGCGGCAGCACCTTCCACCACAGTGAGTAAAGAAAGATCAGCAGCACGATCGGTGGTGAGTTGCGCGCCAGTTCAACCCAAACACGGCAAGTGCCTGCGGCCAAGGGATTGCTGCTCAGCCGGGTGATACCAACGATGAGACCGAGCACGGACGAAAAGAGAATGACCAGGACGGAAATGAACACCGTGTTGGCCATCCCGACGACGATTGCCCAGTAGTACGGGTCGCGTGACTTGTAGGTGAGGATCGCCTCTGAAATGACGATCCTCGATGGCGTCGTCAGAAAATCGAAGCCAATCGGAATCCCCCTCGCCTTCAGATTGTCGAAGGTCGTATTCACCAGCAGGGCAACGAAGGCAACGAAAGCCAGCACCAGCATAGTCTGGATGATCGTTGATCGGGTCTTGGCGTCGCTCAGCATTCCGGCCTCGCAGGTTCACAACGTTCGGAGGTCAAAAGGGAGCTTCGCCCTTCGGGTTCGCCTCACTCCCAGGGATAAGGGTAGTTGAGACCGCCATCCTTCCAGAGCTTGTTGAGGCCGCGATCGACCTTCAACGGGCTGTCCTTCCCAAGATTGCGATCCCAGATCTCGGCGTAGTTCCCGACCTGCTTGATGACGTTGTAGGCCCACTTGTCGTCCAGCCCGAGCGGCTTGCCAAATCCGGCCTCACCTCCAAGGACGCGCTTGATATCAGGCCCGCCGGAAGCGAGCTTTTCATCGATATTCTGCGATGTGATACCGTTGAGTTCGGCCCAGAACAGCGCATTCACTGTCCAGCGCACAACGTCGAAGAGCTGATCGTCGCCGCGCGCTACGGCAACACCATTGGGCTCAGCGCCATGGCCCGCCTTGATGATGTCGAAGTCGTCCGGGTTCTTGGCGACGGAGGCACGCTGGCCGGCCGCGGCGGTTCCATCGGTGACGTAGGTATCGCAGCGACCGCCGAAGAATGCGTCCCGCGCCTGGATGGTCGAGTCGTAGTAAACCTTCTTCATGGTGATGCCATATTCCTCCTCGGTCTCCTCGATAGCCTTTTCGGTCAGCGAACCGCCGCTCTGCAGGCATACCGTCTTGCCGTCCAGTTGCTTGGCATCGGTGATGTTGTCGGACTTGCGCACCAGAACACCATCCGTGTCGTAGAGTGTGATCCACACGAAGCGCACGACCGAGTCCCGGCTGTAGGTGATCGTGGAGGTGCGTGACAGCACATCGATCTCACCGGTCTGCAGTGCGGGGAAACGCTGGCCGGCATTCAGCGGCACGTAGCGGATCTTTTCCTTGTCACCGAGGATTGCCGTAGCGAAGGCACGGCAGATGTCGGAATCGAAGCCACGGTAGTAACCCTTCTCGTCCGGCCGGGAGAGGCCAGGCACGCCCTGGCTCGCGCCGCAGCTCAGATAGTTGCGCTCCTTGATCCTGCCGACCACGCTCTGCGCACTGGCGATGTCTGCGCCCGCCACGAGCCCAGCCAGGCCGAGCGCCATGACGGCGAACCGTTTGAAGTGTCTTCCATGCATGTTCATTCCCCTTGTTCTTGTGTTTTCATTGTCCTTCGGCGGCACTGTCGTGGCACGGCGCCAAGGCAGGCTGTTTTTTCGCGAGTATCTCGAAAGCGTGCGCAAGGTCGGTCAAAAGATCACTTGTCGCTTCAAGACCAATCGACAATCGCCAGACCGGACCCGGCTTCAGCCAATCGAGGCTGGTTCGCCCCCTTCGAGGATCGTTGACCGCGATCAGCGAATGCACTCCACCCCAGCTCGCGCCAAGCTTGAACAGGCGCATGCGGTCGAGCGCTTCGGCCTGAAACGGCGCCAGGTCGGGTCGCAGCACGACGGAAAAAACGCCTGCCGCACCGGCGAAATCCCGTTTCCAGACCTCATGTCCCGGGTGCGCCGGCTGGGACGGATGCAGGATCTGGACGACTTCAGGTCTGGATGCCAACCAGGCCAGGATTTCTCGCGCCGTGGTGTCGGCCTGTCGCATGCGGACCGGCATGGTCATCAGCCCGCGCTCGCACAGCGCGCAATCATCCGGCGAAACCCCGTAGCCAAGGAAACGCGCTGTATCTTTCAGCCGCCTGAACAGCGCGTCGTCACGAACGGCGACGGACCCCATCAACAGGTCGCCATGACCACCGACATGCTTGGAGAGAGCCTGCATGGAAATGTCGACGCCATGATCGAGAGGCTTGAACAGAAGATGCGAGGCCCAGGTGTTGTCGGCAGCAACAAGCGCGCCGGCTTTGTGAACCGCAGCGACAATGGCCGGCACATCCTGCACCTCGAACGTGGCGGAGCCCGGTGACTCCACCCAAACCAGCCGCGTCCTTTCGTCGATGAGCCCCACAAGATCTGCGTCAAGCCGCGGATCGTAGGAAACGGCATCGATTCCCAACGGTCCAAGGAACCGCAAGGCCATGTCGCGTGCCGGTGCGTAGAGGGTCTCCGGCACGAGTACGCTGTCTCCACCTTTGCAGATTGCCATTGTCGCCAGGGTAATGGCCGCCATGCCGGAGGGCACGACGAGTGCGCGACTGCCACCTTCCAGCGCGGCGATGTGATCCTCCAGCTGGCGGCTCGTGGGCGTGCCGTAAAGCCCGTAGCTGAAACCGTCGTAGAGGCGTTCGGTGCGGCTTTGGAAGGCTTCCAGATTGTCGAAGACCACGGTCGACGCACGCTCGACCGACATGGCCAACGCCCGGAAGGGCTCCCGTGAGCGCAGCGGAGGATGAATGTGTGCGGTGTCGTCCTGTCGGGTCATGGACGAAACCCTAGTCGACTCACCCATTGCCATCTATGGCCATGACGATAGAGTTCATCCACTTATGATATGAGTTGTTCATGAACCCGCGCGATATCGACGTATTCAATGCGATCATGATCACAGGAGGTGCCGGGGCAGCCGCAACGCTGCTCGACACCTCGCAACCAGCGATCAGCCGTTCGCTGGCCAAGCTGGAGGCTGAACTCGACTTTCGCCTGTTCGATCGCATTCGCGGCAGGCTTATCCCGACGCGGGAGGGCGAGCTCTTCCATGCTGAAGTCAAAGCCAATCTGGTCGGGCTTGATCGGCTCAAGCTGCGTGCTGCCCAGATCAAGGAGGTCGGCACCGGTACGATCCGCGTGGCCAGCCTATCGGCATTGGGGCATGGGCTGGTGCCACGCGCCATCGTTGCTTTCTCGAAAAAGCATCCTCAAGTGCGCATCAGCTATCAGGTCCGCACCTCCCATGTCGTCCGTGATCTTGTGGCGTCCGGCAGTTTCGACATCGGGCTCGCTGCGGACGAAGTGGATACCACAGGCGTGTTGCACAGTGTCTTCACCACACCACGCGCAGTCTGTGTCATGCCAAAGAACCACCGACTGTCCGGCAAATCCGCCGTCACCCCCGCCGATCTTGCCGATGAAGGCTTTCTGGCTCTGTCGCCGGAGGACACTGTGCGGTTGGCGATGGACAGGATCTTCGTCGAACACGGCGTGCGGCCACGCATTCTTGTCGAGACCCCCTATGGTCTCACCATCGCTATCCTCGCCGCGAATGGAATGGGGGTCGGACTGGTCAATCCCTCCGTCATAGCCGACGGGATGATCGCAGGCATCGTCGCCAGGCCATTCGAGCCGGCCGTGCACTTCCGCGCGCTAATCCTGCGCCCACCGGATGGCGTCAATTCCGCACTTGTCACCGACTTCACTGCGGAACTCTATGCCGCGCGCAACGCGTTGGGGGGCTAGACGCCGACCTGTCGGATGGCTCCTACCCGAAGTCGATTACGACTTGCCCCGGGAAGGATGAAAGGTACCGCTTCGTCAGTTTGCTTGGCGCATAGCGGCACTGCGCAGCGCGCCAAGCGCCACGAGGCAAAGGATCGATACCGGAAAGACGACCCATGCGAGCATCGCCCAGCCCCAGGCGTTGTAGACCGCCCCCGACATCAGTGAGGCAAACGCCACGGAGCCGAACAGGATCAGGTCGTGAAAGCCCTGGATCGTACCTTTTTCTTCAGGCCGATAGCTTTCCGTCACCATGGCGGTGGCGCCGATGAAGCCAAAATTCCAGCCGAGGCCGAGCAGGATCAGCGTGGTCCAGAATTGCCAAAGCTGGATGCCCGACAACGCGATGACCGCACATCCGATCAAGAGCACGAAGCCGACGGCAACAATGCTTGGTGCGCCGAAGCGATGGATGAGCCGACCCGTGAAGAAGCTCGGCCCGAACATCGCCATCACGTGCCAGGAGATGCCGAGCGTAGCTTCATTGGAGGAAAAGCCGCAACCGACCATGGCAAGAGGTGCGCCCGTCATGACGAAGGTCATCATCGTATAGGAGCCGACGGCACAAAAGAGCGCGATGAAGAAGCGCGGCTGGCTGATGATCTCGGCGAGAGACCTGCCGCCGTGCGCGGCGGCATGTTCGGCTTGCGACGGTTTTGGCGTGTTGAGGAAAAACAGGATCGCGCCGCCCACCACCGACAAGGCTAGGATCGACGCAAAGGCGCCGGCAAAAGGCACGGGCGCCAGTAGGTCCTTGGTGAAGATCACCACCTGCGGGCCGAGAATTGCCGTGACGATGCCGCCCGCCAGAACAAAGGAAATGGCACGTGCCTTGAATTCCTGCGGGGCATTGTCGGCAGCCGCAAAGCGGAACTGCTGCACGAAGGCGGCCCCCACCCCTATCACCAGCAGTCCGAAAACAAAGACCCAGAAACTCGACTGGAACAGCGCCAGGGTGGCAATCAATCCGCCCAGCGCGGTGACGACGGTACCGAGGAGAAAGCCGTCGCGATGGCCCAATCGGCGGATCAATGCAGCCGAGGGCAGCGCTCCCACCGCCAGGCCGACGGAGAAGCCGGTGAGCGGTGCCGTGGCGAGCGACTTGTCGGGCCCGAGCAGGAATTCGCCAGCCAGCGCGCCGAGCGCGAAGCAGATAGGGCCGGCCGAGCCCAGCACCGCCTGGGCGGCGGAGAGGATGAAGGCGGTACGGCGCGCCTCGTTTTCAGCGGCGGCCGTCACGACGCTCATCGTGCGTCCTTTCCCCTGCCCTCGCCGCGCACACGGCGCGCGACGCGGTCGAGCACCGCATTGACCAGTTTGGGCTCTTCTTCGGAGTAGAAAGCCTTGGCAATGTCGACATATTCCGAGACGATCACCGCGACCGGCACGTCCTCGCGCTTCATCAATTCGTAGACGCCGGCGCGCAGGATGGCGCGCAGGGTGGAATCCAGGCGGGACAGCGGCCAGTCTTCGGTCAGGGACTGACGGATAACCGGATCGACCGTCTTCTGGTTCTCCACCACACCGGCCAGAATGGCACGGAACCACTGTGCATCCGCCTCGCGATACAAGGCGCCGTCGACTTCCTTGCCGAGTCGAAAGGCCTCGTATTCGGCGGTGATCTCCAGCAGGCCGGAGCCGGCGACATCCATCTGGTAGAGCGCCTGCACTGCTGCGAGGCGCGCGGCACCCCGCTTGTTGGCCTGGCGCGGAGCAGAATCGGACGGTTCGGTCACGATGGCGCTCCCAGTTTCTCCCTGAGCGCAATCATGGTCAGCGCCGCGCGCGCGGCAAACCCACCTTTGTCGCCCTCGCTCTTCTTGGCGCGCACCCAGGCCTGTTCCTCGTTTTCGGTGGTCAGGATACCGTTGCCGATCGCAATCGACTCCTGGACAGAAAGGTCCATCAGCGCACGGCTCGACTCATTCGCCACAATGTCGAAATGATAGGTGTCACCGCGGATGACGGTGCCGAGCGCGACGAAGCCGTCATAGATCTTGCCGCCCTCAGCCATATCGTCGAGCGCGAAAGCGATAACGCCTGGGATTTCGAGCGAGCCAGGAACGGTCACCACGTCATAGGTCGCGCCCGCTTCGCCGAGCGCGCTCACGGCGCCGTCAAGCAATGCGTCCGCGAGATCGTCGTGGAACCGCGCCTCGATGATGAGAAGGTGGGCGTTCTTCTTCGGCCGAATGAACGCCTTGCCGTGTTGGGATGTGCCAGCCATGAAGATCTCCGGAATTGTCGGTGACTTAGGCCGAAGCGACGGCGGGCGCAAGCGACGTTTGAGCATGCCTGCCATCACATGGGTTCGCCGACAACCACGCTTGGATCCCAGCACTTATTCGGGACACCCTTTTATTGTTTTAGGGATAAAATATAATCCCGCACCAGAATGCATGACGGGACGAAGGTATTCCATGGAAACGGGGGCAGACAGCTTCGAGACCGCAGGGCCACGACGTCCGCGGCTCGATGAGATCGAGACAGCGCGGACCCGGTTGGCAGCCTACATGCTCCGCACGCCATTGATTCAGCTCGATCTCGGATTGCCGGATCGGCGCATATTCCTCAAGCTGGAAACACTCTCCCCTATCGGGGCCTTCAAGCTGCGGCCAGCGCTGAACGCATTGCTGTCGCGCGACATCGCGAGCCTGCGCAACGGCGTTGCGACGGCAAGTTCCGGTAACATGGCCTATGGCATGGCCTGGGCAGCGCACAGGCTCGGTGTCCCGATGGCCGCCTACATGTATTCGGGAGCACCGCAGACCAAGATCGACGGCGTCCGCAAACTCGGCGGTGAAGTCCGCTTCATCTCCATGGAAACGTGGTGGCGTTACATCGTCGACGCTGAGCGGCCCGAGCTCGATGAGCTTCTCATCAATCCGGTGACGGATCAGGCCGTGCTGATCGGCAATGGCACCATCGGCCTGGAGATCGTCGAGGATCTACCCGAGGTCGATGTCGTGGTGACACCCTTCGGCGGCGGCAGCCTGACGACGGGTGTCGCCAGCGCAGTCAAGGCGTTGCGCCCGGGGACGAAGATCGTTGCGGCCGAGGATGAACACGCGGCGCCCGTCACCGCTGCTCTTGCTGCCGGGCGCATTGTGGAGATCGAGACAAAGCCGTCCTTCGTAAAGAGTATTGGCGGCCCGTCGCTCGTGCCGCAGCTGTGGCCGGTTGTGCAGCCGCTGATCGATGGCGCGGTTACGGTCAATCTCAACCAGATCGCGGATGCGATGCGGCTCTTGTTCTCGAAAGGCAAGGTCGTGGCGGAAGGTGCTGGCGCCGCTTCGCTGGCGGTTGCCCTTGCCAGCGAACGCCTCAAAGGCAATGTGGTATGCGTCATATCGGGCGGCAACATCGACGCGAGGGCTTATTCGCAAGTGCTGGCAGGTGCCATTCCGGAGCCATGATCTGCAAGCCAACAGAACAACCGGCCTGCCCAACAGAAGGCATGGATCATCCAGGTTCTGGATGACCTAACGCTGTGCTGCCCGGACTGTCATTGCGATTGAAACCATGTCGCCTGCAGTCAGATCGAGTTTTCGCCTTACCTTGTCCTTCAGTGGAAGGAGATAACCCTCGTTCTTTGGGAACAATGAGGAGGAAAACGTAAAACCACGGATCGTGGCCTCGACAGGGATCATCCCCCAACCATAGGTCACGAACTTCGACATCTGCCGTATCTCTTCGCCGCAACGCGGAGGTACCGGCGCGAAGAAAAACGGAGATGGCCCTCGCCAGTGAATGATCTGGGCTTCGAATTGAAACTCAGACATGGCGCTCTCCCTGGCAAAAAGGGCTGAAGCCCCTCAAAGCCCCTCTTTTGCCGCCTCGGCCAGTCGCGCCGCGTAGCGCGCCATGGTGTCGATCTCGATGTTGATGCGATCGCCCACCTGCCGGTCCGCCCAGGTCGTCACCTGCAGCGAATGATGGATCAAAAGCACATCGAAATGCGTGCCCTCCACCTTGTTGACGGTAAGCGAGGTGCCGTCCAGTGCCACCGAACCCTTGGGCGCAATGAATCTGGCCAGATCGCGCGGCGCCTCAAGCGTGAAACGCACGGCATCGCCCTCGTCCTCGCGTGCCACGACCAGCGCAGTACCGTCGACGTGGCCGGACACGATATGGCCGCCCAATTCGTCGCCGATCTTCAACGCCCGCTCCAGATTGATGCGGGTGCCGGCCTTCCAGTCTGACGCAGTGGTAAGCCTCAGTGCCTCTTCCCAGGCCTCGACCTCGAACCAGCGTGCGTTGGACCCCTGCTCCGGCAGCGCCGTCACCGTCAGACACACGCCGCCACAGGAGATCGAAGCGCCAATGTCGATAGTCGCCGGATCGTAGCTGGTATCGATGCGCAGACCGATGCCTTCCTTGCGCGGAGCAACTGCGGCCACAGTGCCGATATCGGTGACAATGCCGGTAAACATCAGAGACTATCCCTTACCCATTCTGTGCAGCGATCCTCGCCGAATCCGGTCTCGCGCAATTTACGGAATCCGGCCGGAATCCCGGTCGCGTCGATGGGCGACGCTATTCCATCCGCGCCGATCGACGCCGGCCCGGTGAACAGGATAATGCGATCAACCAGTCCCTCGTCCAGGAAAGCCCTGGCGATCTCCGCGCCACCTTCAACCAGCACGCTCGCCATACCAAGCGCGGCCAAGTCTTCCACGAGTTCTGGCAGTGCGATACGGTCATCGACGGTTTCGGTGCCGATAAAGCGCACCCCGCGCCGTTCCAATGCTGCCCTGCGCTGAGGATCTGCTTCGGCACAGGCGGCAATATAGAGAGGCACACGGTCCACTTCGGCCACGAGCTTGGCTGTTTCCGGCAAACGGATGTGACGATCAAGCACCACCCGTGCCGGCGAACGCCCTTCCAGCCCAGGCAGGCGAACAGTCAAGGCAGGATCGTCCTCGAGTGCCGTGCCGATCCCGATCAGAACCGCGTCTGCTTCCGCGCGGATCAGATGCACCTCGCGGCGCGCGGCATCACCGGTGATGGACACCTGGCCGGCGCCCTTGCGGCCGATCATGCCGTCTGCGGAAAGGGCAAGTTTCAGAATCACTTCCGGACGCTTCCTGAGAGAGCGCATCAGGTAGCCGGCCATTTGTTCGCCGGCCTCTGCGGCCAGCACACGTTCAATCACTTCGACGCCGGCATCACGCAGGATGGCGTAACCCTTGCCCGATACGCGCGGATCCGGATCGCTCGCCGAACCAACCACCCGCTTGATGCCTGCGGCAACCAGTGCGTTGGCGCAAGGTGGCGTGCGGCCATGATGGGCGCAGGGTTCGAGTGTCACATAAGCGGTCGCACCGTTGGCGAGTGGCCCCGCCTCGGCCAGAGCCTCGGTTTCGGCATGCGGACGTCCGCCGACGGCTGTCACACCAGTGCCAACGATCATCGGGCCGGCACCATCGTCCCGCACGATGATCGTGCCGACGGAAGGATTGGTGGCGGTGCGGCCGAGATTGCGTCGCGACAACCGGATCGCTGCGGCCATGAAACGACGGTCTAGAACCTGCTGTTCGGGACTGTTATGCGACGTCACGTCTTATCCAGCGTCCTCGTCGCCCTTCAGTTCGCCAAGCACCTCATGGAAGTCCTTGGCTTCGCGGAAATTGCGATAGACTGAAGCAAAACGGACATAGGCAACGTCGTCCAGCGACTTCAGTGCGTCCATCACCAGGCGGCCCACTTCCGCCGACGGTATTTCGGTCTCTCCCGAGCTTTCCAGCTGCCGCACGATACCGGTGACCGCGCGGTCGATCCGATCGGGATCGACATTGCGTTTGCGCACCGCGGTCTCGACCGAACGGGCAAGCTTGTCGCGATCGAACGGCACCTTGCGGCCGGACTTCTTGACGACGACGAGGTCGCGCAGTTGCACGCGCTCAAACGTGGTGAAGCGGCCGCCGCAATCAGGGCAGACGCGACGCCGGCGGATGGCGGCGCCATCTTCGGCGGGACGCGAATCCTTCACCTGCGTGTCTTCGGACTGGCAATAGGGACAACGCATGGCGGGCCTTGGCTAGCGATTCTGATTGGGCGCGAGGCTAGAGTGTTTCCGACAAAGTAGGAAGCGCGGAAGCGGAATCCAACACCATCCCCTTCCTCCAATTTTCCCGATTGGGACAAGCCGTTTTCACACCCAACGTGCTTTGAAGAACCGGCTCAGCCCGACTGCACCGGCGTGATGACATAACAAGAGCTGGCGGTTTTCGTCATGAAAACCGCCAGCTCCCCATTACCAAAATCGTTTTCGTTCTAAAATTCACGGCGGGCGCAATACCGGACGCTTTACGCAGCAGTCTGCAGATCGGTGCCCTTACCCCAACCGCGGGGAAGGGTAAGGTCTCGTCAATCCGCCAGCTTCAGCGCATCACGGATGGTGAAGAACATGTCGGTCTGGTCCGTCAGGCCGGCAAAATTGGCCGCATGCGGGCCATAGGCCGCGACGCGCAGCTGCGCGCCGGTATGTTCCTGGTCGTTTTCATCTTCCGACGTGCCGTAGTTGATGGTGAGGACCGTACCATCCTTGGTGTTCAGGGCCTGAGTGAGACCGGTGGACTTGGTCTCGTTCGGGATGATCTGGCTGGTGTGGGCGTGGTCGGCGGTGACGATGACCAGCGTCTTGCCGTCGGCCTTGGCGAAGTCGAGCGCAACCTGGACGGCTTCGTCGAGATCGACCGTCTCGCCGATCTGGCCGCATGGATTGGCGGCATGATCCTGCTTGTCGATCGAAGCACCTTCGACCTGCAGGAAGAAGCCCTTCTCGTTGGTCTTGAGCAGCCCGATCGCCTTGGTCGTCATTGCGGCCAGCGTAGGGACAGTAGCGGCACGTTCGCCGTTTGGCTCGCAGGTCACCACCGGTTGATCGATGTTGCCATGATGAGTGGCTTTCGGGCCCTTCCAGCGCACAGGCATGTTGCCTTCCGAGAACAGGCCGAGCACCGGCTTGTCATTGTTGGCGGCGGTCAGAGCCTTCAGTTCGTCGGCATTGGTCACGATCTGGAAACCGCGTTGCTTAGCCTGGTCGAGCAAGGTCTTGTCCTTCCAGTCGCCAGCCTTGGCCGTCTCGGCAAAGCTCTTTGCGCCACCACCCAGCACAACATCGGCGCGGGTGTTTAGCAACTGCTCGGAAATCGAGCCGAGGCCACCGTTCTCCAGCGCGTTGGTCGGGCATTTTTCAGCGGTCGCGGTCGGGCCATAACATTTACGCTGCGTGACATGGGCAACCTGCACGGCTGGCGTGGCGTCCTGGATCTCGGCGGTGGAGACGTTGCCGGTGCCGATCCCGGCGACCTTGGCCAACTCGATCAGGGTCTTGTGCGGCTTTTCCTGGATGTCGACGGAGATAGCACCGTTGTAGGTCTTGGTGCCTGTCGCCCAGGCTGAGCCAGAGGCGGCGGAATCGGTGACATAGCTCGGCTTGCCGCTCTTCTTGTCGAGCGCATAATGCGTGTATTGACCAGTGACCGGTAGCGCATCGATGCCCTTGAAATAGCCACCGGCGCCTTCGGCAACGTTACGTGCCACCGTGATTTCGGAATCGCCCATGCCGTCGCCGATGAGCAGGATGACGTTTTTCACGTCGCCGCCCTGGATGTACTTCTGAAGTTCCGCGGTGGCCTCTCCGGTGAGGCGCCGTGCGCCGCCCTGCTGGGTGATGTCGCCCTTGGCGCCGCGCTCAAGAAAAGCATCGGCGGCACCCTGCCCGTAGACGGTGCCGGAAACGAGAAGTGCCGAGAACGCTGCCGTGGCCAGCAGCGAGCTCCTGATGAGATTGGTCATGGTCATCCATCCTTCAAAACGGTGATAGGGTCCCCGAGACCCGTCCCCTCTCTCGTTTTGTTGGAAAGCCATGACCGGCAGATGACAGCCGGGCCAAGGCCGGATGATCATCCCCTGTTCTGCTGTGAAAAGCTGATTTCAGGCCGACGCAGAAACCGCAGGTGATGCGGTATCCAAAAACAAAAAGGGACCCACGAGGGGTCCCTGAATGTCTTTCAACAAGTCCGAACGGCTTAGGCCGCTTCAGTCTCGGTCGCTTCTGCTTCGACGCGAGCGCGGTCGACAGCGCCCTTGGCCGAGGTATCACGGTCAACGAACTCGATGACCGCCATGGCGGCGTTGTCGCCCTTGCGGAAGCCTGCCTTCATGATGCGCAGATAGCCGCCGTTGCGCTGCGCATAACGCGGAGCAATCGTGTCGAACAGGCGCTTCACGACCGGCTCGTTGCCGATCTGGGCGATGACCTGACGACGGGCGTGCAGGTCGCCGCGCTTGCCGAGCGTGACGAGCTTCTCGACGATCGGACGCAGGTCCTTCGCCTTCGGCAGGGTGGTGACGATCTGCTCGTGCTCAATCAGAGACACGGCGAGGTTGGCGAACATCGACTTGCGGTGGCTTACGCTGCGGGCGAAGCGACGGCCTTTGAAACCGTGGCGCATGGCTCTTTTCCTTCTTCAGTTGTTCAAGAGGCCACGGCCTCTGATGGTTTTCCGCATGACCGTCGGATCAGCGGCTCACGCCGCCGATCCTTGGATTTCATGCTCAATATTGGTCTTCGTAACGCTTTGCGAGGTCTTCGATGTTTTCCGGCGGCCAGTCCGGCACTTCCATACCGAGGTGCAGGCCCATCGCTGCCAGAACTTCCTTGATCTCGTTCAGCGACTTGCGGCCGAAGTTCGGCGTGCGAAGCATCTCCGCTTCCGTCTTCTGGATGAGGTCGCCGATGTAGACGATGTTGTCGTTCTTCAGGCAGTTGGCCGAACGCACCGACAGCTCCAGCTCATCGACCTTCTTGAGAAGCGACGGGTTGAAAGCGAGTTCAGTGACGGCTTCAGCCGCGACTTCCTTCTGCGGCTCGTCGAAGTTGACGAACAGCGACAGCTGATCCTGCAGGATGCGAGCAGCGAAAGCCACGGCATCCTCACCGGTGACCGAACCGTCGGTCTCCAGGGTCATGGTCAGCTTGTCCTTGTCGAGCTCTTCGCCGTGGCGGGTGTTCTCGACCTTGTAGGAAACCTTCTTGACCGGCGAATAGAGCGAGTCGACCGGGATGAGGCCGATCGGCGCGTCTTCGGCGCGGTTGCGCTCAGCCGGCACGTAACCCTTGCCGGTGTCGACTGTGAACTCCATGCGGATTTCCGCGCCCTCGTCGAGGGTGCAAATGACATGGTCGGGATTCAGGATCTCGACATCGCCAACCGTCTGGATGTCACCGGCGGTGACGGCGCCCGGACCCTGCTTGCGCACGACCATGCGCTTGGGACCATCGCCTTCCATCTTGATGGCGATTTCCTTGATGTTGAGCACGATGTCAGTCACGTCCTCGCGCACACCGCCGATGGACGAGAATTCATGCAGCACACCGTCGATCTGCACGGCGGTAACAGCCGCGCCACGCAACGACGAAAGCAGCACGCGGCGCAGCGCGTTGCCCAAGGTCAGGCCAAAACCGCGCTCGAGCGGTTCGGCGACCAGCGTCGTCAACGTCTTGCCCTTCGACGAGAAGTCGATCTTGTTGGGCTTGATCAGTTCCTGCCAGTTCTTCTGGATCATTTTCTATCCTTCCGTTTCCCCACCACCATCCAATCGTGGTGGGCGACCTGGAAACCATTCGGGAACGCACAAGGCGTTCCCGGCGGCATTCGAAAAGCTGTTAGACGCGACGCTTCTTGCGCGGGCGGCAGCCGTTATGCGGGATCGGCGTCACATCGCGGATCGAAGTGATGGTGAAGCCGGCAGCCTGCAGCGCGCGCAGAGCCGATTCACGACCCGAACCCGGACCGCAAACCTCGACTTCGAGCATGCGCATGCCGTGTTCCTGCGCCTTCTTGGCAACGTCTTCGGCAGCCATCTGGGCAGCGAACGGGGTCGACTTGCGCGAACCCTTGAAGCCTTGGGCACCGGCCGACGACCAGGCAATCGCATTGCCCTGTGCGTCGGAAATGGTGATCATGGTGTTGTTGAAGGTCGAGTTGACGTGAGCGACACCCGACGAAATGTTCTTGCGTTCGCGGCGACGGACGCGTGCGGCTTCCTTGGCCATGGTAGTCCTTTCAGTTGATCTCTACACCGCCGTAATGCCAGCGGCTACACCAGGGATAAGGTAGTAAGGGAATACGGCATCAGGGCAGTTTCCTGCCATCCCATTGCCGTACTGCCCTACTCTCCTACTGCCCTAATTACTTCTTCTTGCCGGCGATCGCCTTCGCCGGACCCTTGCGGGTGCGAGCGTTGGTGTGGGTACGCTGACCGCGCACCGGCAGCGAACGACGGTGGCGCAGGCCGCGGTAGCAGCCAAGGTCCATCAGACGCTTGATGTTCATCGAGACTTCGCGACGCAGGTCACCCTCGACCTGATAATCGCGGTCGATCGTCTCGCGGATCTGGAGCACTTCGGCATCGGTCAGCTGGTTGACGCGGCGCTCGGCCGGAATGCCGACCTTGTCGACGATCTCCTGAGCGAACTTCTTGCCAATGCCGTGAATGTACTGAAGCGCGATAACGACGCGCTTGTTGGTCGGAATGTTGACGCCGGCTATACGAGCCATAACTTCTCTTTCTCCATTTGGGCCGGACGACAACGTCGAACCGGCGCTTTGCGTGACCCCGCGTCCGGTGGAGGCCGGCCCATGCGGGAGTTCCTGTTCAAAGCAGATGCTGTCCTCGCGGACAAGCAAGGCTCATGCCTGATAGGGAGACGGGCCGCCATACTCCAGCAGCCCGGCCTAGTCAAGCTGAATTGTTCATTTCTGGACAGCAGTTGCCAGAATGGCCTCGATCTGCCCGGTCACGGCATCGATATCAGCCATGCCGTCGACGCCCTTCAACATGCCCTTGGCGTGGTAGTAACCGATGAGCGGAGCGGTCTTCTTGTAATACTCGCGCAGACGCTCCTCGAAGACTTCGGGATTATCGTCCTTGCGCACCGGCTGCCCCGCTGCCGCCGCTTCCTGCGCGCGCTTGACGATTCGGCCAACCAGGACCTTGTCGTCAACGACAAGCTCAATGACCGCATCCAGTTTCAGCTTGCGCTCCGCAAGCATCGCCTCCACGGCATCAGCCTGCGCCAGCGTGCGCGGATAACCGTCGAGGATGAACCCCTTGGCGCAATCAGCCTGGTCGATGCGCTCAGCGACGATGGCGTTCACGATGGCATCGGACACCAGTTCACCAGCATCCATGACAGCCTTGGCCTTGAGGCCCACCGGTGTTTCCGCCTTGACCGCAGCACGCAGCATGTCTCCGGTGGAGAGTTGCGGAATGCCGTGTTTTTCAACCAGTCGCTGCGCCTGCGTCCCCTTGCCCGCACCAGGCGGGCCAAGCAATATCAACCTCATCTACCCCTCTTACCTCCGCGCAGCTTCGACTTCTTGATCAGACCCTCGTACTGATGCGCGATCAGATGACCCTGAATCTGCGCAACAGTGTCGAGCGTTACACTGACCACGATCAGAAGCGAAGTGCCACCGAGGTAGAACGGTACGCCAGTCGCCGAAATCAGGAATTCCGGCATCAAGCAGATGACAACCAGATAGATGGCGCCGATCACGGTGATGCGGGTAAGCACGTAGTCGATGTAATCGGCAGTCCGCTCTCCCGGACGGTAACCGGGGATAAAGCCGGAATGCTTCTTCAGCTGGTCGGCAGTGTCCTTCGGGTTGAAGACGATCGCCGTGTAGAAGAACGCGAAGAACACGATCATGGCCGCATAAAACGCCATATAGAGCGGCTGTCCATGGCCAAGCGAAGCCAAGACGGCGTTAGCCCAGCCCGGCAGGTTGGTCGTGCTCGAGAAGCCCGCGACGGTCGCCGGCAGCAACAGCAGCGACGAGGCGAAGATCGGCGGGATAACGCCCGACGTGTTGAGCTTCAGCGGCAGGTGCGACGTGTCGCCCTGGAACATGCGGTTGCCGACCTGGCGCTTCGGATACTGGATCAGGAGCCGGCGCTGGGCCCGCTCGAAGAACACGATCAGCGCGATGACCACGACAGCCAGGATGATGATGGCCAGAATCAGCGGGGTCGACAGCGCGCCGGTGCGGCCGAGTTCCAGCGTGCCGGAAATCGCGCTTGGCAGGCCGGCGACGATGCCGGCGAAAATGATCAACGAAATGCCGTTGCCGATGCCGCGTGCGGTGATCTGCTCGCCCAGCCACATCAGGAACATGGTGCCGCCCACCAGTGTAATGACGGTGGAAATGCGGAAGAACATGCCAGGATCGGTGACGATGCCGTTACCGTTCTCGAGCCCCGCCGAAATGCCGTAGGCCTGCACAATGGCGAGCAGCACGGTGCCGTAGCGGGTGTACTGATTGATGATCTTGCGGCCCTGCTCACCTTCCTTCTTCAGCGCTTCGAGCGACGGAATAACCGACGTCATCAGCTGCATGATGATGGAAGCGGAGATGTAGGGCATGATGCCCAGCGCAAAGATCGCCATGCGCTGCACGGCGCCGCCGGCGAACATGTTGAACATGCCCAGCACGCCCTTGGACTGCGACTGGAAGGCCTGCGCGAATGCAGCCGGATCGATGCCTGGAAGCGGGATGTAGGTGCCAAGGCGATAGACGAGGAGAGCGCCGATCGTAAACCAGATGCGCTTCTTGAGATCCTCGGCCTTGGCAAAGGCCGCAAAATTGAGATTGGACGCTAGTTGTTCAGCAGCCGAAGCCATGGAAATTTCTCCGCCAGATGACGCGGGAGCGCCCGCTTCGGGCAGCGCCTATCACCGAGCACCGGACATAGGCTCGGCGATGCCAAGATGCAAGCGGCCGCGTCGTGCGCGGCCGCTTGTCTAAGATATTATTCGGCAGATGCCTTTTCGGGCAACTTCACCGAACCGCCGGCCTTCTCGATCTTCTCGATGGCCGCCTTGGAAGCGCCTGCCACGTCGAAGCTGAGCTTTGCCTTGAGCTCGCCGTCCGAGAGGACGCGCACGCCGTCCTTGAGGCGGCGAATGACGCCGGCCTTGACGAGTGCCTCACCAGTCACGGTTTCCTTGGCGTCAAGCTTCTTGGCATCGATCGCCGTCTGGATACGGGCGAGCGACACCGTGGCGAAGCTCTTGGCGAAGATGTTGTTGAAGCCGCGCTTCGGCAGACGGCGGTAGAGCGGCATCTGGCCACCCTCGAAGCCGTTGATGGCAACGCCGGAACGGGCCTTCTGACCCTTCACGCCGCGGCCAGCGGTCTTGCCGGAGCCCGAGCCAATGCCGCGTCCGAGACGCTTGCGAGCCTTGCTCGCGCCGTCCTTGTCACGCAGGTCGTTGAGTTTCATGATTCTTCTCCTGCGGCTTACTTCTCGTCCACAACGCGGACGAGATGCTGGACAGCCGCGATCATGCCGCGCACGGAAGGCGTATCTTCCAGTGTGCTCTTGCGGTGCATCTTGTTGAGGCCGAGGCCGACCAGCGTTGCACGCTGTTCCTTCGGACGGCGGATCGGCGAACCGATCTGCTCAACGGTGACAGTCTTGGTAGCTTTCTTGGCCATGTTGGTGGTCCCTCTAAGCTATCGACTATTCATCAGCCGCAACGGCATTGCCGCGGCGAGCCTGAAGGGTCGAATACTTAATGCCACGCGCAGCAGCCACATCCTTCGGATGCATCTGGTGCTTCAAGGCGTCGAATGTGGCGCGAACCATGTTGTAAGGGTTCGACGAGCCCATCGACTTGGCGACGACGTCGTGCATGCCGAGCGTCTCGAAGACAGCGCGCATCGGGCCGCCTGCGATGATACCGGTACCCTGCTTGGCGGTGCGCAGCAGAACGCGGCCGGCGCCCCAACGTCCTTCGACGTCGTGGTGCAGCGTACGGCCCGAGCGCAGCGGCACGAAGATCATGTCGCGCTTTGCCGATTCGGTCGCCTTGCGGATCGCCTCAGGCACTTCGCGTGCCTTGCCGTGGCCGAAGCCGACGCGGCCCTTCTGATCGCCGACGACGACGAGTGCGGCGAAGCCGAAGCGACGACCACCCTTCACCACCTTGGCGACGCGGTTGATGTGTACGAGCTTGTCGACGATGCCGTCGTCGCGCTCTTCGCGGTCGCGGCCACGCTCGCGGCCGCCTTCCCTACGTTCCTGTGCCATATCCTAGTCCTTGTTCTTTTCCGGAAGCACGGGTTGCTGAAATGCCGGCGCCCCTTTTCGAGGTCGCCGGCGGCGAAAAACTTGTGCCTTCTGCACGATCCGTTCCGAAATGTCAGCCCCTTTTCGAAGCCGGCTTTCGGAAAGGTCCGAACTTAGAAGTTCAGGCCACCTTCGCGGGCAGCTTCAGCCAGCGCCTTGACGCGGCCATGATAGATGTAGGAGCCGCGATCGAAGACGACATCCTTGATGCCAGCCTTGACGGCGCGTTCGGCGACAAGCTTGCCAACGGCAGCGGCAGCCGCAGCGTCGGCACCGGTCTTCTTGGTCGCCTTGAAATCCTTTTCGAGCGTCGAAGCAGCAGCGATGGTGTGGCCGCTGGCGTCATCGATCACCTGCACGTAGATGTTCTTCGAGGTGCGGTGTACCGAAAGACGCGGGCGGCCGTTGGCGACTGCCTTGATCTGGCGACGGATGCGCGACGAGCGGCGCAGAGTGGCTTCTTTGGTTGCCATGGTCGTAGTTCCTGCCTTGTAAGACGGGGGGTACCCTGTGCGGTAGGTTTTGCTCCTCCCGCGGCAACACCCCGTGGCGTTGCATTTCTTTGGTCCGACCCTGCCCGAACTATCCGTTCAGGGTCGAGCCGATTACTTCTTCTTGCCTTCCTTGCGGACGATCTTCTCGCCAGCATAACGCACTCCCTTGCCCTTGTAGGGTTCCGGGCCGCGATATTCGCGGATCTCGGCCGCGACCTGGCCGACCTGCTGCTTGTCGATACCCGAAACGGTGATTTCGGTCGGCTTGCCCACTGTGATCGTGATGCCCTGCGGGGTCTCATAAACCACATCATGCGAGAAGCCGAGCGCCAGCTGCAGGTTCTTGCCCTGCATGGCGGCGCGGTAACCGACGCCCGTGATCTCGAGCTTCTTTTCGAAGCCGTCCTTCACGCCGGTCAGGATGTTGACGATCTGAGTGCGCGACATACCCCACTTGGAGCGTGCGTCCTTCGACTGATCGCGCGGTTCGACGGCGATGTGGCCTTCGTCCAGCTTGACCAGAACTTCGTCGTTAACCACGAACTTCAGCTCGCCCTTCGGACCCTTGGCTGTCACGGTCTGGCCGTTGACAGAAGCGGTTACACCGGCCGGTACCGAGACGGGTTTCTTACCAATACGAGACATTTTCGCTCGTCCTTCCTATCTCAACTCGCCGATCAGAAGATCTGGCAGAGGACTTCGCCGCCGACGTTCTGCTCGCGTGCTTCGTGATCGGCCATGACGCCTTTCGGGGTCGAAAGGATGGCGATGCCGAGGCCGTTGGCGACCTGTGGAATCGACTTGGCCGAAACGTAGACGCGGCGGCCCGGCTTCGAAACGCGGGAAATTTCGCGCACGACCGGATTGCCGTCGAAATACTTCAGTTCGATCTCGATTTCCGACTTGCCGTTGTCGAAGTCGGTCTGGCTGTAGTCGCGGATGTAGCCTTCCGACTTCAGCACATCGAGAACACGGGCCCGCAGACGCGAGGCCGGCGTCGAAACCGACGACTTCTTACGGCCATAGGCGTTGCGGATGCGGGTCAGCATATCGCCGAGAGGATCACTCAATGACATTTCTTGTCCTCCTTACCAGCTCGACTTGACCAGGCCGGGGATCTGGCCAGTGTTGCCGAGATCGCGAAGCGCGATACGCGAGACCTTGAGCTTGCGATAGAAGGCGCGCGGACGGCCCGTGACTTCGCAGCGGTTACGGATGCGGATCTTGGCCGAATTACGCGGCAGGGCCGAGAGCTTCAGCTGGGCGCGGAAGCGCTCGTCCATCGGCTTGGACTGATCCATGACGATTTCCTTGAGGGCCTTACGCTTGGCAGCGTACTGGTCCACAAGCTTGCGGCGCCGGTTGTTCTTTTCGACTGAGCTGGTCTTTGCCATTTCAGATTTTTCCTTTGCTCGCTGCCGTTACTGGCGGAAGGGGAAGTTGAAAGCCTTGAGCAGTGCCCTGGCTTCGTCGTCCGTCTTCGCAGTCGTACAAACGATGATGTCCATGCCCCAGATCTGATCAACCTTGTCGTAGTTGATCTCCGGGAACACGATGTGCTCCTTGATGCCCATGGCGTAGTTGCCGCGGCCATCGAAGCTCTTCGGATTCAGACCGCGGAAGTCGCGAACGCGCGGCAGCGCGATGTTGACCAGACGGTCCAGGAATTCATACATGCGCTCCTTGCGAAGCGTCACCTTGGTGCCGATCGGCATGTTCTCACGAACCTTGAAGCCGGCGATCGACTTGCGGGCACGGGTGATGACCGGCTTCTGGCCAGCGATCATCGCGAGGTCCTCGGCAGCGACCGAAGGCTTCTTGGAATCGCCGGTGGCTTCGCCGACACCCATGTTCAGCACGATCTTGTCGATGCGCGGAATCTGCATCTCGTTGTCGTACTTGAACTGCTCCAGCAGCGCCTTCTTGATGGTCTCGTTGTAGACCTGCTTCAGGCGCGGCATGTTCTGCGCGGTTTGTGCTGCCTTAGCCATTGATGACTTCTCCCGAGCGCTTGGCGACTCGTACCTTCTTGCCGTCCTTCTCAAGCTTGAAGCCGACGCGGGTCGGCTTGCCATCCTTGGGATCGGCAACGGCGATGTTCGAAAGGTGGATCGGCGCTTCCTTGCGGATCAGACCACCCTGCTGGGCCTGGGTCTGACGCTGGTGGCGAACCACAATGTTAATACCGCGAACAATCGCGGTGTCTTCCTTCGGCTGAACGGACAGAACTTCGCCGGAGCGGCCCTTGTCCTTGCCGGAAAGCACGACGACCTTGTCGCCTTTGCGGATCTTCTGCATTTCTCCGGCTCCTTACAGCACTTCAGGTGCGAGCGAGATGATCTTCATGTGGTTCTTCGCGCGAAGTTCGCGCGGAACCGGCCCGAAGATACGGGTGCCCACCGGCTCTTTCTTGTTGTCGACGAGAACGGCTGCGTTCTTGTCGAAACGGATCACGCTGCCGTCCGGACGACGGATGTCCTTGGCCGTGCGAACCACGACCGCCTTCATCACATCACCCTTCTTCACGCGGCCGCGCGGAATAGCTTCCTTGATCGACACCACGATGATGTCGCCGACGGATGCGTACTTCCGCTTCGAGCCGCCCAGCACCTTGATGCACATGACACGACGGGCGCCGGAGTTGTCCGCGACGTCGAGGTTTGTTTGCATCTGAATCATGACTGGCCGCCTTCTTCTTCGCTATCGGGACGGGCCTAAAGCCCCTCCCCGGTCTGTCCAAAATTCGTTTCGTTACGCCTGATCGGAACCGATCACGACCCAGCGCTTGTCCTTGGAAATCGGAGCCGATTCCTGGATGGACACCTGGTCGCCCACCTTGTGGGTGTTGTTCTCGTCATGCGCCTTGTACTTCTTCGACATGCGCACGGTCTTCTTCATCACCGGGTGGGTGAAGCGACGCTCGACCTTGACGACGACCGTCTTCTCGTTCTTGTCGCTGACGACGGTGCCCTGCAGGATGCGCTTTGGCATGATTCTCGTCCTTATGCCTTCTTGGCCGCTGCTTTTTCAGCAGCGATGGTCTTGATGCGCGCGATGTCCTTGCGGACCTGCTTCACGCGCGCGGTCTTTTCGAGCTGGCCGGTAGCCTTCTGAAAGCGCAGGTTGAACTGCTCCTTCTTCAGGTCGGCAAGATCAGCGTCGAGCTCGTCGACGGTCTTCATACGTACATCAGAGGCCTTCATCGCTTAGCCCTTCCTTATTCTGCAATGCGCTGCACGAAGCGCGTGCGAACCGAGAGCTTGGCGGCGCCGAGGCGCAGGGCCTCGCGAGCGATCTCTTCCGACACACCGTCGATCTCGAACATGACGCGGCCTGGCTTGACGCGGCAAGCCCAGTAGTCGACCGCGCCCTTACCCTTACCCATACGGACTTCGGTCGGCTTCGATGTCACCGGAACGTCCGGGAACACACGGATCCAGACCCGGCCGGCGCGCTTCATCTCGCGGGTGATCGCGCGGCGGGCCGCCTCGATCTCACGCGCGGTGACGCGGTTTGGCTCCAGCGCCTTCAGTCCGAAGCCGCCGAAATCCAGGTTGGTGCCACCCTTCGCGGTGCCGTGGATGCGGCCCTTGAACTGCTTACGGAACTTTGTGCGCTTTGGCTGCAGCATCGTTCTAACTCCAAATTCCTATGCCAATCAGGCGTTTTCGCGACGACGGCTGCGCTCGGAGCGCTCACCGCCCTGCGAATGATCGCCTTCGGTAGCACGACGTTCCGAAGCCATCGGGTCGTGCTCGAGGATCTCGCCCTTGAACACCCACACCTTGACGCCGCAGATACCGTAAGCGGTCTGGGCTTCGGCGGTGCCGTAGTCGACATCGGCACGCAGCGTATGCAGCGGCACGCGGCCTTCACGGTACCATTCCATGCGGGCGATTTCAGCGCCGCCGAGACGGCCCGAACAGTTGATGCGGATGCCTTCGGCACCAAGGCGCATGGCCGACTGCACGGCGCGCTTCATGGCGCGGCGGAAAGCGATACGGCGCTCGAGCTGCTGGGCGATCGACTGAGCGATCAGCGTCGCGTCGGTCTCCGGCTTGCGCACTTCAACGATGTTGAGGTGCGTTTCGGACTGCGTCATCTCGGTCAGCTTCTTGCGCAGCTTCTCGATGTCGGCGCCCTTCTTGCCGATGATCAGACCCGGGCGAGCAGCGTGAATGGTCACGCGGCACTTCTTGTGCGGACGCTCGATGACGATCTTGGAGATCGCGGCCTGCTTGAGTTCCTTCTCAAGATACTCGCGGATCTTCAGGTCTTCATGCAGCAGCTTGCCGTACTCGCCGGTGTTTGCATACCAGCGGGAATCCCAGGTGCGGTTAATGCCGAGACGGAGACCGATCGGATTGATTTTCTGACCCATTATGCGGCCTCCCCTTTCTCTTCAACCTCACGCACGACAATCGTGAGGTGCGAAAACGGCTTTTCGATACGGCTGGCGCGACCGCGGCCACGAGCGTGGAAACGCTTCATGACGATCGACTTGCCGACATAGGCCTCAGCCACGATCAGTGCATCGACATCGAGGTCGTGGTTGTTTTCCGCGTTGGCGATCGCCGATTCCAGCGTCTTCTTCACGGTGTCCGAAATCCGCTTGCGCGAGAATTCGAGATCGTTCAGCGCAGCCGCAACCTTCTTGCCGCGGATCATCGCAGCAACCAGGTTCAGCTTCTGAGGGCTGATGCGGATCGTGCGCAGAACGGCACGAGCCTCGTTATCAGCAAGCCTGCGCGGAGCTTTGGCCTTGCCCATGATTACTTCCTCTTCGCTTTCTTATCCGCGCCGTGACCGTAATAGGTCCGGGTCGGAGCGAATTCACCGAACTTGTGACCGACCATGTCCTCGTTCACGGAGACCGGGACATGCTTCTGGCCGTTGTAGACACCGAAGGTGAGGCCGACGAACTGCGGCAGGATGGTGGAACGACGGCTCCACATCTTGATCACCTCACTACGACCACCTTCACGAACCTTGTCTGCCTTCTTCAGAAGGTAGCCGTCGACGAAGGGGCCTTTCCAAATCGAACGAGTCACTTGGCGTTACCTCTTCTTAGCTCTTGCGCTGATGGCGCGAGCGCACAATGAACTTATCGGTCGCCTTGTTGGACCGCGTCTTCTTACCCTTGGTGGGCTTACCCCATGGCGTGACCGGATGACGGCCACCCGAGGTGCGGCCTTCACCACCGCCATGCGGATGGTCGACCGGGTTCATGGCAACACCGCGGTTGTGCGGACGCTTGCCGCGCCACACCGAACGGCCGGCCTTGCCGTCGTTGATGTTGCCGTGGTCGGGGTTCGACACGGCACCGACAGTCGCAAAGCACGAACCGTGCACGATGCGCTGCTCACCGGAGTTTAGGCGAAGGATCGCCATGCCCTGGTCGCGTCCCACGAGCTGGGCATAAGCACCGGCCGAACGGGCGACCTGACCGCCCTTGCCGGGCTTCAGCTCGATGTTGTGCACGATGGTACCCACCGGCATGGCCGAGAGGGGCATCGCGTTGCCCGGCTTCACGTCCACCGATTCACCAGCCACAACCTTGTCACCGGCCTGCAGGCGCTGCGGAGCGATGATGTAGTTCAGCTCGCCGTCCTCATACTTGATGAGAGCGATGAAGGCGGTGCGGTTCGGATCGTACTCCAGGCGCTCGACCGTACCGACGACGTCGAACTTGCGACGCTTGAAGTCGATGATGCGGTATGTGCGCTTGTGACCACCGCCGATGAAGCGGGCCGTGATGCGACCGTAGTTGTTGCGGCCGCCCGACTTGGTCAGGCCTTCGGTCAGGCCCTTGACGGGCTTGCCCTTGTGGAGGCCCGAGCGGTCGACGATGACCAGCTGGCGGGTGCTCGGCGTTATCGGGTTATATTTCTTAAGTGCCATTGTCGTTGTCCTCGCGGCCTAGCTCAGAGACCTGTCGCGACGTCGATCGACTGGCCATCGGCCAGCGTTACAACTGCTCGCTTGACATCGCCCTGGCGGCCAATCGTGCCGCGGAAGCGCTTCACCTTGCCCTTGCGGACCAGCGTGTTCACAGCCGTCACCTTGACGCCGAACAGCGCCTCGACTGCTGCCTTGATCTCCGGCTTCGACGCCTTCTTGGCGACGTTGAAGACCACCTGGTTGTGCTCGGACGCCATGGTCGACTTTTCGGTGATCGCCGGCGAGACGATCACGTCGTAATGACGAAGGTCGGTCATTTAAAGCGCTCCTCGAGAGCCTCGATGGCGGCCTTGGAAAGGACCAGCGTACCGCGGCGCAAAATGTCGTAGACATTGATGCCCTGGATGGGCAGCACGTCGATGTTCGGGATGTTCGAAGCAGCCCGCTTGAAGCCCTGATCGACTTCGGCGCCGCCGATGAACAGAGCGTTGGTCAGGCCCAGCGACGCGAAGTTCTCGACCAGAGCCTTGGTCTTGGCTTCGGTCAGCTTCAGCTCGTCAATGACGATGAGCGAAGAGCTCTTCGCCTTGGCCGACAACGCATGCTTGAGGCCGAGCGCACGGACCTTCTTGGGCAGGTCGAATTCGTGGCTGCGGACAACCGGGCCATGAGCCTTGCCGCCGCCGCGGAACTGCGGAGCACGTGCCGAATGGTGACGGGCGCGGCCCGTACCCTTCTGCTTGTACATCTTGGCACCGGTGCGCGCGATGTCGGCGCGACCCTTGGCCTGATGCGTGCCCTGCTGCTTCTTGGCAAGCTGCCAGCGAACGACGCGGGCGAGGATGTCCTCGCGAGGCTCAAGGCCGAAGATCTCTTCCGAGAGCTTCACCTTGCCGGCGTCCTTGCCGGCGAGCGTGGTGATCTTGAGGTCCATTATTCCGCTCCCTCGGTGGCCGGAGCCTGATTGTTGGCGGCAGCGCGGATCGCAGCCGGCTTCGGCGCGTTGGCAGGCAGCGCAACCTTGGCGGCATCGCGAACCAGGATCCAGGCGCCCTTGGTGCCCGGAACCGCGCCACGGATGAGGATGAGGCCGCGGTCGGCATCGGTCGAAACGACTTCGACGTTCTGCGTGGTCACGCGGGTCGCACCCATGTGGCCGGCCATCTTCTTGCCCTTGAACACCTTGCCGGGGTCCTGGCGCTGACCAGTCGAACCGTGCACGCGGTGCGACAGCGAGTTACCGTGGGTCGCACGACCACCACCAAAGTGATGGCGCTTGATGACACCCTGGAAACCCTTACCGGTCGAAGTGCCGGTGACGTCGACCTTCTGGCCGGCGACAAAGTGGTCAACGGTCAGCTCAGCGCCGACGTCGAGCAGGTTGTCCGGAGACACGCGGAACTCGGCAACCTTGGCCTTCGGCTCCACGGAGGCGGCGGCGAAATGACCGCGCATGGCCTTCGACGTGTTCTTGACCTTGGCAAGCCCAACGCCGAGCTGAACAGCGGTATAGCCATTCTTTTCCTGCGTACGCTGCGCGACAACCTGGCAGCTCTCCATGCGGAGAACGGTAACGGGGACATGCTCGCCGGCATCATTGTAGATGCGGGTCATTCCCACCTTCTGTGCAATTACACCTGAACGCATCGGTTCATCTTCCTTCAGAGGAGCAGGTCGGGTCACCCCACCGGCTCATGGTTCAGCTCTTAGAGCTTGATTTCGACGTCCACGCCGGCGGCCAGATCGAGCTTCATCAGCGCATCAACCGTCTGCGGGGTCGGGTCCACGATGTCGAGCAGGCGCTTGTGGGTGCGCATCTCGAACTGTTCGCGGCTCTTCTTGTCGACGTGCGGCGAACGGTTGACCGTGAACTTCTCGATGCGGGTCGGCAGCGGGATCGGGCCACGGACATTAGCGCCGGTGCGCTTTGCCGTGGAAACGATTTCCCGCGTCGAAGCATCGAGCACGCGGTGATCGAACGCTTTAAGTCGGATGCGGATATTCTGTCCGTTCATGCGTCTATTCCTTGTTCTGGCGCGGCGCGGGCGTATTCCCGCCCGCGACAGATCTCTTGTTCTTCTTACTCGACGATGGAAGCGACGATGCCGGCGCCGACGGTACGGCCGCCTTCGCGGATAGCGAAGCGCAGCTTCTCTTCCATGGCGATCGGCACGATCAGCTCGACGTCAACGGTGATGTTGTCGCCAGGCATCACCATCTCGGTGCCGGCCGGCAGCGAAACGATGCCCGTCACGTCCGTCGTGCGGAAGTAGAACTGCGGACGGTAGTTCGTGAAGAACGGCGTATGACGGCCACCCTCTTCCTTCGTCAGGATGTAGGCTTCAGCCTTGAACTTCTTGTGCGGCTTCACCGTGCCCGGCTTGGCCAGAACCTGGCCGCGCTCGACGCCTTCACGGTCAACGCCACGCAGCAGCGCGCCGATGTTGTCGCCAGCCTGACCCTGGTCCAGCAGCTTGCGGAACATCTCAACGCCCGTGCAGGTCGTCTTCGAGGTCGGACGGATGCCGACGATTTCAAGCTCCTCGCCAACCTTCACGATGCCGCGCTCGACGCGACCCGTCACAACCGTGCCACGGCCCGAGATCGAGAACACGTCTTCGATCGGCATCAGGAACGGCTTGTCGATCGGACGCTCCGGCGTCGGGATGTAGGCGTCAACCTCTTCCATAAGCTTGCGGATCGCCGTCTCGCCGATCTCCTTGTTGGAGTCTTCCAGAGCAGCCAAAGCCGAACCCTTGACGATCGGAATGTCGTCGCCCGGGAACTCGTACTTCGACAGAAGCTCGCGAACTTCCAGCTCAACCAGCTCAAGAAGCTCCGCGTCGTCGACCTGGTCGACCTTGTTCAGGAACACAACGATCGCAGGAACGCCAACCTGACGCGCCAAAAGGATGTGCTCGCGGGTCTGCGGCATCGGGCCGTCAGCTGCCGACACAACCAGGATCGCGCCGTCCATCTGGGCAGCACCCGTGATCATGTTCTTCACATAGTCGGCGTGCCCGGGGCAATCGACGTGCGCATAGTGACGGTTCGGCGTCTCGTACTCAACGTGCGCCGTCGAGATCGTGATGCCACGCGCCTTCTCTTCAGGCGCCGCGTCGATCTGATCGTAAGGCTTGTATTCGCCAAAGTACTTCGTGATCGCTGCCGTCAGCGACGTCTTGCCATGGTCAACGTGACCAATCGTGCCAATGTTCACATGAGGCTTCGTACGCTCGAATTTACCTTTTGCCATGTGAGGTCTCCATTTCCTGCATGCCCGAAGGCGTTAAACCTGGTTACTGACGCAATTCCTCGGAATTACGCGTATTTCTTCTGAACTTCCTGAGCGACCGCGGTCGGAACCGGCTCGTAGTGGTCGAACTGCATCGTGTACTGGGCGCGGCCCTGGGACATCGAGCGCAGCGAGTCGACGTACTTGAACATGTTCGCCAGCGGCACCATCGCATTGACGACGACGGCGACACCGCGGGTCTCCTGACCCTGGATCTGGCCACGACGGCTGTTCAAGTCACCGATGACGTTGCCGACGTAATCCTCAGGCGTAACGACCTCGACCTTCATGATCGGCTCGAGCAGCTGGACGCCAAGCTTCGGGGCAGCTTCCCTGAAAGCAGCACGCGAAGCGATTTCGAAGGCCAGGACCGAGGAGTCGACGTCGTGGAAGGCGCCGTCGATCAGCGTCGCCTTGACGCCGATCATCGGGAAGCCAGCGAACGGACCGGACGACATCACCGAACCGATGCCCTTTTCGACACCCGGGATGTATTCCTTCGGAACCGAACCGCCGACGATCTTGGACTCGAACACGTAGTCCTCGCCTTCCGGATTTGGCTCGAACACCAGCTTGACGCGGGCGAACTGGCCGGTACCGCCGGTCTGCTTCTTGTGGGTGTAGTCCTGCTCGTGGGTACGGGTGATCGTCTCACGGTAGGCAACCTGCGGCGCGCCGACATTCGCCTCGACCTTGAACTCGCGACGCATACGGTCGACGATGATGTCGAGGTGAAGTTCGCCCATGCCGGCGATGATGGTCTGGCCCGATTCCTCGTCGGTCTTGACGCGGAACGACGGATCTTCGGCAGCCAGGCGATGCAGCGCGAGGCCCATCTTTTCCTGGTCGCCCTTGGTCTTCGGCTCGATCGCGATCTGGATGACCGGATCCGGGAATTCCATGCGCTCCAGGATGACCGGGTGCAGCGGATCGCACAGCGTGTCGCCAGTGGTGGTTTCCTTGAGGCCGGCCAGAGCGACGATGTCGCCAGCAAAAGCCTCTTCGATGTCGGCGCGCGAGTTGGCGTGCATCTGCAGCATGCGGCCGATGCGCTCCTTCTTGCCCTTCACGGTGTTGTCGAGCGACGACCCCTTGGTGAGCTTGCCCGAATAGATGCGGGCGAAGGTGAGCGAGCCGACGAACGGATCGTTCATGATCTTGAAAGCGAGCATGGACAGCGGCTCGTTGTCGTCCGCATGACGCTCGATCTCGGCATCGGTCTTGGCGTCAACGCCCTTGATGGCCGGAACGTCGATCGGCGACGGCAGGTATTCGACAACGGCGTCGAGCAGCGGCTGCACGCCCTTGTTCTTGAAGGCCGAGCCACAGAACATCGGGAAGAACTTCACTGCGATGGTGCCCTTGCGGATCAGCGCACGCAGCTGGTCATTCGACGGCAGATTGCCTTCGAGATAGGCATTCATCGCATCGTCGTCCATTTCGACGGCGGCTTCGATGAGCTTCTCGCGGAACTCTTCGGCTCGCGCCTGGAGGTCGGCCGGGATCTCGACGACATCCCAGGCAGCGCCCAGCGATTCGTCACGCCAGACCAGTGCGTTCATCTCGATCAGGTCGACAACGCCCTTGAACTCGGACTCAGCGCCGATCGGCAGCTGCATGACGACAGCCTGGGCACCCAGGCGCGAACCGATCATCTCCACCGAGCGGTAGAAATCGGCGCCGATCTTGTCCATCTTGTTGCAGAAGATCATGCGCGGAACGCGATACTTGTCGGCCTGACGCCAGACGGTCTCGGTCTGCGGCTCGACACCGGCGTTGGCATCGAGCAGCGCAATGGCGCCGTCGAGCACGCGCAGCGAACGCTCGACTTCGATAGTGAAGTCGACGTGGCCGGGGGTGTCGATGATGTTGAAGCGGCGCATCTTGCCGTCACGACCCTGCCAGAAGGTGGTGGTCGCAGCGGACGTGATGGTGATGCCGCGTTCCTGCTCCTGCTCCATCCAGTCCATGGTGGCAGCGCCGTCGTGGACTTCGCCGATCTTGTGCGACTTGCCCGTGTAATACAGGACGCGCTCAGTCGTCGTCGTCTTGCCGGCGTCGATGTGCGCCATGATACCGAAATTGCGGTAGTCTTCGATTTTATATTCGCGGGCCATGGGAGGTGCCTCTCAAGTCTCGTTCGCGCTTACCAGCGGTAGTGCGCGAAAGCGCGGTTGGCTTCCGCCATCTTGTGGGTGTCTTCACGCTTCTTCACGGCGGTGCCGCGGTTGTTGGCCGCGTCCATCAGCTCGCCGGAGAGGCGGTCGACCATGGTGGTCTCGTTGCGGTTGCGTGCAGCCGTGATCAGCCAGCGAATGGCGAGAGCCTGACGACGCTCCGGGCGAACATCGACCGGAACCTGGTAGGTCGCACCACCGACGCGACGCGAACGCACTTCGACGTGCGGAGCGACGTTGTCGAGCGCCTGATGGAAAACCGACACCGGCTCCTGCTTGGTCTTGGACTGCACCTGATCGAGCGCACCATAGACGATCGTCTCGGCAACCGACTTCTTGCCATCATACATGACGGCATTCATGAACTTGGTGATCACCAGATCGCCGAACTTCGGATCCGGGTTGATCTCACGCTTATCTGCACTGTGACGACGGGACATGGTTCTTGTCTCTCAATCTCGCAGGCTTGGCGCACAAACAAAAAGCGCCGAAGCCGGAAAACCTTACTTCGGACGCTTGGCGCCGTACTTCGAACGGCGCTGCTTGCGGTTCTTGACGCCCTGGGTGTCGAGCACGCCACGGATGACGTGATAGCGCACGCCCGGAAGATCCTTCACGCGACCGCCACGGATCATGACAACCGAGTGCTCCTGAAGGTTATGGCCTTCACCCGGGATGTAGCCGATCACTTCGAAACCGTTGGTCAGACGAATCTTGGCCACCTTGCGAAGAGCCGAGTTCGGCTTCTTCGGCGTGGTCGTGTAAACGCGTGTGCAGACGCCCCGCTTTTGCGGGTTCTGCTGCATGGCCGGGACCTTGTTTCGCGTTGCCGGCACCTGGCGCGGCTTGCGGATCAGCTGGTTTACGGTAGGCATTAAACCTTCCTTCTAGTTCTCAATCTCGTGTCGCAAACCCGTTATGGGCCGTTTCAAGCGGCTTTCCATACGCAAATTCGGGCCGAAACCGCGCGTTTGCGGTCTTGCCCGAACAAAAAGCAGAGGAAGCGTTGCCGCTTCATGCGTGACGGAAATGTCATTCGCTCGTAAAACGAACCCTGTTTGAGGCAAACTCCAAGGCGCGACGCCTCGGAAAAGCTGACCTCACATCGGTTCAGACGTCGCGGCTTCTACTCGCAACATCGCGAACCGTCAAGCCCGCAACCCCAGAAATTCCGCTTCGGCCGGGGCTTGGCAGCCATGCGCGCAATGCATGTAATATTCTTGCGCCTTTTTGCATATGCGAGGAAGAAAGTGACCGGGTTGCAGCTGTCGCCTGGCATGGCTTCGTGCAAAAAGGGGCAAAATGTCCTTTTGGGCAACCCTTAGGAAGGAATCAGTCTTTGCAGGATCCTCTCAACGACAATGACGAGCCGCGTCCGGTCATGATCATCACAGGTCGGGTCTGGAAGAAGAAAAACGGCAAGCCGGAAGGTGTTCATGTGATGCTGATGGCACCCGATGATGATTCTGCCGTGCGCCGCGCCCTGGAATCACTCGCGGCCGAAGGTTATGCCGAAGCCGAGCTCGACCAGATCGGCGAGATGCAGGAAGAACCCGACGAGGAACCACACCTTTCGGCCTATCAGGGCGCGCTCGAGGGCGAGGTCTCGATCGTCACCTTCGACGAGCCGATCTAGCGGAAAACGACAGTGGCTGGAGAACAGGGCCAAACGGCAACATCGCGGCAGTGGGCGGACCGCGCCGTCGCGGCTATCGAAGCCGACCAGCATCGTTCGGCCGACACCCATCTGTGGAAGCTCGACGTGCCGCCCCTCCCCGGCATCGACCTTTATCTGAAAGACGAATCCACGCATCCGACCGGCAGCCTCAAGCATCGGCTGGCGCGTTCCCTCTTTCTCTATGCCCTGTGCAATGGCCTGATCCGCGAAGGCACGGCGGTCGTCGAAGCATCCTCCGGCTCGACCGCCGTTTCGGAAGCCTATTTCGCGCGCATGATCGGTTCGCCTTTTTATGCGGTGATGCCGCGTTCGACCTCACGCGAGAAGATCGCCGCCATCGAACACTACGGCGGCAACTGTCATTTCATTGACGACGGCCGGCGCATCTATGCCGAATCCGCGGAACTCGCCGTGCGGCTCGACGGTTACTTCATGGATCAGTTCACCCATGCAGAACGCGCCACCGACTGGCGCGGCAACAACAACATCGCCGAATCGATCTTCCAGCAGATGCGGACGGAGCGCTTCCCTATTCCCTCCTGGGTGGTGATGGGAGCCGGCACCGGCGGCACCTCGGCGACCATCGGCCGCTACATCCGCTACAAACGCCATGCGACGAGGCTGTCGGTCGCGGACGTCGAACATTCTGCTTTCTTCGAAGGCTATTCGACGCGAAATGCGGGCTGCTCCAGCGAACGGCCCTCCCGTATCGAAGGCATCGGCCGGCCACGGGTTGAGCCGTCCTTCGTGCCCGGCGTCATCGACCACATGCTGCGCATACCGGACGCGGTATCGATCGCAGCCAAGCGGGTTCTTTCGCGCCGGCTTGGCCGCCGCGTCGGTGGTTCGACCGGCACCAATTTCGCGGCAATGTGCTTTCACGCTGCCCGCATGAGGGCGACTGGAGAAAGCGGCTCGCTGGTGACGCTGATCTGTGATTCCGGCGAGCGTTACGCCAACACTTATTATTCGGACGACTGGTTGCGCACCAACGCCATCGATCCTTCACCTTTCGAACCGGCGCTCGATAATTTCCTGGCCGGCGGCCCATTCGAACTCAAACTGGAAGAAAGCTGGCGATGACTGCTGCACACCCCATCAACATAGCCATTGTCGGTGTCGGCAAGATAGCTCGCGACCAACATCTGCCGGCACTTGCCAACGACAAGGGCTACAACCTTGTCGCTGCGGCCAGCCCGCACGGAAAGGTGGACGGCGTCGCGAACTATGCCGACATGGAAACGCTGCTGGCAGCCGTGCCGGAGATTGAAGCCGTATCACTTTGCATGCCGCCGCAGTTCCGGCATGACGCGGCCCGCGCAGCAATCCTTGCTGGCAAGCATGTCTTCCTGGAAAAGCCGCCCGGCGCAACAGTGAGCGAAGTCGAGCAACTGAAGGCGCTCGCCACCGGCAAAGGCGTGACCCTGTTTGCCTCCTGGCACTCCCGCTACGCTCCGGCGGTAGAAGCTGCGCGCGCTTTCCTTGCACAGGCACGGATCAAAACCGCCGCCATCAACTGGAAGGAAGACGTCCGCCGCTGGCATCCGAACCAGGACTGGATCTGGCAGCCAGGAGGTTTCGGCGTGTTCGATCCCGGCATCAATGCCTTGTCGATTGCTACCCATATCCTGCCGCCGATGTTCATCACCGCAGCGACGCTGGACTTTCCAGAGAACCGCGGCGCGCCGATCGCGGCTCAAGTGAGCTTTCGCACCGACAATGGCATCCTGGTTGCCGTCGACTTCGACTGGCGCCAGACCGGACCGCAGAGCTGGGACATACTGGCCGATACAGACGAGGGTTCGATGGTGCTTTCAGCCGGCGGCTCCAGGCTTGCCGTCAACGGCAAGATGCTCCAGGAGGGCCCGGACACCGAATACCCGACACTGTACCGTCGCTTCGCCGAACTGGTGCACAGCCAAACATCCGATGTCGATCTCGCACCGCTCCAGCACGTGGCTGATGCCTTCATGCTCGGCAAACGCAATGTCGTAGAGGCCTTCTTCGACTGAGATATCGCGGTCCAGAACACAAGAAACGGCGGGCATAAAAACCCGCCGTTTTCATTGTGTCTATCGACCGCCTAGTTGACGGGACCGGGCATGCCGCCCTCGCCCACAGTCGGTGCTTCCGGCTTCACGCCGGTGGCGCGGTTGATGAAAACGGTGACCACCCACAACACCACACCAAGCGCCAGGAGCACGCCGGCGATCTTGTATTGGTCGGGATTGCGGCCGGTCCAAGGGCCTGTCAGGAAACCGCAGGCGATGGCACCAATCACCGGCAGGATGGTCGGCGCAGTGAAATGGTCGTGGTCGACCTTGTCCTTGCGCAGCACCAGCACCGCGACGTTGACGATGGTGAACACGCAAAGCAGCAGCAACGCCGTCGTGCCACCAAGCTGCGGCACCGAGCCCACGAAGGTGATCAGGCCGAAAGCCAGCAATGTCGTGAATATGATGGCGATATAGGGCGTCTTGCGACCCGCATGCACCTTGCCGAGCACCGGCGGCAGAACATGCTCGCGGCTCATGCCATAGACCAAGCGGCTGGCCATCAGCATGTTGATCAGTGCAGAATTTGCCACCGCAAACATGGTGATGAAAGCGAATATCCAGATCGGAAAGCCCGGCGCGCCGGTCGACACGACTTTCAGCAGTGGCGCCTCGCCCTCGCCGAGTTCGGCCGGCTCGACGAGCGTGACCGCCGAGACCGAGACCAGGACGTAGATCACTCCGGTGATCAGCAGGCCGGCAAGCAGGATCTTGGGGAAGATCTTGGTCGGCTCCTTGGTTTCTTCGGCCATGTTCACCGAATCCTCGAAACCGACCATGGCGAAAAAGGCCAGCGTGGTCGCGGCGATAACCGGCCAGAAGGCGTTGACGCCCTCAGGCGTATGGAACTCGGTGACGCGCGAAACGTCGCCCTGGCCCATGCCGATCGCCCAAAAACCGATGGCGATGACGATGAGCAGGCCTGTGAGTTCGACACAGGTCAGGACAACGTTCAGCTTCACGCTCTCGCCGACGCCGCGAAAATTCACCGCCGCCACGATCGCCATGAAAGCAAGCCCCAGCAGGATGACCCCGCTACCGCCTTCCGACCCGAGACCGAAAGCGGAAGAAAAATTGACCGCGAAAGCGCGCGAAGCCGTCGAGGCCGACGTAATGCCGGAACACATCACCGCGAAAGCCACGATGAAGGTGACGAAGTGGATGCCGAAAGCCTTGTGCGTGTAGAGTGCGGCGCCGGCCGCGCGAGGATATTTGGTGACCAGCTCCAGATAGCTGAAAGCGGTGATGACGGCGACGACGAAGGCGACCAGGAACGGCAGCCACACCACGCCGCCGACCTGTTTGGCCACCTGCCCGGTCAGCGCATAGATGCCGGTACCCAGAATGTCGCCGACAATAAACAGAAGCAGCAACCATGGCCCCATGACGCGATGGAGGCTGGGCTCCGCCGCATCCGTGTGACCTGATTTCAGGGTTGCATCGGTCATCGGTCCCTCCTCGCTGCGGCACCGTGACCATCTGGCCGGACGGGACACCGCATCCTCGTTTCGCGCATGACCCGCCGCCGTGCCGGCCGCGGGTCAAACTTCGGACCCACCCTTCATCCCCAGGTCGAGTATGAAGCAGCGACAAGGGATGTCAAACTGCCGCACCCATCGTGCACAGGCGACCAAAGGTGCTCTGATTTCCAGCGGAGATGGTGCCTCATCGTGGATCGAAAACGTCGGTTGGTTCAGGACCTGGCGCAACGTGCTTCATGATCGAGCAGCCAGCGCTTTCGTTGCAAGCCGCCACCATAGTTGGTGAGTGCACCATCCGCACCGACCAGGCGATGGCAGGGCACGACGATCGAGAGGGGGTTGGTGCCGTTGGCATGGCCGACGGCACGCGCTGCCTTCGGCCGCCCCAGCCTGGCGGCAAAAGCGCCATAGGCCAGTGTTTCGCCCGGCATCACCTCACGCAGGGTCGTCCACATCTCGTTCTGGAATGATGTTCCGTCGAACCTGACTGGCAAGGTGCGAAGGATGCCGACCTCTCCATCGAAATAGGCGGCGAAGGTCGCTCGTGTCCTGGCCGAGATCATCCCTGCGCGTAACCGATAGCGGCCGGAAGCAAGCCGGTGCTGAAGCCACCGATCCATGCGATGGTCGCAGTCGGCGAACTCGACCATGAACAGAGCGTCAGCTTCGTCCTCGATCACCACAATCGGACCGATCGGCGTGGTCACCGTTGCGGAGACCAGCCCGAACTGTTCCTTGCTTTTCCGTGCCATCACTTCCTCTGAAGCCCTTGAGCGTCATGTCGCCAGCCAACGTGATCGAGACTAGCCGCGTCGCGCATCTTTTTCTGTCAGGAGTGTTACGCACCTCACAGAAAAGGCGCGAACCTCTCAGCGCGCGTCATGGAAGATGATCCCGACCGTGTGTCGGTGCCCAGAACGAATCCTGCTCACACCATGGCGCAGGTTGACGCGATAGTTGCCCTTCGAGCCTTGCACAGGCCGGTTATGAACAGCGAAAGCGACGGCATCCCCCTGGCGCAACGGCACCACCTCGGCCCGGCTCTGCATGCGCGGACGCTGCTCGGTCAGCACGAATTCGCCACCGGTGAAATCGCTACCGGGTTCGGAAAGCAGGATTGCGACCTGGATCGGGAAGGCGAGATCCCCATAGAGGTCCTGATGCAGACAGTTGAAATCGCCTGCCTTGTATTGAAGAAGAAGCGGCGTCGGCCGTTGCTGACCCGCGTGATGGCAAAGATCGAGATAGGCTTGATGCGCGGCCGGATAGCGCTCGTCGATCCCCATGCGCGCGTTCCACCGATTGGCTACCTCCGACAGATGCGGATAGAGCGCCGTGCGCAGTCCGCCGATCATGTCCGGCAGCGGGTATCTGAAGTAGCGGTATTCGCCTTTGCCGAAGCCATGGCGGGCCATCACGATGTGACTGCGGAAGTGCTCTTCATGCGGGTAGAGAGCAGCAATCTCCGCGCATTCCTGTGGTGGCAGCAACTTGCCGATAACCGCGCAACCATGAGTGTCGAGCTCAGCGCCGAGTGCCTCCCAATCATAGGCAGCGACACGCTGTTCAGCGGATTGACCGATCGACTGACGGATGTGGACGCTGGTATTCATGGCAAATCTCCTTGGCGTGGTCGCTCTCCACCCAAAGGCTGGAGCGGTTTTCTGCGCCAAAGCTAGAAGCCGCAATACAGTCCCGCATTCCGTTTCTTGCGTTGTTTCAGCAATCCCCGCTTCGGAACGATTTCGCCAGACGGGCGACAATCGGATCAAACGCTTTCGCTTCTGCCTGGTCGTACTCGAGACGGAAATAGGCGACGGCTTCCTTGCAGATCAGGATCGCACGTTCGTAGTAGACACGATTGCCCTTTGAGCCCGACCATACCGCCCAGCCGGACTTCTGCCGCTGGTAAACAACCGACCAGCCTTCGGCCTCATCCTGGTCGATGCGCCACCTGACGTCCTTCGCAAAACCACCTTCGCTCGGGTAGCTGCCCCAAACGGCGAGCCTGGCGCTGCCATCAGCCGATTGCGCGATGCCCCCGTCGCCATTTCCGGATTCCTCGATGGCCGAAAAACCCGCCGGAACATCGACCCAATAGTTGTAGCGGGCATTTCCGTAAGACTTCCAATTGCCGGCCACAGCCGGGGCGGTCGCAAGTGCAAGAACGATGGCAAGCGCAACGTATTTCATGGCGACCTCGCAGTGGGATCGGTCTCGCGATCGATATCCGACGCGAAGCGGCATCATGCTGCGCACCGTCGCCAATCGCCAAAGAAAAAGGGGCCCAAAGGCCCCTTTTTTGCGTCGACTGATGACCGCTTACTGTGCGGCGGTGACCATTTCGGTCAGCATCGGCTCGGCCACTTCGACGCCGGACGTCTTGCGACGCTCGTCGAGGATGAGCTCGTCGCGATGCGTCGCGATGCGACGGATCTGGCTCATCTGGCCACCGGTACCGGCCGGGATCAGACGGCCGACGATGACGTTTTCCTTCAGGCCCTGCAGCATGTCGGTCTTGCCGGCAACGGCAGCTTCCGTCAGCACGCGGGTCGTCTCCTGGAAGGAGGCGGCCGAGATGAAGGACGGCGTCTGCAGCGAGGCCTTGGTGATGCCGAGCAGCACCGGCTGGCCGGCCGCTGGCTTCTTGCCTTCCTCGATCAGGCGCTCGTTGATCTCATCCAGTTCGATCACGTCGACATGGTCGCCCGGGATGTAGGTCGAGTCGCCCTGCTCGGTGATTTCCACCTTCTGCAGCATCTGACGGACGATCACCTCGATGTGCTTGTCGTTGATCGTCACGCCCTGCAACCGGTAGACTTCCTGGATTTCGTTGACGAGATAGGAGGCCAGAGCCTCCACGCCCTTGATCGCCAGGATGTCGTGCGGCGCAGGATTGCCGTCGAGGATGTAGTCGCCCTTCTCGATGACGTCGCCGTCCTGCAGATGGAACGGCTTGCCCTTCGGGATCAGGTATTCGACCGGCTCCAGCGTCGAGTCATGCGGCTCGATGATGATACGGCGCTTGTTCTTGTAGTCGCGGCCGAAGCGGACCGTACCATCGATCTCGGCGATGATGGCGTGATCCTTCGGACGACGAGCCTCGAACAGTTCGGCCACGCGCGGCAGACCACCGGTGATGTCCTTGGTCTTGGCGCTTTCCATCGGGATACGGGCGAGCACGTCGCCCGGCTTGACCGTGGAACCCGGCTCGACCGAGAGGATTGCCTCGACCGAGAGCAGGAAGCGTGCATCGCCGCCCTTCGACAGCTTGCCGACCTTGCCCTTGGCGTCCTGGACGACGATCGCCGGCTTGAGGTCCGAACCGCGCGGGGTGGACCGCCAGTCGATGACCTCGCGCTTGGTGATGCCGGTCGATTCGTCGGCGGTTTCCTGAACGGAAATGCCGTCGACCAGATCTTCGAACGCCACGCGACCCTCGATTTCGGTGAGGATCGGACGGGTGTACGGATCCCACTCGGCGATACGCTGTCCACGCTTCACCTTGTCGCCGTCGTCCACGTAGATACGCGAACCATAGGTGACCCGGTGCGTGGCGCGCTCCTTGCCGGCTTCATCGAGGATCAGGATCGCCATGTTACGGCCCATCACCACGAGGTTACCATCAGAGTTGCGGACCACGGCGCGGTTGCGAACCGATACGGTGCCCTCATACGACGCCTCAAGATAGGAGGAGTCGACCACCTGGGCAGTGCCGCCCATGTGGAAGGTGCGCATGGTGAGCTGCGTGCCCGGCTCGCCGATCGACTGCGCGGCGATGACGCCGACAGCCTCGCCCTGGTTGACCGGAGTACCGCGTGCAAGATCGCGACCGTAGCAGACCGCGCAGACGCCGATGCGGACCTCACAGGTCAGCGCCGAACGAATGCGAACCGACTGCACACCGGCCTTTTCGATCAACTCGACATCGCGCTCGTCCATCATCGTTCCGGCCTTGACCAGCAGATCGCCGGTGACCGGATGGTTGATGTCGTCGAGTGCCGTACGACCCAGCACGCGCTGGCCGATCGAAGCGACGACCTGGCCGGCATCGACGATCGGCTGCATGGTGAGGCCCTTGTCGGTGCCGCAATCCACGGAGTTGACGATGCAGTCCTGCGCCACGTCGACCAGACGGCGGGTCAGGTAACCCGAGTTCGCGGTCTTCAGAGCGGTGTCAGCCAGACCCTTGCGGGCACCGTGGGTGGAGTTGAAGTACTCCAGAACGGTCAGGCCTTCCTTGAAGTTCGAGATGATCGGCGTCTCGATGATTTCACCCGACGGCTTGGCCATCAGGCCGCGCATGCCGGCGAGCTGACGCATCTGGGTGGGCGAACCACGCGCACCCGAATGCGACATCATGTAGATCGAGTTCATCGGCTTCTGACGGCCGTTGGGGTCGAACTCGACCGCCTTGATGCGGCCCATCATTTCGTCGGCGACCTTTTCCGAGCACTTGGCCCACGCGTCGACGACCTTGTTGTACTTCTCGCCCTGGGTGATCAGACCGTCATTGTACTGCTGCTCGTATTCCTTGGCCAAAGCCTCGGTCTCGGCAACCAGCTTCTCCTTGGTGTCCGGGATCAGCATGTCGTCCTTGCCGAACGAAATGCCGGCGCGGCAGGCATGGGCGAAGCCGAGGGCCATGATGCGATCGCAGAAGATGACCGTCTCTTTCTGACCGCAATGGCGGTAGACGGTGTCGATCATCTTGGAGATATTCTTCTTGGTCATCTCCTGGTTGGCGGTCTCGAACGGCACGTTGACGTTCTTCGGCAGCAGTTCGCCGAGGATCATGCGGCCGGGCGTGGTGTCGTAGATCTTCGACACGACGTTGCCTTCCGCATCAACGGTCCGGAAGCGGCCCTTGATCTTGGCGTGCAGGGTAACGGCCTTGGTCTCCAGCGCATGCTGCAGTTCGCCCATGTCGGCGAATGCCATGCCCTCTCCCGGCTCGTTCTGGTTGACGATCGAGAGATAGTAGAGGCCCAGAACCATGTCCTGCGACGGCACGATGATCGGTGCGCCGGAGGCCGGGTGCAGAATGTTGTTGGTCGACATCATCAGCACGCGGGCTTCGAGCTGTGCTTCCAGCGACAGCGGTACGTGGACCGCCATCTGGTCACCGTCGAAGTCGGCGTTGAAGGCCGTGCAGACCAGCGGATGCAGCTGGATCGCCTTGCCTTCGATCAGGGTGGGCTCGAACGCCTGGATGCCGAGGCGGTGCAGCGTCGGCGCGCGGTTGAGCAGCACCGGATGTTCGCGGATGACCTCGTCGAGGATATCCCAGACTTCCGGACGCTCCTTCTCGACCAGCTTCTTTGCCTGCTTGACGGTCGAGGAGTAACCCTTGGCGTCGAGGCGGGCATAGATGAAGGGCTTGAACAGCTCCAGCGCCATCTTCTTCGGCAGACCGCACTGATGCAGCTTCAGCTCCGGACCGGTCACGATGACCGAACGGCCGGAATAGTCGACGCGCTTGCCGAGCAGGTTCTGGCGGAAGCGGCCCTGCTTGCCCTTCAGCATGTCGGACAGCGACTTCAGCGGACGCTTGTTGGCACCGGTGATGACGCGGCCGCGGCGGCCGTTGTCGAACAGAGCGTCGACGGCTTCCTGCAGCATGCGCTTTTCGTTGCGCACGATGATGCCAGGCGCGCGCAGCTCGATGAGGCGCTTCAGACGGTTGTTACGGTTGATGACACGACGATAGAGGTCGTTCAGGTCGGACGTCGCGAAACGGCCACCATCCAGCGGAACCAGCGGGCGCAGGTCCGGCGGGATGACGGGGACGACCTTCATGATCATCCATTCCGGACGATTGCCGGATTCCATGAAGTTCTCGACCACCTTGAGGCGCTTCAGGAGCTTCTTCTGCTTCAGCTCCGACGTCGTGGAAGCGAGTTCCGAACGCAGGTCGCCTGCGATCTTCTCCAGTTCCATGCCGGCGAGCAGGTCGTGGATCGCCTCGGCGCCGATCATGGCAGTGAAGGAATCTTCGCCATACTCGTCAACGGCCAGCATGTATTCCTCTTCGCTCAGAAGCTGATGCTCCTTCAGCGCGGTGAGGCCCGGCTCGGTGACGATGTAGTTTTCGAAGTAGAGGACGCGTTCGATATCCTTCAGCGTCATGTCGAGCAGCGTGCCGATGCGCGACGGAAGCGACTTCAGGAACCAGATGTGAGCGACCGGAGCGGCGAGCTCGATGTGGCCCATGCGCTCACGGCGAACGCGCGACAGCGTGACTTCCACACCGCACTTTTCGCAGATGACGCCCTTGTACTTCATGCGCTTGTACTTGCCGCACAGACATTCGTAGTCCTTGATCGGACCGAAAATGCGCGCGCAGAACAGGCCGTCACGCTCAGGCTTGAACGTGCGGTAGTTGATCGTCTCCGGCTTCTTGATCTCACCGAACGACCAGGACAGAATCTTGTCAGGCGACGCCAGCGAGATGCGAATGGAATCGAACACCTGCGCGGGCGCCTGCGGATTGAAGAGATTCATGACCTCTTGGTTCATGCCATTCTCCTTTTCGGGGTCCTCGAAAACCCCTTTGCATGTGACTGCGAGCCACCGCTCGCGAAACCCGGCCTTGGCCGGAAAATCTCAGGCGGGCGCGGATATCTCCGCGCCCGCGATATGCCGTCTTATTCGGCCGCGTCCGGCAGGCTCTGCGGACCGTTCTCGACCTTGGTGTTCTCGAGCTCGACGTTGAGGCCCAGCGAGCGCATTTCCTTGACGAGAACGTTGAAGCTCTCCGGAATACCCGCTTCGAAGGTGTCGTCGCCACGGACGATCGCCTCGTAGACCTTGGTACGACCAGCCACGTCGTCCGACTTCACGGTCAGCATTTCCTGCAGCGTGTAGGCGGCGCCGTAAGCTTCCAGAGCCCAGACCTCCATTTCGCCGAAGCGCTGACCGCCGAACTGCGCCTTACCGCCCAGCGGCTGCTGGGTAACGAGCGAGTACGGGCCGATCGAACGGGCATGGATCTTGTCGTCGACCAGGTGGTGAAGCTTGAGCATGTAGATGTAGCCCATGGTCACCTTGCGGTCGAACGGCTCACCGGTGCGGCCATCATACAACTGAGACTGGCCGGAAGTGTGCAGGCCAGCCTGCTCCAGCATCTCGTTGATGTTGACCTCGTGCGCACCGTCGAACACCGGGGTCGCGATGGAGACGCCGCGCTTCATCTGTTCGCCGAGGCGAACGATGGACTCGTCGTCATACTCGCGGACCGGCTCGTTGCGGTCGTTGGCCGGAATGATCTGCTCGATCGTCTGGCGCAGCGGCTTGATATCGCCACCACCCTTATAGGCTTCGATCAGCTCGCCGATCTTCCTGCCCATGCCAGCACAAGCCCAGCCCAGATGCGTTTCCAGGATCTGGCCAACGTTCATGCGCGAAGGCACGCCCAGCGGGTTGAGCACGATATCGGCATGCGTACCGTCCTCGAGGAACGGCATGTCCTCGACCGGAACGATGCGCGAAACCACACCCTTGTTGCCGTGACGACCGGCCATCTTGTCGCCCGGCTGCATCTTGCGCTTCACAGCCACGAAGACCTTGACCATCTTCATGACGCCCGGAGGCATCTCGTCGCCGCGCTGCACCTTCTCGACCTTGTCCATGAAGCGCTGCTCGAGCGCCTTCTTGGAATCGTCGTACTGGCCGCGCAAGGCTTCCAGCTCGCTCTGGAGCTTTTCGTTCTCCACGGCGAACTGCCACCACTGCGAACGCGGATAGTCGTCCAGCGTTTCCCTGGCCAGCGTCGAGCCCTTCTTGAACCCCTTCGGCCCGGCGATAGCCTCCTTGCCGACGAGCACATCGGACAGACGTGCATAGACGTTGCGGTCGAGGATCGCCTGTTCGTCGTCACGATCCTTGGCCAGACGCTCGATCTCCTCGCGCTCGATCGCCATCGCGCGCTCGTCCTTCTCCACGCCGTGGCGGTTGAAGACGCGCACTTCGACGACGGTGCCGAAGGTTCCGGGCGGCATGCGCATGGAGGTGTCACGGACGTCGGACGCCTTTTCACCGAAGATGGCGCGCAGAAGCTTCTCTTCCGGCGTCATCGGGCTCTCGCCCTTCGGCGTGATCTTGCCGACCAGGATGTCGCCCGGCTGCACTTCCGCACCGATATAGACGATGCCGGCTTCGTCGAGGTTCTTCAGCGCTTCTTCCGAAACGTTCGGAATGTCGCGCGTGATTTCCTCAGGCCCAAGCTTCGTATCGCGCGCCATGACCTCGAACTCCTCGATGTGGATCGAGGTGAAGACGTCGTCGGCGACGATGCGTTCGGACAGGAGGATCGAGTCCTCGTAGTTGTAGCCGTTCCACGGCATGAACGCGACGAGCACGTTACGGCCGAGCGCCAGATCGCCGAGATCGGTCGAAGGACCGTCAGCGATGATGTCGCCCTTCTCGATGGGATCGCCCACCTTCACCAGCGGACGCTGGTTGATGCAGGTCGACTGGTTCGAGCGCTGGAACTTCATCAGCCGGTAGATGTCGACGCCGGACTTGCCCGGATCGAGATCTTCGGTGGCGCGGATAACGATACGGGTCGCGTCCACCTGGTCGACGATGCCGGTGCGGCGGGCCGCGATGGCAGCGCCGGAGTCACGGGCAACGATCGGCTCCATGCCGGTACCGACGAACGGAGCCTCGGCACGTACCAGCGGCACGGCCTGACGCTGCATGTTCGAGCCCATCAGCGCGCGGTTGGCGTCGTCGTTCTCGAGGAACGGGATGAGCGCAGCTGCCACCGACACCATCTGCTTCGGCGACACGTCCATCAGGTCGACGTTTTCGCGCGGCGCCATCATCACTTCGCCGGCGTTACGGCAGATGACGAATTCGTCGACGAAACGGCCTTCCTTGTCGAGTTCGGCGTTGGCCTGAGCAACGTAGTGCTTGGCCTCTTCCATGGCCGACAGATAGACGACCTCGTCGGTCAGCTTGCCATCAACGATCTTGCGGTACGGGCTCTCGATGAAGCCGTACTTGTTGACGCGGGCAAAGGTGGCCAGCGAATTGATCAGACCGATGTTCGGGCCTTCCGGCGTTTCGATCGGGCAGATACGGCCGTAGTGCGTCGGGTGCACGTCGCGGACTTCGAAGCCGGCACGCTCGCGGGTCAGACCGCCAGGTCCGAGCGCAGAGAGACGACGCTTGTGCGTGATCTCGGAGAGCGGGTTGGTCTGGTCCATGAACTGCGACAGCTGCGAGGAACCGAAGAACTCGCGCACCGCGGCAGCCGCGGGCTTGGCGTTGATCAGATCCTGCGGCATGACCGTGTCGATCTCGATCGAGGACATACGTTCCTTGATCGCGCGCTCCATGCGCAGCAGGCCGACGCGGTACTGGTTCTCCATCAGCTCGCCGACCGAACGCACGCGGCGGTTGCCGAGATTGTCGATGTCGTCGATCTCGCCCTTGCCGTCGCGCAGCTCGACCAGCGTCTTGACGACGGCGAGGATGTCGTCCTTGCGCAGCACGCGCACGGTGTCCTCGGCGTCGAGTTCCAGGCGCATGTTCATCTTGACGCGGCCGACGGCCGACAGGTCGTAGCGCTCGCTGTCAAAGAACAGCGAGTTGAACATGGCTTCAGCCGTCTCGAGCGTCGGCGGTTCACCCGGGCGCATGACGCGGTAGATGTCGAACAGCGCGTCCTGGCGGCTTTCGTTCTTGTCGGCGGCCAGCGTGTTGCGAATGTAGGCGCCGACATTGACATGGTCGATGTCGAGAATCTGGATCTCGGTCTCGCCCGTGCCGAGCAGAACCTTGAGGGTCTTCTCGTCGATCTCGTCGCCAGCCTCGAGGAAGATCTCGCCGGTGGCGTAGTTGACGATGTCCTCGGCCAGGTAGTTGCCGAGCAGATCCTCGTCCGTCGCCTTGATCGCCTTCAGGCCCTTCTCGGCCAGCTGGCGCGCCTGGCGGGCGGTGATCTTCTTGCCCTGCTCGACGACGATCTCGCCGGTGTCGGCGTCAACCAGATCGTTGACGGCCTTCAGGCCGCGGAAACGGTCGACACTGAACGGAATGCGCCAGTGGTCGCCGGTGCGCTTGTAGGTGATCTTGTTGTAGAAGGTCGACAGGATCTCTTCGCTGTCCATGCCGAGCGCCATCAACAGCGACGTCACCGGGATCTTGCGACGGCGATCGATGCGGGCGTGCACGACATCCTTCGAGTCGAACTCGATGTCGAGCCACGAACCGCGATACGGGATGACGCGCGCGGCGAACAGAAGCTTGCCCGACGAGTGCGACTTGCCCTTGTCATGGTCAAAGAAGACACCCGGCGAACGGTGCATCTGCGAGACGATGACGCGCTCGGTGCCGTTGACGATGAAGGTGCCGTTCATGGTCATGAGCGGCATGTCGCCCATGTAAACGTCCTGCTCCTTGATGTCCTTGATGGACTTCGAGCCGGTATCCTCGTCGATATCGAACACGATCAGGCGCAGCGTCACCTTGAGCGGCGCGGCATAGGTCAGATCGCGCTGACGACATTCGTCAACGTCGAACTTCGGCGCCTCGAACTCATACTTGACGAATTCGAGCATCGAAGAGCCGGAAAAGTCGGAAATCGGGAACACCGACTTGAAAACGGCCTGCAGCCCTTCGTCAGGACGGCCACCCTTCGGCTCGTCCACCATAAGGAACTGATCATAAGATGCCTTCTGAACCTCGATCAGGTTCGGCATCTCCGCAACTTCCGGGATCTTTCCGAAGAACTTGCGTACGCGTCTGCGGCCATTGAAAGTCTGCGTCTGGGCCATCGTCGCTCCTTGGCTAGCTCTTGGGGCAGGCATTCGCCTCGACCTGCCTTGCAATTCTCGACCGCCTCCGCGTGGCGGTCCCTACGGGTACCCTTCGCCTTGCGGCGCCGGGCCAGAACGGTTGAAAACCCGTTTCCTGAAAGCCGGATTTCGGCCTTCAGGAAAGAGGTTTCCACAACGTCCTTCAGGACCGGTGGACGGCATATGCCGTCCACCGAAACCCTGAATTACTTCAGCTCGACCTTGGCGCCGGCTGCTTCCAGCTGGGCCTTGATCTTCTCGGCGTCGGCCTTGGCCACGCCTTCCTTGACCGGCTTCGGAGCGGCCTCGACCAGGTCCTTGGCTTCCTTGAGGCCCAGGCCGGTGATGGCGCGCACTTCCTTGATGACTTCGATCTTCTTGTCGCCAGCGGCAGCAAGAATGACGTCGAACTCGGTCTTCTCTTCAGCCGGGGCAGCAGCAGCGGCACCGCCGCCAGCAGCAGCAACAGCCACCGGAGCGGCAGCCGAAACGCCCCACTTCTCTTCCAGGAGCTTCGAGAGTTCAGCCGCCTCGAGGACGGTCAGGCTCGAGAGGTCGTCAACGATCTTTGCGAGATCAGCCATTTTGATATTCCTTTATAAGGTTCGAACGTGTTGTTGTGATGAGGAACGGCCTCACGCCGCCTCGTCCTTCCGGGCATAGGCGCCAATGACGCGAGCGACCGAAGCCGCCGGAGCATTGACGATCTGGGCGATCCGGGTTGCCGGAGTGGCGATCATGCCAACCAGCCTTGCACGCAGCTCGTCGAGCGACGGCAGCGAGGCAAGAGCCTTCACACCGTCGGCGTTGAGCGAGGTCGACCCCATCGATCCGCCGAGAATGACCAGCTTGTCATTTCCCTTGGCAAAATCGGAGGCGACCTTCGGCGCCGCAATCGGATCATCCGAATAGGCGACCAGCGTCTGTCCCTTGAACAGATCGATGATGCTTTCGGATTCCGTGCCCTGAAGAGCGATCTTGGCGAGGCGGTTCTTCGCGACTTTGACGGTGCCGCCGGCCTGACGCATCTTCGTGCGAAGATCGTTCATTTGCGCGACGGTGATACCGGCATAGTGGGCCACGACCACTGAGCCGGCGCCCTTGAAGGCGTCGTTCAGGTCCGTGACGAGTTCGCGTTTTTCCGCTCTGTCCACTGCCTATCTCCAGTTGACCACTTTTCCCATTTGCGGGAACAGCAGTCGGGTTGCCTTTTGCCGGGCGGGCTATCCAGAAATCCAGATCTCCCGAACGGCGCTCGAGGATCCTGCCCCCTTTCGCCACACCCGACAGGTTTCCCCGGCGCAGTGCGCAGACAAAAGGCAAACACGGTTCGAACCTTCCATGGAGCCTAGGCTCCGGTGTCGGGTCCTACCCCGTCTCATGCAGGCCACTCAATTAAGGTCCGCCCTTTCGGGACTAGGCCACCTGCAATCTCGGACAGGAATGCCGGATTTCTTTCGATTTCCGGCATCCGGGCCCCGCTTGCACGGGGACCGGAATTCTTCAGGCAGGCCGGCGCTTCAGGCGCCCGCCCGCATTAAATATCTCAGGCCACCGCCAGGGTGGCGACGTCTAGCTTCAGGCCCGGGCCCATCGTCGAGGTGACGGACACCTTCTTGACGTAGTTGCCCTTGGCGCCTGCAGGCTTGGCCTTGGTAACCGCATCGGCGAAGGCACGGATGTTTTCTTCCAGCGCCTTGACGTCGAACGAGACCTTGCCAATGCCAGCATGGATAATGCCGGCCTTCTCGACGCGGAACTCGACCGCACCACCCTTCGACGCCTTGACAGCGGCGGCGACGTCGGCAGTCACGGTGCCGACCTTCGGGTTCGGCATCATGCCACGCGGGCCGAGAACCTTACCCAGACGACCGACCAACGGCATCATGTCCGGAGTGGCAATGCAGCGATCGAAATCGATCGTGCCCTTCTGGACGATGTCGACCAGATCTTCGGCACCCACGATGTCGGCACCGGCTGCCTTGGCCTCTTCGGCCTTGTCACCACGAGCAAACACGGCGACGCGCACATTCTTGCCCGTCCCATTCGGCAGATTGACCACGCCGCGGACCATCTGGTCAGCGTGGCGCGGATCGACGCCGAGGTTCATGGCGATCTCGATCGTCTCGTCGAACTTCACCTTCGAGCGATCCTTGAGGATCTGCAGGGCCTCGCCCAGGCCATAGGCCTTGTTCGGGTCGATGCCCTCGCGGTTCTTGGCTACACGCTTTGCAATCTTTGCCATCGTCTTAGCCCACCACTTCCAGGCCCATCGAACGGGCAGAGCCTTCGACCATGCGCATTGCTGCTTCCACGTCGTTGGCGTTCAGGTCCTTCATCTTCTTCTCGGCGATCTCGCGCACCTTGTCGCGGGCGATCGTGCCGGCCTTCACCTTGCCCGGCTCTTTCGAACCCGACTTCAGGTTGGCTGCCTTCTTCAGGAAGTAGCTCACCGGCGGCGTCTTCATGACGAAGGTGAACGACTTGTCCTGGTAGTAGGTGATGACGACCGGGATGGGCGAACCCTTTTCCAGTTCCTGCGTCTGCGCGTTGAACGCCTTGCAGAATTCCATGATGTTGATGCCACGCTGACCAAGCGCCGGGCCGATCGGGGGCGACGGAGTCGCAGAACCCGCGGCAACCTGGAGCTTGAGCTGGCCCGCTATTTTCTTAGCCATACTCTATCCTGCCTTCAGTCATGCCAGCTCTCCTCATTCAAGGAAGATGCCAGCGGTTGCAGTCTGGTGGTTCGGTTCGTTCGGCCGGCTAAGCCGCCCTCACCTCCCACCTGTTTATGGCAGCACCAACGGCGCCACCGCTCCGCTCTCCCGCAGGAGAAACGAAAACCCGATCAGCCCTTTTCGACCTGACCGAATTCGAGATCGACAGGCACAGCGCGCCCGAAGATCGAAACTTCCACCTTGAGGCGGGCGCGCTCTTCGTCCACTTCCTGGACGAAACCATTGAACGAGGCGAAAGGCCCGTCCGAAACCCGCACCTGCTCGCCGATCTCGAAGGTGACCGAAGGCTTCGGCCGCTCCACACCTTCTTGCACCTGGTGCAGGATGCGCTCCGCTTCCTTTTCAGTGATGAACATCGGCTTGGCCGTATGCTTGTCTTCACCGAGGAAACCGGTAACGCGCGGCGTATTCTTCACCAGCGAGATAACCGCATCGTTCAGGTCGGCCTTCATCAGCACGTAGCCGGGGAAGAATTTACGCTCTGCGTCAACCTTCTTGCCGCGGCGAACCTCGACAACCTTCTCGGTCGGCACCACGATCTGCTCGATGCGCTCCGACAGGCCCTTCTGTTTGGCCTTGTTCTCGATGTCTTCAGCGACCTTCTTTTCGAAGTTCGAATAAGCGTGAACGATGTACCACCGCGCAGTCATCTATCAATTATCCCCGTCGTGGTGGTCTTACTTGCCGATGCCGAGGATCATCTCGACCGCCAGACCCATGATCTGGTCGGCAGCAAAGAAGAAAATCATGGCAATCGCCGCGAAGGCCAGGACCATGACCGTCGAAATCATCGTTTCCCGCCTGGAAGGCCAGGTGACCTTGGCGGTCTCCGCCCTCACCTGCTGAAGGAAGACGAAAGGATTGGTTGTCTTCGACGCCATGTCCGCTCTGCTTTCAAGACCCGTTGACCGGATCTCCTGGATGATCCCGCTGGCCGGGATGTGCCGCAAAAACCGAAGATACCAGCCGAATCAGCAGGCCTTCGATCCATGCAAATCAGACGCGCAAAGCTGGCTTCCCAGCTCCACGCGCCGCGTGTCTGTCGTGTCTACATAAAACCGATTCTTGTTCCACGCAAGTGGCAAGCTTCCGCTTTATGGCCAAACGCCGCATCGGAACCATCCAGTCGTTCCGTCCCGGCTATGGGCGCCTTATGCCCGAAAAATGCTAATATGGCAAGGCTTGCGCCATTTTCAAGGCTTTAGTTTTCAAGGAATTCGAGAAACTGGCAGGGGCAGCAGGGCTCGAACCCGCGACCTGCGGTTTTGGAGACCGCCGCTCTACCAACTGAGCTATACCCCTTAAATTGCGACGCATCATCTGCGCGGCAGGCGCTTCCTAGAAGCTTCCGCGTCGTCTGTAAAGAGCAGCTTCTGTGCAAATCGCACAGCAAGCTACAAGCCGGCTCAATCACAAAAGCCTGCGAAACAGCCCTGGGTAATCCGTAACCAGCCCGTGCTCGTCAAACATGATCTCGCGGCGGAAATCGCTGTCCAGAGATTCATAGAGATAGCGCCTGCCCGCCTCCAGGCAGGTGTAGCGCTGGGGGTCCGGAAACACCTCGAGAGTCGGCACATAGACATAGGCCGTGCGGATCTCCGCGCTCTCGCCTTTGGCAAGGCGAAGCCGCTTTACCGGAAAGGTGTTGGTGAACGGGCTTACTGAAAGGTCCGGGTCCAGCACGCCATTCAAAGCTGGCATCGGCCTGCCATTCATCGTCCAGTGTCCTGTTCCGTCCGCCTCAAGGACCAGACCGTCCTCTCGTCCGGCCAGCGCGACGTCGACGCGACGGGTCAGCCAGTCTGTATCGATCGCTATCCTGTAGCGCGCAGCGAAGGGGTGCGGGTCGGAGGAGATCGCAAACGCATCGACGGACAATCCGTCGCGCCGGACGTTCAACACCAGATGCTGAATGCCATCGCCTTCCCATTCCCGCCAGCGCGCGGCGATTGTCATGTCCATCGGCTGCTCCTGATGTACTGCCGGCGGACTCTGCCTCAGCCGGCCGAAGGTTTGTAGGGCCCACCCGGCACGCCCCAACCCCATTGCGGCATGGGCTCCTCTTCCGGATCACAGGTCGCACCCAGATTGGAATTCATCTTCGCCAACCGCGTGCCCCATTCGATATAGGCTGCGAAGGCTGAGCGGAATTCCGGATCGTCTGGCAGGCCCACCTCGTCTGCCGAATCCATCAGAAGACTGATCCAGCGACGGCGCTGCTCCTCGGTCAGATGTTTGTCGAGATGATGCATCACCATCTCTCTATGTCCGCCATGCTTCTCGGAATAGGTCTTCGGTCCGCCGAAGACTTCGCCGATGAAGGCCGCAACGTGGGTGGGATGGTCTGGCGACATGTTCCGGAACACCGGTCCGACCACAGGGTCTTTCGCCACCTTGTCGTAGAAGGTCGAGGTAAGTCGTGTGAGCCGGTCAGCCCCGCCGGCCCAATCGTAAAGCGTGGGTACATCCGCGGTCATACCGTCGTTTCCCTTGCTGATATGAAAGGGCGCAATGTCTCCAAACACGGCACAGGACGCAAGCTGGCCGGACGGGCAGATTGGCCTTGTGCCCTGCCCAGGCGCTTTCATCGTCGCAAAAACAAAAAAGGGCGGTCCGAGGACCGCCCTTTTCATTCGTTCAATCAAATCACCGATTACTCGACGATGGAAGCGACGATGCCGGCGCCTGCCGCGAGGCGCCTTAGCGCCTCGCTACTCATTAGTTGCGGTTGGTAGCGACGGAATTGTTCGCTTCGATCATTCTACGATCGAGGCAACAATTCCTGCACCAACCGTACGGCCGCCTTCGCGGATAGCGAAGCGCAGCTTCTCTTCCATGGCGATCGGCACGATCAGCTCGACGTCAACGGTGATGTTGTCGCCAGGCATCACCATCTCGGTGCCGGCCGGCAGCGAAACGATGCCCGTCACGTCCGTCGTGCGGAAGTAGAACTGCGGACGGTAGTTCGTGAAGAACGGCGTATGACGGCCACCCTCTTCCTTCGTCAGGATGTAGGCTTCAGCCTTGAACTTCTTGTGCGGCTTCACCGTGCCCGGCTTGGCCAGAACCTGGCCGCGCTCGACGCCTTCACGGTCAACGCCACGCAGCAGCGCGCCGATGTTGTCGCCAGCCTGACCCTGGTCCAGCAGCTTGCGGAACATCTCAACGCCCGTGCAGGTCGTCTTCGAGGTCGGACGGATGCCGACGATTTCAAGCTCCTCGCCAACCTTCACGATGCCGCGCTCGACGCGACCCGTCACAACCGTGCCACGGCCCGAGATCGAGAACACGTCTTCGATCGGCATCAGGAACGGCTTGTCGATCGGACGCTCCGGCGTCGGGATGTAGGCGTCAACCTCTTCCATAAGCTTGCGGATCGCCGTCTCGCCGATCTCCTTGTTGGAGTCTTCCAGAGCAGCCAAAGCCGAACCCTTGACGATCGGAATGTCGTCGCCCGGGAACTCGTACTTCGACAGAAGCTCGCGAACTTCCAGCTCAACCAGCTCAAGAAGCTCCGCGTCGTCGACCTGGTCGACCTTGTTCAGGAACACAACGATCGCAGGAACGCCAACCTGACGCGCCAAAAGGATGTGCTCGCGGGTCTGCGGCATCGGGCCGTCAGCTGCCGACACAACCAGGATCGCGCCGTCCATCTGGGCAGCACCCGTGATCATGTTCTTCACATAGTCGGCGTGCCCGGGGCAATCGACGTGCGCATAGTGACGGTTCGGCGTCTCGTACTCAACGTGCGCCGTCGAGATCGTGATGCCACGCGCCTTCTCTTCAGGCGCCGCGTCGATCTGATCGTAAGGCTTGTATTCGCCAAAGTACTTCGTGATCGCTGCCGTCAGCGACGTCTTGCCATGGTCAACGTGACCAATCGTGCCAATGTTCACATGAGGCTTCGTACGCTCGAATTTACCTTTTGCCATAGTCTCTTTCCTTGGACGGCCTGGACCTACGTTCAGTCGGATGCGCGGCGATTAGCGACAAAGGCCGCAAAACACAAGCCTCTTGTAGCTGGCGTCGAAACCGCACGCATCGGCTGCGCGGGATCAGTACTGTGGATTTGCCTCAATGTAGGAATGCAAACCTAGTTCGCAAGGGTCGTCCTGCGATGGGCTGCGTTCACGGCCGATCAACGATCTCGTGACGGCGCGCGATCATGTCGTGATTGGAAGCCGACCAAGCTCCGGCACATATCCGTCATGCCCGCCGATGGTGCTTCCAGAAACCAGCAACGGGCCTGAAATCAAGGAGTTTTCGTCCATGAACAAGATCGTTCTCACCGCAGCCGCCCTGCTGGTTGCCGCTTCCGGCAGTGCCTTCGCCGCCAACGGAACATATGCGAAGAAGGCAAACCGTCACGTCGTCGAACAAGTCGATCATACACCCACGGCTTCTATCGCATCACCGGTTGCGACACCCCGCGTCTCGCCAACCGACCAGGATCCCTTCACCATGCCCGACCCCGGCTACGGTCAGGGTATCTGGGGTCAGTAAACACTCGCGAGATCAAACAATGGATCAAGAAAGGACCGCGCGACTTGTCGTCCGCGGCCCTTTTTATGTTGTGCTGGTTCCAAACGCTAAGCGCGTCGACCACTGATCGCGTGATAGCCCCACAGAACCACGACCGCGCCGATCACGGCGACGATCAAGCTGTAGATATTGAGTCCAGTGACGCCCGTGGCGCCAAAGGCGCTGAAGATCACACCACCGACAATCGCCCCGACAATGCCGAGCACGATATCCATCAGGAAGCCCTGACCACTCTTATTGACAATTTTGCTGCCGATGAAGCCGGCGATAACACCGAGGATAATCCAGCTGATGATTCCCATTGCGCTGCTCCGTTTGCCCCCAAGGCAAGCGGAGATTTCCATAGGGCGCGCCAAAGCTCAAGCTCGTCTTGAAATTGTCGTGTAGAGGGGCAATTGTCAGGTTGGGCCGGACTGAGTGGGCCAGGATTGTTCACAATGGAGATCCACGATGGGACTGTTCGACAACGCCGTTCCAGGCGGCAACATCACCAAACCTCTGATGATCGCGCTGGGCGCCCTGCTGGTGGGCAAAATGCTCGGCGGTGGCGGTTCTGCACAACAGCCAGCGCCTGAACCCGCGGCCCCCGACAACACCAGTGCCGATGGCGGCCTGCTCGGCGGTCTTGGCGGCCTGCTCGGGAAGCTGAAGGATGCCGGCCACGGTCAGGTTGCCGATTCCTGGGTTGGAACCGGTCAGAACCAGTCGATCGACGCCGGCACGCTCGGAAAAGCACTTGGCCCACAGGTGATCCGGGAGATCGCCGCTCGTACGGGGCTAGACGAACAAGAGCTCCTGAAGCAACTGTCCAACGCCCTGCCAGGCGTCGTCGACAAGCTGACGCCCAACGGTCAAGTGCCCTCGCGCAATCAGCTCGAATCGCTGTTTGGCAACTGAGTTTCGCACTTTTGCCTGATGAAGACGGGCGCCGCGGCGCCCGTTTTTTATTTGAACGACGGTTCCGCTTGCAGACTGATACATTCCTGAGGGACCTGAGCATCCGCCGCCGCAAAGGAACTTAATCGATTCCATCACGCATCTGCGTAATGGCGTCTCCATTTGTGACGGCGCCGACCATTTCCTTGCCCCTTTTGGCCAGCCAAAAAGGCGCCATCATCAAGGAGACGGAATTCCATGACCGACCTTCGTTTCAACAATCCCGTTTCGATCTTCATGGGCCTCGGCTTTCCGCGCGATGTCGAAAACGCGCTCGAAGCCTATGACGTGCTGCTTGAATGGAACGGCACCCGCGACGACGATCATGCCGCGGCAATCGCTTCCTGCCGTGATGCCATCGCCCGCGTACAACCTGCGGCCAAGGCTCGCGACGCATTCGAACGCTTTGCGCACAACAAGGGTATTCTGACCGAAGAAGCGCTCGACCGCGCCGCGCTCACCGTAGCGCAAGAATGGGGACGGCTCAGCGCCTAGCCTGCCCCGCTCGTCAGTTTTCGAAAAACACGAGGAACGTCGTCCCTTTGCCAGGGCGGCGTTTTTCTTTGTGGTCTGCAATGAGCACGACCTCCAACAGCCTTTGTAATGCATTGTCGGGCAAAGTTATTTCTCGAATTGCATAATTTCGGAACGAACCGTCCACTTCCGCCGTTTCGGCTGTGTATCTCTATCAGAGGAGTGTGGAATGGTCGCTACATCCAAGCAGACGCACGCCAACGGAACAGACATCCAGGCGGCCCTGGAAGGGCAACTCGCGGAATTGCGCCGCGAGGTCGCAAAGCTCAACAAATCGCTGGCCGCGCGCGGGTCTGAAGTCTTCGACGAGGCCCTCGATCACGCCGATGAGACCTACCGGACCGCATCGGCGACCGCGGCAAAGGCCATGCGCCATCTGCGCAGCCAGGCACATTCCGTTTCGGAAACCGCAAGGGAGAACCCGCGCGCCACAACCGCCGTCGTCGCGGTGGTCGGCGCATTGGCTCTGCTTGCCGGAATGGCCTTGGCCAGATCCCACAGCGGCCGGGATAGCTACTGGTAGGTCGATCCAGAATTCAATCCGACCCCAGTCAACCGTGTGAGGAGATAATCATGGCTTCTTCCATGCTGATCAGCATCCTGATCACCTTCCTGGTGATCGTGCTCGTGCTCTATCTCGTGCAGCGGCTGCCGCTCGACGGCCGCATCCGGCAAATCGTGCAGATCATCGTGATTCTGATCGGCATCGTGTCGCTGCTCAAATATCTGGCGGTGTTCTAGCCAGCCAGGCGTCTCTTCGGCGACGCCCTCGCAACAGGATATAGGCCGCGTTCTGCGCGGCCTTTATTTTTCCAGACGATAGGAGGGACTGGAGCGGGTGAAGGGAATCGAACCCTCGTATTCAGCTTGGAAGGCTCTTCCGAACTCAATGAAATCAATGGGCCGTGTCACTCGCCGCTCTGAAACGTGCCAGTTATTGCCGGTACGTTCTCATCCGTTTCACGGCCAGTTCGGGTTCTAAAAGCCTTTGGCTTTGGCGTAGGCGTTCGCCCTCGGCGCCAGTTTCTCGGGCGGCAGATTGGAGTAGATAGCGCCGCATTTATCGAACGCTGGCACCGATTCCTTCAACGTGCAGCCATGTCTCCGAACGATCGATTCGAGGAGCTTCCCGAGCGGACGATCGCCACCCGCTTCAATCATCCCAAGCTTGTCGTAGCGGACACTCAGCATGCAGGTGTCGCATGTCACCTCGATCTTCTCTTCCGGATATGCCGATAGCATTGAGGTCTGCAGGTCGATGCCCATAATCAGTTCTCCCCGCCCCTGGCACGCTTTGCCATCTCCATCCGCTCGTGCTCCTTGCGCGGCAGCCTGCAGTGTGGCTCTGGGATGCAAAGGGAGAAATTAAGGTTCTTTCGATCTCGGCCCGCTGCATCGCAAGCAGGGCAGAACACGAATGGCAGCAGTTCGTGTCGCAAGGTTCCCTGCTGCATACCGAGCGGCGACTTCCTTGCGACCTTCACCAGGTTCACCCGGCCGTTATGTCGACATCCATTGGTGCAGCAGTGAGCAAGGATCTCGTGGCCCGTGGCGAGAACGATGCCGACGGTGCCGATCGACAGAGGGAACGAGATTTCTGGAAGTTTGAGCTCCATAGCCATCACCTGCCAAGAATACGCTGCCGCTCGGGCGACATCTTCCGCGACACCGAGAGCAGAGTTGGATGTGGGCTGGGATGGGAAATCGAACCTGACACGAATGTGTTCGCTGTGGCATCGCGGGCATCGTAGGCGAGACGCCAGCATTGCGAGGGGAAACATCCGCCCTCGAGTCGCAACCAGTGTCATCATATCGAGTTGGCTGTTAAACTGGCACTCGCGGCTCCGTTTCATGCCTTGGTTTTGCGGCCCCTCGGCACAATACATCCTCACCCCGACAGAGTGGGTATAGGCGTCGCCAAGCGTCTCGATCTCCATGGGAACGAAAAAAGAACAAACTCAGCGACTCGTCAAGGAGATTGATAGCCGCTATTTTGCTCCGATGGCGAAGACTGTGCGCAAAATCGGTGTCGGCGATACCCTTACAATCCTGGTGAAAGTGATTGGCGCCGGCGTCGTTGACGGGCGGATCACAATCGAGCTCAATGGGCAGAAACAAACGATCCCCGAGGATTTGGAGGCGATCATTGACGTGACGCCTTATGACCCGTCCGATGTTTATAAGCGGGTGCGCTAGTCTGAAACGTAAAAAACCCGCCCCGGCGAACCGGAGCGGGCGAAGAATGGCCTGCCAGATGATGCTATGTGACCAATTGCAGCCATAGCCAGACGCCGACCAGCACATCGAGGCAGATGACCAGCGTGTAGAGGGTACGCTCTCCTGTCATGAGCGAACCTTGGCTAAGTGTTCGATGATCTGGGTAAGCGCCACGAGGATGCTGGCGACGGTGATGATGATCCACACAGACGTCTTGCCGAGCCAACCGAGGCGGCCGAGAACCCAGCTTATCTTGGTCCAGAGCTCGACCAGCTTGAAGCCCGCCGTGAATTTCTCGACGTCGAGTTTGAGAAACTGATCCAGACGAGATCGAGCTTCGGGTGTGAGATGGCCGCACCATATCAACGACTCCCTTTGCTTTGAATCCAACCGGTCCAGCCACAGGATGGTTTCATCGTCGAGATCACGTAGACGCAGCGGCACCGGTGGTTCTTCAGACATTGCCCCTCTCCCCAGCCTGCTACTTCAGTTCCGAACGCCGTTCGGCGCTGGCGTTGGTGTGTCGATCGCACTCTGCTCGGGTGTAGATGCCGACGGCGCACCCCGGCGCCATGGTGCGGTCGATCTTGTTCTGGTCGGAGATCGTCTTGCCTTGTGCGCCGGCCAGCGAGTTACCGATCGCTGCGCGGAACGTCGCGGCATCGTTGACGCGCGAAGTCGTACACCCCGCCAGCAGCAAGGCAGTCATCAAAAGACCGGCCGGCGTCACCGCCCTTGCGTATCGCATTCTGGTTTTCCTTCTGGATTTGCTCGCGGACCTCTTCGGCTCCGCGGTGCTTGATGAGCTCGTAGCCGCCCCAGGCAGCGCTCAGGGCGGCGGCGATGGCGAGCATGATGGTGATGACCTTCGCGACGGCAGGCGAGACGCCGAGCAGTCGTGCTCCGAGGAGAATGATGGCTGCCATCGCCCTACCCCTCCACGGCGCCGCGGATCTCGTTAACCGCCGCTACGATCTGGTGGCGAAGGCAGAGGAGCACGATCAGGACGACGATCAGCACCAGACCGCCGGCGAGAATGGCCTGCCAATCGGCGCCGAGGATGCCGCCGATGCCGAGCGCGCCGATGCCGCCGCCGCCGGTAAGCTTGGTCCACCAGTCGACCTTTTCCTTCACCTGCTGATCGACGGCGTCCGGGACGGTCGGCTTCTCGACCTCCTTCTCCTCGACCACCGGCGCCGCCTGAACATCGGAAGCCTGCAGAACTGGCGCTGTGAGCGCCACCAGCGCGTTGTGGAGCGCTGCGCGGGTGCGAGGACCCGGAACACCATCAACGAGCTTCACGCCGGCCTTCTTCTGGAATGCGATGATGTCATTCGGGCCGAAGCCGAGCATGACCAGCGCATAGCGGGCATACCACTTGATGCGATCGTCGAGCCCGTTCGTGCCGCCATTGACCTTGCGGGTGATCATTTCGATATCGCCCTGGTCGGCGTATCGGTTCAGGCCGCGCGTGTCCCAATACCAGATCGGGCCAAGGCCTTCCCACGGATCGGTCAGCATCGCGTCGGGATTCCTCTCGAAATCCGGTACAGGCACCGATGTGCCGGGCATTAGCTTGCGGCACCAGTCGCGGAAAGAGCGGGTGTTCGCGCGGCCAGTGATCTGGATACCGGTTCGTCCGCTGAACCTCTTGCCGTCACCTGGCTGAGTGTTGCCTAGATCCTTGCGCCCCTCATAACCTTTCTGGGCCTTCGTCGGCCCCCACACCTCGCGGTCATACGCGAACGCCCCGCTTTCGTGTGTAGTTTGGGCCAGATACTGCGCGAGGCGATGCGGCTGATCGAGGCCGGTCCCGTCGCCATAGTTCTGCAGCGCCACGACGACACTCGTGGCATTGTCGGTCTGGGCCTTGGTCATCTTGCCGACGACCGATCGAATAAGCGCGAGCGAAATCACCGCGCCGGCGGGCACGTTGTTCATGTGGGTTGTCCTTTCAGGATGGGCGCCCCGGCCGAGGCGCAAAGCACGGTGGCTACGCCCTACTGCGTGCGAAACAGCCGAGAAATTTGAGGATCAGTCTTTAGTGATCAGCCGAGGCCACTACCTGGCTCTCTGACCTGGGCATCAAGCACCAGAGCAGGCGCTTGGTTTTCTGCCACAGCGTTTCGAGGCGCTTGATTTCGACCTTCTGCGAGCCGTTGATGTTGCTGATGCGTGCATAGGCATCGGCACACAGGGGAATTTGAGTATTTCTCAGAAGGATGTCTCGGCCGTAGTCGGTATTGCCGGCATAGAGAGAGATCATGCGTTCGTCGTTTGCCCAAATTGACAAGTTAGAGCGCTTACCGCTCGCATTGACGCGAACGGTCAGATCGTAACCGTGACGGTAGGCAACCCGGCTCAATCATGCTTTAGGAATGAAACTACTCGACTGGCGGCTGCTTCTTGAGCAGACCGCCGAGACCATCCCGGTAAACGTTGATCAGCGACTTCAGAACGCCGAGCGCGGTAATGGCATTGAGGTCCGACCTTGGAAACCGCAAAGCAGAATGGTATTCTTCGCCCATGGCGGGACTGACAATCACCAAACCTGAGATTTTCATTTACTCAGCGATAGCATTCGCTGCGGTCGTCTCTTTCGGAGTGCTAAGGCCAACGGCTGAAGGCGACTACACAAGACCTACCAGGGTCGATGAAATGGGCAGCCCAGGCACCGAGATCAAGCGTACGATCGAACTTCAATCCCCCAATGAAGATATCGTCGACGCTGTCAACCGGAGCATCCATGCGCAGCAAGGTTTGTGCTCTACCCACGTGTTTCACCTCACGATCGAGCGAAACCGAAACACTGTCACCTACACTGCAACGATCGCCTGTTAGGCAATCAGACCTGCCAAGGCTTCCGCGATCGCGGGTATCAAACGAACCTTGTTCGCTGATGGTGTTGGATGAACTCCGTCAGGTATCTCAGTCAGATCAACGCCATACCATCTTGGGTAACTGTCAATCAGTCCGACGTTTTGGCTGAGTGCCAAGTCCCGATAGAGTTGATAATACGATGGCAAATTTGCTCTTATCGTCGCCGAGCTGGAAGATCCCACGACTGGGTTCATCGTCATAAGAAAGATCGCGCTAGACGGAGACGAGGCTTTAAGACTGTTCAGCAAGTTTATCGCGTCCGCTTGAGCGGCCGCCATCGTCTTGAGGCAGTCGTTCATCGAGAACTCGACTAAGATAACTTTCGCACGCATCGCAACAGTGGCTGCAACTCTGGCGATCCCGTCGGTAGTGTATCCTCCAGGAATACCGTGGTTGTAGGTTCGTATCTTTCGTGACTTTCCTGGCATCAGAGCTGCTTCCAAATCACTATGGAAACTCCTGGAAGCTCCACTACCAGCGGTTAGGCTCGTCCCCATCGTCGCAATGTCGAAAATCACATCAGACATAGGTATCACGACCGTCGTACCATCCCTGGGTGTACAGGTTGAAGGTGTTTGTTTGTGATGAATAGATAGATACTTGACGGGCTGTATTGGTCCAACAATTGACACGGCATGCACGCTGATCTGGCGACGCGCCTACCATCGCATGAACGTTCGTGACTACAGCGGCGCCGCGGTCTGGATCGGAAATTCCATAAAAGCCCAACGAAGGCTGCGCGGATGCCCCGATGAGCACCATTGCGATATCAGCCAAAACCTTGATCCCCGCAGGAACGGGAAGCGCAAAGTTCGCGGCTGTCCCAGCCGTCATTGCTTGCCCGCCAAAATCTGTTGCAGGCGCGATCCAGTGAAACCAACCGCCGTTCTGGCGAAATGCTCGAATGCCACCACTGCCATCGGTCATCACCGCGCCGATTCTGCGCTTTTGCGTATAGTTCGCAGGCATCGTTGGATTGGTCGCGCTTGTCGAAAACAAGGCATCAACCACACCTGTGTCAGGGCGTCGAATTAGCCATACATGATAGGTCGTGCTGTTGGCTTTTGCGCCGGTGTCCAGGCCGCCGTTGTTGTTACCTACCGCCCAAGTTGCATCCAGGCGCTTAGTAAGAGCCGTTCCGAGTTTTATCACCGCCGAAAGGTCAATAGCAGAAGCCTGGCCAATGCTTATGTCGATGTCATTTGTGGCGTCAGTGGCGTTGTTGGAGAGCGTTAGACCTTGCAGATGAGGAAAAACGATCCCGTCCACCGTGCTTTGACGAGCGAGTGGGAAACCGCCAGCTGTTGCGCCGTCGTGAACGACCGCAACCTTTTTGTCCGTATCGACCGACACCTCGCCGGCAGCACCTGTAAATGTGGCGTGCTGCACAGTGCTGCCCCTGCGCAGTTGAACTTGAGTGCTCATGCGATGCTCCCATAGTCGCGAATTTCGAAGGCTGGATCAGTTATGCTGCCGTAGTCGGCGACTGAAGCAAACGAAGCCGGGAAAGGGTCCCAGTCGAGGGCGTTGTCCTTCGGCTTTTTAGCGATGTTGTCGCGTAGTGCGATCCACAACGCGGGTTCACCCACTGCGTCATTGTCTTTGACGACGTCGTTCTTGAGGTATGAGATCCCTATCGCCCAGGTGCCCTGGTATGGCGTGCCAGAGGCGCCTTGGGAGCCGGTTTCGCCCTTGATGTTGATCGCATCGGCTATGCTCGTCACTAGACCGGTCGCGCCAACATATTGGCCAACAGGTGGTTTGGTTCCTTCCCCGCCGATCCAGTCGACTATCTGAATAACTTCTCGTGTTGCCCCGTCGACAATGATGGCTGGTTTCATTGACCAACCTTTGTAGCCCTGGACACCCTGTGGAACGCCAAAGGCGAGCTTGGGCGCGGTCGGAGTGCCTGTATTGACGACCGCCGCTGGCGTACCTGGAGGAAGGGTCGTTGTCGGATCAACCAGCACACTGACAGGAGGCCCCACTGGCCCGGTGATAGGCGACGCCACTGACCAGTCAGCAAGAGCACTGCTCTTCTTCACATAAAGCGCGGCTCGCCCGTCGCCGATGTCCGACACCAACACCTTGAAGTTCTTGGCGCTGGCGTCATAGGCGGCGCGAGCGGCGAGAGTTGGCACCTGGACATCAAAGGCGACACCCGTGACCAGATCAGCTTTGTCGATCAGCTCCATTGCGCCGGGGCCGGTGAAGATGGGCAGCTTTTCGAAATCACCGATCAACTCGGCCAGGGCGTCAAGATTGCCGCTCGCTAGACGGAGCATAAGGGTCTGAGCTGCAGCCGAGTAACGTTGGCCATCAGCCAGGAAGCGGATGCGTAGATTTTGACCCGCACCAGCGGCAATCGCAGGACACGGGTCCGAGAGCTTCCCAGAGTTTTCGCCCGTGATCTCTTCGACCAGAACGAAAGCGCCCTTCGCCGGGAGGAGGATCTGATCGCCTTTCCGAATGTCGGCCGACACCAGCGCCGAGCCTACGGTGGTGAAGTCCACCGAGCCCGCGGTCAGCGTGATCGTGCCGTCGGTGTAGTCGTCGCGAATGGCCATGTTATTCAGCCTTTCCCGCCCTTCAGGTGCTCGATCAGGGACTTCTGCTGATTGACCGTCGCGTTCAGGAGGTGGCGCTCGTTGGCCAGGATTAGATTGCGGTTGCGGTAGCAGGACAGCAGCCACTGCAGCTCGCCCAACTCGGCGATCGGGTCGATCTGCACGATTTGATGCCCAGCAGCGTCCTGCCCCGCTGGTGGCGTGGTTGGTTCGGTCATCGCAATGTCCTTGGATCAGTAGGTGTTGCCGTAGATGTTGTAGAAGATGCGCCGCGTGCCGCCCTTGTTGAAGATGCGCAGCGTCGAGAACGACGCTCCCACTACCTTGCCGTAGTAGTTGAAGGTCTGGGCCAGCGTCCCGTCGCTGCAGCTCAGCAAGATCAACGGATTGGCGCTGAACCCCCCGATGCCAATGTCGTAAGTGCCTGGGGCCGCGTCGATATATCCCGAGTACGGACTCGGCCGCATCGAAATACTGTCATCCCTGAACAGGAAGTCGTTTTCATCCGTCGATCGGATGTCTTTGCCCGGGCGAGAAACACGAAGGACGAATGCACCGCTGAGAAGCCCGGCATAGACGCGATCGACCATCAGAGGAGCCGGTTTTTGAAGACGACATAGGAGTAATTCATCGTGTTCCCGTAGACGTAGCCCGGAGAGACGACGAGGCGATCGTTGTAGATGAAGAAATTGTTATCCTTGGACTCGCTCTGGTCCACATCTTCATTCGAACGGATGAAGCAGTCCGAGAAATACCACGGCGACATGAAGCCAGGGGTTGCCGGCGGCGAGTTTGAGATGATCGCCATCGGCTCATAGCCGAGATCGGGAAAATTGATCGTGAAATCGTTGTAGAGGAACCGACCGAGCGGATCGGATGTGGATGTGGCCGATACGGTTCCAGAACCCTGCTGATGGATGCGCATGAACTGCCAATCCGAATTCAACAGGAATTTCGCGTTCTCCAGGGAGGCATCGTGGCCTGGGGCCGATACCCAGATGCCCATGCGGCCGTTTTTGAGACCTTGATGAACTCTCGACATTGACGGGCCTCAGAATGCGAAAATGACGTATCCGACCGTGTAGTAATAGGTCGACGAGCCCGTTGAGTATCGACAGGGCGTAGTCTCCCAATCGTAGGACGCCCGTGGGAGCCAATCGTTCAAAATGACTCGGTTGTTCGTCACCCGAGGGAAGTACCGATATCGATCGGATGGCGAAGCCTTGCTCCGGAACTGCGCCTTGAAAGGCTCGCCAGAAATCACCAGCGTGGGAGGGACGTTCGCTCCGCCGAGGCCATAGTACATCGACGGCAGCCGCACCCCGAACACGATAGCCGAAGGCGCGAAGCCCGCATCTGGGAAGCTGAAGGAATGCGTCCCACCAACACCTTCGTTCGTTGGCAAGACTTGAGTGCCCATGGCGATGATCGCGCCACCGAAAGCCCAATCGCTGTCGAAGATCTTGTCCGCATCGGCCAGCGCCGGGTTCGTGGCGTCCTTGCCGGGGCGAGATATGACGATGTTGTCGGCATCTCCCATTATCCGCGGGATCATTCGCTGATCACCCAATACTTGTTGTTGAGGTCGATCTTGAACTTCCCGTCCGTCGACTGCAGCACACCCGCGTTGACCGTGCCGATGTTGGCCACATTCAGGTAGGCGCCGTTGGCATCGAACAGGAACACGTTGGCAGTCTGTCCCGATCCAGACATGAAGATCGTCTGATCCGCGACAAATACGGTGCGAGACTGCCCAGGCTTGGCATCGAGGAAGAAGCTGGACGTTGACCAGGTATCCCCTGATCCGGTCTTGACCTGCACACCCCAGCGAGCCCAGCCCCCGCCGGGGCTAGATTGCGCCTCGCCCCTGACATTGACGCTGGAGATGACGCCATCAACTTCTGTCTCGAGGGCACTGATGGCGGTGGCATGCGCCGAGAGAACGCCGTCGACCGTGTCAACCCTGGTGGACAGCGACGTCACGGCCTGCGCGACAGCCGGTAGACCCGTGACAGGATCGAACACCTCGGCTCGAAGCTCCTCGACGCTGAGCGCCAGTGCGGAGTTCGGTCCGGTAGCTGTGATGATCGACTTCCGAACATAGGCCCGGTTGTTCTGGGTCGTCGAAGCAGCTTCCTGCCGTAGGGTCTGCTTGTCGGTGTAGTTCGTCATCGACTGGTCAGCGACCAGCGCAGATACGGCGCGCAGCTCCTCAAGCGCATCGCGAAGGCTACCAGACACCCACTGTTGGTAAGCGCGGACGTCGGCCGCCAGTCTTTCGATGTCGACCGGGTAAAGGTCGCGCATCCAGACCTTGGGCGTCTTGACCGCGAGCCAGGTGGACCAGTCCGTTCGACGAGATGAGAACGGGATGAAAAGGCCCCTCACCTCGTAGTCCTCGTCGGGCAGGAAGATGTTCTCCAGCACCCGTTGAACCGGATTGTCGTTCTTCGCCGGATCGCCGTACGGATAAACGCCGTCGACCTCGATGAAGGCCGAACCTGCAAACCGCACCTGAATGCGGACCATCTGGACGTCGTCGAGGTCGCCGGGATACCGGACAAGGATGCCCGGCATCTGCTTGCCGTTTTTGGTCGTCACATATGGCGCGACCTGCCAGCCAACGAAGGCTTGGATCGGAGGAACGATCGGCCCGAGGTTGCCGATGCTGTACGGCTTCTCGTCGGTCAGAGGGTTCCAGACGAAGTCGGCCGGATCGACTTCCTTCAGCGTGACATACTGGAGGAAATTGGAATCGCCCTCGACTTCAACAACGATGAACTTCTTGTCGGTGTAGCTGAACCTGCCCGACGTCCACGCCACGATGTCGTTGGGCTCCAAGAGCCATGCCTCGGGCGGCAGAACGATCTGGTGGACCCGAAACCGCCTGCTGTCCTCAACCGCAGCCTTGAGGAGGCGCTGAACCTGCAGAGCATAAGGCGTGTAGGGATACTGGATGCCCGACACAAGCCGTCGATCGTCATCCAACACCTCGAGGTCTTGGCGCATGTAGGCCGGAGCGTCCTTCGCCGCCCACTTTTCACCCGGCTCCGGATAGCTGGCCTGCGCGGCGTTGTAGGTGTTCTCGAGTCCAGGGAACGGATCGAAGCTCTGGCTCTCCGAGACGATGATCATCTCATCGGTGAAGGAGTAGATCGCAGCGCCCGGTGCCCCGACCGATACCTTGTAGATGCCTCCGATCTCAGCGATGCGCCCGTGGCAGCCCTTCATCAGGTCGTCAATGACGTCCGCCGGCTCCTGATCGACCTTGATCTCGGAACCGGCGCGAAACTGCGCCTCGGTGCCACCGGCAGAAAGCGGGATGCCCAGATCGCAGGCGTTCGCAGCCGCCATCCAGTTGGCGGCTGGCAATTGCCAGCCTTCGCATCGGCCACCCCAGACCCAATCCGTGCCCAGATAGATGCCGCGAAGCACGTTGTAGGCCTGGACGGCGTTGTTGTCAGACGGCTCCCAAGTCGACTGGTCCCACCAGCGATGAGAGCCGGAACCTCCAACGCTGCTGTCCTTGCGAAGGTCGTAAAGCCGAATGCCGGGGCTCTCGGCGATGTATTTCGGGTAGCTATTGAACAGATCTTCCTTGGCGCGTGCCGTCATGATGAGCACGGGCACGCCGCGGAAAATCATGTCGGACTGCCAAGGACGATCAGGATCGCTGCCGAACTTCGACAGGAGATAGCTGTCAGCCGTGGTTTGCGAGCCGTCGAGGAACCTCACCCAGAGATACGGGTTGCCATCCACCACAAACTCGGGAATTGGCCAGCCCTTCTCGTCCGGCATCGTTCCGGACATGTCGGGCAACGTGACCTTCTTGTCATCGACCCACAGCCCGCTCAGAGCCATAGGGAGGTCGCTGATCGAAATGACGCTCACCAGGTAGGCGTTCGGCGTCTTGTCGACGTTGCCCCACGTGTTGATGTATTCGAGCTGCCCCGCGGTGCCGAAGTGGCCCATGATGAAGGAAAGCGGATTGTCGCCGCCGACCTGCACCTGACCCGAAATGCCAGCTTGCTGGTTGGTCTTCTTTGACCTCGTGAGCAGCCCAATACCGACGCGCAGCGCAACGCCAAGGCCCCACTGCACGAGCTGGCCGATCAGGCCGCCACCGAAAAGCGACCCGATCGCACCGAAAATTCCCAGCAACGGCCCGGCATGGGCAAGCGTCACCCATGACAGCATGAACCATACGGTCCACGCCGCTAAGCGCAGGAGCTTCATGTCAGACCTGGTGGCTTGCTTTAGACCCGGAAAGCCCGAGCGGCGTTGAACAACGGGACCGTGCCCATACCGGTTTCGCCGAGCACGAGGATCATCTCGCCATTGACGATGCCGAGCGTGAAACCGAAGGCGTCGTCTTTCGGAATCGCCGCTATATCGCCCAGCGTGGCGCCGCCAACGAACGGCTCGCCATCAACGCCAGTGATTTCAGGAAGGTGCGCTCCGAGCATGTCGGCAAGATTGTCGAATCCCTTCCGCTTCATCATCTGCGCCGCACCTCTCGCCGTTTTGTAGGAGCCGCGATATTCCGCCGCGATATCGATATCCGTCATGGCCAGCACGGCGCCGGCCGCGAAATGCTCGGCACAGTTCTGTGACGCCCAATCAAACGCATTGCGCTTCACGGCGTCGACGAAGTCGTGAAGTCGAACAGCCCAATCCGGGCGGCGGGTTAGAGCAATCGTCATCCGGCCTTGCCCTTCTCTTTCGCCCACCAGACGTCGACATTGGCCACACCGGTGTAACGCCGCCCCCTGTCGTTCTGGCGCCGTTTCTGGGTCTCGTCCGACTTCTTGGCCGGGTTGGTGCGGGTGAGTTCGCGCGTAGTGCTGGCGATCTCTATGTCGATGCTACCCTCACCCCCGGTCGGAGGGGTGTCGGTTGGGGCCTTGTTGACCTTGCCGACGAAGTGAGGAAGCGCCTGGGCGACCACCTGACCTGTCTTAGGATTGAACAAGGCGCGATGGATTTCACAACGGGAACCGCGGATGTCGAAGCCTCGTGCCATGTTCAGTACAGTGGCGTGGATCTGAGACAGGGACACCTTCACGTTGCGGACTGTCAGGTCCGATGTGAGTGGGATGCGACCCATGCTGAGGATCGCACCATCCCCGACGAACGACCGCAATTCAGTCGTCCCGGTCTGGCCGCCGATCACGTAGATGTCGACAACGTCGAGGTCGTTCCAGAAACAGAACATCTGGCCGCCGATGCCGCTCAGGTTGCGGGCGTAGACGGTTAGAAGGTTACGCTCCTCGAACCCGTTCTCCGGCGCATTCCGGAGCGTGTCATAGGTATCGACGTCAACGCCGGTGCGCATGGCTCAGGTGTCCAGCGCCTCAAGCGCTTCATAATAGGGCGAACCTGGCTTCGTCTGTTCGAACACCCACTCATTGAACTCGCGGACATCACGAGCCAGATGCTCCAAGTCGACCGGATATTGATCGGTGAAGCGGATGCTTCCCTCGGCAAAGTCGATGACAGTCCCACCGTCACGCGCGCGAAGAACGCCAGCTTGGACGGTTTCACGAGGGCTAAACTTGCCGGGTGGAATGATCTCCCCTTCGAGTGGAACCTGCTTCGTCTCGGGAAGTGCGGGTAACACGACAGGAGCCACGCCAAGCATGGCGAGGAAGGAACGGCGGTTCATGAGATTATCTCCGTGTGTTTCGACTTCGCGGGTTGCTCATCACTGAGAGGATATGAGCGTGTAGGGATGTCTCTGCGACAGCGGCTTGGGCATCGAGCGTCGCAGTCGCCGCTTGCAGCGTGGTGATCTGGACGCGGTGTCGCCGAAGGACGCGTATAACCATCCAGACACACGCGAGGTTGATGGCACTCATCAGGGCCAAAGCACTCCCCAAGAGGTGGAGGTCGGACATGGCAAACCCCTAGATTTTCTGGAGCACGGAAAAGCTGATCTGGGTGGTCAGGATGTTCTCGGTGGAACTCACATCGACCGAACCAGGCTTGATGATGCACTTCATTGCCGGCTTGATCAGAGTGACACTGGCATTGACTGCTGCACCGGGGCGAACGAACGGAGTGACGTTGAACGCCGTGGTCGACCCGCCGCCCGTTGCCGTGACGTCTTCGGCGATGCGATGGAACGCCCGACGAGTCGGGCTGCTGCCGTAGTCGAATGCCAGGTCAGTGCCGGCCGCGAGTTTGTAACCAGCGGGCAGGCCTTTCAGGCTCATGGTCGCTGGAGTAGGCAGCGATGCGATCTGAACCGTTGCCGCACCCAGGATCGCTCCCGTCGGATCGTCTCGCGGCGCCCACTTTCTTGGATCGTAGAGGTAGAACGATCCCATCTGCTCGATCAGGACCGCGAGCTTAGCCTCGATCGACGCGGCATCATCGTGATACCACTCCCGAAGTGTGACATCGCCAACCCACAGAGACGGGGCCAGCTTCGCCTGAAGCACCTGCCCCGACCCCATTCCGGACAGCTCGCGATTGTCCTGAAGCTGCCATTTCGTGCGGCGGACACCGAGAGTGTCGGCGAAGGCCGCGAGCGACAACGGATAAGTAATGGCCATTATCGAGCCCGCGGGTCGCTGTTGATTTCGTGGACACGACGCGGAAGACTGTCGTCGTAGCTGCCGACGATCTGAAGCGTGTCTTTCCGAGCACCTTCACGGGCTTGGCCAACGATCTTCGCCTGCCACCCTTCCGGCATGATGAGCTTGATTGCGGTCTGACCAGCACTCTGCTTCATCGGCATTTTGGCTGCCGCGTCGAGCACATCCATGGTGCGGCCCATCTGGTCGCCGGTCAGGACCGATTCCCCCTCCTCCAGAACGGAGAGGAAGTTCTTCGGTCCAAGACCGCTGTCAGCCTGGACGCCAAACGAAAGTTTCCGCGTCTTCGGTCCGAACGAGACCATACCGGCCGAGGTCATAGCGCCGCCGCCGTCGAACAGGCCGACACTACCCCCACCACCACCGCCGCCGCCGAAGAGCCAGCCAAACAGCCCGCCGAGAAGGCCTCCACCGCCTCCGCCTGAAGCACCGCCACCCATGCTGAGCTGGACGATCGAGTTGACGAGCTGGTCCTCGATCTTGTCGATGACCTTGTCCAACACGTTCATGGCGATGTTGCCCCACTCCTCAAGGGAGATTTTGCCATCGTCCAAAGCGGAGCGGAGATCGGAGAATACGCCCTTCCAGATGTCCTTTTCGAGATTGATCGCCTGGAGCTTTTCCATCTCGGCGCGGATCGCCGCGATCTTGGGCGGGATCGCATCGCCAGATTGAGCAGCCTGGACGAAGGCGCGGATCTCGGTCTCGGCAATGCCGAACGAACGCGCGGTCTGGATCGTCTCCTGATCCAGTTCCGACATCGTCGAGATGATGTTGTCGGTCTTCAGCGCCTCGAGCTGGCGAACGAAGTTCGCATCAAATCCTGATTGAAGCGCTTCTTGGAAGGCCTTGAAACGATCGGGAATTTTGTCCAGATCGCCCGATGCGAGAGCGTCAACGATTTGCTTCAGCTCTTCGTCGGTGGCGCCGGCTGCTTGAGCAGTTGCGACCATCTTCTGCTGGAACTCGTCGAGCTGAGCGACAGCGGCATCCAGCTTCAGGTTCTTCAGCGCGTCGATGCGCTTCTGTACCTCTGGGTCGAGCGGAGGGATTTCCGTGATGGTCTTGTCGAGTGCCGCCGCGATCTGAGCATCCGAGACACCGCGAGCGTCGAGGCTGGGCCAGATGCCCCTGAGTTTCTTCGGATCGCCTTTCGACTGGCGCACCAGCTCGTTGAAGAGCCGATCCTGCATGTCCTTGTCGAAGAACTCGGTGCCGCTCAATCCGAGGCTTTTCATCAAGCCCTTGAGCGTGCTTCCCACGATCTGGTAGCGACCAACTGCCGACGAATTGAACTTGTTGTTCGGGTCGGCAAGCATCTGGCGCTGGATGGCCAAGACCTCATTCAGGGTCTTGTTAACCAGGTCGACCGGACCCCCGGTGTAGGCTCCGAAGCCAAGGGTCTCGTTATAGCCCCTGCCCTTGTCTGTTCCCTCGGTCAGGCCGACGAGATCCGAGAAACCCTTCTTGATCGCTTCGGTGATGTTCTCGGAGAACGACCCAAGAGCTTCGGGGTACATCCGGCGGTAGAGATCAGGGCTGAGGTTTTCATTCTCAACGCGGCCGAAACCGCGAAGTCGGTCACCCTTGGCCGCAGCGCCCACACCCTCGATCGACTTTGTTAGAGCATCAAACTTGCCGCGCGAGGCATCGGCTTGATCACCGGCACGCTGCAACTCGGCGATGAGCGGAGACAGGTTCGGGTTCGCCGCCACTAGCTCATCGGCAGCCTTGGCGAACTCTTCTGCCGAAATCTTGCCAGCAATGAACTTGTCGACAAGCTTGCCGAGCTCGACGTAACCGTCGCTGAAGGCGGTGCCAAGGTTGAATATGCCGCGACCGGCACGGTTGTAGACTTCGACAAAGTCCGCGAGGTTCTTTTCGATATCAATGCTGGTTTGCTGCGCGGCAACGGCGCGCTGAGCCTTTGTGGCTTTCTCGGCCTGATCCTCCAGAGCCTTGGCCACTTCCCGAACACCCCCAGCGGCACGCTGGGAGTAGTCGCCGGCCTTCTTGATGGCCTCGGCGTAGCGATCGGTGCGATCCTCGGCTTCCTGAGCTCGGGAGCTGGCGACATACATGATTGCGCCAAGGGCAATCAGGCCGGCGCCCCATGGCCCGCCGACGAAGGCCCAGGCCGAAGACGCAGCTCGACCAGCGGCTGCAAATGCCATGCCCGAGACTGAAGCGGACCGAAGAGCGGCACTGTATTGCGCCATGGCGGCGCTCTGGCGCTGCGAGGCGGCAAAATCAGCCGCTACAGCGGGCTGGAGGCCCGTGCGAACTCTGTTCTTGGTTGATGCAGACAGGTTGCCCGTCTTGGCCATCTCGACGGCAGCGCGAGTGGCAGCGAGCTGCTGGGCCGTCCTGTTGCGCTCCGCATTGGCGAGCTGGACCTCAGCCATGGCGGCCTGGACGGCTTCCAGCCTCGCCAGCCGCACTCCCGCGCCCCAAGCCTTCAACGTCTGGAGGCTACGCCCGCCGTATGCAGCCGCAACCAGAGTTCCGATGAGGATCAGCTTGTCCGCGATGCCTTCGAAGTTCTCGGCGATAGCGTTTAGAAGCGAGACAGTCGCGCGCGAGGATGCGTTGGCAGCGTTCGAGGTGCCAATGTACCGCATCAAGGCATTGTCAATCAGAACGAAGGCCTGACCGATCGTTTCCTGTGTGCCGGCGAACAGCTTGTCAATTTCGCCCGAGGCGTTCTTGAATGCCTTGATGACCACGCCGGCAGTGAGCTGGCCGGCGGATGCGATCTCGCGAAGCTTGCCGATGTCGCCATTGGTGATGTTGTCGGCCAGGAGTTGGCCCAGAGCCGGGTTCTCCAGCACGGACCGAAGCTCGTCGCCCTGCAGGCGGTTCGACGCGAGGCCTTGGCTGAGCTGGATCGAGGATTGCGCTGCTTCTACTGGCGTAGCGCCGCCGATCAGCATGGCCTTCTGGATCGTCTCAGTGGTGCGCAGCACATCGGACTGGCTGATGCCGAGCCGCTTCGACGCATTCGCCATGCGCGAGAAGAGGATGCCGGTTGCCTCATAGGAGGCCCGGCTGCGCTGGGCGACGTCGAAGATTTCCTTCTCGGTATCGCGGAGGTTGCCAGCTTCGCCCACAACGACGCGCAGGCGGTTTCCCACGGTCTTGTAGGTGTCGGAATACTCAATCGCGCCCTTCAGCGCGAAAGCACCGCCAATACCACCGCCAAGGGCCGACGCGGCCAGCAGAGCGCCCTTCAGCCGTTCCACACCCTTGCTGGCATTCAACGCCGACAGGGACAGTCTGGTGAAAGCTCGATTGTCGAGACGTGACAGGGTCGAGTTCAGGGTCAACAGCGACCGGTCCATTCCGGAAACGGAACGGGCGGTGCGAGCGCCGGTGGTTTCAACTGCCGACGCGAACTTATTGAGCCCCGCCACACCAGGCCCGAGCTCGGTCTGGAGCAGGACATTGATGCTCCCTACACGGGCTGCAGTGTTGGCCATGCTACGATCCGGCGATGACGTGGGTGGGAGCAGCCTTCAGCCGGTCGACGAACTCGCGGTACGTCGCTTTCCGTCTCGGCTCGATCAGCTTGTGGAGCGGCGGCATCTTGTCCGCGCGCTGCAGCTTGGCATTGAGGTAAGCAAGGGTGATCCCTTGCTTCATCTCGTCGGTCTTCACCTTGCCCGTGGCTTCGGCGTGCCGAATGATCTCCCGGGGAGAGAGATCGTAGTATTCATGAGGCTTCAGTCCTGACCGAACTGCAATCTCGACAAAACGCTCGCCAAAGCCTCTTCGCTTAAAGGGACGCCAGCCGTCTCGGCAGCCTCCTTGGCGTTCTCGACCGCGTCCTGAAGCTGTTTTTTCTGCGCCTCGATGACCTTCGCCATCAGTTCGGCGTACGTCTCGTTGGTCACGAGCAATGAGACGGCGTCCAGAACCGGCTGTGTCGCCTCGGTCCAATGGAACGGCAGCTCCTCGCTATCGTCCTCGAGGAGACGGACGGCCTTGCCGTCGGCGCCACGCTTCTTCAAGCCCATGCGGATGCAATGAAGCATCGTGCCGAGCCCGCGATTGTGAGCCGCGAGGTCGATCTTCTCGAAGAAGTCCGTGCCGAACTTCGCCTCGAGCTCTTCCCCCTCGGATAGCGTGAATAAGAAGAAGGCACCCTTCCCACCAGACGGGAAAGACACCTCCCCACGTTTCGGGTTGGCCATGGATCACCTGGTCAGATCGGGTAATAGGTCGGAGCGCCGGTCTTCTTGATCGAGACCGAGAACTTCATGACGCCGGCCACAGGGAAGGAATTGCCGACCTTGGTGACCAGCGCGGGGAACTGGGCGCCCTCAGTCTCGCCCGGGCCTTCGATGCGGAAATTGACCACCGCACCGAGCTTGCCTTTCAGGCCAGTCGCACGGTTGTGGGTAGGGTGGTTCGGGATGTAGTTGCACTCGAAGCTGATCTCATCGCCGTCGATCAGGTCGCCGATGTACTCCTTGCGCCGGCCGGGCGACTGATGGTTGGTGACTTCGATCTGGCCGATCGTGTCGCTGTTGTCGAAGTCGCCGAGTTCACCGATGACGGCAAACACTTCGGTGGGGGTGGCGCCGTCGCCCATCAGGATCTTGGCGCCGTAGCCGAGAGCGGCTTCGCTGTTCGGATTTGCCATTGTCAGTTCCTTTCCAACAAAAAACCCGCCTTGCGGCGGGTGGCGGATGCTTCAGTTTTCGTGAGGGCTACTCGCCGTCTTCGTCGTCGGCGCGTCGGACAGTCTTGCAGGTGTGGGTCTTGGCCTGGAACTCGTTGAACGTCGTGTCGTTGCAGCGCGAGCAAGACCACATCTTCTCACCGGCCCAGGTGACTTCGACCATTCCGCCAACAGGCTTGGTATTCTCAGCCTCCTTGGCGCTCATGTTCTGCTCGAAGGTTGCGAACTTCTCCGGCAGCGACGATTGTTTCTTCGTCATGGCGAGACCTTTCTGTAGAAGCTGGTGTAGGTGCTGGTGATCTCGAACACTTTGTTCGTGGCGTCGTAGCTGGACTTCGTCGACATCGCCTCGGTCAATTGAACTTCGATACCGCGCAATGTGCCGGTGAAGTTTTTGACCGTGTCATGAACCGCCTTAGCGAGCTGACTGGCGGCGGCTGACGTGTCCCCGCGGCTGATGAGGATTACCTCGGCGTCAACAACGCCGCTCGTACCCTGATGGGTGTAATCTTCGCCAGAATCGCCGAGCTGCAGCACCATGTTCGGCCGGAGATCACCTTGCGCCGCGACGAAGAGGTTATAGGTGCCCTTCATCTGAGAGTGCACCGCTGGCGTCGCCAAGAGCAAGCCACGGTAGACATCGAGAATTTCCATTCACTTGCCCCGATAACCCACTGAAGCAGCGAATTTAATCAAGCCCACACCGATCTCATCCGCCATGATCTTGATCGCGAGCTCATCGGTTGCCAAGTATGCCGGCTCAAGGAACGGCTTCGCATCGGCGCCGGGGTGCATCCTGTTGCGCTTCGGCTGCCAGTGTGGACGGGTGCCAAGCTCCACCAGGTGGGAGATGGCGACGCCCCTGCCCGTTGCCGACACGACCCACTGGCTGAGTGCCGAGCCCGATTTCAGAGCTCGGATCCTCATCGATCGAGAGAGGACGCCCCGCTTGTACGACTTGTTCTTCCGAAGGTTCGCCTTGCTGGCGTTCAGCATCGGGGTCAGCGCCTTGCGCGACGCTGCACCCACCTTGCCACGGGGAAACTGAGCAGCGCGACGGATCGCCCGCGCCGTCTCTTTCCATCCCGTGACCTTGGACATCAGCTCAGATCGAGCGCCATCACGGTCAGCAGAGCATTGCCGCCGGTATAGGTAATCGGGATTTGGCGCTGCGCATTGGTGTAAGAGCCGGCATCCCCGCCACGGAAGCGGATCGCCCCTTCGTCGCCGGCCGCAAGGACCAAGGTGCGCGTTGGAACGTCGACAGGACCGGCCCCAGGCAGATTGCCGGTGAGCTTGGTCGGCGCGATCGTCACAGTGATGGAGGAGGCGTGCCCATTTTCGAAGTGCAGCAGGATGTCGCCACCCGTGGACGGGACAGTGTCGCCTGCCGGGGTGGAAGCGACGCGCGTAACGACGGCGCCTTTGGCCGTCGGCTTGACCAGAGAGATCGCAGCCATGTCGAGTTCCTTTCTAAGCGGGGATGTCGATGGGAAGGTCGGCGAAGCGCCGCGTGATCAGTTTCACCTGCATCATTACGTCGTCTCGGCCGTCGTAATTCGGCATGACAGCCAGGATGTCGAAAACCTCACTGTCGGGCCGGATGACCGCGGGAGACGGGCCGTATTCGTGCGTGTCGTTGTAGATGAGGCGCATCTTCTCAACGACGCCTTCGAGTTCGAGGAAATCGCCGCGGATCGTGTGTGTCACAGCGGCCTGAAGCTCCTGACCGGCGAAGACCTCACGGCCCCGGTTCGGATTGATGGAGACCCACACCTGGCGGAATTCGACCCACGAAAACTGGTCTCCAAACTCACCGCTTTTTACGGTGTGCTGGATCAGCACCAGGTTCGGATGACGAGAGGGGATCATCAGTAGCCGCCGTTGATGGCTTCGTTGACGTTGATCACCCGATGTTCCTTTACGAGCTGGTCAACGCCGAACGCAATCTTCTTCTCGACGGTCATGATCCGCGGATCCATGAAAGCGGCTTCACGGCTCGTCATCCAATGGCTGGCAAGCTGCAGCGAAGCGAGGCGAAGATCGGCCGGCACTTTGGCCGCCTCGGACCAGCCCGCCTTGTATTCGATCTCCATCGTTCCATCAGCCTCGGGAAGGCCGGGGATATCGATCACCGGGATCATGTCGACGATGCGGTTCTTGACCGTCGAAACGTCGATTGTCGGAGCCGTACCCTGTGCCGGAGCTACAGTGATCGAAACCAAGTCCTGAAACGGCGGCCGGGGCAACTGGACCGTAGGGAGAATGCGACGAAGCCTGAGCTTCAAGGTTTGGGTCAGGAGCGACCGGTTGGTTCGTTTCTCGATGTAGCGGTCGGCCGCTGCGATCCAGAAATCGATCAGGTCGTTTTCACTCGCGTGGCGGACGCGCTTGTTTGCCTTCACGAGTTCCTTGTCGATCGAGAATAGCGCCGGAGCGACTGTCACGGTCAGGTCCATGGCTGCCTCGATCAGTGAGCTGGCCGGGCCGGATCATGCGATCGGCGTACCGGGCCGTTTGGGTGAGATGAGACGCCGACCCGTTGCCGGCGCCTCGATCGTTGTCGTGCATCAGATCGCACTCTTGCTCATCGGCCCCTTCTGGGCACCGAAGAACACCCACACCGCCGACACCGTAGCGGTATCGGTGGCGCCGGCCGACAGGTCGGGAGTGATCTGTGAACGGACATACTGCTCGGCAGCGGCCAGATCGAAGTCGAGTTCGATCGTACCGCTTTCCGTAGAGCCACCGGCACCACCAGTCGCAACGACCGTCTTGGTAAATGCAGGACCGTAGTCGACGCCGACGCCAGCACCGTCCGCATCATCCTGAATGTTGGCCGTGATCGACAGCGTCGCGGCAGCGGTCAGGGTCGCACGGTACGAGATGATGAGCTTGGCCGACATGGCGATGCCGGACTTGTCGTCCTTGCGATTGACGTAGACGCCATCAGCCTCGGTGTTGTCGCCAGCGCCAGCGGCCACTGCAGTCTGCAGGCTGGCGAATGCGGAGCGGGCATTGAACCCGCCGTTGAACGTGTCTGCGCGATTCATTGCGCCTCTCCTTTCAGAGGATGGTTTCGGGAAGGGTGGAAAGCCGGATTACTCCGCCGGCTGTTCCTGGGATTTCACCGCCTCGGCGATGATCTCTTCGGCCCGGGCGACATTGATGTCCTTCTCGCCGGAAATCTGCTTCGCCCAGGCCGTGCGCTTTGCGTGATGCACTTCGCGCCAGTTCTTGGGGATGAGGAGCGTTCCGCTCTCGACAGCGACGGCGAAAGTCTCGCTCTCGTTCGCCTCAACTTCGGCAGCCTTTTTGGCAACAGTGCCAACAGCCGCATTCTCCGGATTGGTTGGAGCCCAAACACCGCGCGCCTGGAGCTTCAGCGCAATGGACGGTTCGAACCCGCAGGGCTGGCCGCCCTTGTAAATTTCGAAGGACTTGAGCGCCTTGCCGGGGACAAGGCCATATTCGTTGGTCTGCATTGTCATCTCCGTTTGAATTGGCGGCAGCCGTCATTGGCCGCCGCCGTGTTTCGATTGTGAGTTGAAAGGCTTATCGGCCCCACTTCACGCCGGTGAGCACGTTCACGGCCTCGAAGTAGCGGGTCGAGAAGTCGTGCTCCATGGTGGCGCGGATCGCGGTGCTGTCGGTCGAGAACATGGAGATCATGTCCGAGCCGACCTTGATCGACGCCTCATCCGACACCGCCAGTTCCAGGGTCTTGGCGTTGCCGTACAGCACATGGCCGAAGGCGATGAGAGCCAGGTAGGTCTCGTTCGTGCCGGCGCCGAGGTTTTCCGGGAACGTGCCGCCGATACGGACCGGGTAGCCCTTCCAAGTCGGGTTGTCGCCCTGAAGCGTCGGGTAGACCAGATTGCCGTTGCCGTCGCGCATGTCCTGCAGATAGCCGATGGTCGACACCGACATGCGCCACTCCAGGCCGAGCAGCAGAACGGGATACCGAGCGACGCGGTTCAGCAGCTTGCGAGCGTCGGCATCGACCTGCTGCATCGTCGGGGTTGTGCTGGCGTTGGCAGGGGTGCTGAACACGCCGGGCTGGTTGAAGATACCAACCGGATCATCGTTGAGACCAAGGCCAAGGTAGCCCACCGTGTCCAGCTTGGTCGACATCGCCATCGCCAGATCGTTCCGGGCGAACTGCTCGGCCGAGCCCAGCGAGTAGCGGATGAGCTGGTTGGTGATCGGCACGATGCCGCCCAGGCGGTGCGCCGTCATCTTCAGATCACGGAACGTCGGCTGGCTGACGCTGATATCGGTGCCTTCACCGCCGTACGACGCCACTGCACCAGTCGCACCCGCCGCCTGACGGTAATTACCGCCCGGCATCGGGAGTTCGGTCGGATTGCCCGCCATGAAAGACGACATCGGATACAGCAGCGGGATGATGTCCGGTGCGAAGTTCTCACCGATGACAACGCCGCCGTTGGCACCATTGACCGAGTTCAGGGCGCGCTGCTCGGCGTGCAGTTCGTCGGCCAGACGCTCATGACCGAGGCTCCGGATGCCTTCCAGGGCCGCGCCCGGGCCTTTGATGCCCTTCTCGCGGTGAGCCTTCACCATGCCGGCCATGACCAGACCGAGCTTCTGAGCCGTGGTGTTGGGGTGCTTGGGTTCGGCCGCGGTGCGCTGCTGGTTGTCGACCTGAGTGTTGGCCGGCTGAGAGTTGCGCTTGATCGCCTCGTCGGCTTCGACCGCATCGGCGATCTTCGCCTCGAGATCCTTGATATCCTTCAGAGCATTCTTCAGCGCGGTGGCGTCTTCCACCGTGGCCTCGGCCGCCATGGCCTTGGTCTTGAGTGCGTCCAGGCCCTTCACCAGATCCGCGAGGGCCTTACGAAGCTGTTCGAGAGTCATTTCTCGATCCTTTCGCTCAAAGAAAAACCCGCCACGAAGGGCGGGTTCGGTTGTGATCCTCGCGGATCGGTTTATCGGGTCGCCCCGATTGGTCAGGCAGCCTCGACGTGACGGGCTGCGATCTCTTCGGCCTCGCGCATCAGCGCTGCGACCTCATCGGGATTGGCTTTTTCGGGAGCAGGCTCGGGCTCGGCATCCTTGCCCTTGATCAGGCCGCGGATGCCATCCATCAGCTTGGAGAAGGCTCCACGGCGCTCAACCTGCTCTTCCGGGATGTCGTCGATCTTGGTCTGGACTTCCTGAAGGGCGCGCTCAACACCCTCTTCCAGTTCCTTTGCGACTTCGTCGACGATGACTTCCTGAACTTCAGGGGCTTCGTCACCGCCGGTGATCTTCGCAGCACGTTCCATGCGTTCCGTGAGCTGGCGGACTTCGCCGAGCCACGTCGGCGCATCGACCTTGGCGTCAAGCGTGATGATCGTGCGGTTGCCTGTGGCGTCTCGATGAGCCGCTTCAAGCTCGCCGAGTGGCACGATCAGCCCGGAAGCGGTCTTCGCGTAGGTATCGAGCACGCTCTCGATGAAATCGAGCGCCATGACATTTCCGTCCTTGACCGACTTGGCCAACGCCGACGGATTCGCAGGGATCGAGACGATGGAGCACTCATAGAGCTCCCACTCGAGGATGTTGTAGGCCCAAGTGGGCTCGCCCTTCTCGTCGAGCTTCCGCTCCAGCTTCTTCGGCATGAAGCCGATCGATGCGGCGCGCAGGATGCCCTGAGACATGAGGTTGTAGCTCATGTCGACATGCGGCGCGGTGCCTTCGGCGGCCAGCGTTGCCTTGCCTTCCAGGCGCTTGGACTTCAGCGCGACATCCGACCACGTTCCGAGGATGAGATCGGAGCGGTGGTTGAGCAGGCAGATTGGGTTGTTCTCGAACCGGGAGAGATCGGCGCCCTTGGCGACCACCGTGTCACCGTAACTGTCGGTGGTCTCGTCGGTCATGATGAAGGTGGCGGAGCGCGTCGCCTGGTCGAACGACCTCGGCATTTTGGCCGCGCGGTAGACGACACCTTCATTGACGCTCAAGCTGCGCTTCGAAAGGTACTCGTCGACGCTGATATTCGGCATCGTGGCCTCCTATTTCACCACTTTGAGGTGGCGGGCTTGTTCGATTTCGGCCGTTTTCTGCTCGGCCGGCGCATTGGTCTCGTCCGAACCCGGCTGATTGCCGCCGGCCTTCAGGATCACCTCGTTATTGAGGTCGGTGAGCACGAAATTGCCCGAAACCATGTAGACCTCGCCCGCGTCGCCGATGGCATTCAGCCCATTGGCTTTCCGGGCCTCGTTTTTGGTGATCAGCCCCGATTTCCAGCGACTTTCGATGATCTTCTGGCGAATTTCGGGGTCGGAGGTGTAAGCCTGCTCGCGGTCGAACCTGAAAAAGAACTCTCGGCGCTCTTCCTTGGTCAGCAGAACCTTGCCGAACCCCTCCTCGACCACCTCGAAGATCGGGCATAGAGCCTCGTCGACATATCGGCGCTCTTCAGCGGCCAGATTGTCGTACTTGATCGTCTCGGTCAGATAGACCTTGTGCGGCGGCACGCGGAAATACCGTGTTGCCTCCAGCCCAGCCGACGCGTGAGCCTTCACAAACTCCGTATCAACCGCTGAGAGCGAAACCTTGTGGACCTGGGGAACGTTGCCGTCGGCGCCCTCGAGGATGAAGGGCTTGCCCTCGCGCCGAGCCTTGTCAGCGGCCGATCGTAGGTCCGTGTTGAGCCGCTTGAACTGTTCATCGGTCATTCCTTCCGGGAAGGCGAACGCCATGATCGGCATGCCGCCGTTGGCGAAGATCCCGGACTGGAACTCCTGCATGTCTTCGAGCAGGTCGAGCGTCGACTTCATGAGCTGCGAAGTCGCGAGGGCATCAATGCCGTTGAGCGACCTCTTTCGCAGGTGTGCGACGTCTTTATCTGTCAGCCCGCCTCGCGCCCAGCCGTACTGCGCCATTTCGTGTAGCGAGCCTGGGTGGAAATAGTAAAAGTAGCGGCGGTTCTCAGGCTCTGTGCGAACGTCAGTCTGACGACGCGGGATGCCCTGCATTTCCAAAGGAGCACCACCGCCAATTCCGCTTAGATCGCGACGGATGGCTACAAAATGCTCACTGGCCGTAACCAGATGAGCCGTGAGCATGCGCATGAACTCTTTCGGGCCATAATACTCACTTGGCTCGCTCAACAGCGCCGCGACGGGATGTTCGTTCGCCGGCACGGCAACGTCACCACCGGCGACCCGGCGACGGAGCTCAAACGGCGTTTTCGAGACATCCTGCTGCAGCACGTCGATGCAAAGCAGGCTCACCGACAGCGTGAAAAGCTGCTGGCGCGTGCCGAAGACGTATAGACCCTTCGAGTAGCGATCACCGAGCTGGACCGTGGACCACGGCCCGTCGCTGCCGGAGCGGACAGCCATCCCGGTGCTTTTCGTCGACTTTTTGGCCATATCAGTCCAACACGCGCATGCCGCGAGCAATCATCGGCTGGGGCTTCATGACTTTCTTCGGGTCGACTTGCTGCATGTAGCAGGCGTGAGCCATGCACATGCCGTCGAACCCGTCGATCTTCATCGGCGAGTGCTCAGTGACCTTCTTCGGAAGGATGAGCTCGGCGGTATTGAAGCCGCCAATCACGTTCTCGACGTTCCAGGCCAAGACCTCGTTGCCGTCGTGGGCCAGCCCCTTCGACTTCCCCACCGCCCGGGCGATGATGTCCTTGCACGGCTCAGAGTAGTTCGTGGCGTTCTTCCGGAACGAAACGACCGGCTTCCCCTTTTTCGCCAGGGCGCCCATCATGGCGTTGGCTTCACGGTCGTCGATCGCGATCATCTCGACCTTGTGGAAGTCGCAGAGATCGAGCAGATCAGCCTCAATTTCCGTGTAGGTGTGGAACGAGCCGGGCGTGAAGGTCAAAATCCCGTCTTCGTGCCATTTCTGGTAGATATCGCGGACCTCTTCGTCATCACGCCAAGGTCCATGCTCCGGAACATAGTGTTTTGCGAAGAAAACGACGAAATCGTCGAGCTCGAACTCCGCAACCCAGCAAACCATGTCGTTTCGGGTCGCAAGATCCACGCCGATCCAGCAGGAATCGCCCTTGAAGTCCTTCCGCGTGATGCCCTTCAGCTCACAAGAGGCCCACTGGTCCGCTGAAATGATCCGGCTCTCGCCAAGACCCCAGATGTTGAACCTGGTGCGCAGAGTCTCGTTCTTGTTCCGCGGATTTGTGTAGATTTCCTCGACTTCCTGAAGAACCTTCCGCTTCGGGGTCGAGATGCCGAAATTCGGGTTGCACTTCCGGATGACGCGCTCGCTGCGCCAGTTGCCGTGATCCTCCGGATCGATGGTCCAGAGCGCTACGAACAGCTCCGGCCGGCTGCGCTTGCCCTCCAAGACCTCTATGCCGAGGTTTCGCTCGTCCCAGCCCACACCGAAGGCGTTGTACCCCGCCGATCCGATCTCGAGGAACAAGCTCTCCGGCCGAGCGCCTTGCGATGACTTCATGACGTTGAAGATCGACGCCGGCAGCGAGTGGAATTCGTCCGCGATCACCACCTTTGGGTCGTGACCATCCTGTTTCTTGCCCGATGAGGACAGGATCGTCGCGTAGCTCTCGGTTTGGGCTACATCGATCCGCTCGTTCAGAGCGACGATGCCGTAATGCTCCTTCAGAGACGGGTTGTACTCCACCATCTTCTTCATCGGCTCCAGCACCTTCTGTGCCAGGGCCGCGGTGGGAGCGATGATGTAGAGGTCGTCGCCGATGTAGGCGTTCGGGCCGAGCTCGTAGAGCGCGATGCCGGCGGCCAGAAGCGACTTGCCCTGCTTTCGAGTGATCTCGAGCTGGGCAATGTTGACGACGCGATCGCCCGTGTCGGTCCAGCGAAAACCGTAGATCGCGACAACGACCCAGATTTGCCACGCTTCGAGCCGGATCTTCTCCTTCGCCAGGACGCCTTTGACGTGGGTCAGCGTCTCGATGAAGGCGCACGGCTCGATGGCGTGCTCGTCGGACCAGTAGATGTCGCCCGCGCCGGCCTTGGCCTCGGCGTACATCGCCAAAAACCGCTTGGCCGCCATGATGAGATACCGGCAGGCCGGAATCTGCTCATTGGCGATCAGTTCGGCATAGGCGACGCCGATACCGACGTAATCGGGGTACTCCTTGTCCTCAATTTTTACCGTGGCGCCGGTTTCGAGCTCGTCGCGCGAACCCAAACGCTGAATAAGCTTGCTCACCGCCGGCCGGCGTGACGATGGACTGGTTGGCATCGAGCTTTTCCAGCTTCATCATCGCGGCGCGCTTGGCTTCCATCGCCTGTCGCGTCGGGCGCTTACCCTTTTCGATCGCGTAGGCGATGTCGTCCGTCGCGATGGCCAGCATCTCGACGTATTCGCGGGTCTTCAGCGTGAGGAGACCGGACTTTATGAGGGTCCGGCACCACTCCTGATAGACCTTGTTCCCGGACTCGAGGAGCGGGATGTTCGACGGCGGAATTTCCTCGAACGAAGGCAGGAAATGAACCGCTCCACCCTCATTCGTCGCCGACTGCTCGGTCTTCTCTTTGGTCTGCATCGAGAAGATCCTTGAGCGGACCGAATTTCACAATCTGGAACTGCCTCGGCCGTGTTTCGGGATGCCTGCACCATTGAATCAGCAGCGACGTGGCGCCGCTCTTCCTGGCATAGGCTTCCATCAGCCGTTTCCAGCCGTTGTGATGGCTGTGGCAAAGCCCTTGCAGGTTCTCCCGCTTCAACCTCAGATCAGGTGCATCCGTGACCGGAATGATGTGGTCGATCACGTCGCAGTGCTTGAAATAGCCCCGCCGGGCGCATTCCTCGCACCTGCCCTTGATCTGCCGGCGGTACTCGTCGCGCAGCTCTACCCATTCCGCGTCATAGCCGCGCTGGTGTCGTGTGCCTCGCGGCGCTTCATGGGTGCGGACCCGATCGCCGCCAAGACGCGGGGCTGTCAGCCTTCGAAAGGATGGTATTGTCATTCACGGACGGGCGGGGCGTCCAACTCCCGCTGCTCACCTTGGCGGCTCCCCAGCTCGGCGCGCTGGATCATAGCGTTACCTGTCTTCGTCTTTCCAGGCTGCCGTCCGAACTGATGATTTACCGGCGCCGCAGCTTTCCCGCTTATCCTTGACGACGACAGGGAGGGACTAGCTACCCGCCACCGCCTCCCCGCGCGGGCTCTTCTCAGGAGCGAGCAGCAGCTATGAACCTCTAGCCGGCATTGAGGGTGGAGTGCGGAGATTGGCGAAGTTTCCTCTGGGCGCACTGCCCCGAGTCGCATGCAAGTTGCGCGAAAATTCAGAGATCGTCAACAATGAGCGAACACCTCAAAACAAACCGTTCACCATTGTTGACCGTTATCTATTTGAAGACAATCGCAAAACATCGTTCACAAAAGCTGTGATTCGTGCCTCTGGACTCGATTTTTCCTTCGTTGTAAAACGAGAACAGAAAAAGAACAAAGCTGGAGGCATTGCAGTTATGAGTATTGTCGCCGTCACGAAGAAAACCCGGCTCGGACAGGTCGAGGCGAGCCAGTTCATCGTCGTTCTGCCTATTGATCCGCGTTACGACGATGAGGCTGTGGTCGACCGGCTGCGCGTCCACATGGGGAAGCGTTTTCCGGACTATGAGTTTCGGTTTGTGACCGATGGGCTGCCGCGCTCGGTCGACCAGTTCATGGCCATCCCAATCTGCGGCATAGTCGGTGATGGATGGCGGAAGGCCGAGGACACCAGGCTGATGTCCCCTCCTCCGTTCGAAACGATGGGCAAAATCAACCGGTGGCTGAAGGCTTTCGACCCGAGTGTCGAGAACTTGGTTCGGTTAAACTAGGCTCGGTCGGAGCGCCGTTGCAGACAGGGCATGGAATGCCGCGACGGACTTCGCCATCGCTCATGTTGAAATGCCAGCCGGCATCATGATTGCAGCGCCAGCACCGGAAGTGAGCGCCATTCGTCGTTTTCCATCCGGGCATTAGTCCCGGCGCGGATCCATGGTCCATGGCTCGCATCCGAATGAGCGGCGGCTTGCGAGGAACCGGGCCGAATAGGTCTCGCATCAGATGCCCCCTGACCGCTCGATCGCTTGACGCTTGCATCGATCCCATGCCCGACCGGCCTGAGCCCACTTCCTTTGGTGCTTGGCGGCAGCCACCCGAAGGCGGTCGATGATCTCTTGCGAGACGGCAATGCCGCCGCCTTGCGTCCTGGCGAACTCATCGCCTTCGCTCGATATCTCTTCACATTCCAGCTTCGCGGCGTCGTATGCTGCCTCGCTACGGCGCTTCATCAGCTTAGCCTTGCGGCTGACCAGTGCCCAATGCTTTCCACAAATCCATTCCGAGAAGCTTCCATCATCTCGGCGGGTGCGCCGGCAGAACGGCACGCAGCACGGAATGCGATCGCTGCTCATGGGTGCGCCTGATCAATGTTGCGCTGCTCGACCGTAAACGAGACGACGACAACCCACGGACTGCCCGCCAGCAATTCGCGAACCATGGCTGGGGAAAAGCGGATACCGCGATCAGTCATTGCGAACCGCCTTCAGCGCTTCGTCGCGCGCGGCATTCAGTTCGGCCATCATGTCGTGGGAACCGCCGGGCCTATCGGGGTGCCGAGTGGAAGCCAAGCGACGATAACGGCTTTCGATTACGGCGACTGTGATCTGAGGGTCATCACCTGGCATGAAGTCCATCACTTCGCGCCAGCCTCGTTTCGCACCCGGTGCCGGCAGAGCTGCAAAGCCCGTGAACATCTCGGCCACCGTCGCGACACCAAACCGATCAATCGCCCTTGTCGCCTCGATGTGCTTGGCAATGGCTGCGATGTTGTCCGCTACCCGGTCATAGGTATCGCAGGGCATGCAGTGCGGCTTGCCGTTCAGATCGAAATAGAGGGCAACGCCCGGGTCGCGAGGTTCCGATTGCCCTGATCTTGGAAGCCCATCGAGCCGAGGCTCCAGATTGCTGGAGATCACCGGCAGACGAGCACCGAGCCGGTCGATTTCCTGCTGGAGCCGTGAGATCGCATCGGCAACCGTGAGATCCTTGGTCTCATCCCACTTGCCGTTTTTCACCCTCTTCCCGAAGGCCGCTCGTTTGCGGTTTTCCTTGCGCGGCCGACCAACCGGCCAATGAAGCGGATATGCTGAAACACTCATGTCCGCCTCCCCTCAGTGGATCACTTGCTGTTCGGGATACTCGACCCGCACGAACTCCATTGACATCTTCTTGATGTCGTGGCGTTCGATGTAGTCGCGAAGGGCGTACTCGTGAGTGAGGCCCCGGTTCTGCTCGAAAACCGTGTCGATCGCAACGCGGATATCGTCTTTGCAGATGCCTGTCGGTACACCGCCAGCCGCCAGATCGCGCCGGAACGCGACACCCTTGGCGACCTCGACCAAGCCAACCACCATTGCCCCGCTCACGATATGGCCGAGCGTCAAGAAATCTGGTCCCTTGTCGGTTTTCAGCCTCGCAATGCGATGAGACCAGTCGAACAGGTAGCCAGCGGCATAGGTGGCGCACTCCTCGGCCGTTTCACCTGGTGACAGAGGCACGTGGACGAGATTGCGCAGGATGATCTGCCGTGATGCCTCCTCGTCGGGCCGCTCGACCTTGATCTTCCGGTCACATCGACCGTCCCGAAGGATCGCGGCGTCGATGGACTCTGGTCGGTTGGTCGCGAGGATCACGAGCGCGCCGGATTCGTCGAGGCCGTCCATCTCGGCAAGGAACGTCGCGACGTTGGATTCCTCCCATGGAAGAGCTCGCCTGCTATTCGACCCGTCGCGGCTGGGAAGGATAGAGTCTGCCTCGTCGATGAAGACGACCAGAGGCACGTCATGCAGTGCCTTGTAAGCAGCCGCGTAGGCGAAGATGTCCCGAATGATCCCTTCGGTGACACCGACATAAGGGCTCTGGATCGAAGGCCCCTTGATCGACAGCATCGTCACGTCGCCGGCTTGCTTGTTGAGCTTGGCGAGAATCGAAGCTGCAGCTTTGCCGAACATGGTCTTACCGTTGCCCGGCGCTCCGTAGAGCAAGACGCCCTTCGTCGGCTTCTTCTGGTAGTGAGCATAGAGATCCTTGTGCACCAGCGGATGTTCAATGGCTTCGACGAGGGCCGTGCGGGCTGCCTCGTTTCCGATCACATCGTCCCATGCCAGCGAATGCTGTGTCTTGAGCAAATACTGCTCAACTTTTCGGCGGAGCTCTCGTTCCTTATCCCTCGCTGCGCGCTTCGGGTCGGATGTATCCACTCCACTGAAGGTAAGCCTCCCGGCTCTGAAGAGAAGTTCCCTGGCAACCACATCCTCGATGCTCCCATCGGGGACGATCCACGAAACATCGTCACCAGAGACCTTGCTCCCTCCTCCAGAGCCGCCCTTCGGCATGCAAATCTGGCAATTGGGATCGCCGCACCCCTGCACGTGATCCTGCTTCGTTTCCTGTGGCTTCTGAATTTTTTCGAACATCGATCTGCCAATCATTTCATAGGGGGAACGCGTTGCGGGTGGGCGTCTATCTCTAGCCATCGGCCTCGGCCTTCTCCTTCACCACCTTGACCTTCGTGATGATGCCCTTGCGGGTCTCCAGAGCTGTCTTGCGGGCGTTGTCGGGTCGGTCAGCATCGACATCCATCGTGCTGCCGTCGTTGTAGTGGACGCGGAATAGGGTCATGGCGCCACCGCCTCGACGAGAACCACATCGAGCTGTTCGAGGGACGCTTCCGCAGAGATATGGGTGATCCACCTGCCTCCCCGTCCGATCCACAGGGAACGGTATTTCTCCCAATCGTCGATCAGCACGTCGCCCGGCCGACGCATGTGAAGGCTCTTGTCCTTCGATGGACACGCGATCATCGGCTGATCTGGACCGATATGCTTCCGAACCCATGCGCGCTTGTTTTCAGCGGCCTCTGCGACCGAGCTCGGCACACCAGTGAGGATGATCGGTGAGAAGGGAATGAGGCCGGCCCACAGCAGCTCGAAATCGGGCATAGGAGGCAGGTTGCTGTAGAACCCGTCTGTCCGACGAACCAACGCCCAATCGACGTTGTCATCAGACTTGCTCGGCCGAATTCCGAAGTGCTGCTCATACCCGGTGTCGAAGTCGGCCAGGACGCCGTCCATGTCGACGAATATCTGAGGAAGGTGGATCATCCTGCCCTCACTTCGTCTTCACATCGATTTTCAGCTTCTCCAGAACTTCCCCGAGGGACTTCTCGACGGCGCCCTTGAGACCCGTGGCGATGCTGGTGTTCGCATCCTTCATCGCCTGCTCCATGGCACGCGAGATCGAATATTGGAGATGCTGGTCGACCATGTACGCGATACGCGTGGTCGACTGGCGCCAGTTGTAGCTGTCTTCGGCTTTCGTCTTGCCGTTGTAGCTCACCGGCTCTGACATGTAGGCGTCGGCACGCTGGGTGAGGTATTCGATGAAGGTGAGAGTTTTGCCCACCTTCTCTCCCCACTTGTTGGTCTCCTGCAGCACCAGCCCTTCGACCATCTCGTTCACACGAGGCAACACGTGCTTGTCGGCCAAGTCGTTTACGACCTGATCGAGCCGAGCCCTCACCAATTCGTTGAGCCGGTTCGCGAACGGGCTCGTTCCGAACCATTCGTCTCCATCGGGATCGTAACCGATGCTCGTGAGCACGTTTTTCGCCAGTCGGTCGACCAGCTTTTCGGAAAGCTTCTCCTGATCGAGTCCGAGCGCTTCCAGGGTCAATTCAGTCATAGCATGTCCTCCAAATCCATCTGGCCGCCCCGATTTCTCCGGGTGCGCGCCGCGTTCGTCATGTGTTGCTTGTGGTCGTGCCGGAGATGATCCCGCTGGCAGAGGTGAGCCAGGTTCTCATCCCGGTTATCGGTCTCGTCGTGGTTGAGGTGCGCCACGGTCAGGATGACCTTCAGCACCTTGCGAGCGTTGAAGTCCGACCGCTTTATCTTGCCCATGGCGAGACCGGTCTCAGCGCAGAAGATCTCGCTGGTTTCGACCACCATGTAAGCCTCGCGACCGTTGTACGATCCGCGGGCGATCATCTTGAGGTTCGGCGCCTTGCACCTCTCGCACTTCCAGCCTGAGCGCTGGCCGATCCGCTTCCTGATCGCGCGCCACTCCGGCGACTTGGTCGAGCCGCCTGGATACTTCGACATGTTCTCCGGTTTGATCGGCATGGATCACCCGGAGCTGTCGACCGACATGTCCATGCCACAGTGCTTGCAGTGGCCTGGTCGCCAGCCATACTCGGGCCGAGCATCCGAATGCATGACCTTTTCATGCCGGCAGATTGTGAACTGGCGGACAATCGGTTTGTTGCCGCCGTAGGTCACGGCATATCCACCACCGCCGCCCATGGCGTCATAGAGGAGGAAGAACTGTGTCCATTGTGTCCGGTTCTCGGCAGGGAGCATCGCGTAGCCCCAAACCGGCTCCATCATGTGACCGCGCGCCGCAAGGTCATTGAGGAAGCGGAGCGGATCGGCATCTACGGCGTTCGGGAGCGGCTGTGGCTTGTTCCTTGATGTGCCGTCCCCGATGAAGGGATCGAAGTCGGCGCGAGTGTAGCGTTTTGTCATGACGCACCGACCTTCCTACTCTCAGCGAGCATGGCGTCCGCGAACGCAAAGCGAGCCTCTTCCCTGCTCCGCTTCCAAAAGGTCGAGCCGTCGGTGCCGAGGGTGAGTTCGCGATGATGCTCAACATCTTGGTCGGATGCGTGAGCTGCAAACCAATCGCGCAGCGCTACGCCTGGGGACGTGATCGACCCACCATCAGGCAAGCGCCATTCCGTTGGATGGACAGGCCCACCGAGAACCCCGAAAATCTTCATGGCTTCCGCGTTGCCCATCACGCGACCTCCTCTTCAGGGGCCGGGAGATCAACTCGGCTCGCAAACTTCAGCGCAACGGTCGCAAAATTTCCGTCGCCATACTTCACCCATGCGTGATCGTCAGCGACACCAATGACCTCGCCGCTATTGATGATCCCACCGACCTCCCATTCGATGGTGTCTTCGACCTTGATATCCGGTCGGACCATTCTGATCTGGTCTGCTTTGGCATAGATGTCTTGGTATCCGGCCTCCAGCCGAAGCCGAACGTCGTTTCCTTGGAAATGGCTCTCGACGATCACCTCGAGAGAAACGACATCACCCTTGCGGAACTTGGCCATGCGGCACCTCACGCTACGGCCGGAGTGTGGACGCTCGGCAACCCATGCCCGATGCTGGGATGAGCAAGCTCGGGATGGTCTCGCATCCACTGCTGGACAAACCAGAGCTGGCCGCATCCGCCGCCGATGTCGTCCTGGCCGGCAGGATCGAACACGCGAACATCGAAGCCTCGTTCGACGAGCAGCGATGCGAAATCGGCAGCGAGCTTGATCTGGTGCTCGTTTTTGGCCGGTAGGCCCTCATTGCGCTCGCAGATCACGCTGACCGTTGCATTCCAGATCGCGGGATCGAACCGCTCGCGAAGCCGGTCGGCGTCGATGACTGAAGAATTGTCATCTCCGGCACAATAGTTGAAGAACGGCTTCCGCCCCGTCTCCTTCGACCACTCCTGACCTTCGTAAGCGATGAAATTCAGTGGAAGCTTCTTCCGAAACGGAATGAGCATGTCGCGTTCGGCATCGCTGGACTTGTGTACCGAGAACTGAAGACCGACCGTTGGGATCTCGACACTGATATCTCTCACCCAATCGTAGTCGACGTCTGGACCGATCGTGCTGATCAGCAGCGCTGCGTTGGGGTATTTGGCATAGAGCGCTCGAAGAGCATCCTGCATGCCCCTTGGGTTGAGCAACGGCTCGCCCATCGACATGAACATGATCTGCAGCCGCTTCATCTTGGCCGGATCGACGCCCGTATCTGCGATGCATCGATCAACCTGGGCAACGATCTCATCGCCAGAGAAGCTTCGAACGAAGTGGTCGCCAGCGCCACAGAAGCGACAACCGACGGGACATCCGCTCATCGTCGAGCAGCAAATGACAGTCCGGGTCGCATAGTCCGGATACCGGTAGAGCACCGCCTCGGCGACGGCGTTGTCGCCGGTGAAGACGTACTTGCTGACGTTGTCTTCGGCGCTCTCGATGATCTTGACGTCGTGGAACATGGATATCTCCGGATGTGTTCGGCCAACCTCGTTCCATCGCAGGAACAAGGTTGAGGTGGTTTCGATTGGGAGGATGGCGGCGCTAGTAGCTGAGCCAGATGGCCACGCCGCCGAGGATCATCAGGAAGGCGAGGCAGAGGAAGAACAAATCCCAGCCGTCGAAATCCATCTCCGCGGTGGCGGCTTTCTCACTCCAGGGCGAGATCTCGACGTAATCCAGCGGTGCTCGGCTGGGCAGTTCCGATGACTTCCGTTGCAGTTGGTCAGGCATCTCAGTGACCTTCATCTGATGTGCCCCGACGCTACTATCCAGTTTGCATATTGTCAATCCGCTACGGATACAATTTTGCAAAAGGGTGTTTTCTGCACTCGCGAAAATTTCACTGCGCACGCCGGTCCTGTAGCTACTCTCAACTTTTTAACCCGACACCCGGTAGGGGCCTCGAGCGCTTGTCCCGCCTGCCCTTCCCTTGTCTCTCTGGCCGTCCACTTGGCATGGCTCTTGCTATCGTGCGCCCGTGCCGTTCTTGGCTCAGTTGCCGTGTCACAAAATGCAAATTTTTATCCGAAATGGATTGACACCTATTCCGGTTCGGCTATTCTGTGACTGTCAGCGATGACACACGGCCAAGGCGGAAGGCGTTTCAATTGTGAAACCCATGCAGGCCGGGAGATCACCCGATGATCACGATTGCTAAGAGCGCGCTATCTGCACACGCGGTTGCGCTTATGGGCTATTGCGCCACCCACTCAGCAGCCAGCCCTTCATGCGACAACCAGCACGCAGTCTTTATCAACTGGCTTGCTATGGCCGAGGTTATGGGCCTGCCGGATGCTGGTATGGAAAGCACCCGTGTTGTGCTGGACGCAATGGACGAACTGCATACGGCGGGCGTCCTTGCCTACTTCGATCATGGACCGGGCACGTTCGGCCATACGTCCACCATCTACAACGGTTGACGGCAATGAAGTTCGCCCTTGTCGCCTACCTGCTCATGTCAGGCCAGCCCCATTCCTATATGCTGGACACCGGCCTTACCTATGACGACTGCAATCAAGCCGTGGCCGCGCGTGCCCTGCCCCGCGACCTTCCCAATGATCTACGCCGCAACCTGGCTCATGCCCCGGTTGTGTGTGAGCTGGAGCGCTGACCATGGCCAAGCTGATAGCAGGCGACCGCATAGCCCTCGCCGCATCCTTCCTGCGCAACACCGGACAGTTCACCGGTTCGGCTCCCCAGCGCCGTGGCACCTATCTTGGCCCGTATGAGGGAATGCCAAAGACGCATGGCCGCGTTCGTTGGGATGATCAAGAGGAACGCATAGCGGCTGGCACGGGCCAGTTCGGCGAAGCGGACTATTGCGAGCATGTCAGGAAGGAGGGGGAGCTCGTCGCGCTTTCCAATATCGCCAAGGTCGGTTCCGCGCGGTTCGCACACAACGACCTGCCCTAGCCTCTTTTTCAGCGCCGCCAGCGCGGCGTTGCGATGGTCGCTAGATCAACCCGCCAATTGTGGCACGTCCTAGAAAGGATATCGAAATGCGCAAGACCGAACGTATTCAGTTCACCGACCGGCCCGCTGGCCGTATCCGCCGCGACGACCGCCGCGCCCGCATCGCTGCAAAGCGTATGTTCCTGGAACTGTGAGGGCACGATGGGCGCTACACAAAGCACAGCAGAACCATTGTTGGTCATTCGCGCCAACGACTTCACCAGCCGTATCGATGACGGCTATGTAATGCAAAACGGCCGTCGTGTCGGTTCGTTGATGACCGAACGGGAACTGGCGGAATACATCATCGCCAACCCCAAAACGCGCATCGACTTCCTGCGCACCTAAAAGCCCGAAACCCTTGCAGCCGTTGCCGTGCCAGGTGCGCGCCGGCTTGCCTATGGAGATATCGAAATGACCTACACCGTGGAGATTAAGGACACTGGCGATCATCGATACTGCGCTCGTGCCGTGATTTGGTCAGGCGACATCTTCGTCGCCGAAGTAGGCTGGACACAAGGTTACGGCGATCCGGACGAAGCCAAGCGGAAGGCCGAAGCAATCGCCCGCGCCCATCTGTTCGCCGGCGCGTCCGACATGCTGGCTACGCTGAAAGCAGTTGAGGAATTGCTGGCCGACTGGCCGACCATGCGGGCTCTCTCCGCTCGTGGGTCAGAGAAGGCAACGGCGAACAAAATCAAGGCACGCGAACTTGTCGCGGCAGCCATCGCCAAGGCGGAGGGCTGACCATGCAAACGCTGAATGATTTGGAACGCGTTGTACGTGCGGCGGGCTGGGTTCACGGCGCATTCGGCAAGTGGTGGAACCCGACGAAAGATAGCGGCGCACGCTACCCAATCGAGAACCCGCGCGCGCTTCGCCACATTTGCGAGGATCACGGGATCAATCCGAAGGCGGAGGGCTGACCCATGGGCAAAATGCGAAATCTCTTCCACAAGGACGGTCGCCCGGTCGAAATGGGTGACGAGGTGACAAACTCACGGGGCTTGAAATACATCGTGTATAGCTGGCCGGACAACGGCCGCAATCAAGTCTCCGTCCGCCTGCCCGAAGAGGAAGACGGGACGACGAGCGCCGATTTCTGCGCCGAGGTATTCGGGCTCAAATGGCGGGACGTCTTCCGCGCCCTAACCGAATTCGAGCACCAATCGCTTGAAGCATTCGCCGAGGCTCACCGCTACCAGCGCAACCGCTCACGCGGCTGCCGGACGTGGAGAGCTCAGCTCTCCGATATCTACTGGTACAACGCCAGAATATGGCGCGGGCCGGTGGAAGGCATGGGGAGCGCGCTGCATGGCATCCGCAACGACCTCGGCCCAACCTGGCTTTATCACCACTACAAGCCGCGCGCGAAAGCCGCGCGCACCATCGCCGAGCACGTGCCAGGACCATACGAGGCAATGCTTGCGGAAATGCCGCTTGTCGATGCGCTGTGGTGGTTCATCGACAACGCCACCGACGATCTGGAGGGGCGAACCGACTTGTTCTTTGCCCTTCGTGAGCGAGTGCGCGGGCGCTCTCCCGAGCCTTGGGAATGCCGAGGAACTGCAATTTACACCGAAGGAGACGGCCGGCCGGGTGGTGCGCAACTGGTGATGGAACTGCACGGCCAGTGCGAGCCTTTCACTGTTGAAGCGCTGGTGAAGGCACACAACCGCGATGCCGGCTTTGCGCCAGTAGAAAGAAAGACCGACGGGCCGCGATCGGCCTGAGCATCCGCTAACCCACAAACTGAAACCGTTCCCGCCTGTTTGAGCGCGTCACGCGCCACGGCGGAGCTATGCCCGAAAGGATCAATCCTATGACCGCAATTGCATCTTTCCACGAGGACTGTTTAACCGTGTCCGCCGGCGGCTTTGGGCTCACGCTGACCACGAAGCAAATCGAGAACAATTGGGACGCTCTGTCCCACTTTCCTGACAGGCGAGCACGCCACGAACTGTCAGACCTGGCAGCGCGCCTCAACGGCTTTGCCGAGCACGTCGGCCTAATGGTTGGCATGGGCGGCACTCTCGACGTTTCGGCGGAACTGGAGCGTTTCACATCCCGTCACGTCTCGATGACACGCCGGGCATGGGCGATGGATTCCCGCTGCATGTCGTGGTTCATCGTCGGGCCGGCGCGGTTCCCGACAGATCGCAACCGCAAGCGAATGGATTGGGCCGACAACGCCTACAAGGCGTTGAGCGAGCACGTTGGGGCGGCTCGCAAGGCGGTGGAACGCACAGCATTTCCGCACGGCATGCCCGGTGATGCGATCCGCGCCAACAACCCGGATGCTCCAGAGCTGTTGCGAGCCGAAATCGAGGCTCACAAGAGCGCCCACTCTGTCATGAAGGTGGTCAACGCCGCGATACGCTCGAAGTTGAAGGAAGGCGAAGAGGCCATGGTGCAAGCCGTGGTTGACGCCACCGGCTGGCGTGAGGAGCGCGCAAGGCCGGTTGTAGCTCCGGCCCATAAATGGATGGGGCGCGGCTATGGCTCTTATGCCCTTTCGGGCAAGCTGGCAGAGATCAAACGGCTTGAGGCTCGGCTGGCCAACATAGAGCGTAACCGCGCCCGGGGGCGCGTCTCGCGAACCCACAACACCACAGCCGGAGCGGTCGAGGTTGTCGAGAACGGCGAGGCCGCTCGCGTTCAAATCCTGTTCTCCGGGAAGCCCGATGCCACAACGCGCGATCTCCTGAAGCGGAACGGCTTCCGTTGGGCTCCATCCGAGGGCGCGTGGCAACGGAACCTGAACAATGGCGGGCGCTGGGCCGCCCAAGAGGTCATCAAGGCGCTGCAAGTCGACGACGAGCCAGCGCCAGTCAACGAGGCCGAGGCCCAGCAGGAAGCACCGACCACGTATCGCACGATGGGCCGAACCTTCGACGTGACTGCGTCTTTCAGCTCAGACGAGGAGGCTAACACCTATCTGGCGAGCCACCCAGGCGAAGGGGTTATCGCAACCGAAAACGGCAGGGTTCTGATTGCAGCCTGTGGCGACACTGGCCGGGCGGAGGGCTGAGCCGATGCGCTCCGGAACCTCGCACTTTGTCAGCCGCCAAGCCGCCGAACGCTACTACCGCGACTATGGCTATTCCGATGTAGCCGAAGCCGTCGCGCGCAAGATTGCCGACGGGGAAATCCATATAGGCAAGCCGGCGCTGCTGGTCGGCCAAACCCTCTCTGTCATCCCCGGCGAGGGTCGCTACCAGATCGATGACGAGGGACAGGAGCCGCGCCCATGACCAAGCGCTACTCCGAAACCCTCCGCATGGAGGCGGCGCTGTGCATCTGGGAAGCGATGACCTCGACCCGGTGGAACAGCCCCAAGAAGGGCAATGAGCCTGTGCCGGCTTGGCGAACTGACCTTGAAACGATGTGGGATCGATACGGCACGCCAACGATGCGCTATGAGGCAATCAGCCTTGCCGACAAGGCGCTGGAAACCTTCGACCTCATAGGCGGCAACGAGGGAGCCGAAGCGCTCGACCTTGTTCCCTACGATTGGGAATTCATCCCCGCGTTCGTTGCTCGAGTCGACTGGAAGAACGGCGGCTTGGCCGATCCTGCCGACATCGCCCGACGGCTCAAGGAGGAACAGAAATGTTCCAAGACCTCCTAGCCGACCTCCTCCAGCTCGTCGTGATCCTCGCCGCGATTTTCGCCGTGGCCGTGTTCATCACGCCGCCCCTTCCGCTGCCAGTTTGAAAGGATCACAACGATGCACATCCATATTTTGACCGCTGAACACTTCCATGTGCCCGGCCTCATAACCGAGGCGCATGCGGATTCCTCGACGGCCACTTTGAAAGCCGTTGAGTTGGTCAACATCATGTTGAAGGATTCGAGGCGGAAGCCGACCGCAACGGCCAAGAACTGGCGGGCAAAAGTCGAGTGGCTGCAGGACTTTCACGGCGCGGCGCATTGCTACGTCGAGATTGCAGAGCACGAGCTCGTCGGCCTCGACATCAACAGCGTAAACGACACTGTCGACTCGCTGGTGAGGGCAGAAAGCTTCGCCGCCGGCTTCGAAGACGACGAGACACAGGAGGGCATTCCCGACCTGCTGGCCGGTCTCCGCAAAGCCATACAGCGTGAGCGCGCGCGGCCCGACCTCTTGGCCGAGGTGAAGGAATTCCGCCGAACGGTCGAATACTACCGGCGACGCGAGGCATCATCCGGAGATGACGAGGGCGAACGCCTGAAGTCAATCAAGCTGGTGATGCTGGACGACCTCATTGCCCGGGCGGAGGGCCGCTGAGATGACAAACGACGAGATTGCCAAGCTCTTGCTTGGCCCGTGGGTCGCCCACACCGGCGTTGATTATACCGTCGTCATGCTTCCCGAGGAGCTGACCGAAAACGCTTCAATCTGGGTCCATGGCGAACACGCGCCCGAGTTGGCCAAGCGGATCGCGGTGTTGCCAGAGCTCCTTACAGCTCTGGACGAGATCATTGAAGGTTGCTCGACCGATGGGCGATGGCTGGATGCGGCCGGCAATGAATGCGACGAGACCGACGAAGGCGCAACTTGGACGCAATACACCGGTGAAGAACAGGATCAATGGATTCTGAGCGTCGCCGATATCGCCCGTCGCGCGAAGGCTAAGGTCGAGGCCTGACCCATGCGCATCATCTCCAAAGAACGCGCCTACGCGTTGGCCTCGCAATGGGGATCGTTCATCCACGACTCGGACCCGGGCGCGTGCCTGTACGCGCTCTATCCAGACGACGGTAGGCCGTTGAGCGACGAACACCGGGTTCAGTGCCTCCAGCACCTTCGGCGGCAGCAGACCAAGACAAGCCGCGATCGCGAATACCGGGAGCTGATGCAGCTCATCCGCTTCATGGCGAACACGCCGCTCCGCCGCAAAGATCAGGAGGCAGCCAATGCGTAATCCCGAATTCATCCTGTCTGACGCCGACCGCGAACGCATGGAACGCACAGCGACACAGGAAGCATACTGGCGCGACAAGGCCTTTGCGGAGGCTGAGCGGTTCTATGCCCTCGCGGTTAAGGGGGCCAGGGAACGTTTCGAGGCGGACTTGGCCGCCGCTGAGAGGCTCCGGTTGAAGCGTCGTGAAGCAGCGTTTCTGAGAATGGAGCGGATGCAGGACGGCGTTTGGAATTCCATCCAGTCGAAGAACGCGAGAGCCCGGATCGCCCATTTCGGCCTCGCCCTACCGTGGGCTCATCCGTCGAACGACATGCTGCGCGCTGCTCAAGATCACCTGCGAGCACAGAAGCTGCTCGCCCCCGCAACCAATTGACCGGCGCCGCGCGCCAGAAAGGATTTCACATGGCTAAAGCCCGTTCGCACCTTATCACTATCCGCGCCAGCTTCGACACCCCGCTGAGCGCCAAGGAAGCCCGCTATGCTGTCTGGAATACGATCCAAGGCCTGAGCATGTACGGCAACGGTAAGCTCACCCAAGCAGAAGAGAAGGCATGGGGGCGGGGCTTCGAACCCTATGGCAAGGGCAAGATCACGGTGAGGCGCTGACCATGCAGTCATCGGAGCAGATCAAGGTCTTGCTGGACCGGCACTATGCCGGCGCCACGTCAAACAAGATGCCTTTCATCTTCAATGGCGTCGATGGCCCGCGTTTCCTGGGCTACGTCCACAACTACGAAGATGCCGGAATGCTGATGCTCGGACAGAGGCTGTCCGCCGTTAAACTGTCAATCGCGACGATCACTGGGGATGAACGTCGCTTCATCGTGGCGCACTAATGCCATGGGCTACAGGAACCCCGAGAAGGAGAACATGATGAGCTTCGCACAATACGCCACGGGCTTCGTCGGTGGCCTTGCCGATAGCCTTTGCTCCATCGCCACGCGCGACAGGATCATGAAGCTGGTGCGGTACACCGCCAGCGGCTTCGACCTGGCCGCCGACATTTGCTCCAGAGCCCGCAGGATTCGAGCGTGGTTCCACCGCTGACCTCGACCACGATTCAATCTATGCTGATGATCAGCGAAAGGAGAAAGCCACCGTGAGACGTATCGAGTACACCCGGATGACGCCATCCGATCTGTCGGATGACCTGAAGGAACTCGACATCTCGTTGGCTGAATTCTGCACCATCACGGGGCACCGCTACGAGCGGGTTTTGAAGTGGCTGAAGGAGAAGGATGGAGAGGATATCCCGCCGCACATTCCCGTCCTTATGGCGCTGCTCAAGCTCCCCGGTGCCCTTGCAGTGGCGCGAGAACAGGCAGCATTCTACATCGCAAAGGAGGACGCGCAGTGACCGACAAGCTTCTGCCAAACAAGTGGGTGGTTTTGGAGCGCTTCCATATTGTTCGATCGCTTGTTGATAGCTTTGCCGCGAATCCCTACTCGGATGTAGAGCGAGCGCTCTGGCAAAAGCTGCATGGTGATGTTTCGCGGGCTATCGCCTCGTTGACAGACGAGGTCAAGCGTCAAGAGGGTCGAGCATGAGTGGCTGGAAAGGTAACTCGCTTGGCCTGCAGCGTTGGCAGGTCCAACACATCACCGCCATCGTGAACACGATGAAACACCGGATCGAAGAGCGCATGTTGGCCGGCGACACCTTTGATGAAGCCAAAGCCAAGGTGCTGAAGGCTTCGGCGCATCACTGGAAGGGAGTGGCCAAGAACGTGGCCGAGGGCACGAAGGCAGTTGCTTACAGCCTCACCTATCAGGATCTCCGGCGCGAGATCCACGATAGGGACAAGACGCTTCAGCTCATGATGCACGAGATCAGCCGCGGCCGGAAAGCCGGCAGGATCGAAACCCTCTTCTTCAAGATGACCGGGCTGACCTTCTGATCACCCGTCCAGAATGGACGGCAGGCCTCAGTTTCGACTGATAGAACCACTCGCCAGCCGTCGGCCACCGCTCGCACAGCTCGGCCTTGCTGATCTCCTCTTTACCCCGCACCGAGGCGCCCAGCGACCAAGCCGCAAAGTCTAGCGCCATTCGGATTTCCTGTAGGATTCGCTTTGTGGCCCTCCGATCGGGGCCGAGTTCGCCAGCCTTGTTCTTCGTCATCACCTCCCAGACGAAGACTTCGCGCCGGATCACGTCCTCAAGGATCGCCATGCATCTCGGGGGCAAGTCCTTGCGCATCTGGTGAACCTTGGCCTGACAGTCTAGTGCGAAATCAGATGCCACCTTGCCAGCGAATGTGCCGCCCGGAACGCCGGCCAGATCAGCGGACTGCATCGAGGAGACCATCTCGCCATCGAACAGGTCTCGCACCATGCGAGCAACGCGACGGCGAGTATTGCCCTCGCGTGCGGCATGATCTCGCTTCTCGTCGGTGTACGGCAGCACGATGATGGAATCGAGCAGGTCGGATTTCCGTTCGAACAGCTCAACCGTACCGGCGTGGTGATCCCAGTAGGATGCCTTGGCTGCCTCGCCGTATTTCTCCCGGTGCTCGACTCGACCATCTCGACCAGGCTCACCGGTGTGGGGTTGATACTCCGGCTTGTCGAGCTCCCAATCCTTCCAGCCGAACACCCGGGCACAGTTGGCATAGAATTCGGCCCGGCGTTTCATCGTGTCCCGCTCGAACCCGTAGTAGGCGATCAGCGGCAACACGATCGGAGGCGGTTCGCTGCTGAACACATAGCGGCAGTTCTCATAAAACCGCTCGCGCTTAGCATCGAAATCCGGATCACCGAGACGATAGACGTCCTTGGTTGCCCGGCGGGGATGGCTGAGAGCTCGGAGGATTTCGTCGAAGTTCACGGCATCACCTTGAACACGTTATCCGGCAGGATTCCGCCGTCGAGGCGGTGCGATTTGAGTTGATCAAGGAAGCGCTGGCGGACCGCGACCGGCATCTTGTCCCTGCCCCGAAATGGCGTCTGGCTGAGCTGCCCACCAACGGCGGCGCGAGACATGGGGCGAATGCCATAGCCCGACACTCCGTCGGCAATGGTCTGCTCCGACATGCCATGCAACCACAGCACCGAGACGATAAACCGTTGCTTGTCGCTATATTTCCTGGGTCGTCCGCGCATCACGACTCCTCCTTGGGCGCAGGAGCCGGGTAGATCGCCTGGAGCCGGCCGAACATCGGAGACCCGTCGGCAGAGAGACAGTCGACGGGGACGGGCACCGCCTTGGTGTACCGGTCCTCTTCGCCCCTCGGAATTCGTGGCTCATCGCCATAGATCACAACGGGGCAGAACCGCTGCGCGAAATCGCGCTCATATCGGAACCACGCGCTCATGCCCGTGCCCTCCTCTTCATCTCGACTGGAATAACCTTGCCGTTCTGGAAGATGATCTTCGGTCGATGGGTGTCTTGCCCGAACACCTTGTGCCTCTCGGCGACGAGGCTGGCGTCCCGTTGCTTCTTCCATTCCTCGCGGCCCATGGGGTCCGCCGGCTCTTCAACCAGCTTCTCCTTGCGCTTGGGACACAGGATTCGCCTCGCCTCCTGAACAGCTTCGGTCGCGGAGGGAAAGATGCGCCGGCCCTTCCCTTTGGTGGCGAGAAAGTACCAAGGTTCCTCTTCAGACCACCGGTACATGATGCAGTAATAGGTGCCGAAATTGATGGTGCTCAGGAGTGGTTCGCCGTTACGCATGGGCTAGTCCTCCGAAGTCGAAGCCTTCGAATGCAGGCGGAATGTTGCCACCACCTTTGATGAGTTCGGTCTGAACGCTGCCGAGGTCTTGAAACCGCGTGCGCCGACCGTCCCAATGCAGGATCACCCGCTCTCGCATCGGTCCCTTGCGGTCCTTGAGCTTGTAGAGCTCGATCCGGTTCTTGCTCATCAGGATGTCCTCGTCCCATTTCTGCTTGACCGCGCCTTTGGCCGCTGTCGGCGGGTTCTTCTCCAGCCATTGGTGACGATTGAAGGTGCAGAGCATCAGGTCGGCGTGCTGCTCCATACCGCCGCCGCTGAAATCCTCCATCGTAGGAGATGGGTCGCCGTCCTTCTGTCGGCCCGCCTTTGTGAGGTGGCACAGGCAGATGATTGGCACACCGAGTGCTTTCCCGAGCTCCATCAACTGCTCGGCGTTTTCGAAGTCCTTCTCGTGCTTCTGGATCCGGTACTTGCCGGGCCGTTTGATCAAGCCGAGATGATCGATGATGAGCAGCTTCATCTTGTTCTTGCGCTTCATCGACCTGGCACGCGCTTCGATCTGGGCAATCGACATGCGGTGGCTGGCGATCATCGACAGCTTGTGATTGCCGAGCTGCTGGATGGAGTTCGATATCTTCTCGAGCTGGTCGTCGTTCACACCCCCCATCATCTGGCGCACCGAGATGCCCGTCTGTCCCGCGATTACGCGAAGAAGGAGCATCCTGTTCTCCATCTCCAGCTCGATGAAGCCAACATGCTCCTTCTGGCTGACATGCATCGCGATCTGCATCGCAAGGGATGTCTTGCCGCCGCCGGGTTCCCCACCGAGGAGAACGAAATCGCCTGGGAACAGGCCTCCAATGATCTCGTCGACGGTGATCAAGCTCGTGCCAATGCCTATGCCCTGGCTCGTCACGGCGTCCTGCAGAAGGCTTTTCACGTCGGCACCGACTTGAGGGATGCTGCGCTCGACCACTCGGTCGGTGGATCGGACGAGATCCGATGCATCGGTCAGGGCGGCATCTAGGATCGCCAGAGGGTCAGAGGTGGGATTATCCGCCTCTTTCGCCATCCGCTCGGCCAGCGCCTTGATCTGGCGCTTCGAGAATGACCGCGCGATATCATCGGCGTACTCCTCGAGCGGGATCGCTCCGTCGGCGCTGGCCTGCTTGGCGAGATGGATCAGGGCCGAGAGGTACGGCGTCGGCTCGGAACCATCCGTGAAGGCCCCTACTCTGTTTGCCACTGCCGTTGTCCGGATAGAGCGATCCTCCTTGGCGAGGTCGGACATGGCGCGGTAGATCGCTTGATGATCCTTCGTGCTGAAGCACGCCGGCTCGAGGATGTCGGAGACCTCCCAGAAGTTGGCTTCGGCGAGCAGGATCGCGCCAAGCACTTCCTTCTCGGCCTGGACGTTAGAGATATTGGACTGACCGTTGCCGCTCATTTTCTTCTCGCAGTGAATTCCAGACATCCAACCAGTCGGACCCTTCTGGTGGTTCGTGATTGATGACCTCGATGCCGAGCCGAGCCATGTTGGTCTTCAGCTTCTTGGCAGCTTCTCGACCAGGCGGCCCCATGACGGAGCCCGTCGGTGTGAAGCGGTGGCGATCGCCATCCGACCAATTGTGGATGCGCTTGACGCCGGGTGGAGGGATGAACCCGATCATTCCGGACGTGGACAGCAGCGGCCAGACGGGACGCTTCCAACCATTGAGATTGCCAACACCGAAGCCCGTCTCGACACCCTCGCAGGTGTCGATCTCTTCAGCTGCTGGGCCGAGGCGAACAGCCCCTCCAGCTGCCGGACCAAACCCGAGTTTGGCCGACTCTCCGGGTCTGACCCTCGCCTTGCCGCCGGCCGGATCGAGGAAGATTTGCCAGATAGCCATGAGCTTGCGGTTCGAGGCTTGAACACCGCAGATCAGAGCTGGGAAATACCGGCAGTTGAAATCGAAGGGGCTATCGAGCGTGTATCGAACGCGGGGATGAAACCGGAGGCTCGCTGGCCATTCCATCCTAGGCAGCCCGCGGCTGAGCAGATATGCCTCGGCCAGCGTTCCAGCGATCGGCTTGCCCTGTGACCAGATATCCTTGACCGTGTCCGCCTTGCGCTCGGCGTCCCGTTCGGCTTGCCGATCCTGATCGGCCTTGCGCTGTTCCCGTAGCTGCTGGCGCCGTTCGCGCTCGGCCCGCTCTTGGGGTGTTTCTTCTCGCTGGGTTGGGAGACTTACGCCGGCAAGGTCCGCAACCAGCTCCACAGCGCGAGGGAAACTGACCCCGTCCAAATCCATAAAGAACCGGAAGTGATCACCGGAAGCGCCGCAACCGAAGCAGTGATAGCGGCCCTTCTTATCTTCGCAATGGAACGACGGGCTACTTTCCCCGTGCATCGGGCAGCATGCCCACCAGTCCCCGCGCGCCCGCTTGGTCTTCTTGTTGTCCCACGTCACCCGCGACCCGATGACATCGGAGATCGTGATCCGGTCGCGAAGGTCGTTGAGAAAGTCGTCGGTAAAGCGCATCAGAGCAACGCCTCTTGCTTGAAGGCGTAGCCACGCTCGAAAGCGAATCCTGGCTCGAAGAGCATGCGCATGTAGACGAGCATGCAGAGAGATTCGGCCTCTTCATCGTTGGATGGGCTCCATCCCTGAGCGTGGCAGTAGTCGATCGCCTTCTGCTTCAGCCACTTCCGCTTGTCCGCCCCCTTCTGGATGTGGTCGGGTGCTCGAGTCTTTCCGTGGGTCTTCGATCTCCAGGCCGAGATGGCGATCATCTCCGGCGGTCGACGATCCATCCGGAAGCAAAGCGTCTTGGCGTGAGTTGGCCAGCCGGCCGAGAACTCGACCTGTTGAGCGTCGATGTTAGTCCGGCCCTTGGCGTCCTCGTGGCCGACGATCGTCATCAGCTCTAGGCCGATCTGGACATCGGGCAGGATGTCCATCTTGCTCTTCAGATTGGCCAGGAAAGCCGAGTATGCAGCGCCCGGCAATTCTTGGGCGAATTTCCAAGTGCCGTATCGAAGCTCTTCGCCACCGGCGAGACAGTGCGCCCACCCCATCTTTCGACCGGGATCCATAGTGAGATAGGACATCGGTGCTGGCATGTCGGTCATTGTGCCGCCCCATCAGTTTCGCATCAGGAAGAAATGGTCGCCGCCATGGTCCGCGACACGCCAGCCGAGACGCCGGAGTTCGTCGTTCACCCGCTCGACGTACCAGTAGAATGCGGCGTAGGCCGATCTCGGCCCCTCTCGTTCGACCGAGATGCCAGCACCCTCCATGAGAACTTTTCGGGTGACCGGCCTTGGATTGGAGGCGCAAATCCGTCTCAAGATCAGTGCGGCATGGTCGCTGCCAGTGATGCCGGCGAGGATCTGCTCGGGAGTTATCGCGGCTCTCATGCGGCGATCCTCCCGTGAACTTCGGGATCCGCCTCGACGCACTTGCGGGAGCGAAGCATTGCGCAAATGCCACGTGTTAACTCCTTGCCAGTGCAGTGCCAGCGCAGCGACCTGACCATGTCGGTCATGTTGGTCCTGGCAGTCGCCGAAACCCTGAGCGCGTTGCACAGCGCATGCAGCTCGTCTCGCCACAGCATGTCGATGGCCGCCGCCGGCAAAGGTGTTTCCGGTTTTGCTTGCGGGAACTGCCATTTTGCGAGGCTGTCGTGCTGCCAGGCTGGTTCCAGGCATCTCCGGACTTCCGGATAGACCCATGCCTCGACGGCGTAATCCCACTTGTCCGGCAACGTACGCAGGTAGAACCGACCCTCGCGCCCATAGTGCCGGGCGTCTACGTGCGTCACTTGTTCGACCAGGAATTTTTCGTGGATGGCAGCAATGACGTGGTGCGCTACGCCTCTCATCGCCGCGATCTGAGCTGGCAGGCGATCGAGTTTATCCTTCGCGCTCTTGATCTCGACGGCTACGATCTCAGCAGTGTCCACCGCGATCAGGTCAATGCGGTTCGGCCCGTAGGTGCTGACATTGATCTCGTGGATGATCCTGGCGTTGGGTCGATACTTCCGGATGCGATCGACCACCGCACTCCTGATCTCGGTCTCGGCGGGGCTTCGATAGGCAGGCATTTACGCGGCCTCCCCTGCTTCATTGCCCCAAGCAGTCCAGCCCTTTCGAGCCGGGCCTCGCCGGTTGAGTTCGATCTTCGGGATGTTGGGGTAGTAGGCTTCGATCAGGTCAAGCGACTTCTCAGGCTTGGCCGAGTGCTCGCCGACAGGTGCTTCGATAACGCTTTCCCATTGCTCGCCCATCGCGGGGGCTGGGATGTCGCCCTTCGTCCCTACCAGCAGCAGCTCGTGACGGTTGCGGTTCCAGTAGCCGGTTCCGATCTTGTCCTTCACCCAGACGAACTGGCTCTTGTAGGTGAAGCCCCATTCCTTCATCACCTCAAGGGCATCGAGCAGACCGGGAGCCGTGGCCCAGAGGAACAGCACGCAATCTTTGGCCGCGATGCTCGGCACGTCTCGCTTGCCGATTTCCTCCGTCGGAGACGTCGGGTAGTGGTTGGCCGCGGCCCGATCCATCCCGGTCTCGACCGAGTAGGTTTCGAACTCCCATTCCGGATCGGCGAGGATCACACCGAATTTCTGATCCGGCAGCGCCATGATCTTCTCGGCCAGGATGACCTCGCGCTCGACCCGCTTGGCCTTCTTCTGCTCCTGCTTCTCGGCGCGGATTTCCTTGATGATTGGCGCCAGCTCCCGCTTCAACGCGGCCCGGGTCGGCTCGTCACCATCCTTGAGCATCTTGCTCAGGGCGTCGGTCATTGCGGTGGGGCTGCTCGCCTGCAGATCACGGGTCTCTCGGAACTCCATGACCTCGCGACGGCTAAGGCCGGCCTGTTCCGCCGTCGGCACCTTCTTGTCTTCCGGCAGGAGATCGGTGCGTTGGCCCTTCTTGCCGACCTCGCCGCGCGCCTGAGCAGCATCATACTCGTCGGCCAACCGGGTCTTGGCCTCGGCTTCGATCATGAGTGCGCTGGCTTGAGCCCGGTGCGCCTCCGCTACGACCTTGTCGTGGGCCCCGCGGGCCGTCTCCAACCTGGCAGCCGCCTGTGCCGCCGTATACGTGGCCGAAGCGATAGCCTTGGCTTCGAGCACTTCGGCTGCCGACACCGCTGACTGCAACTTCTTGGCAGCCTCGCGGATCATGCCGGGGAGTTTCGCCACTGGCCCCGTTGTGACTTCGGCCCTGGCGCTGGATTGAAAGATCGCGACTTGCTTCTGCAGCTTTGTCGGCTTGTTTTTGAAATTGATCGCCATCAGTGGCCACCCATCGCGTAGGCCACAAAGGCGAGGTAGACGGCGCCGATCAGCAGCCCTGCGGCCATGGCGTATCGAATTTGGATATGACGGTGCATGTCCGGCTCTCGCTGGCGAGAAAGAGGGCGGCATTCGCGCCGCCAATTTGTGGGAGGATGGCCACTTGGCCTCCCGCGAAATCAGTCGCGGTCGCTGAGCCGGACGCTGTTATGCGTCTTCGGTTTCCTTCTCGTCGGCGTCTTCGTCGACCTCTTCGTCATCGGGATCGTCGACTTCATCGCCGCTCTTGATCAGATCGTCGGTGCTGTCCTTCGGCTCGAGGTCGAGTACGAGCTTCCGCTCCTCGATCCCGCCATGGAAACCTTGCATCCAGGCTTGACCTGCAGCAGTGCTCAGATCGTGCGGACACTCGCTTGTTCCACCTCCGAGGATGCCAGTGAGCCTGCCGTGTTGCTTGGCTCGCTCGACCAATGGAGCGCGGGGATCTTCGACGCGGAACAGCTCGAGCTGCTTCTTGTCCAGCGGCACCCCGAGGATGAAGAGATATTCCAAGGTGGCCGACAGCTTGGAGACGACGGTCTCGATCTTGCCGGACTTCTTGATCTTCAACGCTTCCTTGGCGGCGGCGAGATGGATGCCCTTGGCTTCGGCATGCTTGATCACCGACTGGTGGTTGTTCTTTGCCACCTGCAGCGCCTCGTTGGCGTCCTTGATCTTGGCGAGGTTCACCGCCTTGACCGCATCTTCCGCCACATTGGTCTTTGGCGGCGCGGTACCCTCCGCCTCCTTCTCCTTCCGCGGGTCGCGTGGGGTGTAAGGATCGAACCCCTTACCGGTACTTGCTTTTGGCTTCTTCGCCATGGATGGCCTCCTTCCGGCCTTACTGCGTGATTTCCGGGGCGATCCATTCGGCAACATCGGCCGCCCAATTTCGGAGCAATTCTGCGAGCTCAATCCGCCTTTGGACGGTCAACCAACGCAGCAATACGGGCGGTTTCTTCTCGGTAGGCCGCATGGTTCGCCCTTGCCTTTTTGATGACAGCGGCCATCTCGGCGACTTCTCGCCGGTCGATGCGCTTTGCCTGTTTGTGGAAGATCGTTTCGACCCTACGACGGGTCCAATTGACGTTCAGCTTCAAGAGCGCGTCGTGCGCTCGATCGAGCATGTTCGATTTGTACTCGTCGATACCGCGCCGGCCGATCACCAGCATGAGCAGATCGAACGCAACCTCTTGATCACTTTTCGCAAGATCGTGCGTGATCCTTGCAACCTCGTGATCGACGAGGTCGCTATAAGTCACAGCGTCGAGAGCGAACGCAGCACCCATCAGGCGGCGGTCTCCTCGACGGGGAATTCGGCCTTCTCTTCCAGGAAGGCGACGGCTTCTTCGGTGGAAACGATCTCGATCTTCGCTTCTTTGGCGAGAAGCACGATCAAGATGATCTCAGGCCCTTTCTGGGGCTCAAGATTGGTCTCCTTTCGGGACAAGGCGGCTTGTGAAGAGCCAATGCGCTTGGCGAGCGCAGCCTGTGACCGGAAGCCGAGACGGTTACGGATGTAAACGATCTGAGGCCCTGTGAGAGTGGTGTTCGGGTCCATGTAGGTAGCACCTGTATCCGTTCTGTATAATCATATGCAGAAGGGATTATTAGATGTCAACCCACATCGGATACGGAAATTTGCGATTGTCCGCCGCTATGAACACAGCGGATAAACCGGAACGCCTGAAGAAGGCTCGTATCAACGCCGGCTATAAGACGCCGGGAGACGCAGCGGATGCACTCGGCGTGCCTCGCCCGTCCTATTACCACCACGAAAATGGCACCCGCGATTTCAGCAACGATGATGCTGTTCGATATGCCAGAAAATATAAGGTTCGGCCGGAATGGCTGATCCTTGGCATCGACGCTGATGACGCTCAAAAGTCATCTCGAGTCATTCGTGAGGTCGACGCCCGCGCCGGTGCCGGCGGCGGCGGCCTGGGCGAGATGATCACCCATACCCAGAACGGATATTCGGTGGACGCCGATGCGGTCCGGGACGTCTGGAGCGTTCCAGACTCATTCTTGCGCGGCGTGCTTCACACCGAACCGTCTGCGGCTTGGATAATCGAAGTGTCTGGCGACTCGGGATACGACCCGACAAATCCACATGCACCAGGTTCGTTGTTTTCTGGGGATCGCGTAATCTGCGATACTCGGGACCGGCGGCCGTCACCTCCCGGCCCGTTTCTGGTGTTTGACGGCACCGGCTTGGTGGTTAAGCTCGTTGAAATCGTTCCGAAGTCTGACCCGGTCCGCATCCGATTGAGCAGCCGCAACCCGTCTTACTCACCATATGAGGCAACGGTAGAGGAAGCTTTCATCATCGGCCGGGTTAAAGGCCGGTTCTCGGTGATGTGATGGCTGTCTTCCTGCTTCTTCTCATCGTGGCCATCCTGCTCTTCGGATCGTCGATCGTCATCGGAGCGATCGGCAGGATCCTCGGCACTGTCATTGCCGTAGGCTCAGCCGTATGGGCCATCACGGCAATGAACCTTTCTACCGAAGGGGTGGCTCTGATGGTGCTCGCCTTGGTAGCTTTGATCGGCCTCGCGAACTACGTCCTGCAGCAGATGCAGAAGTCTTCGGAGACCCCTGCACGACCGTCTCCACCAGCGGCTTCATCATCAGTGGCATATCGCAAGCACGGCGCCGAGATCGAGGCTAACCGAAAATTCCGCGACCGGTATCTATCCGATAACTGATTATATCATCGACCTGAGCAGCCGCTTGAATTGCGGAGCCTGCAACTCATCACCCTCTTCCATCAATTCAACCAGGTAGACGGCCCGCTCGCGGCGAGCTTCCGGAGAATACGGTTTGAAATCCAGTATCTTGTTCAAAGCGCCGTCGATCTCCGCCATCTCGCCAGCGTGCTGAAGCTGCTGAATCAGCATACGGTGAGCTTCGATCAAACCCTGTAACTTGGCCCAATCGGCCAATCCTCCCTGCATTTCCAACGCACTTCCCCTGCCGCTTGCACGTCCGATGACGCGCCCCTGAAGGACGCCAGCGCCGAACAGTTCCTGACCTTGTGATTGCCTACTCGCTGGCCTGAACGGCGCTCCCCAAGAAGCGCCGCCTCGTATTTCAGTGCCAGCTAACGAATTGCTACCGAGCGTTAGACTTGGTGTATAGTCCATTTTGGTCAACGTCCGCGCTGCATTGCGAACGACGGTTTCCGCATCTGCGAAGAAGGCATCTATCTCGGGTGACGTCGACTTGATGTAGTAGACGTTGCGACGCCCGATGCGAGCTTGGGATATGCGGCCCCGAATCCGCATCGTGTTCAAGTAGCGCAGCACCGATGTTCTCGGCAGCGTGGTAATCTTGGCGATCTGGTAGGCATCCAGGGCCTTGCCCTCGTACTGGCCAAGCCGAATTGCCAGCGCCACGATCATCTCTTCCGTTGGACGCTCCTGCGAAGTCACCAGGGCATGGAGATCAAGCATCATGCGAACCAACACCTGTCGGACGCGCCTTTGATGCACTGTAGCGTCAGGCAATTCGCGGCGGCACCTCTTTAAGCGCCCCCGCGCCACGACTGCCCAGTATGCACAGTTTCGTTGATTTTTTGCACCATTTCGAAGCGTCAACCTATCATCCATAAATCGGCACATCATGCTGCCGAAGCCGACAAATTCCGCGCCACAGAGACGCGAACGCCACAACTTCAATATGTCGCCAGACCTGAAGGAGCTGTTGCTCGAGTCACGCAAGGGCACCGGCAACACCATGAATGGCGAGATCCACGAACGGCTGGAGGCTACCTTCAACGAGCCAACCCAGCGCCTCGCAGCAGCGATATGGCCGATGATGCAAAAGCTTGAACCGTCCGATCGTGAGAAATTCGTAGAATTCATTGCAACCATGGCTAGAGACCAATCCTAACGGCTTCTATCTCCATCTCTTCATTCGAAAGTTTCTGAAGGATGGAGAGGGAGGGTTCCAGGCAACAGACACCCCCTCCCCTATGGCATAGCCAAAGAGGACGGAGTGCCCATTGCCATGTCCTGAAGGCCGGAGCCGGGATGGGACACAAGCAACGACTCCCTCTCGGCGAGTCGGTCCTCTCTTTCAGGCAGCACGGTAGGACTTTCGACACCCGCGCCTGCGGCTAAACCTGCCCGGAGTTGCACCGGATCTCACCGCAAACTGCCTGGAAATGTCGGAAAAGCTTGAGAAATCAGGTGGATTCTGCTATCAACAGTCCACTGGATTTCTGGTCGCCAAACCAAATTCCATCCAGTCAAACCCCGACGTCTTGCAGGACGTGCGGGGTTTCTTCTTTTCTGCCCTATCCGTTTCGTTGTCAACGTTACGGATAATTATATCCATTGTGTATTGACACTCATTTATCCACTTTGCATAATCCGGCTGTCTTGAAGGAGATGGCCGATGCGCCCAACCACGAAAATCCATCTGGTTTCGACAGGTCGGTCTCGCCGCGCAACGAACGCAGGAGGACATCGTAATGAAGTAGGTCCCCATCCCACCCCACTCGATCTCCACCCGGGCAACCTCGTTCTGAATCGGGAACAAGGTTGCCCACTGGAGGCTCTGTCATGAGCCGCCACGATCTGACCCTCGCCGGCATCACGAATGCCCTGGCATCGGCCGCTAAGCCGGCCCAGCTCAACATAGTCCCTGCCGTTTTGGACTTCGGCGGGCAGTCGGCACCGAAGCTCGCCGCATTGGCTCGAGCATCGGAAAAGGTGTCCGGAGCCGTTCACGGCGGCACGGCATTTTCGCAGGTTCTCAGCGCTACCGATTTCGCGGTCTTGAAGTCGTTCGTCGACTCGATCGCCCCTGAATTCGCATTGGCCACCGCTGGCTTTGGTCGGGATGTGAAGACCGACCAGCAGCATAGCCGCGACGGCTACAGCCACCCTCTCGATCTGGAGAAATTGTGATGCAGTCCCCTTACGACAGGGAAGTCGCCACAGCCGCGCTTATGCTTGACGACAAGCCGGCATGCCGGCAGCGCGTGCTGGTCGCCCTGGAAGAACTCATGCAGTTCGATGACGACTATGAGCTTCGTGCCGTCGTTCGCCGGCGATACTGCGACCTCACATCTGATTCCCAAGCGAAAGCCTCCGAGGACAACGGTCGGACCAGCGCCGCGATGTGCGCCCCGATGACGGGAGAGGCGAGTAGGCTCGCTGCCGGGCGAACGGCAGCACAGGAGGCGGCTTGTCCTGTAAGTCCGCATGGCTTGTGTGAAGTCGCCTCCACCAATCCAAAGGTGGCGGCATGAGCGCGCTGTACATCCAAGTAGAGCGAGACGGTGAGTGGCGAAACGTCACCACGATCAAGCTTGATCCGAAGTCGCACAACACTGATGCGGATCGCGAGTATCGGCGCGCCTACAGCGAAGCGGAGCGCCAGCTCACCGGCTGGTCCTCATATGGCGGCTTCATCGGCATGCCACTGCGCATCGCGGAAGAGATGCAGCGCGGAGGCTACAGGGAGGCGAAGCCGTGACGGATCGCGTCACCGAAGTAGCCTTTGGCATCTACCAAGAATTCACCCGGGAGCGTGATCCGGAACGGGCAAGAACCCGGTTCGAAAAGCTCCCCAACACCACCCGAAGACAATTCGAACGCGAGGCGAAGGCGGCAATCCGCATCGCTGATGCGACCCGTGATGGAGATTTCCTGTGACCGACATCCCTCTTTTCGACAATGACGTCGACGGCATTACATCCATCGGCCAGCAGACAGCCAAGATTGTCAGCCGGCTTGAGCAGGAGAAGACATGGTCCGGCGAGGTGATCGCGGAGGCCGGCATCTACAAGGATCTTCCGCTTGAGACCTATCACTCGGACTGCTGCGACGGTCCGTCAATCTCCTCGAGCGGATTGCGCGAGCTGGCGCCACCGAACGGCTGCCCCCTTAAGTTCTGGGACAAGAGCTACCTGAACCCCGAGAAAGCTCCGCCTGTTCAGAAGGACTATTTCGATCTCGGCAATGCGGTCCACACGCTGCTTCTGGGCGAGAAGGGCTTCAACGAAACCTTCGCGATCCGACCCAAAGAGTTCAAGGACTGGCGGACGGACGCCTCAAAAGAGTGGCGCGCGTCGATGGTCAAGGCGGGCAAGAAGGTGCTCGTCCCTGACAACCTCGGCCAGATCGAGGGCATGGCCAATCGGATCGCCAGCAATCAGACACTTCGCGATCTCCTCGATGGTCGGACCGAGAGGTCCATCATCTACCGCGACAAGAAGACGAACGTCTGGGTGAAGGCTCGCCCCGACTGCATCCCGGTGGATACGACGATCGCGGACCTCAAGACCTGTGAAGACGCCTCTCGCCGATCCAGCCTGAACGCCGTGAACAAGTACGGCTATTACATGCAGATGGCGCTGGCGAGCACCGCGCTTGAGCGAGCCGCCGGCATCCAGACAACGGAACACGTCCTCTTGTTCCTCGAGACCGAGCGGCCATGGGCTTACGACCTGCTCCCACTCGACAACCAATACATCTGGGATGGCATGCGCCAGAACCGCGCTGCACTGGACGTCTTTGCCGAGTGCATGCGGACCAAGTTCTGGCCGACCTATTTCACCTCCGGATACACGGCCTCGCCGCCCGACTGGCTTGAGAAGTCGCTGGACAACGACCCCTCCATCCCTGCTCAGGCGGCCTGACCATGAAGATCGAGCGCGCCGTACAAGAGCAGGGTTTCGTGCTTATATCGATCTCGGGGCCATCAGGCTCCGGCAAGACTTATTCCGCACTGCAGCTCGCCCGCGGGCTGGTCGGGCCTGATGGGGAAATCGGGCTTATCGATGCTGAAAACAAACGATCCCGCTATTACGCCGGCGTAGCTGGCGGATTTCATGTCCTCGACCTGACCCCGCCGTTCACGCCCCAGCGCTATGTCGAAGCGGTCCAGGAGTTCGAGGCTGCTGGGTTCAAGGTGGTGGTGATCGACAGCGCGTCCCACGAGTGGGAAGGCACCGGCGGAATACTGGAGCAGGCCGAAGCCATAGAGCAGGCCGCCAAGAAATCCGGCTTGAATAGCTGGGCAAAGCCGAAGGCTGCACATCGCAAGTTTATGAACGCCCTGCTTCAGGCGAGGATGCACCTTATTTTCTGCTGCCGAGTGAAGGAGAAGCACGCCCAGGTCAAAATCAACGGCAAGACCGAGATCGTGAACGAGGGCTTCGTTGCGATCCAGGAGAAGGGCTTCATCTACGAGATGACCCTGTCGATGATGCTGGCCGAGGGAACGAACCTTCCGACCATCACGAAATGCCCCGAGGGTCTTCGGCACATTTTCCAGACCCCTCGCCGGATCGATCCTGAGATCGGAGCCATGGTCCGCAAATGGGCCGAAGAAGGCAAAGCCCTCGATCCGGAGTACGAGGCGAAGAAGCGCGAAGGACTCGAGATCGCCCAGGGCGGCACAGCCGGTTTGTTGGAATGGTGGTCCAACCTCGGCCAATGGCAAAAGCGCCTGGTCGGCGACAAGGAAGAATTCAAATCGATAGCGGCGGCGGCTGACCAGATCAACAACGACATTCAGGAGGCCGACGGCTCAACAACGGTCGCTGACCGGCTGGCCGCTGCGCGCGAGGCTTCTGGCCACACCTCCAGCGGGGAAGGCTTCAGCCACAAGCACGTTAAGACCGAATTGAAATCGTCGGCCGAGAGGGTGTCGGTCGACGGAAGCGCCGGGAGCGAAACCCCGCCCCCCAACCCAGCTCTCGGCGCTGAACAATCCGCAGCGGCGGACCTGGGAGGCGATGGCGAGGCAGGAGAACAGTTGGACCTGCCGGATGCCTCGCCTCCCGCATCGCCGTTCACCGAGGAGGAGGACACCTGGCTGAAGGATGTGGCCAAGTATCTCTGGGCCGTCACGAAGCCCGGTGCGCCGGCTCAAGCCGTCCGAGACCAGGTGGAGCAGATCGTCGAGCATGCCACCTCGGAGACGATTTCCAAGGATGCGCGGGACTATGCCTGCGAGCTGCGCGACATCTGCATCAACATCTGTGAGCGGAAAGTCAGCCTGGAAGATGGCAAGGCTAAACTGATCGATGCCAGCGGCGTGAAGTCCGAGGAGCTGCTGTGATGGCCGCTCGATTCCCGCGTCACGCCGAGGCTTTCACCGGGTCATCCGCCAAGGGGCAGAAACGGCCGAGGGTGAAGCTGGAGGACCATCTCCAGTTTATTCGCACCCTGCCCTGCCTGGTCACAGGCCGGCGCCCGGTCGAAGCGGCCCACATTCGCTACGCAGACATGCGGCTCGGCAAGCGCGGCACCGGTATGGGCGAGAAGCCCGACGACCAATGGGTCGTTCCGCTCAGCCCCGAAGCCCATAGGGACCAGCACCAGCATGATGAGATGGCGTGGTGGAGGTCAAAGGGTATCGATCCTGTTGTCGTCGCCCTGGCGCTCTGGAAGGCCAGCGGTGACGAGGAAGTCGCTTGCGAGATCATCAGGAGGACTCGGTCATGATCCTCCTACGCTGCCACAACATGATCCCGGCTCACGTCAAATGGTACGTATCAGACGGTAAGCTGTTTGAGACGTGGCTGTTCTGGGGCACGCGCAAGCAGTGCGAAGTTTATATCCGCACCAATTCGGAAGCCCTGGTCCCCCTCGAAGCGCCGGGAGGCTCCCATGCCTAACACCGCCGATATAGCCGCACAGGCCGCTTGGCTGGTCACGAACGGACCGGATGGGCGTTGCTCGAAAGTCGTTGTTGGTTTCGAAGACCTCCGACGCGAGGTGGTTGCCGCAGTCTTTGGCGATCCCGACGATGCCAGCGACGAAGCACAAGCGATGCGTGACCGCCTTGACGAGCCGAGCGAATGGGATGGCGATCGCTGGTCAATCGACTGGAGCTTTGAGGATGGATACCTCAATGTCCAGCGCGTCACTCACCTACCCCGCATCCTAGCAGCGATAGAGCCGCAGGCGGGGGCGGAGCCGGTGGGCGAAGTGGTGAATCTGACTGGCTCACTCAACGACATGGCCGTCATCCAATGGGTGAGCGGCTTCCAACCTATTCCCGGTGCCAAGCTCTACACCTCCCCCGTCACCGCCTCAGATGAGAGAGCGGTGCAGGCGCTGACGGTCGAAATCACCGGACTATTCAGAGCCTTCCTGCATGGAGCCAACGGCAGCAAATCAACTGAACCGTTTAATGTCGCAACATGCTGCCGGGTTTTCTCCGACGAGGTTCGCGCCGCTCTGTCTGCCGCCCTCGCCGCCGCGCCCAAAGCACAGCCAGTGCAGGACATCGCCTCAGAGAAGGCGGCGGGCGCGCTGGAGCGGGCAAAGGCAACACTGGAGCTATATCATCGGGGCGGCCTTGGCGATGAGCATTTCTA